>Ga0209759_1000070_pt1 | contig 182299 bp, 163 predicted proteins | sample AraplaCL_Col_mMS_FD_184261 | JGI IMG/M metagenome (GOLD analysis project Ga0209759, IMG submission 184261) | Arabidopsis root microbial communities from the University of North Carolina, USA - plate scrape CL_Col_mMS (SPAdes) (version 2) | ecosystem: Host-associated > Plants > Roots >... | reverse complement strand
AGAATGCCCTGGCCGAGCGGATCAACGGCATCCTCAAGGGTGAATTCCTGTTACAGCGTCCCGCCGACCTCGGGCAGGCGATCAAGATGGTCGAACAATCGGTGCGCATCTACAACCACGAGCGGCCGCATACCGCCCTCAAATACAAAACGCCCGATGCAGTGCATCGAGCGCTCTAGACCAAAAATACTGTCAACCTATTCCAGGACTTGACAAAGTCTTGAGCCCGGCCTTCGCTGCCGAATAGCTGTCGCAATAGACCCGTAGGCGCATGACTGCGTGCCAAATTTCTTGGCCTGCGGACGATCATTGCGCCCACTTCGTATTGCGCTCGACGTACGCCGCCTCGTTGGCCGCGAGCATCAAATCGATGGTCCGCGTTGCCAGCGCGCGCAAACCGAGCACGTGAAGCCACTCCAATAGCTGCGCAAAGGTATAGCGGCTGTTTAAAGGTACAGAGCGAGGGAAGCGAATCGCGCACCGCCCATCCCAGTTAAAGCGGCTTTAGCCGGAAAAGCCAGATTGTTTGCCCTACAATGCGCAGCATCATGCTCGCCAACCGTCTCCATCTTCTCCTGCCCTTCGCGCTGCCCGCCGCAGCGGACGCCCCCACCGCCCTTCACGACATCCGCAGTCCGGCCCTCGACCGGCTGATCGCGCGCGCGACGCTGGTGGAGCGCGTGGTCGGCGAAGACTTTCAGCGCACACTGCCGCACGAGCGCTGGGTGGCGCGCCAGTTCGGCGCGCTGCCGAGCGGCGCGGCCGCCGCCGACGAAGCGCCGCTCGCGCCCTACATGCTGCGCGCCGACGGCGGCGAACCCGGCACCGCCACATGGGCCTGCGTGCAGCCGGTGCACGTGCGGATCGCGCACGATCATCTGGTACTGATCGACCCGGCCTCGCTCGACCTGTCCGACGAAGAAGCCGGCGCGCTGCTCGCGGTCGCGCGGCCGTTGATCGAGGAACTCGGCGTGCGCATCGAAGCGCCGCGGCCCGCGCGCTGGTATCTGTCGGGCGACGGCTTCGGCACGCTCGCCGGCGCGTCGCCGTTGCGCGCGAGCGGACGCAACATCGAAATCTGGCTGCCGCACGAGGCGCATTCCGGCGAGCGTTCGCGCGCGTGGATGAAGCTGCAGAACGAAGTGCAGATGGCCTGGTTCGAGCACCCGGTCAACGAAGCACGCGAGGCGCGCGGCCTGCCTGCGGTCAATTCGATCTGGTTTCACGCGCAGGGCGCCGCGCAGCCTGTACGCAGTCCGTTCGCACGCGTGTTTTCCGATGCAGCCGCAACGCGCGGTCTCGCGATGACCGCGGGCGTCGCGGCGGCTGCGCCGCCGGCCTCGTTTGCGGCATTGCGGGCGGCTGGCGCTGCGCGCGGCGCTTCGGATAATGCTCTGCGTGGCGCGTCCGAGTTCAACGCCAACGCGAATGCCAACACAAACACGAGCGGCCCCACCCTAGTCGAACTCGATCCGTTCTCCGCGCCCTACATCGAGCAGGACTGGGCGCGCTGGAACGACGCCTTCGCCGCCATGCAAACGGACTGGTTCGAACCGGCGCTCGCCGCGCTGCAATCCGGCGATCTCGCCGAACTCGGCCTGACCTTGTGCGGCGACACCGGCTCGGTGACGCTATCGGTCACACGCGGCGATCTGCGCAAATTCTGGCGGCGGCGTGTGCTCGCGTCGCTCTTCATCGAATGATTGATTGAATGACTCGACGAATGACCCCACGAATGACTCACGGCCTCTCCGAATGACTCGAATCGTTACGCGCGCCGGCTCTCCCGTCGACGCCGAAATCCTCACCCGCCATGGCCTGCATCCGGTACTCGCACGCCTGTACGCGTCGCGCGGCGTGTGCATGCCGGACGAAATCGAAACCGGCCTCGCGCGGCTCGTACCGCCGGTCGCGCTCAAGGGTTGTGAAGAGGCCGCCGCCCTGCTCGCCGACGCGATCCAGCAGAAACGCCGCATGCTGGTGGTCGCCGATTACGATTGCGACGGCGCCACCGCCTGCGCGGTCGCCGTGCGCGGCCTGCGCATGTTCGGCGGGCGCATCGAGTATCTGGTGCCGAACCGCTTCGAGTACGGCTACGGCCTGACGCCCGAGATCGTCGCGCTGGCCGCGCGCAACGCATCGGGCAAACCGGATCTGCTGATCACGGTGGATAACGGCATCGCCAGCGTCGACGGTGTGGAAGCGGCCAACGCGCTCGGCATCGACGTGCTGGTCACCGACCACCACCTGCCCGGCGACGAACTGCCGGCCGCCCGCGCGATCGTCAATCCGAACCAGCCGGGCTGTACGTTTCCGAGCAAGTGCATCGCGGGCGTCGGCGTGATGTTTTATGTGTTGCTCGCACTGCGCGCCGAATTGCGTCGCCGTGGCGCCTTCAACGACGCGTTTCCCGAACCGCGCCTCGACGGCCTGCTCGATCTGGTCGCACTCGGCACGGTCGCGGACGTGGTCAAGCTCGATGGCAATAACCGCGTGCTGGTCGCGCAAGGCTTGCAGCGCATCCGCAAGGGCAAGATGCAGCCGGGCATCGCCGCGTTGTTTCGCGCCGCCGCGCGCGACGCCCGCAGCGCGTCGGGCTTCGACCTCGGCTTCGCGCTCGGGCCGCGCCTGAACGCGGCGGGCCGCCTGTCGGACATGTCGCTCGGAATCGAATGCCTGACCACGGACGACATCGGCCGCGCATGGGATCTCGCGCAGCAACTCGACACGATGAATCGCGAACGTCGTGAGATCGAAGCGGGTATGCAGCAGCAGGCGCTCGAAGACCTGTCGGCAATCAATCCGGACGGCGCGACCACCATCACGTTGTTCAATCCGAGCTGGCATCAGGGCGTGATCGGCATCGTCGCTGGGCGGTTGAAAGAGAAATTCCACCGGCCGTCGTTCACCTTCGCGCTCGCCGACGACAGCGGCCAGACCGTCAAAGGCTCGGGCCGCTCCATCTCGGGCTTCCATCTGCGCGACGCGCTCGATCTGATCTCGAAGCGCGAGCCGGGCCTGATCGTCAAATTCGGCGGCCACGCAATGGCCGCGGGCCTCACGCTCGCCGCCGCCGACGTGCCGCGCTTCACGGCCGCGTTCGAAGCGGTCGGCCGCGAATGGCTGTCCGAGGACGCGCTCTCGCGCACCGTGGAAACCGACGGCGAACTGGAAGACGCGTACTTCACGCCGCAATTCGTCGAAATGCTCGACGCCGCCGTGTGGGGCCAGGGCTTTCCGGCGCCGGTGTTTTCGGGCGAATTCGACATCGCCTCGCAAGCGCTCGTGAAGGACAAGCACCTGAAACTGCAACTTGTGCGCGGGCGCCAGCGCTTCAATGCGATCTGGTTCAATCACACCGACACGCTGCCCGCACGCACCACCGTCGCCTATCGCCTCGCAAGCGACACGTGGAACGGCGTGTCGCGCGTGCAGTTGATCGTCGAGCATGCGGCGAGCTAAGGTGGCCAGCGGAAAAGCCCAGTCGGACCCGGCGAGTTGCAATCGCAAGCTGACGCGCGGACCTCACACGACCAATGCGGGCGATGAGTCGACGCCGGCGCGTTAAACGCCCTGCCCGCCATCCTTGCCCCGCCGCACCAAAAACCCCGAAAATCTCCGCAAAATCAACCGCAAACACGCGCCGGATCGCTCAACAGCCGCCGGCGTGGCGTACCGATCGGCTATAATTTCTCCTTTTTACGAAGCTATAAAAGATCGACATGGAAGCGGAACGTCTCAACGCGATCGAAGCCTCACTGGCGGACCTGCGCACTCGCGCAGACTCGCTACGGGGGTATCTTTGACTACGACGACAAAGCACTGCGTCTAATCGAAGTCAACCGGGAACTCGAAGACCCGGACGTCTGGAACGACTCGAAGCACGCCCAGGCCCTCGGCCGGGAAAAGAAGCTGCTCGACGACACGGTCGGCAAACTCACGTCGCTCGATAACGACCTGCGCGACGCGCAGGACCTGTTCGACATGGCTCGCGAGGAGGACGACGAGGAAACGCTCCTCGCCTGCGAATCCGACGCACAAGGCATCGAACAGCGCGTCGCCGACATGGAATTCCGCCGCATGTTCTCGAACCCGGCCGATCCGAACAATGCGTTTCTGGACATCCAGGCCGGCGCCGGCGGCACCGAGGCGTGCGACTGGGCGTCCATGCTACTGCGCCAGTATCTGCGCTACTGCGAGCGCAAAGGCTTCAAGACCGAAGTGCTGGAACAGACCGACGGCGACGTCGCGGGCATCAAGAACGCCACCATCAAGATCGAAGGCGAATACGCGTACGGCTTTCTGCGCACCGAAACCGGCGTGCACCGCCTCGTGCGCAAGTCGCCGTTCGATTCGTCGGGCGGCCGTCATACGTCGTTCTCGTCGGTGTTCGTGTACCCGGAAATCGACGACTCGATCGAAGTCGACATCAACCCGGCCGACCTGCGTATCGACACGTACCGCGCGTCCGGCGCGGGCGGTCAGCACATCAACAAGACCGACTCCGCGGTGCGTATCACGCACATACCGTCGGGCATCGTCGTGCAGTGCCAGAACGACCGGTCGCAGCACCGCAACCGTGCCGAGGCCATGGCCATGCTGAAATCGCGCCTGTACGAAGCGGAAATCCGCAAGCGTCAGGAAGAGCAGGACAAGCTCGAAGCCGGCAAGACCGATGTGGGCTGGGGTCATCAGATCCGCTCGTACGTGCTGGATAACAGCCGTATCAAGGATCTGCGGACCAACGTCGAAATCAGCAATACCAAGAGCGTGCTCGATGGCGACCTCGATCCGTTCATCAGCGCCAGCCTGAAACAGGGCGTCTAAGCGCAACCGGCGCGGCTTGCAACGCCGCGCCGCAGCTTCGCTGTTTGTTCGTCGCTGCCTCGCTGTTTTCTTACACCGCCTGAGGTTTTTACTGACTGGCCACCCGCATGCGAGCCACTCCCGTGCGGGCTACCGAATATCAGATCATCATGACCGAACCGACCCAGCCTAATGCGGCCCAACCTGACGCGGCCCGACCTAATGTCGCGCCCGAGATGGACGACAACAAGATCATGACCGAGCGCCGCGAAAAGCTGCGCGAACTGCGTGAGCAAGGCGTCGCCTATCCGAACGATTTCCGCCCCACGCATCACGCGGAAGATCTGCAATCGCAATATGAGCAATCCGACAAGGAAGCGCTCGAAGCGAATCCGCTCGAAGTCGCGATTGCCGGCCGCATGATGCTCAAGCGCGTGATGGGCAAGGCGAGCTTCGCGACCGTGCGCGACGGTTCGGGTCAGATCCAGTTCTTCATCACGCCCGCCGACGTCGGCCAGGAAACGTACGACGCCTTCAAGAAGTGGGACATGGGCGACATCGTCGCGGCGCGCGGCGTTCTGTTCCGCACCAACAAGGGCGAACTCTCGGTGCGTTGCACGGAGCTGCGTCTGCTGTCGAAGTCGCTGCGTCCGCTGCCGGACAAGTTCCACGGTCTCGCCGACCAGGAAATGAAGTACCGCCAGCGCTATGTCGATCTGATCGTCACGCCGGAAACGCGCAAGACGTTCGTCGCGCGCACCAAGGCGATTTCGTCGATCCGCAAGTTCATGGCCGAGGCCGACTTCATGGAAGTCGAAACGCCCATGCTGCACCCGATTCCGGGCGGCGCGGCGGCCAAGCCGTTTACCACGCACCACAACGCGCTCGACATGCAGATGTTCCTGCGCATCGCACCGGAGCTGTATCTGAAGCGGCTGGTGGTCGGCGGCTTCGAGCGTGTGTTCGAGATCAACCGTAACTTCCGCAATGAGGGCGTGTCCGTGCGCCACAATCCGGAATTCACGATGATCGAGTTCTACGCCGCGTACACCGATTACAAGTGGCTGATGGACTTCACCGAACAGCTGATCCGTCAGGCGGCGATCGATGCGTTGGGTACCGCCACGATCACGTATCAGGGCCGCGAACTCGATCTGGCGAAGCCGTTCCATCGCCTCACGATCACGCAAGCCATCCAGAAGTACGCACCGCAATATACGAACGAGCAACTCGCCGACAGCGCCTTCCTGCGCACCGAGTTGAAGAAGTTCGGCGTGGATGCGTCGCAGCCGCAGTTCCTGAACGCGGGCGTCGGTTCGCTGCAGTTGGCGTTGTTCGAAGAAACCGCCGAGTCGCAATTGTGGGAACCGACGTACATCATCGACTACCCGATCGAGGTTTCGCCGCTGGCGCGCGCGTCGGACAAGGTCGAAGGCATTACCGAGCGTTTCGAGCTGTTCATCACGGGCCGCGAGATCGCCAACGGCTTCTCGGAGCTGAACGATCCGGAAGACCAGGCAGCGCGCTTCAAGAAGCAGGTCGACCAGAAAGAAGCCGGCGACGAAGAAGCGATGTTCTACGACGCGGACTACATTCGCGCACTCGAGTACGGCATGCCGCCGGCCGGCGGTTGCGGTATCGGCATCGACCGTCTGGTCATGATGCTGACCGACAGCCCGAGCATCCGCGACGTGATTCTGTTCCCGCATCTGCGTCGCGAAGACTGAACGCTGCGTGGTTCAAAGCATGTGCAAACGCCCGGCTCGATGCCGGGCGTTTTCATTGCTGCCTCGGGTGTGGCGCTCGTTTGACGGTTTGTAACCATCGGTAAAAGCTGCATGCTGTGCGATGATTCGATGGCGGACATTCATTGCACGAGCGCTTGCCGGAAGCGGCGCCCGGCCGCGTTGCGCGGCTTATATGCGAATCAGCGCGATGTTTGAGCGGAAATCGTTACAAATTGAAACCCTCACAGAATCGATTTATCCGACACTCGGTCTTACCAAAAGTCGACTCCCGTTGAAAACGGAGGCCAAAAATGGACAATCCAAACACGCAACCCACCACGCAGTCCGCTCAGCCTGCGCAGCCGCGCCGGATTCACCCACTTGTCGCGACCGCGGCCGGTGCGGTGATCATCGCAAGCCTTGCCGCGACGGCGGCTGTAACCGGCCTGTTCACGAAGGCGTCCAGTAGCGGCGCGCAAAACGATCAGACGCAAGCTGCGCAGGTGGCGACACAGGCCACGCCGCCGGGTGTGGTCGATTCGGCGGCGCCCGCCAATCTGACGGCGCAACAGGCCGCGCAGCAACAGGCAGCCCAGCAGCAAGCCGCGCAACAGCCGCGACCCGCTCCGGCGCCTGCACCCACACAGCAGCAATACGCTCAGCAGCAACAGGCGCAGCCGGCACCTAACTACGCACAGCAACCGCCGCCGCAACCCGCCTACTGCTCAAGTTGCGGGACAGTCGAGGCCATCTCGGCAGTGCGTCAGGAAGGTCATGGCACCGGAATCGGTGCGGTCGGCGGCGCGGTGGCCGGCGGCGTGGTCGGCAATCAGTTCGGCAGCGGCAACGGCCGTACCGCGATGACCGTTCTCGGTGCGCTCGGCGGCGGCCTTGCCGGCAACTCGGTCGAAAAACATATCCGCAGCACTACGTCGTATTCGGTGCGCGTGCGGATGGAGAACGGCAAGACGCGTTACTTCACTTACCATGAAGCGCCGCCGTTCCAGCAAGGTCAGCGCGTGCGGGTTCAGAACGGCACGCTCGTGGCGAGCTAACCTCTCGCAGCGAGCTTTCCGCCAGACGCAAAAAAGGCGATTCCAAATGGAATCGCCTTTTTCTTTGCCGCAACCTGAAGCGCAATCAAATCGCTGACCGGCGCCGGAAAACTCAGCGGCGCTCAGTAATCCGCGTCTTCAATCCATGCAGCCTGAATCGCCTCGAGGATCTTTTCGTTCGACCGGTTTGGATCGTCGTCGAATCCTTCCAGCTCGGTGACCCAGCGGTGCAAGTCGGTGAAGCGCACCTGTTGCGGATCGATGTCCTGGTGCTTGTCAGTCAGGGCCATCGCGATGTCTTGCGTATCGGTCCACTTCATGGCTGCATCCTCCTGTTAGTGATTTTCCTTCGCGTGATTGATCGAGTAGCGAGGGATTTCGACAACCAGATCCTGCTCAGCCGGCACCATGGCCTGGCACGACAGACGCGAGGCCGGTTCGAGCCCCCACGCCTTGTCCAACAGATCGTCCTCGTCTTCCTCCGACGGCGTCAAGGCGGCGAAACCCTCACGCACGATCACATGACAGGTCGTGCAGGCGCACGACTTCTCGCACGCGTGCTCGATTTCAATGCCGTGTTCGAGCAGGTTGTCGCAAATGCTCTTGCCGGGCACGGCATCGATCACCGCGCCTTCCGGGCACAGTTCGACGTGAGGCAGCACAACGATTTGAGGCATACATTTTCCGTTTGGGTCTGCGGCACGGCGGCCGCAAACAGGCTCCGTACCATTTTACTGGCGCCGCACGGACTTTTTAAGAAGTCTGCGCGGCGCGATTCGATTTTTGCGGCGGCCTCTCGCAAGTCAAGGCCGCCTGCCGTTAGCGCAACGCTCAGATCTCGTCGAGCTTGCGGCCGGCGAGCGCGCGGCGAATGCCCTTGTTCATGCGGCGGGCGGCAAATTCGTCGGTGCCTTCGGCGAGCGTTTTGGTGGCGGCTTCGATCACGTCGACGTCGTCGCTTTGCACGACGTTGCGCAATGCATCGAGGAGCGCGTCGAGCTCGGCGCGCTCGCTGTCGTCGAGCAGTTCGGCGTCGGCGTCGAGCGCGGCCTCGGTGGCTTCCACGAGACGGCGCGCTTCGACTTGCGCTTCGCGCAACGCGCGCGCGCGCATGTCGACTTCAGCGGTCGAGAAACTGTCTTCGAGCATGCGCGCGATGTCGTCATCCGCGAGACCGTAGGACGGCTTCACCACCACAGATGCTTCCACGCCCGAGCCCTGCTCGCGCGCGAACACGGACAGCAGGCCGTCCGCGTCCACCTGGTAAGTCACGCGGATGCGCGCGGCGCCCGCGGCCATCGGCGGAATGCCGCGCAGTTCGAAACGCGCGAGCGAGCGGCAGTCGCTGACGAGCTCGCGCTCGCCTTGCACGACGTGGATCGCCATGGCCGTCTGGCCGTCCTTGAAGGTCGTGAAATCCTGCGCACGCGCGACCGGAATCGTCGAATTACGCGGAATGATCTTCTCGGTCAAGCCGCCCATCGTTTCGACGCCGAGCGAGAGGGGAATCACGTCGAGCAGGAGCCAGTCGTCGCCGTCCGCGCCACGGTTGCCCGCGAGCAGATCGGCCTGGATCGCCGCGCCGAGCGCGACCACCTGATCCGGGTCGAGATTGATCAAGGGCGGCTGGCCGAAAAACGACTCGACCGCGCGGCGAATCACCGGCATGCGCGTCGCGCCGCCGACCAGCACCACGCCCTTGATTTCCTTCGTCGTGACTTTGGCGTCGCGCAGCGCCTTTTTCGTCGGGCCGAGCGTGCGCTGCACGAGCGCTTGTGTGATCGCTTCGAAAGTGGCTTCGTCGATCGTCAGATCGAGCCTGGCGCCGTTCGAGAGCTCGGCTTGCAGCTTTGCATTCGGCGCGTCGGACAGGGCCTCCTTGGCCTCGCGTACGCTGTCCAGCAGCAGGCGCACATCTTCCGGGGCGAGTGTTTGCGGCGCAATGCCGGCCTGCTCCAGCACATGGCGATACAGCGCGTGGTCGAAATCGTCGCCGCCGAGCGCGGAGTCGCCGCCGGCCGCGAGCACTTCGAATACACCCTTGGTGAGCTTGAGAATCGACAGGTCGAAGGTGCCGCCGCCGAGGTCGTACACGGCGTACAGACCTTCGGAACCGTTGTCGAGGCCGTAGGCAATCGCGGCCGCGGTCGGTTCGTTCAGCAGGCGCAGCACATTCAGGCCGGCCAGACGCGCTGCGTCTTTGGTCGCCTGACGCTGGGCTTCGTCGAAGTAAGCCGGCACCGTGATCACAGCGCCGACCAGTTCGTCGCCGAGCGTGTCTTCGGCGCGCTGGCGCAGCGTCGCCAGAATTTCGGCCGACACTTCGACCGGGCTCTTCACGCCGTCGATGGTACGGATCTGCACCATGCCGGGCGCGTCGATAAAGTCGTACGGCGCGTTTTCGGCGCCCTCCACTTCCGCCTTGCCACGGCCCATGAAGCGCTTGACCGAGACGATCGTGTTGCGCGGATCGCTCGCCGCCTCGGCCTTGGCGATGCGGCCGATACGCCGGCCGCCTTTTTCGAGGTAGCGCACCACCGACGGCAGCAGCGCATAGCCGTCCGCGTCGGGCAGCACGTCTGGCACGCCGCTGCGCACGGCGGCGACGAGGGAATTGGTGGTGCCGAGATCGATACCGACCGCCAGACGCCGCTGGTGGGGCGCCGGCGCCATGCCGGGTTCAGAGATTTGCAGTAGGGCCATCTGGATCTTCTCGGGGCCGCTCGGCCCCGTCCTGAATTTTCGCGTTGCTGGATGTAATGCTACGGCTCTTCTGGCGGCCATTGCCGCACTCGCGGCGCGCTCGGGCTCGCTAGTTCTCGAGCCGCTCGATCTGCGTGCCGATTTCCGACGCCACCCGTTCAATGAACATCAACTGCCGCACGGCCTCGCCCGCGGCCTGATTCGCGCCGCTGTCGAGCAACGCGCCGAGCTTGTCGAAACGCATGCGCTCTTCGTCGCGCAGTTCGGTGAGCAAGGCGTCGAGCGCATCGACGTTCTTCGCCGCGGCCGCGTCCTCGATGCCTTCGCGCCATTCCATCTGCTGCATCAGGAACGCCGGCTCCATCGCCGTATTGTCGTGCGCGCCGACGTCGATGCCGCGCAGATGCAGCAGATAGGTGGCGCGCTTCAACGGATCGCGCAACGTCTGATACGCCTCGTTGGTGCGCGTCGCCCATTGCATCGCAATGCGCTTTTGCGCGTCGCCGGCCGCCGCAAAGCGGTCCGGATGCACTTGCGCCTGGACCGTGCGGTAGGCGTGATCGAGCGCGGAGGCGTCGAGCGCGAATTGCGCCGGCAGATCGAACAGGTCGAAGTGGCTGTCGTTCAGCGAGGCCATCGGATAGAAGAGGTCCGTTCAGGAAAGCGCACCGGAGTGCAGTCTAAAAACGCGGCTCGTCGAAGCGGAGCCCAGCGGCATAAGCGAATTCGCGCGAATTCGCGGATCAAACTAAAAAGGCGGCACGCGCCGCCTTTGATCCGCTGCACGCGGAATGTCCCGATTTACACGCGGAACGATTCGCCGCAACCGCATTCGTCCTTCACGTTCGGGTTGTTGAACTTGAAGCCTTCGTTCAGCCCTTCACGTGCAAAGTCGAGTTCGGTGCCGTCGATATAGGCGAGGCTCTTCGGGTCGACAATGAGCTTTACGCCGTTGCATTCGAAGACCTCGTCTTCGGGCGCGAGTTCGTCCACGTACTCGAGCTTGTAAGCCAAGCCGGAGCAACCGGTGGTGCGCACGCCGACGCGCAAGCCGACGCCTTTACCGCGCCGGTTCAGATACTTCTGGACGTGCTGTGCTGCCTTTTCGGTCAACGTAATTGCCATAGCGTTTCTCATTGCGCAGAGTGTGCCGGCCATGCCTCTACCCGCTCACGCGCTGCTACCCTGCCTGCACCAAATATCGTTCGTGCCGGACGGCTGGCGTGAATCCACGCCGTCGTCCGTTTCGATTTACCTGAAACCGCTCCGCAACCGCCGCTCTGGTTAAGCGTGTTGCTTGTCGCCTTCGACCGAAGCGGTTTCGCCGTGACGTTGCTTGTAGTCGGCGACCGCTGCCTTGATCGCGTCTTCCGCGAGGATCGAGCAGTGGATCTTCACCGGCGGCAGCGCCAGTTCTTCGGCGATCTGCGTGTTCTTGATCGACATGGCTTGATCGAGCGTCTTGCCCTTCACCCATTCGGTGACGAGCGAACTCGACGCAATCGCCGAACCGCAGCCATACGTCTTGAACTTCGCGTCTTCGATAATGCCGTCCGCGCCCACGCGGATCTGCAGCTTCATCACGTCGCCGCATGCCGGCGCGCCGACCATGCCGGTGCCGACCGCATCGTCGTCCTTCGCGAAGGAACCGACGTTGCGCGGGTTTTCGTAGTGGTCCAGAACCTTGTCGCTATAAGCCATGATGACACTCCTTGATTCGTTTCAACCTGCAATTCGTAATTCGATGAATTCGACGTCGTCCAAACGGCGCGTCAGTGCGCTGCCCACTGGATGGTCGAAATATCGATCCCGTCCTTGTGCATTTCCCACAGCGGCGACAGATCGCGCAGCTTCGAAATCTTGGTCTTCAGCAGGTTGATCACGTAATCGACATCCTGCTCGGTCGTGAAACGGCCCACCGTGAAGCGGATCGAGCTGTGTGCCAGCTCGTCGTTGCGGCCCAGCGCGCGCAACACATACGACGGTTCCAGCGAAGCCGACGTGCAAGCCGAGCCCGACGACACCGCCACATCCTTCACCGCCATGATCAGCGATTCGCCTTCGACGAAATTGAAGCTGATGTTCAGATTGTGCGGCACACGCTTTTCCATGTCGCCGTTCACATACACTTCTTCCATTTCCGACAGGCCGCGCAGCAGACGGTCGCGCAGCATGCGAACGCGCTCGTTTTCCGTCGCCATTTCTTCGCGCGCGATACGGAACGCTTCGCCCATGCCGACGATCTGGTGCGTGGCCAGCGTGCCCGAACGCATGCCGCGCTCGTGACCGCCGCCGTGCATCTGCGCTTCGATACGGATACGCGGCTTACGGCGCACGTACAGCGCGCCGATGCCCTTCGGACCATATGTCTTGTGCGCCGAGAACGACATCAGGTCGACCTTCAGCTTTTGCAGATCGATCGCGATCTTGCCGGTGGCTTGCGCCGCGTCGACGTGAAAAATGATGCCCTTTTCACGCGTAATCTCGCCGATCGCCTCGATGTCCTGGATCACGCCGATCTCGTTGTTCACCGACATGACCGACACCAGAATCGTGTCCGGACGCAGCGCGGCCTTGAACTTTTCGAGGTCGATCAGTCCGTCGTCTTTAACGTCCAGATACGTGACTTCGAAGCCTTCGCGTTCGAGTTCGCGGCAGGTGTCGAGCACGGCCTTGTGCTCGGTCTTCACCGTGATGATGTGCTTGCCTTTGCTCTTGTAGAAGTGCGCGGCACCCTTGATCGCCAGGTTGTCCGACTCCGTGGCACCCGAGGTCCAGATGATTTCGCGCGGATCGGCGTTCACCAGCGCGGCGACATTCTCACGCGCTTCTTCGACTGCGCGCTCCGCCGCCCAGCCATACGAGTGGCTACGCGATGCGGGGTTGCCGAACTGCTCACGCAGATACGGAATCATCTTGTCCACCACGCGCGGATCGATCGGCGTCGTCGCGCTGTAGTCCATGTAGATGGGCAGATGGAGAGTGTCGTTGTTCATCAATTGCTCCGGGGACGTCGTGTGCTCTGGCTTCTGGGTTTCTTATCAGGCTGCGGTGACTGCTCGATACCGCGCCTAGGAACCGGCCATGTTGAAAACTGAATTGGGCCCTTTCGGCGCCACGCGGACGGGTTCGACCGCCGGCGCTTCGTTGCGTCTGTCGCGTATCACCGCCGGCGCGCCTTCCCGCGAGCGCTGCTGATCGACCAGATCCTTCAGCGACACCGAATCGAGGTACTCGACCATTTTCTGGTTCAGCGTGGACCACAGTTCGTGCGTCATGCAGTGGCCGTCGTGCTGTTTGGTGCCCTCGCACGAGCCCTTGCCGCCGCATTGGGTGGCGTCGAGCGGCTCATCGACAGCGATGATGATGTCGGCCACGGTTACGTCTTCAGCGCGGCGAGCCAGATTGTAGCCGCCGCCCGGTCCGCGCACGGACTCGACGATTTCATGACGACGCAGCTTGCCAAACAGCTGCTCGAGGTACGACAGGGAGATGTGTTGGCGCTGGCTGATACCCGCAAGCGTCACCGGGCCCTGCTCCTGGCGCAGTGCCAGGTCAATCATCGCCGTGACGGCGAAACGGCCTTTCGTGGTGAGTCTCATATGGTGTGGGAACCGCAATTCTCGACAAGTTTTGTCAAGTATAAATACATGAGCGATTTAGTCAAGTATCCCTACCGCGATTTGGGTCATTTGCTTAATTGCTGGATAAGCCCGGCGCGCTTTCTCGCCGGGTCTATGCAAGCAACTGGGGACGCAGCGCCGCGATGAGCCCGCGGCAGGCAACTTCACACTGATCCAGCACCTGCTCGAAGCCTTCCACGCCGCCGAAATACGGATCGACGACTTCGCGGGCGCCACTCCAGCGGGCGTCCGCTTCGGGGACAAATTCCATCAGCAGACGGATCTTGTCGCGTTGGTGCGGCGGGCAGATTTGACGCAAGGCGACAATGTTCTTGTCGTCCATGGCGATCAGCAGGTCGAAGCGGTCGAAATCCGCCGCGGCGATCTGGCGGCCGCGCAAGTCGGCGAGTTCATACCCGCGCCGGCTGGCTGCCAGTTGCGCGCGCTCGTCCGGCGGCTCGCCGATGTGCCAGTCACCCGTTCCGGCAGAGTCGATCACAATGCGTTCCGCGAGCTTCGCCTCGTCGACCAGATGACGCATCACACCTTCCGCGGTCGGCGAACGACAGATGTTCCCGAGGCAGACAAAGCAGATGGATACGGTTTTCATCAAGGGCTTTTTAGACGCGTGACGCGCGCAGACCGACTGTTGGTAAATGTTGCCGCGATTATACAAAGCTGGCCGGAATCTCGCCTGCGGCTGGCGCGAGCATGGCGTTCGGTATGGCGGCCGATCCCGGTCGCGCTCGACCTCGTAGTTACGACGCTTCCGCGACCGGCATCGCCGTAGCGGCGCGCATCGGTTTCGCGCGCAAAGTCGAGGCGTCGTCAATCATGCCGTAAGAAACGGCACGCGCGAGTTCAGCCGTCAACTGGTCGGCGGCAAGCGGAGCTTGCGGGACGCGCGAAGCAGCGTCGCCACAAATATGGAGATAAGCAGCCGCAGCGAGCGGCACAACGATGGCAAGGGGCCAGTACACCGATATTGTCTTTTTCATGATGTCGATTCTTCCGATTGGGGGCAGATGAGTTCATTACCCACTATGCCCAGTCGAAATCTTATAGAAATTCACAATCGGGAAAAACCCACTAGCGCGAGATAGACCGTTGCGCCGAGCGGAACAGTGAATTCACTTTTCGCGACGCACGGTCCCAACGCGCGCCATGGCACAAAAAAGAAATCCTTACAAACACATACAAAGCTCTTGCGACGGTTAGCGATAATAGCGGTCTTACAGAAACAAAACCTCGCATCGGTCGATCACATGAAACGCTTTGTCTTTGCACCACTCGCCTGCCTCGCCGTCGCTGCCCTGCTCGGCGGCTGCGCGGTCTATCCGGACGGCACGCCGATGTACAGCAACGGCTACGGCGGCGGTTATAGCGGCTACGATGGTTACGATGGCTACGCCACCGGTGTGCCGGTCGTGCCGCAAAGCAATGTCTACATGGGCTACAGCAACTACCCGGGGCCTGGTTACTACGACGGGCCGGGCCGCTATTACGGCCCTGGCCCTGGCTACGGCGGCTATCCCGATCGAGGCCGGAACAATGGCAATTATGGAAACAACGGCAACCACGGTGACAACGGCGGCTGGCACGGCCAGCCGAATGGCGGATCGCGCGGCGGGCCGCCGCAAGGTGCCGTGGGCGGCCCGCGCGGGCCGAGCGGATCGAACGCGCCTCGACCGGGGGCTGGTAGCCCGCCGCCGCCCCCACCGCCGCAGCAACAGGCCGGCGGCGGAGGCGGTCGTGGCAACGGGAATAACGGCGCACCCGTGCGAGGGGTGCCGGGTCGCCAGTCGGGCCAGATGACGGATCACTGATCTGGACTAGCCGCATGGTGGTTGCGCGGTACGCGTGTGCTGATGCGCAGGCGTACCGCGCTCCATTTTCTGCGGCCGCAACGTGCGGGTCGCTTCGGCGAGATCTGGCAGACTGCTCTCGGGGTTCAACGCAATATCAGACAGCGCAATATCTGAATCACCGGCTCACGATAACTGCCGAGTGAATAAGCAAAGACGATAGCAATGTCGGCCTACCGACGCCCGCTTACCCAATATGACTGCGCTGCGCCGCGTACAACTCCCTGAACGTCCGACCGACCGGAGCGGGCATATCCCGCGTATTAGTCCAGCCTGCGCCGCCCAGCGGCAGCCTGGCGATCGACCGGTTTTTCCCGCCCATGCGTTCCAGCACACGAACAGCCAGTTTAGTGAAAAGCGCATAAGCATCCGGGTGCAGCGCCAGGAAACCCCATACGGCGAGTCCGGCGCGCTCTTTCCACGGTCGCAGACGCCGCTCCACCTGCTTCTCGCGCAGCTTGCGCAACAGATCGGAGAGCGGAATCCCCACCGGGCACACGCTATTGCACTCGCCGCACAAGGTCGCGGCCTGCGGCAGATCCAGCGCCTTGTCGATGCCCACGTAGCTCGGCGTCAATACCGAACCCATCGGGCCGGGATAGACCCAGCCGTATGCATGGCCGCCCACCTTCTGATACACCGGGCAATGATTCATGCAGGCGCCGCAGCGGATGCACCTCAGCATTTCCTGAAAGTCGCTGCCGATCAGTCCCGTGCGCCCGCCGTCGACAAGCACCACATACATATGCTCGGGACCGTCCTGGTCACCCTCGCCGCGCGGCCCCGTCAGCACGGAAAAATAGTTCGAGGTGGCCTGCCCGGTCGCCGAGCGCGGCAAGAGACGCATCGCCGTGGCCAGATCTTCAAGCGTGGGCAGCACTTTCTCGATGCCCGTCACCGCCACGTGCACGCGTGGCATCACGGTGCACATGCCCTCGTTGCCCTCGTTCGTGACCAGGACGACCGAGCCCGTTTCCGCCACCACGAAATTGCCGCCGGTCACGCCCATGTCCGCGGTCATGAAATGCGGACGTAGCATCTCGCGCGCTTCGCGCGTCATGTCGGTGATTTCAGTGAGGCGCGGGCGGTTGTGAGTCTTCGCAAACAGGTCGGCGATCTCGTCCTTATCTTTATGGACGACCGGCGCGATGATGTGGCTCGGCGGCTCGTTGTCGTTGATCTGCAGAATGTACTCACCCAGATCGGTTTCGATGGATTGCACGCCCATCTGCCCGAGCACTTCGTTCAGGCGCATTTCTTCGGTGACCATCGACTTGGTCTTGATCACCTTTTTTACCTCGTGCCGGCGCGCAATGTCGCCGACGAGCCGCGCGGCTTCCTGGGTCGTCTCGGCGAACAGCACCGTCACGCCGCGCCGGGCCGCTTCGCGCTCGAAGGTTTTCAGCCACACGTCGAGATTTTCCAGCGCGCGATTGCGGCGCTCTTTCAGTGCGGCGCGCGTGGCGGGAAAATCGATCGCGGTCATGGCCGTGGCGCGAGCCGATACGAACTTGGTCGACAGCTTGGTGAGGTTCTGCTGCAGACGCTGGTCGGCGAGTTTCTGACCGGCACGTGCTTTGAACTGCATCGATTGGACTTGCATGGCGGCCTTGTACGTGATCAGGCAAAGCGGGCGAACCGCGAGTTAGGACGAGTGAGTCAAGCGCGCCTATCTGGATAAAAAGGCGGACGTGCAGCCGCCCGCGTTATACGTCGCCGGCCAGCACCTGCGCGATGTGCAGCACGCGCGTGGTGGCGTCGCCGGTCCGCCGCAAACGGCCCTCGATATTGAGCATGCAGCCGAGATCGCCCAGCACGACCGCGCCAGTGCCGCTGGCCCGAATATTCGCGCATTTTTCGTCGACGATCGCCGTGGAGATATCGCCGTACTTGACCGCGAAAGTGCCGCCGAAGCCGCAGCAATGCTCGCAATCCTTCATCTCGTTCACCGTCACGCCGACTTGCGCCAGCAAGGCGCGCGGCTGCGCCTTCACGCCGAGCTCACGCAGACCGGAGCAGGAATCGTGGTACGTCACCTGACCCGCGAACTCGCCCGGCTGCAATTGCACTTTGGCCACGTTCACGAGGAAATCGGTCAGCTCGAACACCTTGGCGCGTAGCCGGCCGAAGCGGTTCATCAGTTCAGGATCGTCGGCGAAGAGGTCGCCGTAATGCGCTCGGATCATGCCGCCGCACGAACCGGACGGGACCACGACGTAATCGAACTGCTCGAACTCGCGCAAAGTCTTTTCGGCCAGATCGCGCGCGATGCGCCGCTCCCCGGAGTTGTACGCCGGTTGCCCGCAACAGGTTTGCGCAGGCGGCACCATCACCTCGAATCCGGCGCCTTCGATCAGTTTGATGACCGAAAAACCGATCTCGGGACGCATCAGGTCGATCAGGCAGGTAACGAACAATCCGACTCGCATGAGCCCTCCTTCGGGAAAACGTCCCTGATTATCCGCTGTTTGCCGCACAATACCAACGGCCGGAAGGCATAGGACGAAAGCGACTTAATTTGGAATAGACGTTCCAACCGCTTTCCATCTTTTCACAATACGGGATACAATCAATTTCCGCTGTTTGACGCGTCAACCGATTCCTCCCCATGAGCGATACGAACCCGGATCCCAAAACTTCGATCCAGGTGATCGAACGCATGATGCGCTTGCTCGATGCACTCGCTGCGCATAGCGACCCGGTCAGCCTGAAAGAACTTGCCATCCGCACGGAGCTGCATCCGTCCACCGCGCACCGCATCCTGAACGATATGGTGATGTGCCGGCTGGTCGACCGGTCGGATCCCGGCACTTACCGTCTCGGCATGCGCCTGCTCGAACTGGGCAATCTGGTGAAGGCGCGCCTGTCGGTGCGCGACGCGGCGCTCACGCCGATGCGCGAACTGCATCGCCAGACGGGCCAGACCGTGAATCTGTCGGTGCGTCAGGGCGACGAAATCGTCTATATCGAGCGCGCTTATTCCGAGCGCTCCGGCATGCAGGTGGTGCGCGCCATCGGCGGACGGGCGCCCTTGCATCTGACCTCGGTAGGCAAGCTGTTCCTCGCCGCCGACGAATCCACCCGCGTGCGAGCCTACGCCACGCGCACCGGTTTGTCGGGCCACACGCAGAACAGCATTACCGACCTGACCAAACTGGAGCGTGAGTTGTCGCATGTGCGCCAGCAGGCGTGCGCGCGAGACAACGAAGAACTGGAACTCGGCGTGCGCTGCATCGCCGCCGGTATCTACGACGACACCGGCAAGCTGGTTGCAGGTTTGTCGCTGTCGGCGCCGGCGGATCGCTTGCAAGACTCCTGGATTGGCCAGCTGAGCCAGACCGCGTTGATGATCTCGGCGTCGCTCGGCTATCGGCCGCAACCCGCGCAGGACCATTCGCATAGCCATCACGCGTAAGCCGGCACTTCACATCCTCCGTTCAAAACAAAAAGCCTCGCAAAAAATGCGAGGCTTTTTGTTTTCATGCGGCCGGTCCGAAAACCGGCCACTGACGCAACACTTCAGGTACCCGGGCCGCCGGCGTCCGCGCTGGTAATGCGCGCCTGGTCGCCGCCGTTATCCAGCCATGTGCGCAGACGCGTGGCGTCAGCGAAGCGCGAGTACTTACCCGACGAGTCGAGCAGCACCATGATCATCGGACGGCCGTGAATGGTCGCCTGCATCACGAGGCACTCGCCCGCTTCGTTGATGAAGCCGGTCTTTTGCAGACCGATGTCCCACGTTGGATTACGCACCAGCGCATTGGTGCTGTTGTACGCCAGCGAGCGCTTGCCGGTGTACACCTCGTAGCTGTGGTCGGTCGAGAACCTGCGGATAATCGGATACTGATACGCCGCATTGACCATCTTCACGAGGTCGCGCGCGCTCGACACGTTCTGGCTCGTCAGACCCGTGGGGTTTTCAAAGTGCGTGTCGGTCATGCCGAGCTGCTTGGCCTTCGCATTCATGGCCGCGAGGAACGCCGGACGGCCGCCGGGGAAATAACGCGACAGCGCCGCGGCCGCGCGATTTTCCGAAGCCATCAGCGCGATGTGCAGCATGTCTTCACGCGAAAGCACCGAGCCCACCGACAAACGCGAGCCGGTGTTCTTTTCGTAATCGCGGTCTTCGTCCGTGACTTCGATCTGGTCGGTCATCGGCTCTTTCGAGTCGAGCACCACCATCGCGGTCATCAGCTTGGTGATCGACGCGATCGGCACCACGGCGCGCGAGTTCTTGTCGAACAGCGATTCGCCCGAGTTCTGATCGATCACGTACGCAACGCTCGAGCGCAGCATGAGCGCGTCCGGTGTTTCGTGCAGACCGAAAGCCTGCCCGACGCTCGGCTGACGCGGCTCGTACGCAATACGGCGCACCACCGAACGGTGACGGCCGTTCGACGTATACGTTACGCGCTTGCGCTTGACGCCCGCGCGCGGTGCGTCGTCGTCAGCGGCTACGGTCTTTGCAGCCGCGCCCTTGGTCGCCTTCGAGGCTTTGCTCGACACCTTGGTGGCAGGCGCGGCAGCCGGCTTTTTGGCCGCCTTGGCGTGTTTGGAAGTTTTTGCAGGTGCAGCAGGTGCGGCGGCAAAAGCGCTCACGGGCGTAGCAAACGCCGCTGCGATGACCATGGAGGCGGCCACCGACAGAGCGGTGCTGCGGGCCGCGCCGTGGATCACTTTTAGCGACGAAAACATGTCGGTTTTCATGGGTGTTCGGTAGGGAGCGGCGAGTGGGGTTCCGCAAGTGTAGTAAAACAACGAAAAATTAGCAATTTGAAGCACTTATGAGCGCTCCTTAAACCGGCTTGTAAGCTCCGATCGCAAAAACACGAATAAGTGCCGCGCTTCGATCGAAAAAAACGATCGCCGACGCGTTACGCCTCGCCGCTGCCGCCATACGCCGGAATCGAGGTGATTCTTCCAGCATAACGGCAATTTCGAGACAACCTTGATCAGGGGAAATACGGTCAGAGCACAGGCGGTCAAGACCACCGGAGCAACAGCACGTGGCCAGAGTCGCGCAGCAAGCTTGTTAAATGCCTGCTGCAAACCGCCAACGCGCATTCGACCAGCATCAAGCATTAACGTTCCGTGACACTTTCCGGTTTACACCGAAACGGCCCTCGAAAGCTTTTTTAACGATCGCAGGATGTTAACCTCCCCGCGTTAGCACGCGCTCGCTCGCCAAATTCACCTTACCATTTTGTAATAAATGCGGCATGATTCAGCACCAGTGCGGTGCGACGGTTAAATTGACCTGCGTCACGCCGATGTCATGCCGATCGCATAACACTCTGTTTTATCAGCAGTTTCTTAATATTGTGCGACGCACAAAAAGCGCTTGACATTCTTTGCAGCCATCCTAAAATGGGAACCATTGCTGCGATGCACAATTCATCGCGGTCCGGCGGGACGCACCAATGTGTCTCACCACTCACCCAATGCGGTCCGCACAGACAGACCGCGATCCAGGAGCGTAAACCATGACTTTGCTGACCCCTGAGCAGTTCGCCGCAGCCCAGAAAGCCAACTTTGAAACGTTGTTCGGCCTGACGACCAAAGCATTTGAAGGCGTCGAAAAGCTGGTTGAGCTGAACCTGCAGGTCGTGAAATCGACGCTCGCGGAAAGCCAGGAAAATGCCCAACGCGCGCTGTCGGTCAAGGACGCGCAGGAATTGCTGGCACTGCAAGCAAGCCTTGCCCAGCCGGTGGCTGAAAAGGCGCTGTCGTACGGCCGTCACGTGTATGAAATCGTTTCGGCAACGCAAGGTGAATTCACCCGCGTCGCAGAAGCCCAATTCGAAGAGCAAAACCGCAAGGTGCAATCGCTGGTCGAAAACGTCGCGAAGAACGCACCGGCTGGTTCGGAAACGGCTGTCGCCGTTCTGAAGTCGGCTATCACGGCTGCCAACACCACGTACGACACGGTTCACAAGGCAACGAAGCAAGCTGTCGAAATCGCTGAAAGCAACTTCAATGCAGCTGCAACGGCCGCATCGAAGGCAGCTTCGCAAGCCGCCGCACAAGCATCGCGCTCGGCCAAGAAGGCAGTCTAAGCTTCAGTCGCAAGCAGCACGCTTTAAGCATTACCTGGCGCCGGCGCAGCTCACGAGTTGTGCCGGCGTTACCGCAAGCAACAGCGTTGTGCCGTTGCCGCTCACACGGTGTTAATTGGCCGAACGCTCCGATACGTTGAATAGCGTATCGTTTGCCCGGCGAAAGGCCGGGATTTTTTTATCCCACGCCTTTTCACCGTCGTCGCGGCGGCACCGCCCTACTCTGCTGCCCAAAGAAAAAACGGCGCGCCCTTTACGGGGCGCGCCGTTTTTTTATCGATCCCGCCTGCACGAATGCAGACGGTCCGAATCGCGTTACTTCTTTTTCTGCGGCGGCAGGTCGGTACAGACGCCTTCATACAACTCGGCGGCCATACCGATCGATTCGCCGAGCGTCGGATGCGGGTGAATCGTCTTACCGATATCCGTTGCATCCGCACCCATCTCGACCGCGAGACAGACTTCGCTGATCAGGTCGCCCGCATTCAGACCGACGATCCCGCCGCCGATCACGCGATGCGTTTCCTCATCGAACAGCAGCTTCGTGAAGCCTTCGTCGCGGCCGTTGGCGATCGCGCGGCCCGACGCGGCCCACGGGAACACCGCCTTGCCGTACTTGATGCCCTCGGCCTTCAACTGGTCCTCCGTCTTGCCGGCCCACGCCACTTCCGGATCGGTGTAGGCGACCGACGGAATCTGCAGCGCATCGAAGTACGCCTTTTCGCCATGTGCGACTTCGGCGGCGACGTGAGCTTCATGCACGGCTTTGTGCGCGAGCATCGGCTGGCCGACGATATCGCCGATCGCGAAGATGTGCGGCACATTCGTGCGCATCTGCTTGTCGACGTCGATGAAACCGCGATCCGTGACCGCGACGCCTGCCTTGTCCGCGCCGATCTTCTTGCCGTTCGGCGAGCGGCCGACGGCAACCAGCACGAGGTCATAGCGTTGCGCTTCGGCCGGCGCTTTCTCGCCTTCGAACGACACATAGATGCCGTCGTCTTTCGCTTCCGCCGCCGTGGTCTTCGTCTTCAGCATGACGTTAGCGAAACGCTTGCTGTTGTACTTCTCCCAGACCTTGACCAGATCGCGGTCCGCGCCGGCCATCAGGCCGTCGAGCATTTCGACCACATCGATCTGCGCGCCGAGCGTGGCATACACCGTGGCCATTTCCAGCCCGATGATGCCGCCGCCGATCACCAGCATGCGTTGCGGAATCTGCCGCAGTTCGAGCGCGCCGGTCGAATCGACGACGCGTGGGTCTACCGGAATGAACGGCAGCTTCACCGCTTCCGAGCCCGCGGCGATGATTGCCTGCTTGAACTTGACGACCTTCTTGCCGCCCTCGACCTGCACTTCCATATGATGCGGATCGACGAACGAGCCCGTGCCCGTGACCACTTCGACCTTGCGCATCTTCGCCATGCCGGCGAGACCGCCGGTGAGCTTCTTGACGACGCCTGACTTGAAGTCGCGCAGCTTGTCGAGATCGATTTGCGGCTTGCCGAACGTGATGCCGTGCGAGCCGAGCGCTTCGGCTTCGTCGATCACGAGCGCGGTATGCAACAGCGCCTTCGACGGAATACAGCCGACGTTCAGACACACGCCGCCGAGCGTCGAGTAACGCTCGACCAGCACCGTCTTCATACCCAGATCGGCCGAACGGAACGCCGCCGAATAGCCGCCGGGGCCCGAACCGAGCACGAGCATGTCGCATTCGATATCCGCGTTGCCGGAGAAGCTGCCCGCCTGCGGAGCGGGCGCGGCAGCCTTAGCCGGAGCCGCCTGCGCTGCTTGCGGTTTGGCTTCCGCTTGAGCAGGCGCCTTCTCAGGCTCCTTGGCGGGAGCCTTCGGTGCGTCTTTCGCGGGCGCTGCATCCGCCGACGTTTCGACGAGCGCGATGACCGTGCCTTGCGAGACTTTATCGCCGGCTTTGACGCGAACTTCCTTGACCGTGCCGGCGGTATCGCTCGGCACTTCGATGGAGGCCTTATCGGACTCGAGCGTCATGAGAGCCTGTTCGTTCTCGATGACATCGCCCGCTTTGATATTGACTTCGATGACATCGACGTCTTTGAAGTCACCGATATCCGGCACTTTTACTTCGACGAGACTCATTAGTGTCCCCTTCTCTTATTGACCGTGATGAAGGAAGAACCGAAAAAAAAGCAGCCTACAAGCTAGCAGCGCGGCGAACAGAATCATCCTTTGCCGTCCGCCGAAGGACGCGCCTTTCTTTTGCCTACTTTTCTTTGGAAGACAAAGAAAAGTAGGTGCCGCCCCGCACAGGGGCGACGCTAATAGACCGACAAGAAATCAGGTTCTACAGAGAGACGCGGATAACAGGAACAGAAAGGAACCCGCGTCCCACGCAACTACACGATCAAAGAATCACACGCCGGAAATCGGCAAGAAGCGCCCCAAGATACGCATTAAACCTGGCCGCCGCGGCACCATCGATCACCCGATGGTCATACGACAAGGACAGCGGCAAAGTCAGCCGAGGCACGAACTGCTTACCATCCCAAACCGGCTTCATCGCGCCACGCGACAGACCGAGAATCGCGACTTCAGGCGCATTGATAATCGGCGTGAAGTTGGTGCCACCGATGCCACCCAAAGAAGAAATCGAGAAGCAGCCGCCTTGCATCTGATCCGGCTTCAGCTTGCCGTCACGCGCGAGCTTGGACAACTCGGCCATTTCCTTGGCGATATCGATCAACCCCTTCTTGTCCGCATCGCGAATGACCGGAACGACCAGACCATTGGGCGTATCAGCTGCAAACCCGATATGGAAATACTGCTTGAACACCAGGTTATCGCCATCGAGGCTGGCATTGAACGTCGGGAACTGCTTCAAAGCCGAGACCACAGCCTTGATCACGAAAGCCAGCATGGTGATCTTCACACCCGACTTTTCGTATTCCTTGTTCAACTTCACGCGCAGTGCTTCGAGCTCGGTGATATCCGCTTCGTCGTTGTTGGTGACGTGCGGAATCATGACCCAGTTGCGATGCAGATTCGCGCCCGAAATCTTCTTGATGCGCGACAGCGGCTTCGGATCGACCGGACCGAACTTCGTGAAGTCGACCTTCGGCCAAGGCAGCAGGTTCAACTCGCCGCCACCGCCCGAGGCCGCCGGTGCGGCCGCACCAGCCGGCGCAGCACGCTGACCGGTCATGACGCCCTTGATGAAGGCGGTCACGTCGGCTTGCGTGATACGGTTCTTCGGACCGGTGCCCTGCACTTGCGTCACATCGACGCCAAGTTCGCGCGCGAATTTACGCACGGACGGCGATGCATGACTCGCATGGCGTGCGCCACCTTCACCAGCCGGAATCACCGGCGCCTGAGCGAGCGCCGACGGAGCCGCCGGAGCCGGCGACGGAGTGGCCGGCGCATCCGACGGTTTCTCGACCGCTTGCTTCGGAGCCGGAGCGGGGGCCGCAGCCGCGCCGCCTTCCGCTTCCACGATTACGATCACCGAGCCTTCCGACACGGTATCGCCGACCTTGACCTTCACTTCCTTGACGACGCCGGCAGCCGAGCTCGGCACGTCCATGGTCGCCTTGTCGGATTCGAGCGTCACCAGCGACTGCTCTTTCTCGACGCGATCGCCGACCTTCACCGCGACTTCGATCACGGGAATGTCTTTGTAGTCGCCGATATCCGGCACTTTGACTTCCTGCAGACCGCCGCCGCTCGCAGCGGGCGCGGGTGCGGCCGCGGGGGCCGCAGCCGGTGCCGCCGACGGAGCCGGAGCAGCGGCAGGCGCCGGAGCGGGCGCAGCCGCGCCACCTTCCGCACCTTCCAGCACGACGATCAGCGAACCTTCCGACACGTTGTCGCCGACCTTGACCTTCACTTCCTTGACGACGCCGGCGGCCGAGCTCGGCACGTCCATGGTCGCCTTGTCGGATTCCAGCGTAACGAGCGATTGCTCTTTTTCGACGGTGTCACCCGCCTTCACCAGCACCTCGATCACAGGAATGTCCTTGTAATCGCCGATGTCCGGCACCTTGACTTCGATCGCTTGACTCATTGTTAGTGTCTCCTGGGCCGCGCACGCGGCCTGCCCCTGCAAACGCAGGAGCGGGCGCGCACGCCATGGCACACGGGGAATGATGCCTTAGACGGTCATCGGGTTGGGTTTGGCGGGATCAAGGTTGTACTTCTTGAGCGCCTCGGCGACTACCTTGCGTTCGATCGTGCCTTCATCTGCGAGTGCATTCAACGCGGCAACCGTCACCCAGTAGCGGTCGACTTCGAAGAAGTGGCGCAGCTTTTCGCGCGTGTCCGAACGGCCGTAGCCATCCGTGCCCAGCACGACGAATTTCTGCGGCACGAACGCGCGGATCTGCTCGGTCAGCGCGCGCACATAGTCAGTCGATGCGATGACCGGACCTTGTGCGTCCTTCAGCAGCTTCTCGACGTGCGAGAGCTTCTTTTCTTCGGTGGGATGCAGCAGGTTCCAGCGCTGCACTTCGTGGCCTTCGCGCGCGAGTTCGGTGAAGCTCGGCACGCTCCACAGATCGGCGGCGACGCCCCAGTCGTTCTTCAGCAGGTCGGCGGCGGCGATCACTTCGTTGAAGATCGTGCCCGCGCCCATCAGTTGCACGCGCGGCGCCTTCTTGTCCGCTTCGGCCTTACGGAACGCGTACATGCCCTTGATGATGTCGGCTTCCACCGAGTCGCCCTGCGGAATCGCCGGGTGCTCGTAGTTCTCGTTCATCACCGTGATGTAGTAGTACACGTCTTCCTGATCCGCGACCATGCGGCGCAGGCCGTCGCGCATGATGACCGCGAGTTCGTAACCGAAGGTCGGGTCGTAGCTGATGCAGTTCGGCACCGAAGCCGCCCACAGCAGCGAGTGGCCGTCTTCGTGCTGCAGACCTTCGCCGTTCAGCGTGGTGCGGCCGGCCGTACCACCCAGCAGGAAGCCGCGCGAACGCATGTCGCCGGCTGCCCATGCGAGGTCGCCGATACGCTGGAAGCCGAACATCGAGTAGAAGATGTAGAACGGGATCATGATCTCGCCGTGCGTCGAGTACGACGTCGCGGCCGCGATCCAGTCACACATACCACCGGCTTCGTTGATGCCTTCCTGCAGAATCTGACCGGTTTCCGACTCACGGTAGAACATCAACTGGTCGGAATCTTCCGGCACGTACTTCTGGCCTTCCTGATTCCAGATACCGATCTGACGGAACAGGCCTTCCATACCGAAGGTACGCGACTCGTCCGGCACGATCGGCACGATGCGTTTGCCGAGCGCCTTGTCTTTCAGCAGGATGTTCAGGATCCGCACGAACGCCATGGTCGTGGAGATCTCGCGGCCTTCGCCCGTGCCCTTGAGCAGCGGTTCGAATACCGACAGTTCCGGCACCGGCAGCGACTCGGCCTTCTGGCGACGCGCCGGCAGATAACCGCCGAGGTCCATACGCTTCTGGCGCATGTACTCGAGTTCTTTCGAACCCTCTTCGAACTTGAGATACGGCACGTTGACGAGGTCGTCGTCGGCGATCGGCAGGCGGAACTGGTCGCGGAATTTCTTCAGCTGATCCACGTGCAGCTTCTTCTGCTGGTGGGTGATGTTCATCGCCTGGCCGGCTTCGCCCATGCCGTAGCCCTTGATCGTCTTCGCGAGAATGACGGTCGGCTGGCCCTTCGAATTCGACGCTTCCTGGAACGCCGCGTAGATCTTGTGCGGATCGTGGCCGCCGCGGTTCAGGTTCCAGATTTCCTCGTCGGACCATTCGGCGACCAGCGCCTTCAGTTCCGGCGTATTGAAGAAGTGCTCGCGCACATACGCGCCCGACTCCGACTTGTACGTTTGATACTCGCCGTCGACCACGTCCATCATGCGGCGCATCAGCGCGCCGGACTTGTCGCGTTGGAACAGCGCGTCCCAGCGGCTGCCCCAGATGACCTTGATGACGTTCCAGCCCGCGCCGCGGAATTCGCTTTCCAGTTCCTGGATGATCTTGCCGTTACCGCGCACCGGACCGTCGAGGCGCTGCAGGTTGCAGTTGATCACGAACACCAGGTTGTCGAGGCGTTCGCGGCCGGCCATGCCGATCGCGCCGAGCGATTCCGGTTCGTCCGTTTCGCCGTCGCCGAGGAAGGCCCAGACCTTGCGGCCGTCGGTCTTTGCAATGCCGCGCGCCTGCATGTACTTCATGAAGCGCGCCTGATAGATCGCCATGATCGGGCCGAGGCCCATCGAGACGGTCGGGAATTGCCAGAAGTCCGGCATCAGCCACGGGTGCGGGTACGACGAGATGCCCTCGCCGCCCACTTCCTGACGGAAGTTGTCGAGCTGATTCTCGGTCAGGCGGCCCAGCAGGAACGCGCGCGAGTAGACGCCCGGCGACGAGTGGCCCTGCACGAACACGAGATCGCCGCCATGTTCAGCGGACGGCGCATGCCAGAAGTGGTTGTAGCCGACGTCGTAAAGCGTGGCGGCGGAGGCGAACGAGGCGATGTGGCCGCCGACGTTGGTGTCCTTGCCCGCGCGCAGCACCATCGCGATGGCGTTCCAGCGCGTGTACGAGCGAATGCGGTGTTCGATGTCCTGATCGCCGGGGATCTTCGCCTGACGCGAAACCGGGATCGTGTTGATGTACGGCGTGTTGGCCGAGAACGGCAGATGTTCGCCATGCACGCGGGCGAATTCAATCTGTTTCTCGATCAGGTAGTGAGCGCGATCGGGGCCCACAGCAGAAATCACGCCATCCAGCGCTTCAAGCCATTCGCCGGTTTCCTGGGGATCGTCGTCTTTTTCAGCAGCGACATATTTCATGACTTCGTCGGGTACAGCGGACATGCTCGTCTCCTGGATGTAGAGGAACGCTCTTTGAACAGACGACGCGGACGAAGCACGGCCGCGGCAGCTTCGGCCGATTGTAATAAGGGTCCCGACGTCAGCGCAACAAAATTTTCGAATTACGAGATCGGATCTCATAATGCGGAAAATTGTTGCGACGCAACCTGATTTGACTGCCGATCGACGGATACGCTGGCTAGTTTGCGCCGATTAATGGTCCTTTCCGCGCTTTTTTGCGCCATTTGCTAGCTTCACGCTGCGCTACAATGCCACGCATGTTGACCGAACGGCTTTTCGCACGCTCGGCGCGCACCGCCGGTTCGCCCGCGGATTCGACGCCGTCCTCCCGCTGGCACCATGGACCATGGTGGTCCAATTCCTATTTGCTCACGCCGCTTCTGTCGATCCTGGTCTTCCTGGTCGTCATGAGTCTGATTTTGTGGAGCCTGAACCGGCGCGAACAGCAACAGCAGGAAGACACGCTTTACCGTAACGTCGCGTGGGCGCAGCAGCAGATCCGCCTGTCCATGACCGGCGCGCAGGAACAGATCCAGGCGCTCGCGCGCGATCTGGTCGCCGGCCGCGCCGATCCGCATTCGTTCCAGGTGTCCACCACGGACATCATGCAGGGGCATCCCGAGATCCTCTACATGAACTGGTACACCAGCGCGCAGCAACCGCGCTGGCCCAATACCGCACTGCCCGTGTTCGGCCAGCGTCTGGCCAAGCCGAACGACGCGCAGATGGACGAAGCCGTCAAAGCCGCCTTCACCGAAGCCCGCAACACGCGCCGCCAGGTGTATTCGCCGCTCATCTACGACGACGTCGGCAACGGCTACATCACGCTGCAAACGCCGGTGTTCCGCGACCGCGACTTTCTCGGCACGATCGCCGCCGTGTTCTCGGTGGAAGGGATCCTCAAGCACGACATTCCGCCTGAGCTGTCCGCCAAATACAAAATCTCGATCATCGACGTGAACAATCGCGAGTTGACGACCACGTCGACCCGCCCGCGCCTGCCGCGCGACATGTTCTACGATCTGCCGCTCGACCCGCCGGGCCAGGGCGTCTCGGTGCGCGTCTACGCGTTCCCGCAGATGACCAACTTCACCAACAACACGCTGGTGTGGCTGGTGGCGGGTCTGTCCTGTTTCGTGCTGTGGAGCCTGTGGAGCTTGTGGAAACACACGCGGCAGCGCTTCGAGGCGCAGCAGGCGCTGTACGCCGAAGCGTTCTTCCGCCGCGCGATGGAAAACTCCGTGCTGATCGGCATGCGCGTGCTCGACATGCATGGGCGCATCACCCACGTCAATCCGGCCTTTTGCCGCATGACCGGCTGGGACGAAAGCGATCTGGTCGGCAAGAACGCGCCATTCGCCTACTGGCCGCGCGACGCTTACCCCGAAATGCAGCGCCAGCTCGACATGACGCTGCGCGGCAAGGCGCCCTCTTCCGGCTTCGAATTGCGGGTGCGCCGCAAGGACGGTTCGCTGTTCCACGCTCGGCTCTACGTGTCGCCGCTGATCGACAGCTCGGGCCGCCAGACCGGCTGGATGTCGTCGATGACCGACATCACCGAGCCGAAGCGCGCGCGCGAAGAGCTCGCCGCGGCGCACGAGCGCTTCACCACGGTGCTCGAAAGTCTCGACGCCGCCGTCTCCGTGCTGGCCGCCGACGAAGCCGAGCTGCTGTTCGCCAACCGCTATTACCGGCATCTGTTCGGCATTCGCCCGGACGGCCATCTGGAATTGGCGGGCGGCGGGTTCGATAGCGCACAGGCGTCGTCCGATTCGATCGATATGGTGGACACATACGCTGGCCTGCCCGCCGCCGCGTTGACCGAAAGCACCGCGGATGCGCAGGAAATTTACGTGCAGAGCATTCAGAAGTGGTTCGAAGTGCGCCGCCAGTACATTCAGTGGGTGGACGGCCACCTCGCGCAGATGCAGATCGCGACCGACATCACCACCCGCAAGCAGGCGCAGGAACTGTCGCGCCAGCAGGACGAGAAGCTGCAGTTCACCAGCCGCCTGATGACGATGGGCGAAATGGCCTCGTCGCTCGCGCACGAACTGAATCAACCGCTCGCCGCGATCAATAACTATTGCTCGGGAACTGTGGCGCTGGTTAAATCCGGTCGGACCACGCCTGACAATCTGCTGCCCGTGCTCGAAAAAACCGCCCAGCAAGCAGTGCGCGCCGGCATGATCATCAAGCGCATTCGCGAGTTCGTGAAGCGCAGCGAGCCGAAGCGGCAAGCCACGCGCGTCGCCGATATCGTCGCCGACGCCGTGGGCCTTGCCGAAATCGAGGCGAGGAAGCGCCGCATTCGCATCGTCACGGATCTGCGCTCGCGCCTGCCGGTGATCTACGTCGACCCGGTGCTGATCGAACAGGTGTTGGTGAACCTGCTGAAGAACGCCGCCGAAGCAATGGCCGAGGCCCGTCCGAACGCGGTCGATCCGGTGATCCGCGTGGTCGTGCGGCTGGAGAGTGGGTTTGTCTGCATCAGCGTCGTCGACCAGGGGCCGGGCGTCGACGAAGCGACAGCCGAGCGGCTGTTCGAACCGTTTTACAGCACCAAGTCCGATGGCATGGGCATGGGGCTGAACATTTGCCGTTCGATTATCGAATCGCACCGGGGCCGTCTGTGGGTGGTGAACAACGTCGAATCTGACGGCCACATCACAGGCGCCACGTTCCATTGCAGTCTGCCTATTGGAGAGCCTGATGGCCCGAGCAACGGCGGGACACAGGCGCCGACACCACAAACCGTTACGGGAGAGCTATGAATAGCCCAGTCACCACACAGGAAACTGTCTTTGTCGTCGATGACGACGAGGCCGTGCGAGATTCGCTGCGCTGGCTGCTGGAGGCGAACGGATACCGCGTGCAATGCTTCTCCAGCGCCGAGCAGTTCATCGACGCATGGCAGCCGCATCAGCACCCGGGCCAGATCGCGTGCCTGATTCTGGATGTGCGGATGTCCGGCATGAGCGGACTCGAATTGCAGGAACGCCTGATCGCCGACAACGCATCGCTGCCGATCATCTTCGTGACGGGTCACGGCGACGTGCCGATGGCCGTGTCCACGATGAAAAAAGGCGCGATGGACTTCATCGAAAAGCCGTTCGACGAAGCCGAGTTGCGCAAGCTGGTCGAGCGCATGCTCGATAAGGCGCGCAGCGAAAGCACCAGCGTGCAGCAGCAGCGCGCCGCGGCGGAGCGGCTGGGCAAGCTGACCGCGCGTGAGCATCAGGTGCTCGAGCGCATTATCGCCGGCCGCCTGAACAAGCAGATCGCCGACGACCTCGGCATCAGCATCAAGACGGTCGAAGCGCACCGCGCGAACATCATGGAAAAGCTCAACGTCAACACGGTCGCCGATCTGCTGCGGCTGGCGCTGTCGAACAAGCCGCAACCGGCGCAATAAGCCGCAACCGGCGGCACGCGTCCCGAAGGCAAGCGCCTTTGGGAGAGACGTCGACGGGTTGAAAGTGACTGCGCATTAACGGCCGGGCTATTGAAGAGCCCGGCCGGTCTCGCCCCTCTTTTTCCCCGTATTTCCCGCGTTTTTTCATCTCCTCCATCGCACGGCAATCACACAAACGCGTGATTTCGGCACAGTCGGCTCGCGCAAAATAATACGCGTCGGTCAGCAATCACTGACCCCAATCCGCAACAGATTCTTTCGTCCGACAAGGTCGACGGATTCGGACGCACTCTCCTCGATTTACCCAGCATTCCTCAGCAAGCCTCGCTGATGCGGCGACCAACGCGGGCGCGACGCGTGCTGCGAAACGCCGCATCCGGCATTGTCTGGTGATGCGAAACAATGGGAGCGAGTCGAGCGTTTTCCACGCCAAAGTGCGTGTCAATCGAGCCTTTCGACCACTTACCCGCCGCCAATCCGACGCGCCATTTTCCATCGCGGCGAAGCGACGCAGCCCGTGCCGCGCATCGACATCTCGTCGTATAAACCCCACCGGGAGGACGCAGCCGAGCATTACTCCGGCAGCAACCGTCGAACAAAAAAGGAAGAATCCGATGATGCATCTATTCGCAAAGCGCAAGCTGCGCGCCCAAGTCCTGACATTTGCGTTCGCTCTCGTCACCACCGGCACACTGGTGCTGGCGCCGATTCTGCTGATCAGCGCGATTCCCGCCCATGCCCAGGCGCTCTATCCCAGCGCGGACGACGCCGCCAACGCCTTCGTCGAAGCCCTCGCCCGCAACGACGAAGACGCGCTCAAGCGCGTGCTCGGCGGCGATTTTCATCGCTTCATTCCGACCGATGGCATCGGCCAGGACGACATCTATCAGTTCCTCGGCGAATGGTCGAAAAACCATCAGATCGTCAAGGTTCCAGTCAATGACAAAGGCCGCGCCACCGCGCATCTGACGGTCGGCGACAGCGGTTGGACCTTGCCGATTCCGCTCGTACAGTCGGGCAAGGGCTGGCGTTTCGATCCGCCGGCGGGACACGATGAAATGCTGACACGCCGCATCGGCCGCAATGAACACGGCGCGATCCTGGCCTCGCTGGTGTATCTCGATGCGCAATACGACTATCGCAACCTGACCCGGCACTACGCACAGCGTCTCATCAGTACGCCGGGACAGCACGACGGCCTGTACTGGAAGACGGCGCCCGGCGAAGCGGAAAGCCCACTTGGACCGATCTCCGCCACCAGGCCCGACGGCACGCGGTCTGAAGAGGCGTATCACGGCTATCGCTTCCGCATTCTCACGGCCCAAGGCGCGCACGCGAAGGGCGGCGCCGACAACTATGTCGAGAACGGCGTGCTGAGCAAAGGGTTCGGACTGATAGCCTCGCCAGCCGAATATGGCAGGACCGGCGTGATGAGTTTCATCGTCAACCAGGACGGGCAGGTCTATGAGAAAAACCTCGGGCCGCGCACCACGCGCGCGGCTGCCGCCATCACGGCATTCGATCCGGGTTCCGGCTGGCAGGCGGTCGAGCCTTAGCCGTCTCGTCTGACAGCCGAGCCTGCGCCCGCTGCGCCGGGCGGCAGGCGCCAGGCGCGGCGCCGACAGGCGAACAGCTGCCTTGGCAGCGAACCTGTGGCCGCCACCGCTCGAAGCGGGCATTCGTGCCCACCATGTGAAGCACGCACGACCCGCGTCCCCACTGCGCCACGCAGCCAGGAATCCGTACGCGGCATGCCTAGCAGGGCCGGTATAATGTCGCACTTTGCAGCGCCGCTTAACCCCGATTCGCGCCGCGCGCTTTTCACGTGCCGACCCATTCCCGTTGAAAAGCGCCATCGCGCGCGGCACGCACGAGCGTCTGCGCCCCGCCCCGCTTTCCAAACTGCCCATCTCGACCCGACCATGACTGCCAAACTGATCGACGGCCTAGCCCTTTCCAAGACCCTGCGCGCCGACGTCGCCGCGCGCGCCGCCGCCCTCACCGCCCGCGGCCATCAGCCGGGCCTCGCGGTGGTGCTGGTCGGCGACAACCCGGCCAGTGAAGTGTATGTGCGCAACAAAGTGAAGGCCTGCCACGACAACGGGCTCGGCTCGTCGTTCGACCGCTATCCGGCCGATCTGCCGGAAGCCGAACTGCTCGCGCGCATCGACGAACTGAACCGCGACCCGCGCATTCACGGCATTCTGGTGCAACTGCCGCTGCCGCCGCATATCGACAGCCACAAAGTGATCGAGGCGATCGCGCCGGAAAAGGACGTGGACGGCTTTCACGTCGCCAACGCCGGCGCGCTGATGACCGGCCGGCCGTTGTTCCGTCCGTGCACGCCGTACGGCGTCATGAAAATGCTCGCCGCTTACGAGATTCCGCTGCAAGGCGCGAACGCGGTGGTGATCGGCCGCTCGAACATCGTCGGCAAGCCGATGGCGCTGCTGCTGCTCGAAGCCGGCGCGACCGTCACGATCTGCCACAGCAAGACGCGCGATCTGGCCGCTCACACGCGCAACGCGGATGTCGTGGTCGCCGCCACCGGCTTGCGCAACATTCTCACGGCGGAAATGGTGAAGCCGGGCGCCGCGGTGATCGACGTCGGCATGAATCGCGACGAAGCCGGCAAGCTGTGCGGCGACGTGGATTTTGCGGGCGTCAAGGAAGTGGCCGGCTACATCACGCCGGTGCCGGGCGGCGTCGGCCCGATGACGATCACCATGCTGCTCGTCAACACGATCGAAGCCGCCGAGCGCGAAGCGGCGGCGAACGCGTGAAGCGGCTGGAGAAAGGCCGGCGGAGCGTCTTCGCCGGCTTTGGGATTTTATGGCCTTGGCGTTGTGTCAGGGTATCGACGTCTATCGGCGCTAACGCGCGCCACAGCTCTTAGCGCTCGCGTTGGTCGCCTGAACGCCGGCGAAGCAACCTCACCGGCATCGGGATGCTTGCGGCCTTGGCGTCTTGCCAAGGTATCCGCATCCATCAGCGCCGCACGCGCCTCTTACGTCAGCGCATCTCAGCTCAGTTCAACGCACGGCTTGATCGCCAGCCGGCATCCCTGCCGCAACCGGCGTCGACGGCCGCGCCAGACGCCCGCGGCACCACTTCAGCACCGGCCGCTCCACGAAGTGCCACGACAACGCCGCGCACAGCAGAATGACCGGCGCGGCGGTTAAAACCGCCGTCACATGGTTCAACTGCGGCGCGATATTCGCGACGCATTGCTGCACCATGAAGCCATACAGATAGATGCCGTACGAGTAATCGTGACGCGGCACGAAGCGCCGCAGGAGCGGCGTCGTGCCGATCCACAGCACGCCGTACACGAAGGCCAGATAGAACAGCGGCTGCGCGCCGGCCGTGTCGCGGAACACCAGAAACACCATCGTGAACGCGAGCGCGATCAACCCGTTGATGTCGATCCGTTCGCGCCAGCCATACAGCAGCATGCCCAGCATGAAAAACGGCTCCGGCCAGAACGAATAGCCGTCCGGCGTTTCGCTGAAATCGCGCAAGCCGATCTGCCAATGCGCGTGATCCACGTGCAGCATGAAGAAGGCGCAGCCGAGCGCGGCCGCGAGCATCACGCCGCGCGAGCTGGACAGCAAACCCACCATGCCCGTCACAAGCACGAGCAGATAGCAGCGCACTTCAACCGGCAGCGTCCAGAGCGGACCGCAGATGTCGACCGGATAGCGGTTGTGCTCGAATACGCCGGGCAGCGCCCAGCCAGCGCTGCGCACGATAGTCGAGAAGTTGTCGAGATTGGCCCACGTCATGCCGGAGGCGAAATACTCGCGTAGCGTCAGCGTCGTAAAGAGCGGACCGACGATGAACACCGTCACCAGCGACCCGGCCGCCACCGCTGGCCACAACCGCGCGATGCGCAACACGGCGAAGCGCGGCACCGAGCGTTGCCGGTCGAAGCTGGCGGTCACCAGCATGCCGCTCAGCAGGAAAAAGGCGTAGACGCCCAGCGCGCCGAAACCGTCGAAGCCCAACGCGTTCTGAACCCAATCCGTCGTGCCGTCGGGCGCCTGAAGCACATACGAATGGCCATACACGACGGCAATGGCGGCGAGCAGCCGCACGAGATCGAAATTATTACCCTTGTGCGCGAGTGCGTCCGAAAGCGGATTCATCGATACCTCTTTGCAGAAAACGCCGCCGACCGACAGCGACGCTCCACATTGCCGCATGGCAGCAATCGAAACCGTGCGCTTTCGCACAGAGCATGGCGGCGAATTTCGGCGCGCGTGGCGCTCGGCCGCGATATCGCGCTCGCGCACAGGGTCGCGACATCTGATAATTTGTCTGCCGACGGATTGGAATCAACGCGCCCTGCCCCAATAATGTCTGTATCGGCTGTTTTGGGGCGTCATAGCGCGCGCCCCGAAGGCAGTCCCCTCGGGGGACGCCCGTCGATGCACCGATTACCCGTTCACCCGCGTCAGACAGGAAGCCTCATGTCCACTACCGCCTCGAATCACGACAATCCGCTCCTCGATTTCTCCGACCTGCCGCGCTTTGGCGAAATCCGCCCCGAACACGTCACGCCCGCCCTCGATGTGCTGCTCGCCGATGCGGCCGCCGCCGTCGAGCGCGCCGCCCAGCCGATTACGCCGGCTTCATGGGCCGACGTGGTCGAGCCGGTCGAGCGCGCCACCGAACCGTTGTCGCGCGCCTGGAGCGTGGTCGGCCATCTGAACGCGGTTGCCGACACGCCCGAACTGCGCGCCGTGTATGGCGAGAATCTGCCGCGCGTCACCGAGTTCTGGTCGAGCGTTGGGCAAAATCTCGCGCTGTATGAGAAGTACAAGGCGTTGAATGCCAGCGCCGACTTCGAATCGCTGACCGGCGAGCGCAAGAAAATCCTCGGCAATGCGCTGCGCGATTTCCGCCTGTCCGGCGCGGAATTGCCGGAAGACCAGAAGCCCCATTTCGCCGAATTGCAGGAACGCCAGGCGGCGCTTTCGAAAGCGTTTTCCGATCACGTGCTCGATGCGACCAACGCCTACGCGTATATCGTCGAAGCCGGCAACGAAGCAGAACTGGCCGGTTTGCCCGAAGACGTGATCGAAGGCGCGAAGGAAGCGGCCGAACGCGAAGGCAAGACCGGCTACAAGTTCACGCTGCACTTCCCGTCGTACTTCCCGGTGATGCAGTACTCGGAAAATCGTCCGATGCGTGAAGCGATGTATCGCGCCTATGTGACGCGTGCTTCCGAACTCGGCCCGCAATACGGCAACGGCAAGCCCGAGTGGGACAACACCGCGGTGCTCGCGGAACAGCTGAAACTGCGCGCCGAAGAAGCGCACATGCTCGGCTTCAACAACTTCGCCGAAGTCTCGCTCGCGCCGAAAATGGCCGAGTCGCCCGCCCAGGTGATGAGCTTTCTGGAAGACCTCGCCACGCGTGCGCGTCCGCATGCCGAGCAGGACTGGAAGGAACTGCGCGAATTCGCGGCGAACGAACTCGGCATGACTGAACTGCAACCGTGGGACATGACGTTTGCCGCTGAGCGTCTGCGCCAGAAGCGCTACTCGTTCTCCGAGAACGAAGTCAAACAGTACTTCCCGGAAGACGCCGTATTCAAGGGTCTTTTCAAGGTCACGGAGACACTCTTCGGCGTGCGTATCCGTCGCGACGAAGCGGCCGTGTGGCATCCGGACGTGCGCTTTTTCCGCGTCGAGAATCAGGACGGCGGGCTCGTCGCGCAGTTCTACCTCGATCTGTATGCACGCGAAGGCAAACGCGGCGGCGCCTGGATGGACGATGCGCGCGGCCGTCACAAGCACACGCATGGCAGCGTGCAGACGCCCGTCGCGTATCTGACGTGCAACTTCTCGGCGCCGGTCGGCGGCAAGCCCGCCTGCTTCACGCACGACGAAGTCATCACGCTGTTCCATGAGTTCGGCCACGGTTTGCATCACATGCTCACGCGCGTCGATGAGCTGGGCGTGTCGGGTATCAACGGCGTCGAGTGGGACGCCGTCGAACTGCCGTCGCAATTCATGGAGAACTTCTGCTGGGAGTGGGACGTGTTGAGCGACATGACCTCGCACGTCGAAACGGCCAAGCCGTTGCCGCGCGATCTGTTCGACAAGATGCTCGCCGCGAAGAATTTCCAGAGTGGTCTCGGCACGCTGCGTCAGATCGTGTTCTCGATGTTCGACATGCAACTGCATACCGGCTTCGATGCGTCTGGCACGAAGAACGCCACCGAACTCGCGAGCGAAATCAACGAGCGCTTCCATGTCGTGCCGCAGGCGCCGTTCTCGCGTTGGCCGAATACGTTCAGCCATATTTTCGCGGGCGGTTATGCCGCGGGCTACTACAGCTACAAATGGGCTGAAGTACTCTCCGCCGACGCCTATGTGGCATTCGAAGAAGCCGCGCAAACGGCGAGCGGCAGCGTGCTCGATCAGGCGACCGGCCTGCGCTATCGCAAGGAGATTCTGGAAGTGGGCGGCAGCCGTCCGGCAATGGAATCGTTCAAGGCGTTCCGCGGCCGCGAGCCGAATATCGACGCCTTGCTGCGCCACAACGGCATGTCGCCGGGCGCAGCGCATTGATCGGTTGATGCGAACGTCGGCGCTTGCAAGGGCCGATAAAAAACCGGTGACCTGCGTTATGCAGGCACCGGTTTTTTTGTTTCGGGCGAGGCTCCGAGCCTCGCTGCAATCAGCCGCGATGCAGCTTGAAATCCACTTGCGCGGGCCGGCCTTCGAGCGACAGCGCCGCGCGCGCAGCCGGCGCACGGCTCACCACCTTGCCGCGGCTCACCACCGCGAGGCGCGCGGCGCGCAAGCGAATTGCTTCCACCGGATCGCGCGCGTCGAGCAGCACGAGATTGGCCGCGCATCCCGGCGCGACGCCATAGCCCTCCAGACCGAGAATGCGCGCAGCGTTCACCGTCACCGCGTCGAAACAGGCGCGCATACCGTCGACGCCTGTCATTTGCGCCACATGCAGGCCCATGTGCGCGACTTCGAGCATGTCGCCCGAACCGAGGCTATACCACGGGTCCATCACGCAATCGTGACCAAACGCGACGTTGATGCCGGCCGCCATCATCTCCGGTACGCGCGTCATGCCGCGGCGTTTGGGATACGTGTCACTGCGTCCTTGCAGCGTGATGTTGATCAGCGGATTCGCGATCGCCGCGACGCCCGACTCGCGCATCAGCGGCAGCAGCTTGCTGACGTAATAGTTGTCCATGGAATGCATGGAGGTCAGATGCGAACCGGTGACGCGCTCGTGCAAACCGAGCCGGTGCGTTTCGGCCGCGAGCGTCTCGATGTGGCGCGACATCGGATCGTCCGATTCATCGCAATGCATGTCGACGCGCAAGCCCTGCTCCGCCGCGTACTCGCACAACAGGCGCACGGACTGCGCGCCGTCGGCCATGGTGCGCTCGAAATGCGGAATACCGCCGACCACGTCCACACCCATCGCGATCGAGCGCTTGAGGTTCTCGAAAGCGCCCGCGCTGCGCAGCACGCCGTCTTGCGGAAAGGCCACCAGTTGCAGGTCGAGATACGGCGCGACTCGGCGTTTCACTTCGACCAGCGCCTCGACCGCGAGCAGGCGCGGATCGCACACATCAACGTGGCTGCGGATGGCCAGCAAACCGCGCGCGACGGCCCAGTCGCAATACTGCAGCGCGCGCTCGATCAGCGCCTCCTGCGTCAGGTCCGGCTTCAATTCGCCCCATAACGCGATGCCTTCGAGCAGCGTGCCCGACGCGTTCACGCGCGGCAGACCGTACGAGAGCGTTGCGTCCATATGGAAATGCGGATCGACGAACGGCGGCGTGACGAGTGAGCCCGCGGCGTCGATTTCCTCGTGCGCGTTGGCGGCCAGATTCGGTTCGACCGCAACGATGCGGCCCGCTTCAATGCCGATGTCGACCGGCTCTTTATGTTGCGGCGCGGCGCCTGGCGGCAGCATCGCGCGGCGGATGATCAGATCCATCTATCGCTCCCTTTGACCCCGTCCTGATTGATTACGATTCTATCGGCGTCAGAAAGCGCGTGGCGGCGATTTTGTTCCACGTTTCTTCATCCGGCCGTACCGGCGAGCGGCGCGCGATCCGTACCGGCAGTGCATCGCGCCGCCCGCCTATACTCGCCGGACAGACGGTCGATGCCGCGCCGTCATCCACTCACGGAGCAAGCACATGAAAACGATCGGCGTGATCGGCGGGATGAGCTGGGAATCGTCCGCCGAGTACTACAAGCTTCTCAACCGCCACGCCAAGGCGCGGCTCGGCGGTCACCACAACGCGCGCAGTCTGATGCTCACCGTCGACTTCGCGCCGATCGAAGCGAACCAGCGTGCGGGCGACTGGACCGCGCTCGGCCAGCAGATGGCCGACGCCGCGCGCCAACTCGAACGCGGCGGCGCCGATCTGGTGATGCTGGCGACCAATACGATGCATCGCGTGTATGAATCGATCGAAGCGGCGATCGACGTGCCCTTCCTACATATCGCCGATCCTACCGGCAGCGCGCTGCGGGCGGCAGGCATCGAGCGGGTGGGCTTGCTGGGCACACGCTATACGATGGAGCAAACTTTCTACACGGGACGTCTGCGCGAGCGCTACGGCCTGGAGACGGTGATTCCCGACGAAGCCGAGCGCGCGGACGTGCATCGCATCATTTATGACGAGCTATGCCACGGCAAAGTGAACGACGCTTCGCGCGCGGTGTATCAGCGTGTAATCGAAGCGCTGGCCGCGCGTGGCGCGCAGGCGGTGATTCTCGGCTGCACGGAGATTACTTTGCTGATCAAGGCGGAAGATTCTGCGTTGCCTGTGTTCGATACGACTGCGTTGCATGCGCAGGCGGCGGTGGAATGGGCGATTGATGGGGAGTGAGGGGGAGGCGCGGAAGTAATAGGCAATGCGGCTTCGAAACTGGGCGGCGCGCATGATTGAGCCCGTCACGATCGGCCCGGCGACGCTCCATAACGCGGACGCGCTCGCGGTGCTCCCGCAGCTTGCCGGGCTCGATTGCGTTGCTCACCGATCCGCCGTATTCGAGCGGTGGACAGTTTCGCTCAGACCGTGTGCGAAACACCCCGAAAAAATACGTTCAATCGATTTCATCTAGCCAACAGCTACCTGATTTCAGCGGAGATAACCGCGACAAGCGCGTTCGTGTATTGGGCTTCGCTATGGTCGGCGGCGGCGCTGCGCGCGTGCATGCCGGGCGCTGTGGGTATGTTCTTTACCGACTGGCGGCAACTCCCAACGTCAACGGATTACATGCAATCCGGGGGCTGCGTTTGGCGTGGCAGTGTGCCGTGGTGCAAGCCGGATGCACAGCCGCAACTCGGCCGCTCTACCGCGCAATGCGAATACGTTATATGCGGTACGGCGGGCACGATGCCGCCAGGTGCGACTGCCGAAACGACATCCGGCTTTTACGAATGCACCGCGCCGCGCGATCGGCCCCCGGAGTCAGAATGGATGTCGCCTCGATAGAATCTGAAACTGTGGGGCGATATCGGAAAGATGAAGTGGCAAGATACGGACAGGTATTCAAGGACAAGGCTGTGGCGCGGCTGTTGCCGCCCGAGAGCGCGTCGGTGGAAGAGGTGGCGCACGAGTTGAGCATCTCGACTTCGACGCTCGAACGGTGGCGCGCGGATGCGCTGTCCAGGCCCACTCGCGAGCGGGCCTGGACAGCGGCGGCCCGGTTCGAGGCGGTGCTGGCGACCGCCGCAATGGGTGAGACCAGCAAGAGCGCCTGGTGTCGCGAGAACGGCGTGTATCCCCATGAACTGGAGCAGTGGCGCGCTGCGGCCACGCAGGCGCTGGCTGAGCCCGAGGATGCGCGCGCCACCCATCGCGAGACGAAGGCTGACCGGCGACGCATCAAGGAGCTCGAGCGCGAGCTGCGCCGCAAGGAGAAGGCTCTCGCTGAAGCTGTTGCGCTGCTGGTGCTCTCAAAAAAGCTCGAAGCGATCTTCCCGAAGGACAAGGACGAGGACGTATGATCGGCCTGGAAGATCGCCAAACGATGGTCCGCCATATCGAGTCCGCCCATGCAGCCGGGGCGCGTCTGCGTCTCGCCTGCGAGGTGGCGGGCATTACTGTTCGCACGCTGCAGCGTTGGAAAGCCCACGATGGCCTGGTCATCGGTGACCGCCGCCCGTGCGCTGAACGGCCGACTCCCCCGCACGCGCTGAGCGAGCTGGAGCGAGAATGCATTCTGGCCGTCGCCAACGAGCCGCGTTTCGCCGCGCTGCCACCGGCCCGGATCGTACCGATGCTGGCCGACGAGAATGTCTATATCGCGAGCGAATCGAGTTTCCAGCGAGTGCTGCGCGCCCATGGCCAGAACCGGCATCGCGGTCGCAGTCGTGCGCCTGCGCCATCGCGGGCCCCGACCACACACGTGGCCACAGCGCCTGGACAGGTCTGGTGCTGGGATATGACCTATTTGCCGGCCCAGGTGCAGGGTCGCTGGTTCTACCTCTACCTGATCCTTGATCTGTACAGCCGCAAGATAGTCGGCCTGGGAGATCCATGACAGGGACGATGCTGAACACGCGGTCCATCTCGTGAAGCGCACCGCGCTTGCCGAAGGCATTCATGCGTGCCCCAGCAAGCCGGTGCTGCACGGCGATAACGGCAGCACGCTCAAGGCCACCACGGTACTGGCGATGCTCCATTGGCTGGGCGTGAAACCGTCGTACTCGCGCCCGCGCGTCTCGGACGACAACGCCTTCGTGGAATCGCTGTTCAAGACGGCCAAATATCGCCCGGAATTCCCGGCGAGCGGCTTCGCCGAGCTTGAAGACGCCCGCGCCTGGGGCCATAACTTCGTACACTGGTACAACTTCGAACATCGCCACAGCGGCATTCGCTATGTCACACCCGCGCAGCGTCATGCTGGTGAGGATCTGGCAATCCTGCAAGCGCGTCATCAGACATACCTCCTGGCGCGTGAACGCAATCCGGCACGTTGGTCAGGTCGCACTCGAGACTGGTCGCCGATCGTCGCCGTCACACTCAATCCCGAGCGCGAAGCTGTCATTGGCGATCACCTTCGTGTCCGGGATAAAACGCAGTTGGTTGCATGAATCAGGCGACAACCACCTTGACTCGCTCCGTCGGGTACACGTCACGCAAAAGCCGCTAGCGCTCATGCGTGAATTGCTTCGCATTGTGGAGCCGGGTGGCGTCGTGCTTGATCCCTTCATGGGCTCAGGGACAACGGGCGCAGCGGCGTTACAGACCGGGCGGGGCTTCGTCGGTATCGAGCTGGGCCCGGTGCGTTTTACTAATGCGTGCGGGCGGATCAACGAGGCGCACCGCCAAGGCGCGCTATTCGATCACGCCAACACGGCGCAGCAACAGGCGCGCTTGTCGCTGGAATGAAAAAGCCCCGCCGAAGCGGGGTCGATATATCTACAACTACTGCTTTGGTTCGGTGATTCCACACGGATTCTCACAGCCATTAGGACCGCACACCGGTTCAAACTCCACCTCAATCTGATTGCGCTTGGCGGACGGTACTTGAGAGCCGACACCCCAAATTTTCGTATCAACGTTGATGCGGTTCGACGCAACACCAAGACTTTGGAGATAGTCGCTAACCGACTTCGCGCGCTTTGAGGCATTGCGCTCGCGCTCATCCGCAAAACCGTATATGACTACAGGGCCATCTTTAGCTGCACTATCGCGAACGGTCACTAGCAAATCAGCTAGTTTCAGCCTATCAACGTTAGAAAGCTCTGTAGCTTTGCGCTCCATCCTGCCGCCCTACTGGAGCGCAAAGCTGCACGCGGTCGCCGTCATCGGAGCGGAAGCTAATACAACGCTAGTCGACGCAAAGCACATACCACGCAAGATTGTCTGCGTTCTTGATTGCCATTGACGGTTCGCTTTGAGCAAGTCGCTTTCCAAGTAGTTGTCCATAGGTGTTGTGGTAATCAATTGATCCAAACGTATCGAGAAAATGCGTGCATTCATGCACGATTGTTAACTGCTTTGATGCTAAAGTTCCGGCGCTCGTATCAAGTATTGCGCAGAATCTAGGGTCGATCGAAATAGTATGTGTTGCCGTATCTGGGCCGCACACGTGCGCAACTTCTCCAGCGAGATTCTTCGTGTTTGGTGTGCATCCCAACGAACTATTGCTCGGCCATGCGTCGCTCGCAATGACGATGCGTTACGCGCACCTTGCACCTGATAACAAGATTCGCGCCGTCGCGGGCCTGCAACTCAACGGGCCGCAAGTCGCGCAGGTTGCGAGCGTGCCGCGCCTCGCCGCCTGACTCCAACGTCAACAGAGAATGACCCGGAAGCCCGTGCAAGCGGGCTTTTTTGTGCCACGTTCCCAAAACATTTATGCGCTCTGAATTCAGAAAATTCCTTTTTAAAGAGAGGATTTGCGTCGTCAGTTTCAAGGGCTTTCACTGGCAAATTTTTAATAATTGATTTTAGACTTTGATTTACCGTTAAAACAGCATTTCAGTTCTGAGCACTGCGCATCCCGATGAATATCGTTAAGTCACTGATTGACCTTCTTTGCGATCCACAAGCCAGGTTTTCATCTCGTCATAAAAACGAGCGTTTTACCCTGGAAATGGCGATCGTCGTAACAATATTTGCACCCCTGTTTGCATATATATCGACAATCTCTTATCAGGGAGATATTCCGCCTGTCGTCCCGCTCATTAAAACAGAAGGGGTATTCCTCACAAAAGAATGTTCCGCCAGAAAGACAGATGCGGATTTTTGCGGCTTCCGATCCGGTGAAGGAAAAATATTTCCAATTGAATATCTCAAACAATATTCTTTGATCAGAAATTATGCCAGACGGCACGATGGCGTAACAAGGATAAGAGTGGAAGGATTTTATCTTTTAAACGGCAGAGGCAATTTCTGGATCACGAAAGCTACAACATTATCAGGCGAGGAACTGCTATCTGAAACTGACTCTTATTCGAATCTGGAAAACATGCGCAGCATGATTTTGCTGCTATCAAGTTTATACATGATCGCAGTGGTTCTGTGGTGTATGTCTATACGCAGTGCAATACGTTTTGGCATGAGGATTTTCTAAAATGGCATCAGTTACAACGCAACAGGCAGTTTCTTCGTTTGTCGGCTTTCTGCTCAATGGCACAGTAACCTCGGGTGACGCAGCTAATAGCGTCGCGAGCGCCCTTGACGAGAAACAGAAAGACCCCCTCGTTAGGTATCTCGCCGCAATTAGCGCCACCGCAAGCTTGACCGGCATCGCGGGTTCCAGCACGCAAATGCTGCAACAGTTCAAGGAAGATTCGCCCGCAGCGGGGTCGCTGATGGGCCGATTTGCTTCCGTCGCTGCGAAGGTTGGTCTGGTGGCGTCTGTTGGGTCTGTCGTCAATACTGCCTATAAGAAAGGCATTGGCGAAGTGAATATTAGCCAGCTAACGACGGTAGTGGCCGCTGCGTTGAGCGTTCGCGCCTTCGCTGTTACGCCTATGGGGGCGATCGGTCTGGGCGTCGCAAGCGGTATCCTGACTGTTGCGGGCTGGGTGATCTCGCCTAACGCGAAACTAAGCGACTTTTTCGACTTTCTCAAGGGGCCGATTCATTCCTACTACGACCAGCTTTCCCCTGATGAACAGGCCTCATTTACCGCGACGTTTTCCGCGACGATCGAGTCCTGTTTCAATGGTTGTATTCCGGTTCCGCAGATTGACGATGCGGGATGGGTTAACGACTGGCAGGTCATGATGCCGACTGACGCGAGCGGCGCAGGCCAAAGCGGGGAGAAAATCATTTTTGCCAATGGCGTTCAGTATATCTATGGCGCTCCCGCCTCCGATACCCCGCTTCAGGTCACGGACGCAGTTCAGAATCAGGACGTGTGGAAATTCCAGAATCCGACAAAAACGGGCCTTGATGTCTTTGTAGACGGCAGCTTCGCAAACGTCTTCACCAATGACCAGATTGGCGCAGCTTCCGAAATATGGATTACGGGCACGGGAACGAATTACACCGTTGCATCTGACTCCAAACCGGCCGTTGCCGCACCGACCCATTTTATCTATATCAATGGGACTGGAAACACGGTAACGACTGCTTGCGACAACAATTTCATTTATGTTGCGAACGGTAATAACGTCATTGCGCAAGGCGCGCAGGATTATATTTACGTAGAGAAATCGGCGACGGTCATTTTCGAAACGGATGACCCGTCGCTGCTTGCCGGTAGTCGCGTGATGAATCAGACAAACGGCGAAACGTGGACGATTGGCGACGATGGCATTGTGCATTCCAGCGCTTCCGATTCATCGGCGTTCGTCATCAATCCGGGGCGCAATATTTTCTGGTTTGATGGTAATGGGTCAAGCAATGTCGCGACACAAAGCGAAGACGGTCGAGTCTATCATTATCGCTACGACGCAAACGGGCTAATGGAAGAACAACTGGTTATTCTTCCTTCCGGCTCCTACACCCAGATTCTTTATAATTTTCCGGGTGGTTACGTCGGGCCATATCAGATGCTTACGTCAAGTGCTACTGGCACAAGTGGAAGTCTCTGGAAATTCAACGAGGCGGGGCAGAACACCGAATACATTAATTACACGTCGGCCGGTATTGCCTATGACTTCGTGGGCGGTAATCTGGTAGGTACATCATCGTTCCCGCCGTTGCCGGCCGTTCATCTAGATTTGGCGACTGGCGTCGTAACATGGTCGCCGCGTTGACCGTAGCGTGTGGCGCGTACTATGCCACGTCGTTCGTGAAAAATGCCCGCTCGCGCGGGCTTCCGTTTGTCGAATACAGCCTTTACGGCTTTGTTCGGGCCTTTCTGGCGGCTTTCTGTTCCGCCAGTAATCGGCGCTCCCATTCGCGGGCACTTGCGGCCGTTATCAACGCCTTGCGTCCGACGCGCAACTCGGCGGGCGTGCGCCCCTCCTGGTTCATCTCGTAGTAATGCGACCGGCTCAGGGCGTACCGCTTGCAAAATTCCTCTATCGTCATCGGCGGCGCGTCTTTCGGCGGCGTCTTCTTTACCGGCGGTTTGACGGCGGGCGGGAAAACATCGGGACGCGTGCCGGCGTTCATGGTAGCCCCCCCGCGCGTCATCAATACCCGCTACCGACCGCGACGCGCGCCGCCGCGCTATCGTGATCGAGGCAATGCGCGCAGCGCGTGACCTCGATCACGACAACACCGCAACTCACGCCGACCATGCACGGCGTCTGCCTGCATACGTCGCAGCATCGGCCCCAATCGGGCCGCCACTCGATCACGTCTTCCGTACCGTCTTCGCCGCATTCGGGCGGTACGCGCCCGCGCAGTGTTTCGCGCTCTTTTGCGTTCCTTGATGACATGACGTCTTCTCCAGCGACGCGGCCGGGCTCGCGCGCGAGGCGTGGCCCGGTATCGCTTCGCAACAGGTGGGCTATTCGTCGGCCCCGCTTTCGTCGGTGGCGTCGCTTGCATCGAGCGTGGCGGGTACTTCACGCTTGAGCAACGTATCCAGCTTCGCCGTTACCGTTTCGGTGCGCGGGTGTACCTGCGCGCTTGCGAGGAATGCAACGGTTCCGCCTTCGCGCGGGCGCAGCGTGAGGCGGCCAAAGGTTACGGCATCGAACACAAGATCCTCGCGCGAGCGCGCGCCCGTGTGCAGGCATAGCCGCATTTCCCGCCACGTTTCCGACCATCTCAGCATGCCTAGCTGGGGATGCCGTACACGCGTGAGCCGCGGCCCGTCTTCGGCCGTGAATATGTCTGGATCGTTCGCCGCATCGAACAGCGAGGCGCGAACCGCTCGAAGACTATAGGCGCGCATGGCGTGCACTGGAAGAAGGCGCGGACACCGCCGCGGCGATTCCGGCCGTGTGGGATTGGTGGGCTAGCGATCTGCACGCCGTCTATCGCATACGGTGTCCGCAGTGTGGAGCGTGGTCCGTTGATAGCGGAATCGTTGTAGTGATCTGTACGGGGCTCGCCCTCGTCTTTCGCAACGCGCTATTGGCGTTGCTCACGAAACGGGTCGCGCGCGGACTGGACCGGGAAGCCGACGACTATAAGCAAAAGCTCGCGCGAGAAATGACGGCATATAAAGACGACCTGGACCGGGCACAAAGTGTTGAGCGTGATGCAGCTACCGGCAGAAAATCGCGGACCAATAACCGAAGCATCTAAAGTGTTGGGCGTATTCCATAGCGCAATCGAGCAGCAGACCTTGTATGTGCCACTTCGTTTTGCGATTGAGTACAGGCGGCTTGGCGGTGTGTTTGTCGAGTTTGCCGATGCCGTTCAGTGGGAACGAGGCGAACCGCTTCCTGCGGGCAACGATCGGGTAACAGCGATCCTCACTGAAGCCGGGCGACTGCAAGACGAAATCAGGAGGATGCACACACGCTTACCGGATGAACTGGCGGACAGCATCATGGAGAATCGAGCGCAGCCTGCCGCGCAGGTCTGACGCTTAAGCGAGGGACTTGGGGTACGCGTGCAATACATGCCACTCCTCACAGGAAGTGCACGTACAAAATCAACAGGCAACAAAAAACCCGCACAGGGCGGGTTTCTTTTTTTCTGGAAATTCGCCTAAAATGCCCGGCGATTGCCCTGAAATGTCCTGCTCGGCAAAACAGGCAATTTCGAAAGACACGCGAAATCAGCTATAAGCCTTAATGCGTTTGGTTGCGGGGGTAGGATTTGAACCTACGACCTTCGGGTTATGAGCCCGACGAGCTGCCAGACTGCTCCACCCCGCGTCAGAGAAAACGGATTGTATAGAGATGTTCGCAAGACGTCAAACAATCGCGCGAATTATTTCACGCTCGTGAATGACGCACACGCGACTCACAAATCCTGGACCGTGGCGCCTTCCACCTTGCCGTCGATGATATCCGCGCCGTACTGGCTCGCGCTGCGTTTGGCCACGCCGAAATCGGAGAACGTGACCGGCAGCACGAGACGAAATACGCGGCTCGCCTTCGAGCCGCTGATCGCGCCCGGACGGCAGACGCGCACCGCGACGTCGTAACCTTCGGAGTGGCGCTTGTGACCGTCGAACTTGTCGAACGCCCGCGAAAACACCAGCGGATGCACTTCGAAGTCCTTATAAAGGGCTGGGTAAAGTTCGGCCATGATGCCTCCCCGATGCGCAAAAGCGCGAGTGTGAGTCGTCCCACTATACGCCGCGGCATGAGCGGCTCGCGCTTTTATTTTCGACGCCGCGACGGGGCCATTTTCACCGCCTCCTCGTCCGCGCGATAAGATGCGGGACTATCGGAATCACGCAAGAAAAAGAGAATGTCATGAAAATCGCCACCTGGAACGTCAACTCACTCAAAGTCCGCCAGCAGCATGTGATCGACTGGCTCGAAACCAGCGGCACCGACGTGCTGTGCCTTCAGGAACTGAAGCTGCCGGACGAAAAATTCCCGCGCGCCGAACTCGAAGAGAAAGGCTACCGCAGCTGGTTCGCCGGGCAGAAGACCTATAACGGCGTCGGCATTCTGGTGCGCGGCGGCTTGACGGTCGACGAAGGCAGCATCGTGCGCAACATTCCGGGCTTTGAAGATCCGCAGCAACGCGTGATTGCCGCGACCATCGAAGGCGTGCGCATCATCTCCGCGTATTTCCCGAACGGACAGGCACCGGGCACCGACAAGTTCGCGTACAAACTGCGCTGGCTTGCTGCGCTGCACGACTGGATCGCGAGCGAGATGGCGCTGCATCCGAAGCTCGCGCTGCTCGGTGACTACAACATCGCGCCGGACGATCGCGACGTGCACGATCCGAAAGCGTGGGAAGGCCAGAACCTGGTGTCGCCGGAAGAACGCGCTGCGTTCGTGCGGCTCATCGAGCTCGGCCTTCTCGACGCATTCCGCCAGTTCGAGCAGCCGGAGAAAATCTACTCGTGGTGGGACTACCGGATGATGGCGTTCCGCCGCAACGCGGGGCTGCGCATCGACCACATCCTGCTGTCGAAGGCGCTGGCCGACGTGTGCTCGTCGTGCGACGTCGACAAGGTGCCGCGCAAATGGGATCAGCCGTCGGACCACGCGCCGGTTGTCGCGCAACTCGGCTGATCTCGCGTCATCAAGTCAGGCTACGTTGACGGGTTCAACGTACGCCACAGGAACTCGAACACCATCGCATCGTGCTCGGCCTGCTCCAGTTCATCGGAGCCGCCGTGCCCGCCCTCCGTATTCTCCCGATACCACACGTGCTCCACGCCCAGCGCCTGCATGCGCGCGGCCATCTTGCGCGCGTGGCCGGGATGCACACGGTCGTCGGCCGTCGACGTGGTGAACAGCACCGGCGGATACGCAACGTTCGCCGCCACGCGGTGATACGGCGAATAAGCGGCCAACATGCCCGCTTCATCGGGCTCGTCGGGATCGCCGTATTCGTCTATCCATGACGCGCCCGCGTGCAGCAGATGATAGCGGCGCATGTCGAGCAAGGGCACCTCGCACACCACGGCGCCGAACAGCTCGGGGCGCTGCACCATGCACGCCGCCACCAGCAGACCGCCGTTGCTGCCACCCTGAATGCCGAGTTGCGCGGCGCTCGTCACACCCGTGTCGATCAACGCCTCGGCCACCGCGATGAAATCATCGAACGCGCGCTGGCGATGCTTGCCCTGCGCGGCCGTATGCCATCTCGTGCCGAACTCGCCGCCGCCGCGAATATGCGCGACCACGTACACAGCGCCGCGCGCCAGCCAGCCGATACCTTGCCCGGTGAGGTAGCTCGGCAGCAACGGAATCGCAAAGCCGCCGTAACCGTTGAGCAGGCATGGGCGCGCGTGTTGTTGCGCATCGCGTGGGCCGACGACGGTGTACGGCACGCGCGTGCCGTCCGCGGAAACTGCGTGGGCGCGCGTGACCGCGAACTGCGTTGCGTCGAACTGCGTCGGCCAGCGGTCGAGCAATTCCCATTCGCTCAGATCGTCGCGCGCGAGATCAGCGAGCCAGTACGCGGGCGGCTGCAGATAGTCGTCGGTATCGACAAACACCTCGTCGTCCACGGTCGGCTCGACGGGCGACACGTCGGCTTGCGCATCTTCGCGCATCGGAAAAACGCGTTGCTGCCAATGCCACGCCTGGTTGCCGGCTTGCGACGGCGTCAATAGCAAGGTCTTGTTCTGCACATCTTCCAGATACGACACGATCAGGTGGTTGAGCGTATGCGTCCATTCGCAGGCCGAGGTTTGCGGCGTCGGCGTGAATAACGGCAAGACGTCGCGCTCGCCGCGCAGGAACGCGTCTTCGCGGATCGCCAGCAACGCGCCGCCCGGATAGTGCGCGCCATTGCAGTCCCAATCGAGTCGCGGCTCGAGCAACAGCCAGCCTTGCCAGCCGCTCACCGCGACATGCGACGGCACCTCGTAGCGGCGCCATGCGTCGGCGGCGCCGTGGGCGTCATCGAGGTAGTACGTGTGTGAATCGAAGAAATCGACGCTGCTCACCACCGTATGCCGCTGCTCGACCGGATCGTAGTGGGCTTCCACGCCGATATCGCCGAACGCGCCCTTGAACACCACGGGCGCGTCGGCGAGCGCCGTGCCGCGCGTCCAGCGCCGCACTTCGCGCGGATACCCGGAGCGCGTCAAGCTCTTGCGGCCGTTATCCCAGCCGACGTAAAGCGTGTCCCGATCGATCCACGACGCCGTGTGCTTGCCGGCCTTCGCGATCACGAAACCTTCGTCGACGAAGCGTTGCGCGTCGATGTCGAATTCGCGCACCACGAGCGCGTCCGAGCCGCCCGGCGACAGCGTGATCAGCGCGCGGTCGCCATCGGGATAGAGAATGTCCAGTTCCACGCACACCCACGGCGTGCCTTCGGCGGCGCCGAGCGCGTCGAAGTCGAGCAGGTTCTGCCACTCCGGTTTGCCGCCACGCCACGCCGCCCACGTCGTGCGCCGCCAGATGCCCTTGGGATTGCGCTCGTCCTGCCACAGGTCGTAAGCCCAATCCTTCCAGCGGTCGGGAATCACCGGACGCTCGCGGGGCAAATAGGCGTCCGCGAGCCGCTGCCTGAGCGAGGCGAACTCCGCGCTGCTGCACCACGCGGCGCGCGTGCGCGCGTTCTGCTGTTCGACCCACGCGAGCGCGTCAGGGTCGTCGAGCGCTTCGAGCGACAGAAAGGGATCGGGGGAAAGCGGCCAGGAGAAAGGAGCGGTGGGCGTGCGAGGTGCGGGCATCGTCGGCTGTCGAATGAAAACAGCGTTGATTATGCCTTGCGGGAGCGCGCGACTCGTTCGACAAGCGAATGAACGGGGACGGCTCTCGCGCCGCCCCGCTCCACAACCAGACACTCAGGGCTCGAGATTGAGTTCCTGAATCTTGCGCGTAATCGTATTGCGGCCGATGCCGAGACGCTCCGCCGCTTCGACCTTGCGGCCACGCGTGAAGTCGAGCGCTTCGCGAATCACCGCCGCTTCGAAACGGCGCGCGAGTTCATCCATGACGTCCGCGGCATTCTCGCGCAACATCCGCGCGACTTCGGTGCGTAACCCGCCTTCCCAGGCGCTGACGGTAGTCGCGGCCGGCATGCCGCCCGCCGCGGCCGGATGCGTTGCCGCACTCGTGCCGTTGACCGGCACGCCGCCTGCGAGAGTCGCATCACCCGCGCCGATCACCCCGCCGCCACCGCCGGTCAGATCGCTCACGCCGGCTTGCGCGGGGCCGAGATCGGGCGGCAAGTCCTTGATCTCGATGGTCTGCGCCGGCGCCATCACCGTCAGCCAGTTGGCGAGATTCTCCAATTGACGCACATTGCCTGGAAACGGCAACGACGCTAGATGAGCCAGCGCCTCTTCGGACACACGCTTCGGTTCGACGCCGAGATCGCGCGCGCTCTTTTGCAGAAAGTGCCGTGTGAGCAGCGGAATGTCCTCGCTGCGCTCGCGCAAAGCCGGCAAGCGCAAGCGAATCACATTGAGACGGTGATACAAGTCCTCGCGGAACAGACCCTGACGCACGCGCGATTCGAGATTCTGGTGCGTCGCCGCGATCACACGCACATTGGCGCGCAATGGATTGTGGCCGCCGACGCGATAGAACTGCCCATCCGACAACACTCGCAACAGACGCGTCTGCAGATCGAACGGCATATCGCCGATTTCGTCGAGAAACAGCGTGCCGTTCTCGGCCTGTTCGAAACGGCCCTGACGCATGGCCTGCGCGCCGGTGAAGGCCCCGCGCTCGTGACCGAATAGTTCGGATTCCAACAGATCTTTTGGAATCGCGGCGGTGTTCAGCGCGATGAAGGGACCGTTCGCGCGTGGGCTATGTCGGTGCAACGCACGCGCGACCAGTTCCTTCCCGGTGCCTGATTCGCCGGTAATGAGCACGGTTGCCGCAGAATGGGACAAACGGCCGATCGCGCGGAACATATCCTGCATCGCTGGTGCCTGGCCGAGCATTTCTGGTGCTTCGGTGACGCGTTCGTCCCACGTCTGTTCGCCGCGCATGCTTTCGTCCACGGCACGGCGGATCAGTTCGACGGCCTTGTCGACGTCGAACGGTTTGGCGAGGTATTCGAAGGCACCGCCCTGGAATGCGGCGACCGCGCTATCCAGATCCGAGAACGCCGTCATGATGATGACGGGCAAGCCCGGCACCTTGTCGCGTACGGTTTGCAGCAATTCGAGGCCGGAGCCGCCAGGCATCCTGATGTCGGACACCAGCACCTGCGGGCTGTCGTGGTCGAGTGCGGCCGACGCTTCGCGCACGTTCGCGAAGCTGCGGGTCGCGAAGTTTTCGCGGGCCAGTGCTTTTTCGAGCACCCAGCGAATCGATTGATCGTCGTCTACTATCCAGATCGGCTTCATATGGGTCGGTCAGAAGTCTTGAGTACGTTTGAGTACGTATGGTGTTAGCAGTCGAGCGGCAGCAGAATCTGAAACTCGGTGTGGCCCGGGCGGCTATCCACTTCGATCAAACCGTCGTGCTGTTGCACGAAGGTCTGCGCGAGCGTCAGTCCAAGACCGCTGCCGTCCTCGCGCCCCGACACGAGCGGATAGAAAATGCGGTCACGGATCTCTTCGGGAATGCCTGGGCCGTTGTCAGTGATATGCAAGTCCAGTGCCAGCTTACATAAGCGTTTCGACACCGTAATCTTGCGGGCCACGCGGGTGCGCAATTCGATCCGCGCATCACCCTGCGAAATACGTTCGCGCAGCGCTTCAGCCGCGTTGCGCACGATGTTCAGGAGCGCCTGAATCAACTGCTCCTTGTCGCCGCGCAGGTCCGGCACGCTCACGTCGTAATCGCGTTCGATGGTGAGGCCGCGCGGAAACTCCGCGAGGATCACCTGGCGCACGCGCTCGCACACCTCGTGAATATTCACGTCGCCGACGATATGCGGATGACGGTGCGGCTCCAGCAGCCGATCGACCAGCGTTTGCAGCCGGTCCGATTCCTTGATGATCACCTGGGTGTACTCGCGCAATTCATCGCGCTGACGTTCGCCGAGTTCGAACTCGAGCAGTTGCGCCGCGCCGCGAATCCCGCCGAGCGGATTCTTGATTTCGTGCGCGAGGTTGCGGATCAGTTGCTTGTTGACGGCCGTGAGGTCGTTGATGCGCTCCTCGCGGTCGGTGCGTATATGGCGCTCGTTTTCGAACAGTTCGAGCAGCACGTAGTCTTGCGCGCCTTCCAGGAAACCGACGATCGCATGCACATGCAGCGGCTCGTGGCCCGGACGCTCGAGCACGGCATCCAGATGCGTCGCTTGAAAACGGTGGGCCGCGATCGCGGAAATGGTCGCGACCAGTTCGTCGGCATTCGAGAAGATGTCCGGCCACGCCATTTGCGTCAGTTGCCGGCGCGAGAGCTCCAGCATCGACTCCGCCGACGGATTCGCAAACGCGACGCGCAGCGTGCGCTTTTCGAGCACCAGGACGACAGTCGGCAACGCCTCGAAGCCCGGCAGCAAACCCGAACTGACGAGTTGAGCGTCGTCGGAGAGCGCCTGCTCGTGCCCTTTCCTTGCCTTGATCAGATTCTTGAGAACCATCTTGCAGTCTGGCCGATAGGAGATGGTGATAAAACTTTGATGCGCTCTAGGTGTTGCTCATTGCCTTGCCCGCGAGCCGCAAACGTTGCGAGCGTTGCGGATGTTACGAACGGCCTAACGAAAAAGGGACGGCGCCGCCGTCCCTTCGTGACCGATCGCGAGCGTCGGGCAAAGCGCTTCGCCGTATGAAGGGCGAAGCGCCATGGCCGCTTACAGCGAGTAGTACATTTCGAATTCGATCGGGTGCACCGACTGACGATAGCGTTGCAGCTCGCCCGTCTTCAGTTCGATGTACGCGTCGAGCATCGAATCCGTGAACACGCCACCGCGCGTCAGGAATTCGCGGTCCGCGTCCAGCGCGTCCAGAGCCTGGTCGAGGCCGGCGCACACGGTCGGGATCTTTGCATCCTCTTCCGGCGGCAGGTCGTACAGGTTCTTGTCGGCGGCTTCGCCCGGGTGAATCTTGTTCTGCACGCCGTCCAGACCCGCCATCATCAGCGCGGAGAAGCACAGGTACGGATTCGCCATCGGATCCGGGAAACGCGTTTCGATACGGCGGCCCTTCGGGTTCGACACGTGCGGAATGCGGATCGATGCCGAACGGTTGCGAGCCGAGTAAGCCAGCTTGACCGGTGCTTCGAAGTGCGGCACGAGGCGCTTGTACGAGTTCGTCGACGGGTTCGTGATCGCGTTCAGCGCGCGAGCATGCTTGATGATGCCGCCGATGTAGAACAGCGCGAATTCCGACAGACCCGCGTAACCGTTGCCCGCGAACAGGTTCGCGCCGTCTTTCCAGATCGACTGGTGAACGTGCATGCCCGAACCGTTATCGCCGACCACCGGCTTCGGCATGAACGTTGCCGTCTTGCCGTACGTGTGCGCGACGTTGTGGATGATGTACTTCATTTGCTGCAGCCAGTCGGCGCGTTGCACCAGCGTCGAGAACTTGGTGCCGATTTCATTCTGGCCCTGGCCCGCGACTTCGTGGTGATGCACTTCGACCGGGATGCCGATCTGCTCGAGCAGCAGACACATTTCCGAACGGATGTCCTGGAACGTGTCGACCGGAGCGACCGGGAAGTACCCGCCCTTGGTGCCCGGACGGTGGCCGGTGTTGCCGCCTTCGAATTCCTTCGACGACGACCACGGTGCTTCTTCCGAACCGATCTTGATGAAGCAGCCCGATTGATCCGTGTTCCACTGGACCGAATCGAAAATGAAGAATTCGGGTTCCGGACCGAAGAATGCCGTGTCGCCGAGGCCCGTGCTCTTCAGGTAGGCTTCGGCGCGCTTTGCCAGCGAGCGCGGGTCGCGCTCGTAGCCCTTGCCGTCCGCCGGTTCGACGACGTCGCAGGTCAGCACGAGGGTGGATTCTTCGTAGAACGGGTCGATGAAGGCCGTGTTCGCGTCCGGGACCAGCAACATGTCTGATGCCTCGATGCCCTTCCAGCCGGCAATCGAAGAACCGTCAAACGCATGGCCGCTTTCGAACTTGTCTTCATCGAATGCCGACACCGGCACCGAAACGTGTTGCTCCTTGCCGCGCGTGTCGGTGAAACGAAAGTCGACAAACTTGACGTCTTCGTCTTTGACGAGTTGCACGACGTCGGCCACGGATTTACTCATAACCTATCTCCTGATTAACGAATTCGGCGGATTCAGCCGCCGCCCAATCTAGCTGACCCGTCCCGGCGCGTCCACCCTCAATCGTTAAGGGCGAACATAAAAGATTGCCTGGACAAATCGATCGGCACCAATAAAGCAGCTTCTGTGCCATGTATGCGCCAACCCGGCGCAGTACCGTACTGCGCGCGCGTTTGCGGGGAATCGACGCACCGCGCGGCATGCAGCCCCGAAATCTGCCGACCCGATGTCGCACCAAATGCGTGCATTCACCTGCTTGGCAACGACCGGCATCTCTATTTTGGTGCATTCAATGAAATTTGCACCATCTTTGCGCACTGCGTAGATCGCGTCGTTTGCCGGTTCTCCGTCGCTCGCGGCCATGCGCGCGCGCCGTACGCCGCGCGCTAGAATGGTCATTTGGTCCGAAGGAGATTTGCGCTCATGAGCACGCTCGAACAGTTGTACGCCAGCGCGGACAAGCGCCGCACCGAGAATCAGTTGCCGTACGCGGGCGCGATATCGCCCGCCGAAGCGTTCGAACTGCTGCAACTCGATCCGCGCACGCGTCTCGTCGATGTGCGCACCCGCGCTGAGCTCGATTGGGTCGGACGGCCGGTGATCGGCGACGGCCAATACGCGCACGTGGAATGGACCCGCTATCCGGGCGCGGTGCCGAATCAGGAATTTCTCGCGCAGTTGAACCAGGTCGCCACGCCCGATACGCCTGTGCTGTTCCTGTGCCGCAGCGCCGCGCGCTCGAAGCTCGCCGCGATCGCCGCCACGCAAGCTGGCTTCACCAAGGCGTATGACCTGCTGGAAGGCTTCGAAGGCGACAAGGACGGCCAGGGGCATCGGAAGACGGTGTCGGGCTGGTGCTTTCGCGGATTGCCGTGGATCGGCGCGTAAATACGGCGATTGCGTGATTGCTGTGTAGGGGCCGCGTGGGGGCTGTGTAGCGCTCGCTCGCGCGCTACCGTTCGTGGCCGGCCTGCGTGATAACTGCCCGCTAGCAGTCATGGCGGATTGTTTGGAGCGGTTCAACGCCAGCTTCCTGAGGCTCGCACGTGAGGACAGCACATCCTCCGCGCTCAATGTGACAGGCCGATGATCCGCCTAAGCCGCGCCCAGCATCGGCAACGCGCGCAATGAAAAACGGGCGCCGCAGCGCCCGAGCAAAGTCAAACGTATGTCACGCGGATCAACCGCGCGGCTTCGCCGCCGCAGCCGCCGCCTCGGGTTCGACAATGTCCCCGCCCAGCAGGTGCACACCTTCCCGCAGCTTGACGAACGCCGCCGCCACCGCTTCCGGCTCGCCCTTCACGCCCAGGTCGATGTGATGCCGCGCGTACACGCCGCCGCGCTCCGCATCGCCCACGCTCGGCAGACTGAAGACCCGCACGCCCGGAAAATCGCGTTCGATTTTTTCCATCAGCGGCGTGATGCGCGACTCCGGCAACTCGAACACCAATAGCGACTTTTCCGCATGCGGCATGGCGTGATGCAGATGCGCGTACTGCGTATCCAGTACCCACTCGATCATCGGCCACGCCATCACCGGGAAACCCGGCACGAAGTGATGATGATGGATCGAAAAGCCCGGAATCTTGTTGTAGCCATTCGGAATGATCGACGCACCCTGCGGATACGTGCCCATATTCAGCCGATGCCGATTTTCCGGCGACTCCAGATCGAGCGGCGCGGGCGAGTTCGCCGGGTACATCTCGCGGATGCGCTCCTGAATGAGCTTCGCGGCCTCCTGATGCAGTTGGAGCGGCACGCCGAGCGCGGCCGCCGCGCACTGGCGCGTGTGGTCGTCCGGCGTGGCGCCGATGCCGCCCGTGGAGAACACGATGTCGCCCGAGGCGAACGTGCGTCGCAGCGTCGCGGTGATGCGCTCCGGATCGTCGCCGATGTACTCCGCCCAGCCGAGCGACAGCCCACGCGCGCCCAGCAATTCGATGACCTTCGGCAGATGCTTGTCGACACGCCTGCCCGACAGAATTTCGTCGCCGATGATGATGACGCCAAATGCCATTGCCGCCTCTTTTTCGCTTAGTCAGTAATGCATCAGTAGGGAACCGGCGCCGCGTGCCGCACGCCGCCGTGCTCATCCGCGCGCATGCGCTGCAGCGCGCGCAGACAGTAATAGCCGAACCATAGCGCCGAAAATATGAGGATGAACGCATAGATCCAGATCGTCACGGCCGTGACCACCGGGAACAGCACGATCAGCCAGACCGACGACGCCCACAACAACGTCGGCAGCGAACCCAGCAAGCCGCTCGCGATGCCGATCAGCAGCAGCGGCAAGCGGAAGCGCCGCACCAGCGCGCGCCGCTCGTCACGCGTCGCATGTAGCGCGAGCGCGTCGTAGCTCATTACACGATACGTCAGCCAGCCCCACAGGAGCGGCGGAATCAACGCGAAGAACGGCGGCACGAGCCACAGCGGCAGCGTCACGATCAGCAGCACCAGACACACCAGCGTGGTCCACAGCGCCTGACCGAGGCTACCGTACCACGTTCCGCCGCGACGCATTTCCAGGCTTGGGAATTGCCGCGCCGACAGGAAGCGGATCACCGCGGGCATCGACAGCGTGGCGATCAGCAGCAGCACCGTGACGACGATCAGCGGAATAGCCATCGCGATCACGATAAACGGCGCGATCGCCGCATGCAGCGCCGAAAAACCGAGCCAGTCGAACAGATGATAAAGCGTGATCGTGAACGACCAGCCTTCGAGCCAGCTGCGGGTCGCGCCAATCAGCGTCTGCCAGAAAAACCACAGAATCACGCCCCAGCCGACCGTCGCCGCCAGAAACGGCATGAAAGTCAGCCAGAGCATGCGCGGGTGGAGCGTGCTTGCGAGCGCGCGTCCGAACGAGCGCAACAGATCATTCATGCGAGCCAGTGCCGGTGAACGAAACGATGGAAGGGAGCGAACCGCGCGACGAGCCCGACGGGCAGCCCCGCGCCTGGTCGCAAACGTGAACAGGATAAACCACGTGACGCGCCGCCGGGGAAACCGGCGGCGTGGGAGGAAGCGCGCTCAAACGGCGGCGGCGTCGTTGCTTTCGGTGCGGCGCTTCGGCGAAAGGCGCCCGGCGATGCGCACGAAGGCGAGCCAGTGCTGCGCCCAGAAGCCGTCGCCGTAACGGCGCCCTTCGAGTTGATCGCGGATGCCGGTCGGCTCCATCTCGCGGCTCCAGGACACGCTGCGGAACAGCATGTCCCACCACGGAAACAGCACGCCGAAGTTGCAGCCGTATTTCAGCCCTTCGTGGCCGTAGCCGATCGCATGGTGGCGCCGATGAAACGTCGGGCTGACCAGCAGCCGCTCGCCCAGCCAGCCGAAGTACATGCGGATGTTCGCGTGCTGGACGCTCTGCGCGAGATTCGTGATGGCGACCAGCACGACGAACTGCGACGGCGGCACGCCGATCACCAGCGCGATCACCGCGAAGAACGAGGCTTGCAGCAGATCGTCGAGCAGATGGTTGCGGTCGTCGGACCACAGTGACATCTGCTGCTGGCTGTGGTGCACCGCGTGCAGTTCCCACCACACGCCGATCCGGTGTTCCCAGCGGTGATACCAGTAGCCGGCGAAATCGAGCACCAGCAGATACATCACGAATGTGACGAGCGGCTGTGTGGTGACGCCGGGCCACAGATTGTCGAACTCGATATTCGAAATGTTATGCAGCCGCAGCCACGCCTGCACGGTGTCGAAGAACGGTTGGAGCGCGAAGAAAAAGAACAGGTTGAGAATGCCGAGCTTGGCGACCCACGTATAGATCACGTCGACGCGCACCGCCTTGCGGCTCTGCCACTGCTCCACCGGACGCAGCGCTTCGAGCGGACGCAGAACCGCGTACATGGCCAGCACTTCGACGATTCCCACGATCACCCAATACAGGCTGTCGTAGGTGTCTTCGTCGTAATCCATCAGATTGAAGCGGAACAGCAGCGGCTGCACCACGTCGACGTACAACAACGTTTGCACGGCGGAGACAAAGTTGTCGAGGGAAGAAAAAATCAGATGGAACATGGTGCTGGCCGGTTACTTCATCCGTGACGGTTCGCGTGGTGCGGCATGAGCCTTCGCATCAGGCGCCGTTCGGCGCCGTGACCGGCGCGCGATTGAAGAAATAGATGCCGTGCGGCGAACGGCCGACGGCAATCGTCTGGATCAGCTTACGCGTGTTCAGGTCGATGATGCCGACGTGCTTCGCGAAGCGGAACGTAACCCACAGATAGCGTTTGTCGGCGGAAAGTTCCATGTCGTCCGGTCCAGGCATCAAACCGGTGACGTCGCCGACGTTGGTAAGCGTGTCCTCGTCGATGATGCTGATGGTGCTCGCCACGCGGTTCGACACCGCGACGTGCTTGCCGTCGGCCAGCGAACGGAAGTTGTGCGCACCATTGCCGGTGTGGATCGTCTTGACGATCTTCTGGTTGCGCCAATCCACCACCGCGACGTAATCCGCGCCGGTCATGCCGATCAGCAGGTATTTCTCGCCCGGCGTCATCCACAGGCCCGCCGGCACCTTGCCGACCTTCATCTTCCACTTCACGGTTTGCGTGGCCAGGTCAATCGCGGCCAGTTCGCCCGACACCTGCAGCGTGACGAAGACCGTCTTGCTGTCATTCGTGAACGCCATATGGCTCGGCATGACCGCGAGCGGCAGGCGCGACGCGAGCGTCATCTGGTTTTTCTGGCCGTCGTAGTGATAGATGTCCAGACGGTCCAGACGCAGGCCCGTGGTGACCAGCCATTTGCGATCAGGCGAAAAACCGATCTGGTACGGGTCTTCGATATTTTCGACCCAGCGCTGCACCTGGCCGGATTTCGGATCCACGAACATCAGATTGTTCGACACCGAATTCGCGACGATCAACGACGAATTGTCCGGCGTGGCCATCAGGTGATGCGGTTCCTTACCCGTGGGCACCGTGCCGACAACCTGGCGGGTCGCCTCGTCGATCAGGCTGAGCGTGGCTTCGCCGGAATTGAGCACGATCACGTTGTTGGCGTGGGCTGCCGGAGAAAAAAAGCCTGTGGCGGCGACTAGCATCGCGCCCGCGGCGACCGTGGCAGTCAAGCCGGGAAGAAAAAATTTACGCATGAAAACTCACTTCGGAGAACAACCATCATTGTAGAACGTTTGCCGCGGCCAGCGGTTGACGCAGGTCGGGGTATGGACAGGAGAAATCAAGGGCGGGATGCCTCGGCTCGCGGCGCGGCGCGCGAGAGCGAACACAACACGCGATCACGTTTTCCCGAACGCGCCGATGACGGATTGTCACGCCTGAAACTACGAATCTCAATGAAAGCGGATAGACACGAGAATACGCCCATATTAAATAAATAATTATCAGAATATACGATGAAGATTCTTTATTTATTACTTCTCACCCATTAACCAATCAAGACACGCCTCCACAAAGAGATTTTTCCGCAATCACTTCGGATTTAGCTGATCCACCGCGCCGCCGCCAGACAGGACAATCGTCTGGTCTCATCCCTATCCAATCATAGCTGGATGCACGGGCGTTACGCGGGTGTTGTGCAAGTTAAGAAAGAACGAAAGACTGAATCGGGCAATGCCAAAGTCTCGAGATTTTTTGTTGCGCGATTTATCAGGACGATTAATCCTTATACGAAATCCCGCGCTCATGTGCCGTGCACTCTCGCACTACGCGGAGTTTCTAAAACAATGAATAGCAACAACCCACTGGTTTGGTGTGAAGCGACGACAATGTCGGCGGCAACGGCAAGATTAAAGACAAAGCGCAGAAAGGTCATCACGCGCGCAGTGCTGATTCTGGTGGCACTGGCAGGGGGCGCGCCGGCGGCGCAGGCCGCCCTCTTCGTAGATACGAGCGTCAATTCCCCCGGGAGCGATCTCTTTGCCTCTGCGGTGGGCCCAGGCGCGATTGCGATCGGCATCGGTGCAATCGCAGGGGGCCCCTACGCAATCGCGACAGGCTTTCAGTCCGGTGCGCAGGGCTACATGTCGATTGCAACCGGCGTTCAGGCTCAGGCATCCGGCGACAAATCGCTTGCAATGGGCGTGCAGGCGACAACCGCAGCTGCCGCCCTCTACGGAATCGCAATCGGCGATCAGGCCTTCGCCAGCGGGGTGGGGGCCACGGCGTTTGGCTCAGGCGCACGGGCTAGCAACCTGAACTCGGTCGCTATCGGCTATGCGGCGTCAGCCACGGTCGCCAACAGTGTCGCACTCGGCGCGAACTCGACCACCACCGCGAATCTCAGCCAGCCCGGCGAGGAATTCGGTACGAGCGGCGTGGTCCAGGCGACAGCGGTCCTCGGCGAGGTCTCCGTTGGCTCGCCAGGCAAAGAGCGCCGCCTGACTAACGTTGCAGCGGGCGCGGCGGCGACCGACGCCGTCAACCTGAGCCAGTTGAGTGCGGTCGATAGCAAGGTCGGCGCGCTTGCGCAAAGCGGCACGCAGCACTACTTCAAGGCCGACGGCACCGCCGACGGCACGGACGATGCCGTCGCAAGCGGCACGCATGCGGTCGCAACAGGGGTGCTCGCAAACGCCTCAGGCGACTACGGCACGGCGCTCGGCGCCAACTCCGCCGCGGCGGGAACAGGTGCCGCCGCGCTCGGCGCGTATGCGTCGGCAACGTCGGCCGGCAGCATCGCATTGGGTTACAACGCCGTTGCCGGCAATGTCGATTCAATTGCGATAGGCCACGACGCGGACGCGTCCGCTGACGGCTCCGTCGCCCTGGGCCAGGGTTCGGTCGCCGACCGCGCGAACACCATCTCCGTCGGCTCGGCCGGCAAGGAGCGCCAGATCGCCAACGTCGCGGCCGGCACCCAGGCAACCGACGCCGTCAACCTGAGCCAATTGCAGGCAGCCAGCGCGACCGCCTCGCGCTACTTCAAGGCGAACGGTCTGAACGACGGCAACGACGACGCGGCGGCCACCGGCGACAACGCGGTCGCCGTCGGCGGTTCGGCGCTTGCGGCGGGACAAGCCGCATCGGCCATTGGCACGAGTTCGCAGGCGAGCGGCGATTTCGCCACGGCGGTCGGCGGGTTCGCCAACGCGCAGGGCAACGGCTCCACCGCGCTGGGCTATCGGGCAAGCGCCCTCGTCGACAACTCCGTTGCGCTAGGCTACGAGGCGAGTGCAGCAGGCGCGAACTCAACCGCTCTCGGTTACCAGGCCAGCGCAGTGGCCGATAACTCCGTAGCGCTAGGCTACCAGGCCGGTGCAGCGGGCGTGAACTCCACCGCTCTCGGCTATCAGGCCCGCGCCGCCGCAGACAACTCTGTCGCCTTGGGGCAAGGATCGATCGCCAACCGTGCGAGCACCGTCTCGGTCGGCTCCGTCGGCAACGAGCGCCAGATCACGAACGTCGCAGCCGGCACTGCCGACACCGACGCCGTCAACGTGGCGCAGCTCAAAGCGGTGAGCGATCAAGGCGCCGCGAATGCCGCCAAGCTCGACGGCGCGGTGATGTACGACCAGAACGCCGACGGCAGCGTCAATCGGAACAGCGTGACGCTCGGCGCCGACGCCGCCAACGGCGGCACGGCGATCCACAACGTCGCGGCGGGCGTGGACGGCACCGACGCGGTCAATGTCGATCAGCTGAACGCGGCCATCGCGGGCGCGGTCAACAACGTCGTGGTCAACTCGGGCAATCCGTTCTTCAGCGCGGAAGGCGATCGCGATACCCAAAGCGCCGTGTCGTCCGGTACGCAGTCCGTGGCCGCGGGCGCCAACGCTCGAGCAACCGGCACCGACGCGGTCGCCATCGGCGCCAACTCGCTGGCGAGCGGCGCGAACGCCACCTCGCTCGGCGCGAACTCCATCGCCAGCGGCGCCAATGCCACCGCGCTCGGCGCAGCGGCAAACGCCACCGCCAGCAACTCCGTCGCGTTGGGGCAAGGCTCGATCGCGGACCGCGCCAATACCGTGTCCGTCGGCGCGGCAGGCCAGGAACGCCAGATCACCAATGTCGCAGCCGGCGTGCAAGGCACCGACGCGGTCAACGTGAGCCAGTTGCAACAAAGCGTGGGTGGAGCGCTCAGCCAGGCGAACAGCTATACCGACGACCAGATCCGCTCGGCCCGTCGCGATGGTTACGGCGGCACGGCCTCCGCCATGGCAATGGCCGGCTTGCCGCAGGCGATTCTGCCGGGTCGCGGCATGGTCGCGATGGCCGGCGGTACCTATGCCGGCCAGTCGGCGTTGGCCATCGGCGTATCGCAAATCTCGGAAACGGGGAAGTGGGTCTACAAGCTGCAAGGCACCACGGATTCGCGCGGCCAGTTCGGCGCGGCAGTCGGCGCCGGCATGCACTGGTAACGGAACTGGAAAGACAAGCGAGGCCGAAGCGAGTCACAGCAAACGCGTGACCCATCGACTTTTCATGTGCGACGAGCGCGGGCTCGACCCAAGCCCCACGCCCGTTTTTGCGCGCGACGCCATTCCCATAAGGCATGGCGTCGCGCGCTTTTTTACCTCGCCGCGACAGCTGCCGGTCTATTAACGCCGATCGGTAGCCGAAACGGCTCACGCGAGGCGCTCCCTGCCCGTCCCGATCAGCGCTGCATCGACTCCCACACTTTATAAAGCCGTTTCACCGAAATCGGCATCGGCGTACGCAACTCCTGCGCAAACAGCGAGATCCGCAATTCTTCCAACAACCAGCGGAACTCCGACAAACGCGGATCCAGCACGCCGCCGCGTTGCGCCACCGCGCGCTGATAGTTCTGCAGCAGCGGCTGGAATTCGGCGAACTGCCGTGCGTCGCGCGCGGGGTCCGCCTTCAACTTGTCGATGCGCAGCGCGATCCCCTTGAGATAGCGAGGGAAATGCGCCAGTTGCGCGTACGGCGTGTCGACCACGAAGCGCTTGCCGATCAGTCCGTCGAGCTGGTTCTGCAAATCGGCATACGCCGCCGTGAACGACTTCGCCTGCACCAGCTTCTTCGCGACGCTCGCGTATTCGCCCAGAATCTGCCCGACCAGCCGCGCAATTTCCTGAGCGAGCAAGGTCAGGCGGCTGCGGCCTTCGTCGCGGCGCGTGTGGAAACTGACGTCGTCATCGGGCAGCGGGTCTTGCAGGCACGCGCGGTCGAGGGCGGTGTCGATCAGCTGATCGCGCAACTCTTCCTGCGTGCCGCGCGGCATGAACTGCATCGCCATCTCGCGCAGACCCGGCAGATTCTTTTCCAGATACTTGATCGGCTCCTTCAACTGCAACGCGAACAGCCGACGCAATCCCGCGCGATGAATCCGTGCGGCCTCGTCGGGTGAATCGAACACTTCGACGTCGCAATGCGTGCCGCGATCCACCAGCGCCGGATAACCGAACAACGTCTGCCCGCCGCGACGGATTTCGAGCAACTCGGGAAGCTTGCCGAAATTCCATGTCGTCAGCTTTTCATACAGCGCCGTGCCCTGCGCCCCGCCCTGCGGCGCGGTCTGTGGACCTGATGCTGCGCCCACACCGCCCTTGCCCCGCAGCGCGCCCGCGCCGGCCGCACCGGCGGTTTGCGCCGGCGTCGCGACACCGCCGCCGCCCGCGTCCGCCAACGCCGCCCCGGCGGCGCTCGACGCGATCTTCTGAAAATGCTGCTGCGCCTGGCCGCCGAGTTCGGCGCGCAGTTGCGACATGTTGCGGCCCATCGCGAGCTGGCGTCCATGCTCGTCGACGACCTTGAAATTCATGAACAGATGCGGCGGCAAGGTCTCGAGCTTGAAGTCCGACTGCTTCATCGCGACTTGCGTCTGCTCGCGAACATCGGCGATCAGCGATTCGAGCAAACCGCCCGCACCAAAGCGCGGACCGCTGTGCCGGTCGACAAAACCCGCGGCGTACTCGGGCAACGGCACGCAATGCCGCCTCAACTTCTGCGGCAAGGACTTGAGCAGCAGTTGCGCTTTCTCTTTCAGCATGCCGGGCACGAGCCATTCGCAGCGCCGCGCGTCCACTTGATTCAGCGCATACAGCGGCACGGCGAGCGTCACGCCGTCACGCGGCGAACCCGGCTCGAAGTGGTAAGTGAGCGCCATCTCGACGCCCGCCATCGTCATCCGTTTCGGGAACAGATCAGTGGTCACGCCGGCGGCTTCGTGCCGCATCAGATCGTCACGCGACAAATACAGCAGGCGCAGCTTGTCTTCCGGCTGGCCGCTCTTTTTCACTTCGTCGCGATACCAGCGTTCGAACGACGCGCCGGTGTAAATGCCTTTCGGCAACGCCTGATCGTAGTAGGCGAAGATCAGTTCGTCGTCGACCAGCACGTCCTGGCGGCGCGACTTGTGTTCGAGCTGCTCGATATCGGCAAGCAGCTTGCGGTTGTGCGCGAAGAACGCGAGCTTTGTATCGAACTCGCCTTCCACCAGCGCGCCGCGAATGAACAGCTCGCGGGCGCGCGCCGGATCCTGTTTGCCGAAGCTCACGCGCCGCCGGTGATAGATCGGCAGCCCATACAACACCGCGCGCTCGAACGCCGAGACCTGCGCCGCGCGCTTTTCCCAATGCGGCTCGGAGAGCGACTTCTTCAGCAGATGCGCGCCGATTTTCTCGATCCACTCCGGCTCGATCTTCGCGATACAGCGCGCGTACAACCGGCTCGTCTCGACCAGTTCGGCGGCCATCACCCACTTTCCAGCCTTCTTCACCAACGCCGAGCCTGGCCACAGATAGAACTTGATGCCCCGCGCGCCGAGGTAATACGGTTCGTCGTCGGCTTTGAGGCCGATGTTGCCGAGCAGGCCAGTCAGCAGCGCGAGATGGATCTGCTCGAAAGTCGCTTCCGCCTCGTTCAGACGCCAGCCGTGCTCACGCACGACGGTCAGCAGTTGCGAGTGCACGTCGCGCCATTCGCGCAGCCGCAGTTGCGACAGGAAATTCTTGCGGCACTCTTCGTGCAGTTGCTTGTTCGACTTCTTGTGCGCGATCGCTTCTTCGAACCAGTTCCAGATTTTCAGCCACTGCAGGAATTCAGAGCGCTCGTCGGCGAAACGGCGATGCGCCTGATCAGCCTGCTCCTGCGCTTCGATCGGCCGGTCGCGCGGATCCTGCACTGACAAGGCACTGGCGATGATCAGCACTTCCTTCAACGCCTGCTGGTCGCGCGCGGCGAGAATCATCCGGCCGACGCGCGGATCGAGCGGCAGGCGCGCGAGTTCGCGGCCGAGCGGCGTGAGCTGGTTGTCGTCGTCGACGGCGCCGAGTTCGTTGAGCAGCTGATAGCCGTCGGCGATCGCGCGGCCCGGCGGCGGCTCGATGAACGGGAACGTCTCGATCGCCGTCAGATGCAGCGACTTCATGCGCAGAATCACCGACGCCAGCGACGAGCGCAGAATCTCCGGATCGGTGAAACGCACGCGGCCCTGATAGTCGCTTTCCTCATAGAGACGAATGCAGATGCCGTCAGCAACGCGCCCGCAACGCCCGGCCCGCTGATTCGCGGCGGCCTGCGAAATCGACTCGACCTGCAACTGCTCGACCTTGTTGCGATACGAGTAGCGCTTCACGCGCGCGAGGCCGGTGTCGACCACATAGCGAATGCCCGGCACCGTCAGCGAGGTTTCGGCGACATTGGTGGCCAGTACGATGCGGCGCGCGTTCGAGGTGCGGAACACGCGCTCCTGTTCGGCCGCGGAAAGCCGCGCGAACAGCGGCAAAATTTCCGTATGCGGCGGATGATGCTTGCGCAGCGCCTCGGCGGCATCGCGGATTTCGCGCTCGCCGGGCAGGAACACGAGCACGTCGCCCGGGCCTTCGCGGCAGAGTTCGTCGACGGCGTCGACGATCGCGTCCATCAGATCGCGATCGGTTTCGCGCTGCGATTTCGGCCGGTCGCCGCGCGGCGCTGACGGCGCATCACCTTGCGCGGCCTTCACGGCGGGGCTGTCTTCGGCGACCGGCCGGTAGCGCACCTCCACCGGATAGAGCCGCCCGCTCACCTCGATCACCGGCGCGGGTTTCTCATCGCTGCCGAAGTGGCGCGCGAAACGATCCGCGTCGATCGTCGCCGAGGTCACGATCAGCTTCAGATCAGGACGCTTGACGAGAATTTCCTTCAGATAGCCGAGCAGAAAGTCGATGTTCAGGCTGCGCTCGTGCGCCTCGTCGATGATCAGCGTGTCGTACGCTTTCAGCAGCGGATCGGTTTGCGTTTCGGCGAGCAGAATACCGTCGGTCATCAGCTTGACGGAGGCGCCCGGCGACAGATTGTCGGTGAAGCGCACCTTGTAGCCGACCACCTCGCCGAACGGCGTGCCGAGTTCTTCGGCGATGCGGCGGCCGGTCGCCGACGCGGCGATGCGGCGCGGCTGCGTGTGGCCGATCAGACCGGAGCCGCCCGCGCCGAGACCGCGCCCGAGTTCGAGGCAGATTTTCGGCAACTGGGTCGTCTTACCGGAGCCGGTTTCGCCACAGACGATCACGACCTGATTCCCGGCGATGGCTTTGGCGATTTCCTCGCGACGGCCTGAAACCGGCAGCGCTTCGGGGTAAGTGATCGGCGGAATCGGATTGGGCTCGACCACACGCGGCGCGCGGGGTGCGCGGGGTGGATGGGGTTCGCGGGGCTGCTGCGGTTCACGCCGGCTCGCGCCGCGCTCGGACGCCCGCCGTGATTCATCACTTGCAGCATGTTTCGGCGCGGCGTCATTTCCTTGAGCGCGCACGCCGCGATTCGAATCATTCTTCCGCGCCCGCGCATTTTCCGCGGCGCGCCGCGGCTCGCGCGCCGTGTGAGGCGTGTTGCGATCGGCGTCCTGCGCATCGCGGCGCGGCGCGTCGCCGGCCTTCGGTTGATCGGCGGCCGGCGCCGGATTCTCGTTCGCCGCAGCGGGACTTTTGGGTACATTCGACATGGGGGCGCATTATAATCCCCGGCATGAATTCCCAAACCGACCTCGTCCCCGCGCCCGCGAGCGCTCCGGCCCCCGCCGGCGCAACGGAAGATCTCGCCCAGCACGCGCAATTCGTCGACTGGATGCGCTCAGTCGCCCCTTACATCCATGCGTTCCGTAACAAGACGTTCGTCGTCGGGTTCGGCGGCGAGGTGGTGCATCAGGGGCTCCTGAACGCGCTCGTCTCCGACATCGCGCTGCTGCAGGCCATGGGCATCCAGATCGTGCTGGTGCACGGCTCGCGCCCGCAGGTCGAAGAGCAGATGAGCCTGCACGGTGTGGAGTCCGAGTTTTCGCACGGCATGCGCATTACGGACGCACGCGCGCTCGAATCCGCGAAAGAAGCGGCCGGCGAAGTGCGTCTGGATATCGAGGCGGCGATCAGCCAGGGCTTGCCGAATACGCCGATGGCACACGCGCACATCAGCGTGGTGTCGGGCAACTTCGTGACGGCGCGGCCGGTCGGGATTCTCGACGGGGTCGATTTCGCTCACACCGGCGTGGTGCGCAAGATCGACGCCGATTCGATCCGCCACTCGCTCGCAAGCCGCAAGCTGGTGCTGCTCTCGCCGCTCGGCTTCTCGCCCACCGGCGAAGCCTTCAATCTGGCCATGGAAGACGTGGCGTCCGCCGCGGCGATCGCGCTGCGCGCCGACAAGATCGTGTTCCTGACCGAAACGCCGGGCCTGATGGAAGCCGGCGAAGAAGGCCCCGTACTGGTGCGCGAACTGTCGCTCGACGACGCCTACAAGCTGCACGAAAGCGGTGAAGTCACCGGCGACGCGGGCTTCTATCTGAAGCACTCGATTCGCGCCTGCCGCGGCGGCGTGGCGCGGGCGCACATCATCCCCTACGCGCTCGACGGCAGCCTGCTGCTCGAACTGTTCCTGCACGACGGCGTGGGCACGATGATCTCGTACGAGAACCTCGAAAGCCTGCGCGAAGCCACGCCGGACGACGTCGGCGGCATTCTCGCGCTGATCGAGCCGCTCGAATCGGACGGCACGCTGGTGCGGCGCGGGCGTCACCAGATCGAACGCGACATCGACCATTTCTCGGTGATCGAGCACGATGGCGTGCTGTTCGGCTGCGCGGCGCTGTATCCGTACACGCAGGAGCGCATCGGCGAAATGGCGTGCCTGACGGTCGCGCCCGAAGCGCAAGGCACCGGCGACGGCGAACGGCTGTTGAAGCGCATCGAGCAGCGCGCGCGGGCGCGCGGCCTGACGCGCATTTTCGTGCTCACCACGCGTACCGAACACTGGTTTTTGAAGCGCGGCTTCGTCAAGGTCACGGTCGACGACCTCCCGGAAGACCGCCGCCGACTCTATAACTGGCAGCGCAAGTCGCTCGTGCTGATGAAACAGCTCTGAGCGGCCCTATATAGCGACTGTCCGGCCCCCACACCGATTTTAGGAGAAGCACAGCATGACTCGTATGGTTCAATGCGCGAAGCTCGGCAAGGAAGCCGAAGGCCTCGATTTCCCGCCGCTGCCCGGCGAACTCGGCAAGCGGATCTACGAAGGCATCTCGAAGGAAGCCTGGCAGGCCTGGTTGAAGCAGCAAACCATGCTGATCAACGAAAACCGCCTGAACATGGCCGATCCGCGCGCCCGCCAATATCTGATGAAGCAGACCGAAAAGTTTTTCTTCGGCGAAGGCGCGGACACGGCGCAGGGTTATGTGCCGCCGTCGGCTGAGTAAAGTAAAGGCTTTCGCGCTTTTAAACTGCATGACCGAAATCCGCGCCGCGTGCGCGGATTTTTTTCGTCTGCGCGCGCAACCGGATGCACCGATCGAGACCACCGATTCGCGCCTCCAACATCGCCGGGGAAATTCTCCAAACGGTACATTTCCGCGCGGTTTTAAGCCCCTTTTCCAGACCGCCAGGATCCGCTCGATCCCCCGCCCCGCAAGGGATTGAGCGTGCCCGCCAAGACCCTCGGCGGACAGCGGGTTTGCACGATCCTCTGTTATCGTGCTATCATGTGCCTCGTTCCAACAGCATTTCACCTTCATTCACGTTCTCTTCAATCTGGCGCGCAGTGCGTGTGCCAAGCCGAATTGAACAGTTTTTATACAAGAAGGCTTGTCGGTCGTTTCCCCGTTTCGCGTCACCCGTGAGCGGCGAATAAAGCACCGGCCTTTTTCGTTTCAAGCCTTCCAGCGGCGCATGGGCCGGCTTTCAGCCACCCCGGCGTCCTCATGCACCTGCCCCCCTTCCACGGCCACGCAGGTGCAACGTCAGCACAATCTAGACGAGTGTTTTTTCGCGATCTGTCTCGCGAGGCACGGGCGTTGTGTTTTCCATCGCGCCCCGCTCCATTGCCCTTCGACGGCGACGGAGATGCTTTTCGCCTTGCTCGCGAAACCGCACTTCCCAGCAACCGTGGCGGAACGTTCATGCGCATCATGAGTTTCGTCGCAGTCATTGGAGTTTTCACCTTGACCGCTTCCAGCAACGGCTTCTGGCGACACCACAAAGAAGAACAACGCCTCTCTCTCGACGACATCACCGTCGTCGACAAATCTCTCCTCAAGCGGGCCGTCGGCGCCATGGCGCTCGGCAACGCGATGGAATGGTTCGATTTCGGCGTGTATAGCTACATCGCCGTCACGCTCGGCAAAGTGTTTTTCCCGTCGGCCAGTCCGGCTGCGCAGTTGATCGCCACGTTCGGCACGTTCGCTGCGGCGTTTCTCGTGCGGCCAGTGGGCGGCATGGTGTTCGGGCCGCTCGGCGACCGTATCGGCCGGCAACGCGTGCTCGCCATGACCATGATCATGATGGCGCTCGGCACGTTCGCGATCGGCCTGATTCCCAGCTACACGACGATCGGCATTTTCGCGCCGGTGCTGCTGCTGGTCGCGCGTCTGGTGCAAGGTTTCTCGACCGGCGGCGAGTATGGCGGCGCGGCCACCTTCATCGCCGAATTCTCGACCGACAAGCGCCGCGGCTTCATGGGCAGCTTCCTCGAGTTCGGCACGCTGATCGGCTACGTGCTCGGCGCGGGCACCGTTGCCGTGCTGACCGCGACGCTCTCGAACGACGCGCTGCTCTCGTGGGGCTGGCGTGTGCCGTTTCTGATCGCCGGCCCGCTGGGTCTGGTGGGTCTGTACATCCGGATGAAGCTCGAAGAAACGCCCGCGTTCAAGAAGCAGGCCGAGCAACGCGAAGCCGAGGACAAAGCCGTGCCGAAGCAGTCGTTCGGTCAGTTGCTGGCGCAGCAATGGAAGCCGCTGCTGCTGTGCGTCGGCCTCGTGCTGATCTTCAACGTCACCGACTACATGGCGCTCTCGTATCTGCCGAGCTATCTGTCGGCCACGCTGCACTTCAACGAAACGCACGGCCTGTTCCTCGTGCTGCTCGTGATGGTGCTGATGATGCCGATGACGCTCGCCGCCGGCCGTCTGTCCGACACGATCGGCCGCAAGCCGGTGATGCTGTTCGGTTGCGTGGGTCTGTTCGCGCTGTCGATTCCCGCCCTGCTGCTGATCCGCATGGGCACGGTGCTGCCGGTGTTCGGCGGCCTGATGATTCTGGGCGTGCTGCTGTCGTGCTTTACCGGTGTGATGCCGTCGGCGCTGCCGGCGCTGTTCCCGACCAAAATCCGCTACGGCGCGCTGGCGATCGGCTTCAATATTTCGGTGTCGCTGTTCGGCGGGACGACCCCTCTCGTGACGGCGTGGCTGGTCGACCGTACCGGCAATCTGATGATGCCCGCGTACTACCTGATGGGCGCATCGCTGATCGGTATCGTCTCGGTGGTAGCACTGCGCGAAACCGCCCGCAAGCCGCTGCTGGGCTCGGGCCCGTGCGTGGCGACGCGTGCCGAAGCGCATGCGGTGTTGCGCGGTGAGCGTGAAGCCGAAGAGATGGACGAACGTTATGCGGCTACGGCTACGGCGCGTGCCTGAGTGCAGGTTGTTTGATGGTTAGCGCGGCTGGTCCGCGAATAGTCCGAGAGCGGGCCGGCAAGTTTGCCGGCCCGTTTTTTTATGGCACCAGCGAATCGAAGCACGCGCTTGCATGCGCACCTTCGACGATCAGAATCCCGGCTGAAATCGGCAGCTTGAAACGCCGTGGCCCCGCACTGCCTGGATTGACGAACAGCACGCCGTCGCGTTCGCTGATCATTGGCTTGTGCGAATGGCCGGTCACTACCACGTCGATCCCCTGGCTGCGCGGATCGGCGCCCACGTCGGCGATGTCGTGCACGACGAGAATCGTCACTTGCTGCACGGTCAGCGTGGTGTGCGTCGGCAACGACGCGGCCCAGTCGCCGGTGTCGTTGTTACCGCGCACCGCCGTGACCGGCGCGATCCGCGTGAGTGCGTCGAGCACGGCTTCGTTGCAGATATCACCGGCGTGAATGATCGCGTCGCAACCGGCCAGATATTGCAACGCCTCCGGGCGCATGAGGTTGTGCGTGTCGGAGATCAGGCCGATTCGTGTGCGTGTGGGTTGTCGAGTGCGCGAAGTCATGTTGGCAGTATCGGGCAAATGAGCGGCCTGCGTGCGCGGTCGTTTCGCTGAGCGGGCATCTGCGCTTTTCGCGGTCATCAGCGCGGCAAATCCCGCCCACTCAATCCGCCGACTGCCGCTCGGCGAGTTCGCGAGGCGCAGCCTGCACCGGCCGTCTCGCGCCGAGCATCCGTTTAGTGGCGCCCTGCACGATCACCGACACCGCCGAGGCACACGCGAAGCTGATCCACACGCCGTACTGCGGCAGCATCGTCGCCGTCACGGCAAAGTACGCCGCGAACGAGGCGCGGCCGATCACCATGCCGCGCATCAGCAAGGCGACGAAGTCCGGACCGTGCGCGCGCTGCGCGGACACCGCGAGCACGATGCCGAGCAAGGGAAAAACCGACAGCAGTCCACTCCACGTCGCGCCCATCGATGCGGAAAGCGTGGTTACCGCGATCGTCAGCAACGCTCCGGCGAGCATACGCACGGCAAGATCGCCGAGTCCGAGTCGCGCCGCGGGCACGTAACCGTTCACGCGCGGCAAGCCGCTTTGCGACACCGCCACGGCTACACAGGCCGCCACCACGGCCCATGCAAGTCCTGCGGGAAGCCGCGTGAGCACAAGTGCAACGCCGACCCAACCGCCCATACCGACGCTCAGCGCGAGCGGCCACGCCACCCGCCGGCAAGTCCACGCATACGCAAAATTGAACGCTTCCGATGCGGCGATCGCCGCGATCGAAGCCGCCGACGCCTGCGCCGCAAACGACGGCCCGCGCTCCAGCGCGAGCAGCAACACGATCGGCCCGGCGACCACCGGCAGCCCCGCGAGCCAGCCCGCCACCGACGGCCCCCACACGCGTCCCGCCACGGTCAGCGCGGCGAGAAACGCCGGCACCAGCGCGAGCTTGAGCGCAAGCAGCACGCTTACGATTCCAGCACGTGTTCGATGCGCCGGTCCGGCACCAGCCACCACGCGGCAGCGAGCGTATAAAGCGCGGCCGAAACCCAAGGCACGACAAACGCCAGCGCGATACCCGTCAGATAGATCACGACCGAAACCTTGCCCTTGAAATCGTTGCCGACGGCTCTCGCAAGCGCCGAGTCTTTGCCGTGCTCGCGGATCAGCACGCCCATCAGAATGAAATATGCGATGGACGACATGAACAGCACCACGCCGTACATCGCGGTCGGCCAGGAAGCCAGATGGTTTTCGCCGGCCCAATGCGTGACGGCCGGCAGCAGCGACAGCCAGAACAGCAGATGGAGGTTGGCCCACAGCACCGCGCCGTTGACCTTCTGCACGGCATGGAACATGTGGTGATGATTGTTCCAGTAGATGCCGACATAGATAAAGCTCAGCACGTACGCGCAGAACACTGGAAGCACAGGCCGCAGCGCGGCGAGATCGAAGCCCTCCGGCACCTTCAGCTCGAGCACCATGATCGTGATGATGATGGCGATCACGCCATCGCTGAAGGCTTCGACACGTCCCTTGCCCATCGGTTGATTTCCTGATGATGAATGCGGTTGCGCGCACCGTTCGCCCGCGTTCCGCGGACGACCCACGCCGTTGCCGATTATCCGCGATGGCCCGGCGCTTTGTCGATGCGCCTGATCGATCGGCAGTTTGCCGCGCTCAGGTCGGAGCGTCGTCCGGGTAATAGACGGCGAGCCACACGCTGGGCTCCTGCTCGCTCGTCCATGCCACGCGATGCCGGCAATGCGCGCCGATCAGCACGTGATCGCCGGCCTTCATCGGGTGAGGCTCGGCCTCGCCTTCGAATTCGAGCGCCGCCGCGCCGCTCAGCAGCACGACCCACTCGGCCCGCGGACTGTCGTACCAGAAACCCGGCGCGCTGGCGTGGCCCATCGAGACGATCCGCTCGATACTCACGCCGCCCTCTTCGACCAGCGCGTCGATCTGCTCGTCCGCGTCCGCGGATGCGTCGTGGTCGAACAGATTGCCGCTTCGGATTGCGCGCTTCATCGTATGTGCTCCGCTCGTGCGCGCCGCTCACTTCATGGGCTTGAGTCCATCCAGCAAGGTCGGGACAAGTTCGCTGATGGTCGGGTGAATATGCATCGCGTACTGCAACGTCGGATACGGCGCGTCCGCCGTCATGATGTCGATGAACGTGTGAAGCGCCTCATCGCCTTCAATGCCGTGAATTGCCGCCCCGAGAATCCGCTTGCTCTCCTTGTCGACCATCACCTTCATGAAGCCGTCGGTCTCACCGCGTTCGCGTGCGCGGCCCACGCGTGTCATCGGCATGGTGGCGATCAGGGCGTCGCGGCCCGACTTGCGCACCTCGGCCTCCGAGGCGCCGACCCGCGCGAGCGGCGGATCGACGAACACGGCGTACGCCATGATCCGCGTATCGACGCTGCGTGAGGCGCCGTCGAGCAGATTGGCCGCGAGGATCTGATAGTCGTCGTAGGAAGTGTGAGTAAAGGCGCCGCGTCCGTTGACGTCGCCGATCGCCCAGACGCCCGGCACGTTGGTGCGCAACTGGCCGTCGACGGGAATCGTGCCGTGCTTGTCCACCGCGATGCCGGCGGCGGCGAGGCCGAGGTCGTCGGTATTCGGCTCACGGCCGGTCGCGAACAGCAGGTGCGACGCCTCGAGCGCGGGAATGTTCTGCTCGAAGCCGACGCACACTTCATTCTCGCGATGCGGATGCGGCTCCACCCGCGAAGGCTGCACATTGAAGCGAAATTCCACACCCTCACGCGCGAGTACCTTCTGCACGGAGTCGGCGAAATCGGCGTCCTCGCGCGTGAGCAAGCGTTCGCCGCGCACCAGCACGGTCACCTGGCTGCCGAAGCGGCGAAAGATCTGCGCGAATTCGAGCGCGATATAACTCGCGCCGACGATCATCAGATGACTCGGCAATTCCGTCAGATCGAGCAGGTTGGAGTTGGTGTAGTAGCGAATCCGCTCGAGTCCGTCGAGCGGCGGCACGACGGCGCGCGTGCCGGTATTGATGAAGACTTCGTCGGCGCTGATCTCGTCGAGCAGATTGCCGTCCGGTCCGCTGATAGCGAGTGCGCGCGGTCCGGTGAAACGCGCGTGGCCTTTGAACACGCTCATGTTCTGCGTGCCGCGCAGCCATGCCTCGACGCCGTCGCGCGACTGCCCGATGATCTTGTCCTTGCGTGCCTTGACCGCGGCCAGATCGACGCTGATCGCGCCGCCCACCTGCACGCCGAGTTCCGCGCAATGACGCGCGACATGCGCCGCGCGGGCGCTCGCTACATAGGATTTGGTCGGCGTGCAGCCGACGTTCACGCAGGTGCCGCCAAAGGCAGCCCGCTCAATGACCGCCGTTTTGCGGCCGCTTTGAGCGAGACGCACGGCGAGCGGTGAGCCGCCTTGTCCCGTACCGATCACAACTGCGTCGAAGTGCTGTGGCATGGCGACTCTCCCGAGGCTGGGGTGCTGGTCGTAGCATCTTACGCTTCGCCCCTGGAATCACCATGCTGTGCTGCTCACTACTGCCGCGGATTGTTGCGGATTGTCGCGGATGACTGCTGTTTTCCGTCCGTTGTGCTCAGGCGTGGCAATGCACGGCGCAGATCAGTTCGCGCGAACGTTGCAGCGCGGCCTGTGCGCCGCGTGACGCCATCACCCAGCCGACCTGGCCGAGATTGAAATCCTGCGACACCATCACCTGCATGAGCGCGACCATCGGTAGGACCACCGACGGCCGGTAAAGCTGGTCTCTGATTAAAGCTGGCATGACAACTCCCATCGCACGACGCCGCTTCGGCATCGCGCTCAATTTACCTTTCGATGGGAGGATTTTAGGGAGACCGGCCTCGCGGATAAATACCGCGAACGCGAAGTCACTTGTCCAGCAAACCGAACAATCCCGTCGGGATGTGCGCGCGGCGCGCCGTGCGAGCCCGCATTCGCAAGCGCGGCAACGGTTCCGGGCTTGCGTGCGGGACGGCCGGCAGGTTCAGGAGGCGTCGGCGACGTTGAGCTGTGCGTCCCACAAAGCGCGGGCATATGCACTGGCCCCGACCGGACGGCTGTAAAGATAGCCCTGCTGCTTGTCGCAATCGATCGCGCGAAGGAACGCCGCCTGTTCGGCGGTTTCCACCCCTTCGGCGGTGACGTTCATGCCGAGCGAGTGCGCCATCGCCACCACGGCCTGAGTAATCGCAATCGAATCGCGATGATCCGGCAAACCCGCGACGAACGAGCGGTCGATTTTCAGGTTATGCAGCGGGAAGCGCTTCAGATACGACAGCGATGAATAGCCGGTGCCGAAGTCGTCGACGGAAATGCGCACGCCCATGGCGTTCAGTGCGCTCAGCATCGGCAGGACGGTTTCGCTGTCGCTCATCAGCAGCCGTTCGGTGATCTCCAGCTCCAGCGCCGTCGGCTCGAGCCCGGACTGCGCGAGACAGCGTTCGATCCGCTCCACCAGGCCGTCGTTGAACTGCCGCGGCGACAGGTTCACCGCGACGATCAGCTCCGGCGCCAGCGTGCGCCGCCATTGCGCCACCTGCTCGCAGGCCCGCGCCAGCACGAAGTCGCCGATCTCGACGATCAGCCCGGCATCTTCGGCCACGGGGATGAATTCCCCCGGCGACACGTTGCCCAGCTCGCTGTTGTACCAGCGCAGGAGCGCCTCCGCGCCGATCGTGCGGCCGTCGTGGCTGTCGACGATCGGCTGGTAGACGAGGCTCAGTTCGTTGCCGGCGAGCGCGCGCCGCAGCGATTGCTCGATCGTGAAGCGGCGTTGCAGATGCTGATTCAGCTCGGCGGTGAAGAACTGGAAGTTATTGCGGCCGCGCTGCTTGGCGTGATACATCGCCGAATCCGCGTTGCGCATGAGCGTGGCGACGTCCTGGCCGTCTTCCGGAAAACGGCTGATGCCGATCGACGCGCCCAGGTAGTACTCGTTGTCCGCCACCGCGAACGGCACCGCGATCATGTCGAGAACGCGGCGCGCGAGGCCGATCAGATGCCCGGTGTTTTCATACGCGCTGATCACGATCACGAATTCGTCGCCGCCCACGCGCGCGAGCGTGTCCTCGGGCGCGATGCACGCCGAGAGGCGCTCCGCCACGCTGCAGAGCAGGGAGTCGCCCGCCTCGTGGCCCGCCGTGTCGTTGACCTTCTTGAAGCCGTCCAGGTCGACGAACAGCACGGCGACGCTCGCCAGTTCGCCCATGCCGGACGACATGTGCGGCGTGAACAGGTCGCGCATCCGCTCGGTGAGATAGGCGCGGTTGTAAAGGCCGGTGAGCGAATCGCGGGTGGCGAGGAACTTGAGTTGGCGCTGCGCCTCGCGCACGGGTCCGATGTCGGTGAACGAGATCAGCACCGAACCGGGTTCGCTCTCGCCCGGCTTGATGATCGGCACGACGTTCTCGGTGATCCAGACAATGTCGCCGCCGATCAGCTCCACGCCGATCGTGACGCCGAGCACCGGTTTGCCGGTGCTCAAAACCTGCGCGGTCGGGCGGGCAGCGTCGACGACGAGCGAGCCGTCTTCGTGATACGCGCGCACCATCACCGTATGAATACTGCGGCCGACGATCTGCGGAGTGGCGCGCAAGATGCGCTGCGCGCTCGGATTGCAGGCAAGCACGACGCCGTCACGCGACTGCACGACGATCCCTTCGATCAGATGATCGACCACCAGCCGGTGATGCTCCTCGCTGTGCGCGAGGCGCTGGACCATGGTGTCCTGATGCACGGCGAGACCGACGCTGTGGCCGATGTCGCGCAGCATCGCTTCTTCCTCGGCGCCCGGACGGCGCGGCACGCCGTAGTAGACCGCGAAGGCCCCGAGCACCACGCCGGAATCGTTTTCAAAAGGCACCGACCAGCAGGCCCGCAGGCCGATCGGCAATGCGAGGTGCCGGAAGTCGGCCCACAGCGGATCGGTTTCGATATCCTCGACGACGACCAGGCGCCGCTCGTACATCGCGGTGCCGCACGAGCCGACCCGCGGACCGATCGCCGTGCCGTCGATCGCCGCGCTGTAATGCGCCGGCAGCGACGGCGCGCCACCCACTCTGACGTGGACGCCGTCGGCATCGAGCAACAGGATTGAACAGGACGCGCCTTCGCCCAGCAGCGCTTCAGCGCGGCGGCATACTTCGTCAAGCAATTCCGGCAGCGGCGTGTTGCGGGTGATCAAGCGCAACACCGTGCGCTCCGACGCCACCACGCCTTCGGCGAGATTCGATCCATAGCGGCCTTCAGGCGCTGCTTCCAGCTTGTTTTCTGATGTCGCTTCGCAAGTCATATGTGCGCCCCCTAACCCGACATCGGCAACTTAGTGTACGCGGCGCACCGGGGTTTACGCGAGGCCGACGAATTTAATTCGTCGCGGATGGGAGACGGCGTGGCGAACCGGGTCGGTTGATGGAGTTGGGGAAACCGCGCAAAGGCCTTGCTGGAGCGGGTGATGGCGCCTTGGGCGGGCGCTGCACGGGCAGCGTTATGGGTGCCCCCGCTTTTGCGGAGGCGGAACCCGGATCACGCGGGGAAGCCGCGCGGCGGCTTGCCTCAAGCGGATGATCGCGCCCTCGGCGCGCGCCGCGCCGGCGGGGTTTCGGGTTCTGGCGCCGCGTGTTGCGGAGGCAGAACCCGAAATCACGCCGGGACGCTTCGCGACGACTTGCCTGGATGGCGCTCAGCCGTGTTGATCGGGCGGGCGGCCACCTCCACCGCCGTTGCCGCCGTGTCCGCCGCCCTGTCCTTCACCGCCGTTACCGCCGCCCGGTGGCCTGCCTCCGCCGCCTTGCGGAGGACCGCCTTGAGGGCGGCCACCCGCGTTGCCTTGTGGACTACCGGAAGGCCGTCCACCTGCGTTACCCGGTGGCTGACCGCCTCGTGGCCGTCCACCCGCATTGCCCGGTGACTGACCACCCGGCGGCCGTCCACCCGCATTGCCCGATGGCTGACCACCCGGCGGCCGTCCACCCGCATTGCCCGGTGGCTGACCGCCCGGCGGCCTTCCACCAATGTGCCCTGGCGGCGGCCCACCCGGCGGCCTTCCTCCGCCGTGCCCCGGAGGCGGTCCACCCGGCGGCCTTCCCCCATCATGCCCTGGCGGCCTTCCGCCCGGCGACCGTCCCGCGCCCGGCCGCGGCGGAGGTGGCGGCGGATGATGCGCCCAGCGCGATTGCTGGCCGTACCATGGCCGTCCGCGATAATAGTCGCCCCAATACGAGCCGATGGAAAACGTCACGATCGGCAGCCCAATTACGGTGCCGTAGTTCATTACCGGCACATTGGCGCCCTGATACGGATAGCTGAGCGAGCCTGCATACACCCAGCCGCGCAGGTTCGGCGCGGCGACATCGCACCATTGATAGCTGCTGATGCACCCCATCACGCTCAACGGCACTCCGCCGGGCAATTGCGTCACGACCGGATAATCCGGCGCCGGGCCCGCGCGCACGTTGACCGTGGTGTTGGTATAGGCCTGCGACTGCGCGCAAGCCACGGCGGGCAAGGCCAGCACGCCGGCCGCCGCATACAGACATCGAATACATCGAACGAGGTGTTGTTTCATTCTTTCTCCCGTTTCAAGCGCCGCGTGTTCTGCCGGCCGGTCCTGCTGATGTAGTGAGTGCTTGTGGTCCCTGCGCGGCATGCCGCGCCGCCATGTAGCGCCGCGCGGTGCATCCGCTTACAGGCGAGTTGCACGGCACATGCCTGAAAGCGTTCAGTCAAGCGCCCCGTCGATTGCCGCCGTCCCCGTGAGGCAAGATTTGGTAACCACCCACCTGAAGTCACGCGTTTTTCGGACGTCCGTGTTCCGGCATCTCGGCCGATCATCCGTTGCATGAAAAAGCCATGCACTGCCAGGACCGCGATGACCATCATCCGCCCACTTCTGATCGCCGCGCTGATGCTCGCGCATCCAGTCGCCCAGGCCACCAGCTTCGACTGCAACCGGGGACGCTCGCTAACCGAGAAGATGATTTGCAACGACCCCGCCCTCTCGAAGCTCGACGACACGCTGGGGCAACTGTACTGGAAAGCGCGTCGGCGGGTCAGCAACCGGCGCGCCTTTCTCACCGACAGCGACAGCAAATGGGCATGGCGTGAAGCGAACTGCCGCGATGCGGCGTGTCTGGGGACGTGGTACGCGACGCGTATCGAGGAACTGCAGACGCTGATCGAAGAGATGCAAACCGGCACGCCGCCGCCATCCGCCACGCCGGTCGAGCCCGACACGCGACGCAGGCCGCTCACTGCCCCCGCGCAACCCACCGAGGTGGCGATGCGTCAGTGCACGGCGGCGAATCCTGGGATCGTGGTGAGCGAGCAGTGTTCCAGCGTGCTCAAGGCGACCAGCGGACAGTGGAAACATCAGCCGCGCGGCGGCGACTGGTTCTGCGGCATCGCGATGCTGGCGCCGGCGGAAATGCAGGTCGACGCCGCGCAATGACCCAGGCATGCTATGCATGTCGGCTCGGCGAGCTTGAGCACTCAAGCAGGGGCGCACACATCGCGCTTCTCTCTCGCGCAAGCGCACCAAGCGCACCGAGCACACCAAGCGCAGCAAGCACCGCTAGCGGCTGCTCCAGAATCCGCGCTGCACCGCCATCACCTCGGCTTCCACTTCGGGCACCGGTCCGATCACCTCGACCGGTTTCTGGCAATGGTCGAAGACATACCGGCAGTCCACGCTCATGGTCGGATTCTCGGCGTGATCGCCGGTCGCCTCCAGCAAGCGCTTCTCGGTCATGCCGAACACCACCCGCCCGATGTTGGCCCAATACATCGTGCCGGCACACATGCAGCAAGGCTCGACCGACGTGTACAACGTGCAACTCCACAGATACTCCGGCGTGAAGTTCAACGCCGCCACGCGCGCCAGCACCGACTCGGCGTGATTCACCGTGTCGACGTTGCCCTGCTCCATCAGCACCGTCTCCTGGTCGGGTCCGACCAGCACCGCGCCGAACGGATGATGTCCCAGCAGCGTCGCCCGCTCGGCCACCCGGCTCGAATGCCGCAGATGCCGCACGATCTGCTCGTGCGTGGGCGTCAAACCCTGCGGCGGATAGTTGGCGGCCGCTGCGGCGGCCTCCGTCGAAACCGTCAGACTCACGGGCGATCTCCTTGAATAATAGTTAGATTAGCGAAGCAAATTTTACTTGGGCAGCGAGCCGTCCACGCCCTGTACGAACCAGTTCAAACGCAGCAGTTCCGGATCGCTCAACGACTTGCCGGCAGCGACCTTCACCGCGCCCGATTGATCCACAATCGGACCGGCAAACGGATTGAACTTGCCGGAGATGATGTCATCGCGCTTCTGGCTCAAGGCCTTTTGCGCGGCTGGCGAAACGGCGTCGGTGTTGATGTCGGCGAGGTCGATCGCTTTCTCTTTCAGCCCCCACCACACCGGCGAATTGTTCCAGGTGCCCGCCATCACCTGATCGACCAGGTGCGTGTAGTACACGCCCCAGTTGCTCACGCATGCGCCGAGTTGCGCATTCGGCCCGAACTTCTTCATATCCGAGTCCCAGCCGAACGCATGCACCTTCTTCTGCTCGGCGGTCTGCATCGTCGCCGTCGAATCGGTGTTCTGGATCAGCACGTCGGCGCCCTGGCCGATCAACGTTTCGGCGGCCTGCTTTTCGCGGCCCGGATCGAACCAGCTATTGATCCACACCACTTTCACGCGCGCATTCGGATTGACCGAGCGGGCGCCCATCGTGAACGCGTTGATGTTGCGCACCACCTCGGGCACCGGCACGGAGCCGACAAAGCCGAGCGTGTTCGACTTGGTCGTATAACCCGCGACGAGACCCGCCAGGTAGGCGCTCTGATAGGTGCGCACGTCATAGGTCGCGAAGTTGGCGGCCTTCTTGTAGCCGGTGGCATGTTCGAACACGGCGTCGGGGAAGTCCTTGGCGACCTTCAGCTCGAAATCCTGAAAGCCGAAGCTCGAACCCACCACGATCTTGTTGCCCTTGGACGCCAGATCGCGGAATACGCGCTCCGAGTCCGCCGACTCCGGCACGTTCTCGACGCGCGTCACCTTGATCTTGTCGCCGAACTTCGCCTCGAGCGCTTTCACGCCCTGTTCGTGCGCGTAGGTCCAGCCGGCGTCGCCCGGGTTGCCGAGATAGACGAAGGCAATGCCGATCGGCTGCGTGGCGGCGGCCGACGCCCCCGTGGCGCTGAATGCCAGCGTCGCGCCAAGCGCGGCAGCGAGGACGGTCCGGACGGTTTTGATGCGCAGTGAATGATGCAGCGCTCGCGCCAGCGTTGTTTTCATGGATTCTCCGAAGATGGTTGAAGGTGCCTGCCCCAGCGCTCGGGATAACCCGGGCAAGGCTCCAGCATAGGGGGCCATATTCGAAGGTCAATTTCAGCGGAAAAATTATTTCCCGTTATTCCGCCCATAACTCAGCTCGTATTTTGGTCCCGCCATCAACATGTTCGATACTTTCGAACGAGTGCGTCGTAGAAATGGTACGGCAAGGCCGCCGCGCAGGCGCAATATCACTCTCACCAACCCGCAACACTCTTTCGGAGATTCAAAATGACTCGCTTCCAAGGTAAGTCGGTTCTCGTCACCGGCGGCAGCAGCGGCATCGGCTTCGCAGCCGCCAAGGCATTCGCCGATGAAGGCGCCCGCGTGGTCATCACCGGCCGCGATGCCGACGCCCTCGAAACGGCAAGAAAGGCGCTCGGCGCCGATGCCGTCGCAGTGCGCAACGACGCCGGCTCGGTGGCGTCGGCGCGTGAACTGGCGGCCGCGATCAGCGCCGCCGGCATCCGCCTCGACGCGGTGTTCGTCAACGCCGGCACCGCGAAGTTCGCGCCGTTCCCGGACGTCGACGAAGCTTTCTGGGACGCGATGTTCAACACCAACGTCAAGGGCGCCTACTTCCAGATTCAGGCGCTGCTGCCGTTGCTCAATCGCGGCGCGTCGATCGTGATCAACGGGTCGATCAATGCGCATATCGGCATGCCGGCGTCGTCCGTGTATGCGGCGAGCAAGGCCGCGGTGATTTCGCTGGCGAAGACGCTTTCGTCGGAACTGCTGCCGCAAGGCGTGCGCGTTAATGTGGTGAGTCCCGGCCCGGTGCAAACGCCGCTGTACGGCAAGCTCGGCCTCGACGCCGCCGCGCTCGAAGCCACCGCCGCGCAGATTCTCGGCCAGGTGCCGGTGGGCCGCTTCGGCACGCCGGAAGAAATCGCCTCGACCGTGCTGCATCTGTCGGCGCCGGAGTCGGCATTTATCGTCGGTACGGAAATCATCGCCGATGGCGGGATGAGCCAGCTTTAAAGCCACGCTCAGGCGAGCCGCGCTCGCGGTCAGTGAAGCTTCGGCTGCGGCTCCGCCTGATCCTCGTCGGGCGCATCGCCGTTGCCGTTGCCAAATAACTCGCCGCATAGACTTTGGCCCAGCTCGCTCAGACGCGCCGTGCCCGCGCCTTCCTCATTGAACGTCGTGTCCACCAGGCCGCCGTCGACGAGCGCCGTCAACTGCCGCCGCAAGCCGCTCATCGGCACGCCAGCCTGCTTCGACAGTTTGGCGAGCGACCACGCGCCGCCCGGCGTTTCCCTATGCGCGCGCCACAATTGCGTCAAGATGGCGACCAGCACCGGATCGAGTTCGTCGTCTTCCATAGTCAGTGTCTCCTCCTTTTTTACGCCATCTGCATGACCAGTTCGCCGAGCGTCTTCAAAGCCGCTTCGGTCTGCGCGGTCCACGGATAGCTGTAGTTGAGCCGGATGAAGTGGCGAAAATCGTTGCGCGTCGAAAACATCATGCCCGGCCCGACCGTGATGCTGCGCGCGAGCGCCGCCTGGTAGAGCCGCATCGAATCGACCCGCTCGGGCAGTTCCACCCACAGCACGTAGCCGCCCTGCGGCGTCGACATGCGCGTGCCGACCGGAAAAAACCGCTGCACCATCGCCATCATGATGCTGGCCTGCTGCCGATAAACTTTGCGCACGTGCCGCAGATGCCGATCGTAGCCGTCCTGCCGCAAATAATCGGCGACCGCGACTTGCGGCACCGACGGCGTGGTGAGCGTATTGAGAAACTTCAGCTTCTCGACCTGCGCGCGATAGCGTCCCGGCAGCGCCCAGCCGATCCGGTACGACGCGGTCAAACTCTTTGAAAACGACGCACAGTGCAGCACCAGCCCCTTCGTGTCGAAGCTCTTCAAGGTCGATGGCCGCGTCTCGCCGAAGTAAAGTTCCTGATAGACGTCGTTCTCGATCACCGGTATCTCGTGCGCCGCCAGCAATTCGACCAGTTGCCGCTTGCGTGCATCGGGCATCTGGAAACCAAGCGGATTCTGAAAGTTCGGCATCACCATGCAGGCCGCGATCTTCTGTTCGGCGATTACTTGAGCCAAGGCCTCGATATCGATGCCGTGAACGGGATGCGTCGCCACCTCGATTGCGCGCATGCCGAGCCTCTCGATGGCGTGCAGCATCGCGTAATAAGTCGGCGATTCGACGGCCACCGTGTCGCCGGGTTTGGCGACCGCCTGCAAACTCAGGTTGATGGCTTCGGTCGCGCCGAGCGTAATGACGATTTCGTCGGGGTCGACTGGAGCGCCGTTCTCGGCATAGCGGCGGGCAATCTGCCGGATCAGCTCGGGGTTGCCCGGCGGCAGGTCGTCGATCAGGTTCCAACTTGCGTGGCGTCGCGCGATCGCGTTCGCGTACTGGTTGATGCGCCGCCACGGGAACAGCGACGGATCGGGATACGGCGAGCCGAACGGCACGGCGTCGTGCGCGCGGATGCTGCGCAAAGTCGACAGCACGAGGCGGCTCACGTCCACCGCGGCGGCCACCGGCGGTGTGTGCGGCGTCAAAAGACGGCCCGGCCGCGGCTCGTCGAGCGCCACGGTCCGCGCCACCGCGTCGCGCACGAAATAGCCCGACTGCGGCCGCGTTTCGACAATCCCCCGGCTTTCCAGCAACGCGTACGCGTGCAACACGGTCTTGATACTCACGCCATGCTGCTGGCTCGCCTGCCGCACGGACGGAATCTGCTCGCCCGCCGCGAACACGCCGCGGCGCACGGCTTCGGTCATTTCATCGGCGAGTTTTTCGTACAGTTTCAAGGACTTGAGTCGCGCGAAAGCGTGGGCTGAAGCGCCAGTCTAGGGCAAAACCGATCAACTGTATCCCTTCCCTTTCCAATTTTCTGTATGCTGCGCCTTTTTTGGAACACAGTAGGCTTGCACCTATCGGCTCAACAGCCTCGTCCAAGCCCGATCCGGCGGCAACATCATGAAGAAACCCGAAGCTCGCATCGAACCCTATACCCACCCCGCCGCTGGCTGGGGTGCGCTCAAGTACGTCGCCATCAACCTGATCAAGGAAAAGGTGACGGGCGGCGACTACCGCATGCTGTTCAAGCAGAATCAGCCGGACGGCTTCGACTGCCCCGGCTGCGCGTGGCCGGATCGCGAGCATGCGTCCACCTTCGAGTTCTGCGAAAACGGCGTGAAGGCCGTGGCCGCCGAGGCGACCAGCAAACGCGTGACGCCGGCGTTCTTCGAGAAACATACGATCGCCGAACTGATGACGCAGTCGGACTTCGAACTCGAACAGCACGGCCGCCTGACCGGCCCGCTCGTCTACGACGCCGTGAGCGACCGTTACGTGCCGATCGGCTGGGACGAAGCGTTCGACCTGATCGCCGATCACCTGAAGCGGCTCGACGATCCGGACCGCGCCGCCTTCTACACCTCGGGCCGCGCGAGCAACGAAGCCGCCTTCCTGTATCAGCTGTTCGTGCGCATGTACGGCACCAACAACTTCCCCGACTGCTCGAACATGTGCCACGAGGCGACCAGCCGCGGTTTGCCGCACACGGTCGGCATCGGCAAAGGCACGGTCACGCTCGACGACTTCGAACACGCCGACACGCTGCTGATCTTCGGCCAGAATCCGGCCACCAACCATCCGCGGATGCTTGGCGAACTGCGCGAGTGCGCCAAGCGCGGCGCGACCATCGTGTCCATCAATCCGCTGAAGGAGCGCGGCCTCGAACGCTTTGCGAGCCCGCAGCATCCGGTGGAAATGCTGACGATGGGCAGCACGAAGATCAGCTCCGTGTTCATTCGCCCGAAAGTCGGCGGCGACTTCGCGTTGATCAAGGGCGTCGCCAAGCGCGTGATCGAGCTCGACGACGAAGCGTTGGCGTCGGGCCTCGAACGCGTTCTGGATGTCGCGTTCATCGCCGAACATACCGTCGGCTTCGACGCCTTCGCCGATGATTTGCGCGCCGAGAACTGGGACACGATCGTCGCCGAAGCCGGCGTGCCGTTCGAAGACGTGCTGCAACTCGCCGACATCTACGTGAAGGGGCGCGCCGTGATTGCGACGTGGGGCATGGGCCTCACGCAGCACAAGAATTCAGTGCCGACGGTGCAGATCCTGTCCAACCTGATGATGATGCGCGGCAATATCGGCCGGCGCGGTGCGGGCCTGTGCCCGGTGCGCGGCCACTCGAACGTGCAAGGCGACCGGACGGTCGGAATCGAGGAACGGCCGACGCAAGCGTTTCTCGACAAGCTCGGCGAAGTCTACGATTTCGAACCGCCGCGCGAGCACGGACTCGACGTCGTCAACACGATTCAGGCGATGCTCGACGGCAAGGTGAAAGTGTTCATCGGCCTGGGCGGCAATTTCTCGATCGCGACGCCCGACACGCCGCGCACGTGGGAAGCGATGCGTTCGTGCGACCTCACCGTGCACATCACGACCAAGCTGAACCGCAGCCATCTCGTCCATGGACGCGACGCACTGATTCTGCCGACGCTCGGCCGCACGGAAATCGACTTGCAGAACGGCGTGGCGCAAGGCGTGAGCGTCGAGGATTCGATGAGCATGGTGCATATCTCGTACGGCATGAACAAACCGGCGTCGGAGAATCTGCTGTCGGAAATTGCGATTGTCGCGCGCATGGCGCATGCGACGCTCGGCAGCGCGAAAGTGGATTGGCTCGCGCAGGCCGCGGACTACTCGCTGATCCGCGACGGCATCGCGCAAGTGATCGAAGGCTTCACCGACTACAACGAGCGCTTGAAGAATCCCGGCGGCTTCCACCTCGGCGTCGCGTCGCGCGAGCGGATCTGGAAAACGCCGAGCGGCAAGGCACAGTTCCTGGTGCACGCAATCGATATGGCGACGCCGATCCATCAAGCGCGCAAGGAACACGGCGAGCGGCTGATGACGTTGATGACGACCCGCTCGCACGATCAGTACAACACGACGATCTACGGCCTCGACGATCGTTATCGCGGCGTGTACGGCCAGCGCCGCGTGCTGTTCGCCAACAAGGACGACCTCGCGATGCTCGGTTTCGCGGCGGGCCAACGCGTGGATATCACGAGCGTGTGGGCCGACGGCATCGAGCGTCACGCCGATGGTTTTCTGCTCGTGGAGTACGACATTCCGCGCGGCTGTCTCGGCGCTTATTATCCGGAGACGAATCCGCTCGTGCCGCTGTCGTCGGTCGCCGATGGCGCGGGCACGCCGACGTCGAAGTCGATTCCGGTTCTGTTGAAGGCCTCCGAAGTCGAGGCGATCGCGGCTTGATCGTTAGACGGGCTTTTTTGCCAGTTCGCGCTGCGTCAGATAGAGACGCAGATCGAACTCGATCTGGTGGTAACCCGGCTGCATGAACTCGCACAGGCGGTAAAACGCCTTGTTGTGGTCGCTTTCCTTCAGATGAGCGAGTTCGTGCACCACGATCATTTTCAGAAATTCCGGCGCCGCCGCTTTGAACAGCGACGCGATGCGGATTTCTTTCTTCGCCTTCAGCTTGCCGCCTTGCACGCGGGAGATGCTCGTGTGCAAACCGAGTGCGTGACGCACGACGTCGAGTTTGCTGTCGTAGGCGACCTTGTCGATCTGGTCCGCGCTGCGCAGGTGTTCGCGTTTCAGGTCGGCGCAGTAGGCATACAGCGCCCGGTCTGTTTGCACGTCGTGCGTGTTCGGATAGCGCGCGGCAAGGTACTGGCCGAGCTGGTCGTCGGCGATCAGCTTTTTGACTTTTTCCTGAAGCGTGGGCGAGTAGCCGGTCAAATATTTCAGGTGGGACATCGTTGCGCTCGGCACCCGCTCAAACGCCACGGCGATTGGCTTCGCAATCGTCCCAATACCGAAGCGGGTCACGATGATCCGGGTATTCCTTGTCCAGCCAGTCGGACAGAATCTTCCACTGCGGATGGTTCGGGCCGCTGCGCGTGTCCCAGAACGATTCCTTCAGGACGCCGTTGTTACGGCCGCGATCTCGCACGACGATCCGGCAATGGTCGTTCGATTCATGAAATTCGGCCTTCAGGTAGTAGCGCGGCAGAATCTGCAATGCGGCGCCCTCCACGATGCGGCCCTGCGCACGAACGACGCCCGCGGATTCGATCCGCAAAACGCCGTCCACGGATTTGTCCGCGCGCCATCCAACCGGGAGCCTGACTACGCATTCGCCCTTGCCCACCTTGATCCAGTCCATGCGCCAGACGCGGGCGAGCGCATCGCGCATGGCGGCCGCGTCCGCATAGCCGGGCGGCAGTTCGAACTGGCCGGGCAGGACGACCAGTTCGTCCCCGCTCGGCGTGACGCTGGCGGGATTGTCGAACGGGTCGTTGTCGAAAGGATTCGAGGGCCGGCTGGCCTTGGTGTTGCTGGTGGTCGGCAAATCCCCGAAGAGGCTTTCGGCGGCACGGCGTGCGCGCTTTGATTTTTCGTTGGCCATTGATTTCTCGGTTGGGGCTGGGTTGGCCTGGTGGGAAACACTCGCTATGCAAATCGACGTGCAGATTGCATCAACCGAGCCGATGGCTTGAACCCCGGACGCCGAATCGGCACCTCGGGTTCAAGCCATGCAGAAACCGCTATTGTAGTTTTTCCGGCGGCTGATCGTCGACGGCGCTGAAGATAGAGCGATCAGACGCGCGGCAGGTCGTCGATACATTTTTCGACGTGGGCGCCAGGGACATCCGTGTCGATCCCATCGTGGCCGTCGGTGTGGGAGACGGGCACGATCTTGGGCCCCAGAAACCGCGTGCCGCCGAGCGTAAAAAGGGACCAGACAGCGTCGCCCCGACGGATCGCGGCGACGACTTCGGGCACTTCGACAATCGCCGTGGGGGACAGCCAGTCACGCGTCGACGGGTCGACGGGAGCCCAGCGCACGTGGGTGATCCTGTCGCTCGCCGGGTTGATGCGAATGGCGTCGATAGCATAAGTATTCACGTCTGCCTCCATCATCCTGATCAGGGGATTTCGTCATTATGCGCCGCATCGTTTGCCGGGGATTGGGTGGTGAAATCGGGAGCGCCGTTATCAGCCCGTGCGGCACCTATCGTTATGGGCTGATGTGCGCCGGCGAAGCGTTGTCGCCGGGGAAACCCGCCGCGCTGTTCGTCATGCTCAACCCGAGGACCGCCGATGCGCGACTCGACGATCCGACCATTCGCCGGCGCTGCGGCTTCGCGAAGGTCCGCTGGTGATACGGGACAGAGAATGGATACAAGCCGGGCCCTGGAATCCGGGCGATGGCGGAACATCTCCGCCCCAAAATTCTTCGGGTGCGCTTTCACCAGCGAGTGAGCAGAAGCCGCCCACCCAACAGGTTCGCGCCCTTGGCGAATGGCCGCGCGACCCACGAACTCAGCCGGTCATCATCTCCGGGCGCGGTCCAAGCCACGGCCTCGCGGCGTAGTATCTCGCGTGGTCACAATAGACACGGCGCGGATCGTACAGGGCACACGGCCACGAAGTAAAGTGCGCCACGGAATCGTGGACATGCTCCGCCAGCAGGCTATCCGCCGCGGGAGGCACAACGCAGGCATTGTCCCATGCCGACAGGATGAGGTTTTCATAGGCCGTACGCTCGCGCGGCCTGGCGGGCGGCCAGTCCCGGCTGTCCGCATGGCGCTCGACAGGATGACGAAGGAATGTGACCTGAAGCGCGAGGCGTCGCTGTTCCCCCAACAACTGGGCCGCCTGCTTTTCCAGATTGGGCGTGACTGCATACGTCCAGCCGGCCGGATCGCACTCGGGATGGTCATCATCGGTGGTCGCCGGCACCGCCTGACAGGCCGCCGAAGGCAATCCGCGTCCAACCAGTTGCCCGAGCACACGGGAGTCTTCGCCCCTCCGGGCAAGGCCGCCGCGCCACTGAAAATCAAGGCGGCGATGCGCGTGAATCAGCGACTCCACATCATCGCCGTTTGCGGCGGGCAAAGCCGCCATGTAATCTGTGTACGACTTCACCACCGGTTCGTCGTCCTCGAGCTTGAAGTAGCTTTGTCGGTCTGCCTGAATCCTGTCCAACGACAGCAGCGGGACACCGGCCTCCAGCGCTTGCGCATACATGTGGCGCAGCGGAATACGCGCGAGCAGATTGCTGCGGCCCTGTTGATCCGGAGCGTAGCCGCCGCCGACATCCGAATGCACGCCGGGATAGACCACTTCCTCGCAGTTGGCCGGGTAGGTCCGATCCACACGCACCGAGTCGAGCGGAAACGCCTGCCGGACCTCATGAGCAGCGACGTAGTGCACGCATTGCTCGACCTCGGGTGGTATCGCCAGTTCGGATGCCCAGTCCAGATGCAGACCCGGCCCGCCCACCGACGCGACCGTATCGAACAGTCCCAGGAAGGTGATGCGCAGCGGAATGCGCCACAGGTTGCTGTTGATCCAGCATGGTTGACCGTCCTTGTCGACGCAACGCGAAAGCAGCTTGCGCACGAAAGCTCGCGCCTCCGTCGCACCGCGCGAGAAACCGAACACCGCAAGACTGATAAACGGCATGTGCCGCTGTGCTCCTGCGCTCCAGTCCTCGCCGAGGATCATGGCAAATTCGGCGAGCGCCGCGTCGATGCGCGTCTGTCCCCCGACGCCCAGACCCATGCCCGCCATCCCGCCGGGATCGTTGCGCACTAGTTCGGCAGCATAGCCAGGCACGCGCCGGGGGATCTGGAACGGGGTACCGACGCCGGGAAAGTATCGAGGCGTGGCACCCTGTCTGGCGGGATCGTCGATCGCCGCCAGATACAGCTTGGCCACGTTCGACAACGCCTGCTCGTGCTCAGGCTTTTCCAGTTCCTGGTACAGGTTGTTGCCCGTACCGTCGAAGAAGAAACTGGGTTTCGGATAAAGCTGGCACTGGATGCGAGCCTTCAGATCGCTGGGGAATTCAGCGGCAATCCGCTTGATCGCCCCGCATGCAGCAGCGCGGTCCAGTTCGGCGTCACTGACAGGCGCGCCCGCCTGACGTACAGTCATGTGGGAATCCTTATGGTTGCGGGGCTATTTTGTGGCGCAACGCGTGGCGGCGCGCGAGAACGCCAGTTCGGCCGTGTCGTGTTCGCGCACGATCAAGCACAGGTAGCGGTCGTCCCTCGCGGGGCCGCCCGGCGGGAAATGCAAGATCATTGAATGGGGTTCGCGTGCTTTGATCACGGCCTTCGTTTTCGGATCGAGTTCCGTGCCCCACGTCCAGTGGACCGTGACCGGCTTGCCCCAGTCCCTGGGGCTGGGGTAACAGCAGACCGCCCCGCCGCCGCCGCCATGTGGAGGAGAGTCTCCCATGCCGTACCGCTCAACGGCCATGTTGATCGCCCAGCGGTCGGTCTGACTGATCGGCACCATCCACAGGGGGTGCTCGCTCGCGGGCGGATCGTCGGGCAACAGCGAATTGTCCGCACAGGCTGACACGGCGAGCAGTGCGCTAGCGGCAAGTGCGGCAGTGCCCAGGTACGTTGCCGTCGAACGCCTATGCGGCGCCCTACCCGAGCAATGCCGTCGACGCCCGGATATCGTGCGTCGCGCGTCTTGCAGGTCCGCCATCGGCCGGCCTCCTTGCTGGGTTGTGGGGACGCGGCCTGACGCGAAAATTGCAAAAGAGAATGCCGGCCGCGATACTGAGCTTTTCCAGCCCTTCACACTTATAACCCGCACGCTGATTCCGTCTCAATAGCGAAACGTCTGCAAATCAGTCGATTATTGACACGGCGCAATGCTACTGGCGGCCTGGCTCAAATCCGTTAGACGTAACGTTGACGTCGGTCCGGAATGGGACAACGCACCAGAATCATTGGAGGCAAACAGATGGTCGACGCCGTTGGTCCAGACGCAGAGCGGACATGGGCACGGTCGAGACCTCGCCGCTCCCGATTTCGTTCGCAAGTTTGGCAGCTGCTGGAGGACATAGTGGTGCCGGGGATCGGACTCGAACCGACAAGCCGTTAGGCGTCGGATTTTAAGTCCTTAACCGCTGTATGTAAACACAGGCTTCCGGTATGCTTGTCACGGTGGATCAAGGGTTGCGGGGCGGCGAGATACTGTAATTGCGTACAGTGTTTGCCGGTTTAAGGCAGAAAAACCCACACCTTTCTTGCCCACAAATCGATGTAGCTAGCCGCGACTTTCTTTCCTAAAGTGTATGGGCCCGAAGACCGAACGTTGAGCCTGCATCTTGAGGAGGCAGGAATGAAGCAGCGCCCCCCTACGGTGGAATTAGTTGGCTTTGCTATAGCCGCACTTATAGCATCATTCCCGTCAATTGCTGCCGAAGGAACGAAGCCCTACTCGATCGTGGATTATGTTGATCTTGCGGTGAAGATTGCGGGAGTTTTAGCTGCTGCACTGTTCTTCATCTACAAGGCCATGTCGGGCAGTCTTGCTGCTGAAACCAGCATAACGATCACTGTCCAACCAATCCGCGTAAGGGGGAAGGCAACTGGATTGGTGTCGCTCGTCCTGGAGCGCGGTGAAAACTATTCGATTCTCATTGAGAGGATCGTAGTTCGGGTCGACCTCCGGGATGAAGCCGCTTGGGAGAGCGAGGTCACATTCAAAGACATTGGTAGACACGAATATCATTTGAGTCCTCGAGAGAGGACTCAATACGGGATTGCAATCCCATTAAATGATGACGATGTCACAAGCGTCTCTACAGTGGTGGTGTTGCGCCAACAAGCGTTTTTTTCTGTGCCCGCGCATGTGTTTTCTAGCATCGTAGTTGCTCCGCCATCCACAGATAGTGCGGCGCCCATAGACGATCCGCAGTGACGTGCGCATTTACCTTATATGAAAAACCACTGGTGATTGCGTACCTGCACCCCATGCGGGGTTTCAGTCGCCGCAAGCCTGCAATAATACTGGTGTTTGACGAAACCTGTCTAATGGATGCTTGTTTTTTGGGCGCGCGATACCCGCTTGTAGCTTAGTTGCATGGTTTTGTATTGGACACAAACCGGGCGGTTCGGGCACGTCATAAGCGATACGAAAACGAGAATCAAAATATGGCTGATGCTGCACTTTTGGGGGCGCTCGTTGGCGGTGCGATTAGTCTGGCGACTTCGCTCGCTTCAACGGTCGGTGCTGAGCTCTTCAAGCAAAGAAAGGAGGCGCGGCAACTGGCGTATGCCTTCCAAGGTGGGATAAACGCGATCCTCGTAATCGTGGAAGAGCGGGAATACGTCAAACACATCGACGTGGCGGTCCAGGCCGGGCGCGCTGGACAACCTCTCATTCCGATGAAGATCAGCGCGAAGCGAAACTATGTCGAGTTGTACAACAAGAACGTCGACAAAGTGGGTTTACTGCACGTCGCGGTGGCTCAGCGCATTCCCGTTTTCTATACATGCGTCAACTCGCTCCTAGAGGACATCGACGCCATGCACGCAGGACACTTCGACAATCTGATGCAACCCGATCTGCTCGCTTTCTACGAGGGATTCCAAGACTTGTTGCTAAAAACCTTGAGGCTTGGGGGTGAGCTGATCGACCTGATTTCGGAAAAATATCCCCCGAACAGCTTCTGGTTAAACATCCCTGGCTGAAAAGTTCAGCGGCCAATGCATCGGGCTGCACTACAGCCATACAAAACCCTGAAATCGTCGTGGCATTCCGTCCGCAGTTTTTTGCGTCCGCGAGGTCGTGTGCGAGGATCTGTTTGGCCGTGGCATCGGAGAGAACATCGCGGGCCGATGGCCCTTCATTCGTGGGTCCGCATTGGCGAAACTCCTCTGCGCCTCTGATTAGCCAAGCAGAGACGCTTGAGCATCGCCATCGGGTTTTGAAGCCGGGGTTTTCGGCGGCTTCGGCGCAGCGATTGCCGCCATCTCGTCGGCAGGAAACAGATTCAGGAATGATCGCGCCTCGTCGGTGCTGCGCGCGCCGAGCCAGTCGTCGTATTCCTCTGGTCGCAGGATCACGACCGACCGCTTCTCGTCTCCGGGCCGGTGAAACCGCTTCATGAGCGGATGCTCGTTGGCGTTCACCATGAGCATGGTGAACGAGAGAGAAACGCCGTCCGGATCTTCCCACGCGCGCCAGAGCCCGGCTATTGCGAACGGCCGGCCGCCCTCTACTCCTATGCGCCAGCGCACCGGCTTGCCCGTCTCGTAATTCGGCTCGTAAAAAGCCGCGCACGGTATCAGGCAAAGCTGCAGCTTCTTCCAGGCACCGCTGTAGCTACGCTTCTCTCCTACCGACTCGGCTCGAGCATTCATCGTGTCGAACAGTTTCGCGCCCGGCGGAAGTCGCCCATATCCGCAAGCGTGTTGAGCTTCCGGTTGAACCAGTACCAGGCGGCCGACATCGCGGCGTTGGCCGGTTGCTCGAGCAGCTCGGGATGGTTGAGCAGATCAAGATCGAAACCGACCGCGGCGAGCGTGTAATTGCGCCGGCCGGTGATTTGAATCAGACCGCGGCCGCAAAATCGAAGGCCGTCGCCGGGCTGCGTATTACCGAGTTCACTCGCCTTCTTCGATGGCGGCTCGTACGCAGTCTGAGCAAGCGTCGGCCCCCAGATCTCTTTCGTGAAGACGAGTCGTGCAGATTCGACGCCAACGGTCGTGAGGAACGCGGCGACGCTCAACCGCCTCTGCGATGCGGCCCAGCAGTTGAAAGCGAAGATCGATCGCGGCGACGCGCAAGCCCAACACAAGATGTTTGCCACTGATCCGGCATGGATCTATCCAGCAGGAGACCGTTGACATGAACCACCACTACAGGCGCTGCGGGTGTGCTGCTGCCTTGTCCATTTTGCGGAGAACCAGGCGAGATGAAGCACATGGGGCGCCACTTCGATGCGAGTTGCGCAAACTGGAAATGCAAAGGCATTCAAGGCGCTCTGATGCATCTCGACGAAAAGACCGCATTAGCCGCATGGAACCGCCGCGCCGCTGCCAGCGCTCAGGCTGTGCCCGATGGCTACAAGCTCGTGCCGGCGGACCCTACCGAGGAAATGCTTGCCGCTGCTTACAGCTGCCCGGGGACGACCGAAGATGGGATGCGAAAACAGTGGCGCGCAATGCTTGCCGCCGCTCCAGACGTCCCCGCCTCGGATAGCGACGTGCGGAGGAAGGCGCTGACCGAGGAGGAGATCACGCAAATCGAAAGCGCATTGGACATGCTTCTTAGCGCGATGCGGGCTGCTAACTGGGAAGGGGATGACGCATACCTTGCAGGAGAGAAGGCACGCGCCCTTCTGCGCGAAGCGGGGAGCCGGTGATGGACTGGAGCCTTGGATTCGACAGCAATTGGAAGCGCGACATTGGCTACGGCGTTCCGGCCACCTGCGACCACCCGGACTGCAACGCAAAGATAGATCGCGGGCTGGCCCATGTGTGCGGCGGCCATCCATACGGCGGCGAACGCGGTTGCGGTTTGTATTTCTGCGGGCACCACCTGTTTTTTCCAATGCGTCGCCCGCAATTGTGCGAGCGCTGCGAGAAGCGGCGCAAGCCATTCTCAGCCAAACCAGATCACCCGGACTGGATCGAGTGGAAGTTGACTGACGAAAGTTGGCAGAAATGGCGAGACGAGAAGCCGGCCGAGGTGGCTAAGCTTCAGGTCGCCCTGTCACAGCAGCCTGTCGGCGGAAGTGCACTGTGACTTGTCTAGAACAGCCGAGACTCAAGCACAAGCCGTTCGGCATTAGGCGGGATGGGGCTGTGCGCAAACGCCTTCTCGCAGATCGCTTGCTCATTCCTGTGGAAGCAGGCAAGGAGATCTGCGGCGCATGTGGCATCGTTGGCGCCGAAATGATCGCGCAAAGCCTCAAGACTGATTCGGAAATACTGAATTTGGCTCCCGATGCTCAACCCGAAGTCCATACCGGCATCGCTAGGAACGACCGTCACATTAAGCGCTTGGTGCATGACTACAACCATCCGAGAGTGTGGGTTGCATACGCAATAGCGAGGGCCGTGCATATGCCAAAAAGCCACTTTGCAAAAAGCCAAATCCGACTCTTCTTTGCCGGTGTGGCCTCGCGAGTGAGGCGATTGAATTCGTTCTCGTGGCTGTCGGTCAGTTCAATTTTGCCATCCACCACGCAGTCGACGAAGAGGTTCTTGTTTGAGCCCTCCATTTTGATGGATGTCGAGGATCCCGCTTGCTTTTCTTTGTCAGGCCGTTGGTCCATACGACCTCCTTTTCTAATTTGATGGCGGCAATCCTAGCACGACCACCGCAGCACAACGAATGATTGAAACCACGCGCAAACACTGGGGTGTGAAATGGAGATAGCGAAAGGCAAGCGCGTGAGCGCCACTGAGGCAGCTCAGATACTCGGCGTGCCGCGATACGCGATCAGCCGCATCGACCGACTTGGAGAGATCATCCAACGCTACAAGATCGGCCACAAAACGCACGTCTACGAACTCGAATCGCTCTACAAATTCCTCGCATCATGCCAATCGAAACCATTACAAAAGCCGGCCACCGTCGCTACCGCTGGACGTTCGAACGCGTTATCGAAGATTGCCGAGTTCGAAAAGCCAAGCTTCTCCCTACGGGCATTTCTGCAAAGCAGGCCGACGAGCTAGGGCGACGATGGGATGCGGAACGTATGCGCTGCACAGCGGAGTGGCAAAAGCGGTCGTCACGATCGGAGACTGCGTGCTTGCTCACGTGACCGACAAAAGTGCTGGATGGAAGGATGGCCGGAAGCGAATTCTCATTCTGGAAAAGTGGGGTCCAGAGTTCGCGAGCCAGGATGAAAATGGTCTTCATGCATGGTCGATACGGTTTGTTGGGTACATGCATGCAAGCGTTGACCATAGCGGCGCGCCGACGTGGCCACTAACCGATGCTGCTATTCGGAACGTGCTCGCCTATATCCGCGCAGCGATTAAGTACGCGCATAAGATCGGCCGCATAGAGGTCGATCAGACGGCTCGCATGGCCATTCCCGCGGTCAATAATGAGCGCCACCATTACCCGCAGCGTCGAGAGATGCTGCAGATTGCGGGAGCTTGCCATCATCGCGAAGTGCGCGCGGCGATACGCATCGCTTTTTATTCAGGTATAGGTAGCGGCGAAATCCTTCGGGCGAAGGTTACCCGGTCGGGATTCTCCTTGGCTGAGACGAAGAACGGCAGGCCGCGAATCGTGCCGATCCATCCGCGCGTCGCCGTGCTGGCGCGACGGGCTCGCTTCACCCTGACGGTCAAGCAATTTGAAGAGGCGTGGAAAAAGGCTAGGACAACAGCTGGACACCCAGAGACGAAGTTCCATGACTTGCGGCACGCCGCCGCGTCCGAGATGATCAATGCAGGCATTGATCTATTCACAGTTGGCGGGGTGCTTGGACACAAATCGGTCGTATCGACGAAGCGCTACTCGCACCTGGTCACCGACAAACTGGCTGCTGCGGTCGGCCGGATTGGCCAGAAGAGGTGATGCATAAAAAACTGGTTTCGGGCAGAAAAACCCACACCCATAGGCGACCTACTATTTGTGAAAATCCCTGAAAGCCTCACAGGGAGAGTGGTGCCGGGGATCGGACTCGAACCGACAAGCCGTGAGGCGGCGGATTTTAAGTCCGCTATGTTTACCAATTTCATCACCCCGGCGGGGGTCGAAACGCGTGTGGACGCGAATTCTACCATTGCCCGCCGGGCGTACCAAACCGCCCCGCCGACGCTCCGCCCGCCTCCAGTTCCCCAAGCCGTATCCGCAACCACCAACGTCATCCCCAAGTCACAAACCTTCCCGATAATCCGCTCACGAAAACGTTTACACCCGAGCGGAAACCATGATCCCGACGATCAAAGATGTCGCTGCCCACGCCGGCTTCTCCATCGCCACCGTGTCGCGCGCGATCAACGCGCCGCATACCGTCAACCCGGTCACACTCGACAAGGTGCGTCAGTCCATCGACGCCCTGAACTTCCGCCCCAGCCCGCTCGGCCGGCAATTGCGCGGCGAACGCACGCGCCTGATCGGCGTGATCCTGCCGACGCTCGCCAACCCCGTGTTCGCCGAGTGCCTGCAAGGTATCGACGAACTCGCCTCGGCGCAAGGCTACCGGCTCATGCTGATGACCACGCAGTACGACGCCGACCGCGAACGCCACGCCATCGAAACGCTGCGCGAACACCGCGTCGAAGGCCTGATCCTGACCGTCGCCGACGCCGACACGCACCCGCTGCTCGACGAACTCGACCGCGCAGGGCTGCTCTACGTGCTGATGCATAACGACACGGTGCGTCGCCCGTCGGTCTCGGTCGACAATCGTCTGGCCGCCTACGACGGCGTGCGCATGCTGATCGCGCACGGCCATCGCCGCATCCTCATGCTCGCGGGCACGCTGGCCGCTTCCGATCGCGCCCGGCAGCGGCATCTGGGCTATTCGCAGGCGATGCAGCAGGCCGGCCTCACGCCGGCACCGGCGCTCGAAGTCGATTTCAACGCCGAAGAACTGTCGCCCTCGGTGCTCGCTCATCTCACGAGCGGCCCGAACCGCCCGAGCGCGCTCTTCTGCAGTAACGATCTGCTGGCGATGGTGGTCATGCGCGGCCTGCGCCGGGCGCGTCTGCAGATTCCTCACGACATGTCGATTCTCGGCTTCGACGGCCTCGCAATGGGCGAACTGCTGTCGCCCGCGCTTGCCAGCATCTGCGCACCGAATCGCGCAATCGGCTGCGCGGCCTGGCAGCGTTTGCTGGCACGCGTCACCGGCACGTACGAAGCGTTGAGCGAAACCTCGCTCACGTTGACCTTGCCGCACAGCTTGCGCCAGGGCGCCACGATCGCGGCGATTTCAAGCCGCGACGACGCAATGCCTACGCGCACATCCATGCCCGCCGAACGGCCATTCGCCTGAAGCGCCGCGCAAGCGCGCGTCGACCAACTTAAGCGCGACATGCACCGACACATGCCGACATGAAAACGTTTACCCCGCTGCCCTGCAAGACGACTTTGAGTCACCCGCCCCAAAACCCGAACCACCCGCTCGCTTCTTCTCCTGGAGACCCGCAGTGACCCGCTCTTCCAAATATTTCGCTTCGCCAATCCAACCGCAACGGCCGCTCTGGCGCCGCCTCGCTCGCACCACGGCTGCCGCGCTGTCGGCCGGCATGGTGATCGCCGCCGCGCTCGCCGCGATCGCACCGCAAGCCGCGCACGCCGATGAATCCGCGATCTGCTACAACTGCCCGCCCGAATGGGCCGACTGGGCGAGCCAGATCAAGGCGATCCAGCAAAAGACCGGCATTCGCGTGCCGTTCGACAACAAGAACTCCGGCCAGGCGATCGCACAACTGATGGCCGAGCAGAAAAGCCCGGTCGCCGACGTCGTGTATCTCGGCGTCTCGTCCGCTTTCCAGGCGAAGGACAAGGGCGTGATCCAGCCGTACAAGCCCGCGCATTGGGACGACATTCCCGCCAACCTGAAAGATCCGCAAGGCTACTGGTTCTCGATTCACTCGGGTACGCTGGGCTTTTTCGTCAACAAGGACGCACTTGAAGGCAAGCCGGTGCCGCGCTCGTGGGCCGACCTGCTCAAGCCTGAGTACAAAGGCATGATCGGCTACCTGGATCCGTCGAGCGCGTTTGTCGGCTATGCGGGCGCGGTCGCGGTGAACCAGGCGCTCGGCGGCACGCTCGATAACTTCGAGCCGGGCCTCGACTGGTTTCGCAAGCTGAAGGCCAACGCGCCGATCGTGCCGAAGCAGACCGCCTATGCACGCGTGATGTCCGGTGAAATCCCCATCCTGCTCGACTACGATTTCGACGCCTACCGCGCGAAGTACAAGGATCACGCGAACGTCGAATTCGTGATTCCGAAGGAAGGCACGATCTCGGTGCCGTACGTGATGAGTCTCGTGAAGGGCGCGCCGCATGAAGCGAACGGCAAGAAAGTGCTCGACTTCGTGCTCTCCGACGAAGGCCAGAAGCTGTGGGCCGACGCCTACCTGCGTCCGGTGCGCGCGAATGCGATGAGTCCGGAAACCGCCGCCAAATTCCTGCCGGCCAGCGACTATGCGCGCGCCAAACCGGTGGACTTCGGCAAGATGGCCGAGAAGCAGTCGAGCTTCGGCGAGCGCTACTTGCAGGTGATGCATTGAACGACATCACGTTCCCCCTGCGCTGGCGCATTGCGTTGATCGCGCCGGCGCTGGCGGTGTTCATCGCCTTCTGGCTGCTGCCGATGGGCGCGCTCGCGCAGTTGAGCGGCGACGGCCACGCGTTCGCCACCTATCGCGCGATGCTGACGAATCCGCGCTACATGTCGAGCCTCGGCGCGACCGTGCTGCTGTCCACGGCGGTCACCGCAGCGACGCTGGTGCTCTCGGTGATCGCGGGTCTGCTGCTGGCGCGGCGCGAGTTTCCCTTGAAACGCACGCTGCTTGCCTTGCTCACGTTTCCGCTGGCGTTTCCCGGCGTGGTGGTCGGCTTCATGGTCATCATGCTGGCGGGACGCCAGGGGCTGATCGGCGCGCTCTCGCTGAAACTCACGGGCGACCGCTGGGTCTTCGCCTACTCGATGAGCGGGCTCTTTCTTGGCTACCTGTACTTCTCGATTCCGCGCGTGATCGTCACCGTGATGGCTTCGGCGACCAAGCTCGATGCATCGCTTGAAGAAGCCGCGCGTTCGCTCGGCGCGTCGCCGTGGCGCATCACGCGCGACATCGTGTTGCCCGCGCTTTCGCCTGGGCTGATCGCGGCGGGCGCGGTGTGCTTTGCTACCGCGATGGGCGCGTTCGGCACGGCGTTCACGCTCGCCACCGACATCGACGTGCTGCCGATGACCATCTACACCGAGTTCACCCTCAACGCGAACATGGTGACGGCCGCGGGCCTCTCGATCGTGCTAGGCATCGTGACGTGGGCGGTGCTGGCCTTGGCGCGCAGCGTAAGCGGCTCGGCCGTGGCGGCAAGCGCATGAACGGCGTTTCACAACCTGCGGCTTCCAAAGCGGAGGAAAGGACTTCAATGAACTCCATCACAACCTCTCTGCAACCGTCAGCGAAGCCTCGCTCCCGGCTTGGCTGGCCGGACGCAAGAACGTGGCTCGCAACCGGCCAATGGCTCGTCACGCTGCTGCTGTGCGCATTTCTGATCGTGCCGGTCGTCATGTCGATCATGGCGGGCCTGACGGTCAACTACTTCAAGGGCGTGTCGAGCGGACTCACACTGCGCTGGCTGGGCGAAGTGTGGACGCAGTATCACAGCTCGGTGTTTCTCTCGCTCGAAGTGGCGGCGGCGACCTTGCTCATCACGCTCCTGACCGGTGTGCCCGCGGGTTATGTGCTCGCGCGCAGCAAGACACGGCTCTCGCGCATCATCGAAGAGTTTCTGGTGCTGCCGATCGCGCTGCCCGGTCTCGCGTCCGCGCTTGCGCTGCTGGTGGTGTACGGCGGCTTTACGATGTTCCGCATGAGCGTGGCGTTCATCGTGGTCGGGCATGTGGTGTTCACGCTGCCCTTCATGGTGCGCGCGGTCGCGGCGGTGTGCGCGAGCAGCGATCTGCGCACGCTCGAGGAAGGCGCGGCAAGTCTCGGCGCGAGCTTCCTGCAGCGCTTCGTGACGATCGTGCTGCCCAATGCGCGCCCCGGCATCGTGGCCGGTGCGCTGGCGGTGCTGACGCTTTCGATCGGCGAATTCAACCTCACGTGGATGCTGCACACGCCCGATACCAAGACGCTGCCGGTAGGTCTCGCGGACACCTACGCGTCGTTGCGCATCGAGATCGGCAGCGCCTACACGATTCTGTTTTTCATCATGACGATGCCTCTGCTCGTCGCCATGCAATGGCTCGGCGTCGATGCGACCGGCCAGCGCAGCGCGGCGAAAAAACGCGTCGCGCGCTCTTCTTCAAAGGCCATCCAGCCATGAAACTCGCCTCCATTCCCATCACGCTGACGCAATGCGCGAAAACGTTTCGCGGCACGCGCGTGCTCGAACCGCTCGACCTGCATATCGACGCCGGCGAAACATTGGTGCTGCTCGGGCCGTCCGGCTGCGGCAAGACCACGACGCTGCGCATGATCGCGGGTCTGGAAACGCCGGATGCCGGCGGCCGCATCGCCTTCGGCGACGACGAGGTCACCGCGCTGCCGATCGAAAAGCGCCAGGTCGGCATGGTGTTCCAGAGCTACGCGCTGTTTCCGAATCTGACGGTGCGCGGCAACATCGGCTACGGGTTGAAGATCAAACGCGTGCCGGCCGAAACGGCGCGGCAACGCGCGGACGAACTGCTCGGCATGATGCGTCTCACCGCGCACGCCGATAAGCCTATCGATCAGCTTTCCGGCGGTCAGCGTCAACGGGTGGCGCTCGCTCGAGCACTCGCCGTGCAGCCGCGCGTGCTGTTGCTCGACGAACCGTTGACCGCCCTCGACGCCCGTTTGCGCGACACCTTGCGCAGCGAGATGAACACGCTGCTGCGCGAGTTGGGCATCACGACCGTTTACGTCACGCACGATCAGGCCGAAGCGATGGAACTCGGCGACCGCATCGTCGTGATGAGCGCGGGGCGTATCGAACAGATCGGCTCGCCGCGCGAGATTTACTACCGGCCCGCCAATCGCACGGTCGCGCAGTTCGTCGGCACCATCAACCGGCTTGCGGGCGAGCGGCGCGACGGCATGCTGAGTACCACGGGCGGTGCAGTGCCGCTGCCCGCGGGCTCCGCGCACGCGAACTCGGCGCACGAAATTTTCTTCCGCCCGGAAGACGCTTATCTGGCCGAACCCGCTCACGCGCAATTGCGTGGGCATATCGAAAGCACCGCGTTTCTCGGCGAGCGTACGCGTCTGACGGTCGGCGGCGCCGCGCCGGACGCGTTGCTGATCGACGTAGCCGGCCGCGTGGAATTGGCGCGCGGCACGCCGGTCGGCATTTCCATCGCGCAAGACGCGCTGATTGCGTTATCGTAATGAAGCCGCGCTGTTTCTATGGCGCGCTATAACAGGAACATCCCCATGCTGCTGGCTCAAATTAGCGACCTGCATATCAAACGGCCCGGCGCGCTCGCGTATCGCCGCGTCGACACCGGCGCCTATTTCGCACGCTGCGTCGCCGCCCTCAATGCGCTCGAGCCGCGTCCCGACGCGGTGATCATGACCGGCGACCTCGTCGATCAGGGTGATCCGGAACAGTACGAACACCTGAAGACATTGCTCGCGCCGCTAGAGATTCCCTACTTCATGCTGGTCGGCAATCACGACGAACGCGCTGCGTTGCGCGCCGCGTTTCCCGATCGCAAAGAGTTGCAAAGCGGTGGCGAGTTCGTGCAATACGCCGTCGATGTCGGGCCGCTGCGGGTCATCGCACTCGATTCGATGGTGCCGGGACAAAGCGCCGGCGATCTGTGCGATGCGCGGCTCGCGTGGCTCGCCACGCAACTCGATGCGGCCCAGGGCAAACCGACGGTCGTCGCGTTGCATCATCCGCCGTTCGTGTGCGGCATCGGGCATATGGACGAACTCCGGCTCGATCCCGCTGCCGCCAACAAACTCGCCGCGTTGATCGCGCGTTATCCGAATGTGGAGCGGGTGATCTGCGGGCATGTGCACCGGCCCATGTTCGTGCGCTTCGGCGGCACGATCGCCTCCGCGGTGCCGGCGCCCGCGCATCAGGTCGCGCTCGATCTGCGCGAGGATGCGCCGTCCGCGTTCATGATGGAACCGCCCGCGTATGCGCTGCATCACTACGATCCGGCAACCGGCATCGTCACGCATCACGCTTATGTCGAGAAAGCCGATGGCGCGTATCCGTTTTACGAGCCCGAAGGCGATCTGATCGATTGACGCCCGCGGGTCAGGCGTCGATGAAAGTCTCGCGAACGCGCCGGGAGAGCCTGAAATAAGGAATCCCGAGCGCGGCCGCCACGACAGCCTGAATGAAGCCGTCGAATGGAATGTCGATGTCGATGCCGATCGCGTGCGTCATGTAATCGCCGAGCAGATACGCGCCTGTCCGCATTGCGACAATCGCCAGCAGCCAGGCCTGAACGTGCACGGTAAAACGCGGCGACTTGCGCCATGCAAGCAGCGCCAGCCAGCCCATGCCCACGACGATGAACACGCCCGTGAGCACGCCGCAGCCCACCATCACGATTACGGTGCGATACCAGCCGTGCGTTTCGGGCCGCGCGAACACGGCCAGTACTTCCCATTCGAGCATGAGTTTTAGCGGATCGCGCATCGCGATCGCGGTATAAAGCGCCCACGCCGCCAGGCAAATCAGCGCGACGAGCAGCGAGCCGCCTATGGGTCGAGGTTCATGTTTTGTAGTCGGTGTCATGGAGTCGTTCTGATAATCGTCGGTCGGTTAAGCGCGCCGATTCTACGAACGAACGCTGAACAACCATCTCATTTTGTTGGCAGGGCGTTGTGAGGCGGTGTGCGAACGTGCTGCTCCGCCTCGTGGCCGTCAGCACGATCCGCCGTGCTCCGGTATGATCGGCACGCTTGAGGACCGCGCATGGGCCGGTCCGTCGACCGCACCCTCTCATGTCCACTTCCAACGCGTCCAGTCCCGCCTCCGCCGACCGGTCGTTGCGCGGCCTGCTGTTTCTGCTCGCCACCATCGCCGGGGTCTCGGTTGCGAACATTTATTACAACCAGCCGCTGCTCGACGACTTCCGCCAATCGTTTCCGCACAGCGCGTCGTGGGTCGGCGCGGTGCCGGCCGTCACGCAACTCGGCTACGCGGCCGGCATGCTGCTGCTTGCGCCGCTCGGCGACCGTTTCGACCGGCGTCGTCTGATCCTGTTGCAAATCGCCGCCATCTGCGTCGCGTTGGTCGTGGCGGCTACCGCGCCGACGCTGACCGTGCTGATCGTCGCGAGTCTGGCTATTGGCGTGCTCGCCACCATCGCGCAGCAGGCGGTGCCGTTCGCGGCGGAAATCGCGCCGCCGTCCGAACGCGGCCACGCGGTCGGCATGGTGATGAGTGGCTTACTGCTGGGGATTCTGCTGGCGCGAACAGCGTCAGGCCTGATCGCCGAATATTTCGGCTGGCGCGCGGTCTTCGGCGCGTCCGTAATCGCGCTGCTGGTGCTGGCGGCCGTCATCATGGCGCGGCTGCCGAAAAGCCAGCCGACGTCGACGCTAACCTACGGCAAGCTGCTGGTGTCGATGTGGCATCTGATCGTCGAGCATCGCGAGCTGCGCGAAGCATCGCTCACCGGCGCGGCCCTGTTCGCGGCATTCAGTATCTTCTGGTCGGTGCTGGCCTTGTTGCTGGCCGGCGCGCCGTTTCACCTCGGGCCGCAGGCGGCCGGGCTATTCGGTATCGTCGGCGCGGCAGGGGCGATGGCCGCGCCGCTCGCCGGCAAGTTTTCCGATCGACGCGGACCGCGCGCGATCATCACCGTGTCGATCGTGCTGGTGGCAATTTCGTTCGTCGTATTCGGTGTATCGGCGAAGAGCATCGCAGGACTCGTGGTCGGCGTGATCATCCTGGATATCGGCGTGCAGGCCGCGCAGATTTCCAATCAGTCGCGCATCTACGCACTCAAGCCGGACGCGCGCAGCCGCGTGAATACGGTGTACATGGTGGCGTATTTCATCGGCGGAGCATTCGGCTCCGGTGTCGGCGCGGTGGTGTGGCCGGCGTTCGGATGGATTGGTGTGAGCGTGGCCGGAATCGTGTTCGCGGGGCTGGCGGCGTGGAATCATCTGGCGCTTCCCGCACACGCGACGAGTTAGGCCGCGCTATTTGCACGGCGCAAAGCGCTTACTTGCTGCTTCGCGCGTACGCGTATTCGTGCAGCGCGTCGATCACGCGGTCGAATTCGAACGACTTGTCGTAAAAGTGCCGCACGCCATATTGCTCGCAGCGCTCCCGGTAAGCGGGCAACGCGTGATTCGTCAGCACCGCGGCGAACACCCTGTCGATCAATCCTTCACGCTGCAAGTAGGCGAGCACCGGCACGCCCGAGCCCTGCTTCAACTGCAGGTCGACGATCACCGCGTCGAAGGACTCGTCGCCCAACAGTGCAATGGCCTGATCCGCCGAATCCGCGTAGGCGGCGACCTTGAGCAGGCCGGACGCGTCGATCGTTTCCACGAGGCTTCTGCGAATCAGCGGCGAATCCTCGATCAGCAGCACACGCAACGGCGCGTGGCGGGCTGGGTCGGCAACAGGGTTCGATTCGCTGTTCATCGGAATATCTCGATCGTCCATTATTCGATCAAGCCGTTCTTGATCGCGTAATAAGTCAGATCGGCATTGTTCGCCAACCGCATTTTCTCCAGCACGCGAGCCCGGTAAGTGCTCACGGTCTTCACGGACAGATGCAACTCCTCCGCGATGTCAGTAGGAATCTGCCCCGCCGCGAGCTTGCAGAAAATCTGGAACTCGCGCTCGGAGAGCGCTTCGTGCGGTCGCCCTGCCGCCGGTTTGTCGAGGTTGTCGGCGAGCGTGTCGGCGACCGCCTCGGAAAGGTAGCGATGCCCGCGCGCCACCGCGCGAATCGCCCGCACGATTTCCTCCGGCTCGCAGTCCTTGTTCAGATAACCGTTCGCGCCCGCGCGCAGCAGATTGATTGCGTACTGGCTCTCCGGATAGCCCGACAGAATCAGCACGCCTTGTTCCGGGCGCACCTGCTTGATCACGCGCAAGGTGTCGATGCCGTTCTTGTCCGGCATCGCGATGTCGAGCAGCACCACGTCGAAGGCCTGTTCGCGCACGAGGCTGATGGTCTGGTCGCCGGTGGCCGCTTCGGCCGCGACGCACATATCCGGCTCGTCGGCGACGAACTGTTTGAAGCCACCTCGGACGATCGCATGGTCGTCAGCTATCAGCACTCGAATCATCGGTTTGGGTGTCCGTGCAATGGAACAGTGGAATCGCTCCAAAACAGACATTGTAATGATCTCCGGCATGGCTCCTGCCGGATTGGGAAAACCGGGCGGCGCATGCCGGGGCGGGAAACCTTGCGGCCCACCCGCGCCCTTCGCGCCGTCCGCCACGCTGCCTGAACTGGCTGTGCGGGCCGCGATGTACAGCGCTGCCGCTCGCCGTCGTGCTGCGTTTCTTTAATGCGATGTTCGCTTTAGCGTTTAACGTGTTTCGCACCGCCGCGACCACGCACCGCTACTTACTCGCGTCCTTCGAGCAGATCCGCCATGTCGTCGGCATGCTCTTCTTCGACAGCGAGAATTTCTTCGAACATACGACGCGTCGTCACGTCCTTATCGCCCAGATAGCGAATGATCTCGCGATACGTATCGATCGCAATGCGCTCGGCGATCAGGTTCTCCTTGATCATGTCCGTGAGGTTCGCGCCTTCCTTGTATTCCGAATGCGAGCGCGTCTTCAGACCGTCCGGCGCGAAATCCGGCTCGCCGCCCAGTTGCACGATCCGTTCGGCGATGCTGTCGGCGTGTTGCTGTTCCTCGGCGGCATGCTCGGCGAACTCTGCGGCCACGGCTTCGGAGTTGATGCCCTTCGCCATGAAATGATGCCGCTTATAACGCAGCACGCAGACGATTTCCGTGGCCAGTGCATCGTTACACAGCTTCAGCACCGTCTCGCGATCCGCGCCGTAGGATTGCGTGACCGGACCATCCGACATGTGCTTGCGCGCGTCTTCGCGAATCTTCTGCAGATCCATCACGAACGGATCGCTGGATTGCGTCGGCGCACCCTGAGCGGTTGATGACTTCGACATTGAATTTCTCCTTTCTCCGGTATTAGGGGAATTGCGCATCACGCACGAATCGCGCCTGATGCGCCGGCACGAGGAACGATGGCCGCGAACGACCACCCGTCTAAGTTCGGAAGACGCCGAGCAGCAGCGTGACCACGAATACGACGAGGAAAATGTAGAACAGGATCTTGGCAATTTCGGCCGCGCCCGCTGCAATGCCGGTAAAACCGAACACGGCGGCGATGATCGCAATCACGAAAAAGACGATGGCATAGTGAAGCATGACGACTCTCCTTCTTGTTGTATCTGCGTGGCATGGGCGCACAACACTGATCGACGAACCGTTCCCGCACCTGGAAAAGCCGCCCGCGACTTCCTCATCGAGCAGCGCTAATCGACGATCTTTTTCGTCACCACGAAGCCCAGCACGAGGAACACCACGCACAGAATCACGAACACGACGAACAGGAACTTGGCGATCGCCGCCGCGCCTGCCGCGACACCGGTAAAGCCGAGAAGACCGGCGATCACCGCGATGACGGCGAAGAACAACGCCCACTTCAGCATGATGGCTTCCTCCCGAAACATTGATTGAACGATCAGGTTCATCCTATCGATCAGCCACGCGCGGCGCATTCCGACGCACGCCGGTTTTCGTGTGAGAATCCGCTTACATTGGATTACGGCAGCGTTACGGCGCGCACGATCGCCTCGCCAGGCCGGCGTGCGGCGCTGCAACGGCCGCGCGACGGCGGCACCGTCGCCGGATGCAGCGGACGTTACACTGATGCCCCATCAGAGGAGCCGAATGTGCCAAATGTGCAGAACGTGCCGGATACGGGTGATGCAGGTCGCGCCGCGCCGGGAGCCGCCGCCCGGCTGAGCGACTGGATGCGCAGCCGCAGTTGGGCGATCGCCATGACAGTGGCGATCGTCATTACCGTGGGCGGGCTCGTGATACTCGAGACCGCGCGCCAGCGCATTGCCGCCGAATACGAAACCGCGCTCGAAGCGCGCGACGTCACCGTGCAACTGAGCACGCTGGCGAGCCAGCTATCGCGCCTGAGCGCCCAGCAAAGCGACTTTCTTCTGACGAAGCAGGACGCCGCCGCGCACGAGTTCTGCGCGACCGCGGTGCGCATCCGCCAGAGCGAACAGCAGTTGAACCGCTTCTATCGCGGCGGCAAAGCCGACAGCGCCGAGCTTGCCAGCTTCACACAAATTCTTGCGCTGATCGACGCGCGCATCGGCGCGGGCGCGGCCGCGCTGCAACGCGCGGCGCCGCATCCGCTCGATCTGTCGGCTTGCGGCGGCGCGAGCGAGGCCAATCCCGCCGACGCGTCGCTGGTGGACAGCACGCTCTCGCTGCTGCGCGACAACGAAGAACGCCGCGCGCAACACGCGCTCGCCGCGAGCCGCGGCGATCAGCGCATCTCCACGCTGTGCGCGGCGGGTCTCTCGGCGCTGAACATCGTGCTGTTCATTCTGCTGTTTCGCAATCTCGGCATTCAGATCGATCGTCAGGCACGCGTGCAGCGTCAATTGATCACGCAACAGGAAAGTCTCGACCAACTCGTCAACGAGCGCACCCGGCAGCTCGAGGCGCTCGGCTGGCACTTGCAGGCGGTCAGCGAAAACGAGAAGACCCAGCTCGCGCGCGAACTGCACGACGAACTCGGCGCGATTCTCACCGCCAGCAAAATGGATGTGGCGTGGGCCAACCGCAAGCTGAAGGACAGCGAGCCGGACATCGCCGACAAACTCAAACGGGCGCTCGCCAATCTCGACCAGGGCATCGCGCTGAAACGCCGCATCATCGAAGATATGCGGCCTACGGTGCTGGCCAACTTCGGACTCGTCACCGCCTTGCGCACGCTCGCCGACGAAGCCGCGCAGCGCAACAACTGGACGCTCGACCTGCATCTGCCCGCTGACGATATCAAGCTCGACGAGCAAACCGAAATCGCGCTGTTCCGCGTCGCGCAGGAGTCGCTGACCAACGCGGCCAAGTACGCGCGAGCCTCGAAGGTGTCGATCGCCTTGCAGGTCGGCGACGGCCAGGTGGCGCTGCATATCGCCGATAACGGCGTCGGCATCAAGCCGGCCGATCTGAACCGCACGCACACCCACGGCCTGCTGGGCATGCGCCAGCGCGTCGCCGCGCATGGCGGACGCTTCGATATCCGGCGCGGCGTGCCGAACGGCACCGACATCCACGTGGAAATGCCGAGCGTGAGCACCGCGACGCCATCGGTCGATCTGCCGCCGGCGACGCCTTCGCGAAGCTCCGTATAACAAGGGCTCGCGCGGCGTTGCGGCAGACGTGTAGGAGTGCGCCGACGCAAACACCGGAGCACGCCTACAAGAAAATCGCGGCGCAGCCGACAGCGCCGTCCCCGTCCTTTTTTTACCATGCAATCAGACCGGATCGACTGGCGTAAGCCCCGGTCGGACGACAGCTAGCTCAGCTGGCGCGTGCCGTAAAGATGGGCACGTCAACCAATGCATTCTCGACAAGGAGAACTTTCATGAATCGACTGATCGCTTTGCTTCTCATTGCAGGGACAGCTGCGCTCGCCGGTTGCAACACGATGGCGGGGGCCGGGCAGGATATTTCGAAGGGTGGCAACGCCATCACGAACTCGGCCGAACAGGCCAAATAAGCAGCGCATAACGAAGCAGACGCCGGGCGCCTGATAGCGCCTGGCTTGCGCAGTTCAGGCAGAACCCGCCGCGGGAAATCGTGGCGGGTTTTTTTGCGCCCGCTTTAATCGTCATCGCGGACTTTTGTCGAAGCGGCTGGTGTTGCGGGTGTTGGTCCGGGCTGCAAACAAAACGGCGATCCACTCACGTGGATCGCCGCTCCGTCCTCCCCAGGACTTATCGTTTATTGCATGTGCTCAGCCCGCGCTTTCGTCAGCGCTTATTGGCCGTTGAGCGTATTCGTCAACTCGACGCTCGGTGTTTGCGTATTGCCGTTCTGTGCAACCAGCAAATGGATCTGACCCGGCACGAGCTGGCTCAGCGCGCCCGCGATCGGCACCGACGTCACCAGCCAGTCGGCATTGTTCGACAGCGTGAAGGCCGGCGACTGGAAGATCGGCGTCTTGCTGCCAGCCGTGGTCGCGATCAGCACGTAGGTGCCGCCCGACACATAGATCGAATCCTGACCGCTCGCCGGCACTGCGTTCTTGAAAGCCACGCCGGCCATCGTCGGCGAGACGTTGGTGATGTCGGTCGAGGTGGACTGGACCAGATACAGGTCGAGGTTGGTCGCGTTCGCCGACGCGTTGAAGCCGCGCAGACGCGCGCTATTCGAGAGCAGACCCTTGTCGAACGGATCGTCGATCAGGCCGATGTCCGGCGCGGCCAGACCCGGCAAGGCGAGCACGGTGTATTCGTGGCCCTTCGCGACATCCGGGAAGCTGCCGCTCGCGAGCGCGGTCGTCGTGCCGGTTGCGGAGTAAGCGACCGTGGTCGCGCCCGTGTTGATATTGGTGAGGTTCGTCACGCCCTTATAGCTGATGTTGGTCTGCCCCGAGGGCGCGCTGCCGTTCACGAGAAAGTCGACGGCCGGGCCGCTGGGAATGGCATGGATGAAATGGATCTCCGGATTGGTCAGCCCGAGTTCCTTACCGACGTCGTCGGAGCCGCCACCGCACGCGCTCAGAACGGATGCAACGGCAGCCATCGCCACCATGGTTCGGATCAGTTTCATTATGTTCACCTATATCGATTTGTCGGGCTCAGGCCCATGATTTTGTGGACGTCCGCTTCGCACAACACGCCGTCTGACACTTGTTCGTTGGTCGTACGAACGGTTCAGGCCAGCTCTGCGAAACGGAATGCCCCTCCTATCCCTGCTGCCATCGCACGGCTCGTGTCGATGGACGCTCGCTTTGAGCAATGCGCGTGCCGCGGGCTTCGATATGGCTTGTGGCGGCTGAAGAATGTCTTACGGAGCAACGAGTTGCGAGGATTAGAATTTTTCCTCGGAGGGATGGCACACCGCCCGGTGTATTGTTCGTGCGCGCCCAATACTTACACGGTCCCCCGCATGTCTTACCAACACTTACTCGCCGAACTCGACCTCGGCTTCACTCGCCTGCGCAATCGCGTGGTGATGGGTTCGATGCACACCGGCATGGAGGATCGCTTCTGGAATTACCCGAAGCTCGCCGCGTATTTCCGCGAGCGCGCGAAGGGCGGCGTCGGCCTGATCGTGACGGGCGGCATCTCGCCGAATCGCGAGGGATGGCTGTTGCCGCTCGGCGGCACGCTCAATTCCGTGTTCGATCTGCGCAATCATCGGAAGCTGACCGAGGCCGTGCACGCCGAAGGCGGCAAGATCGCGCTGCAGATCCTGCATGCGGGCCGCTACGGCTACCAACCGTTCGTGGTCTCCGCGTCGGAGATCAAATCGCCGATCTCGAAGTTCAAGCCGCGCGCGCTGAGCATCGCCGGCATTGCGAAGACCGTGCGCGACTATGCGCGCTGCGCGCGCCTCGCTCAACGCGCGGGCTATGACGGCATCGAGATCATGGGCAGCGAAGGCTACCTGCTCAACCAGTTCCTGTGCCCACGCACCAATCACCGCGCCGACGCCTACGGCGGCAGCATCGAAAACCGCATGCGGCTCGCGCGCGAGATCGTCGAGCGGGTGCGCGCGGTGTGCGGCGAACGCTTTATCGTCGTGTACCGGATCTCGCTGATCGATCTGGTGGAAGGCGGCAATACGTGGGACGAAACCGTGCAAGTCGCCCAGGCGCTCGAAGCGGCCGGCGTGACGATGTTCAATACGGGCATAGGCTGGCACGAAGCGCGGGTGCCGACCATCGTGACCTCGGTGCCGCGCGCGGCCTTCGCCGAGCTGAGCGCGCGATTGAAGGCGGCCGTCAAGGTGCCGGTGATCGTGTCGAACCGCATCAACACGCCAGAGGTCGCCGAAGCACTGCTCGCGCAAGGCGCCGGCGATCTGGTTTCCATGGCGCGGCCGCTACTGGCCGATCCCGAGTTCGTCGTGAAGACCGCCGAGGGACGCGCGCATGAAATCAACACCTGTATCGCCTGCAATCAGGCCTGTCTCGATCACACGTTCAAGAACCAGCGCGCCACCTGCCTCGTCAATCCGCGCGCGGGGCGCGAAACCGAACTGATCTACCGGCCGATCGCGGGCGCGCAGGCCGCGCGTTCGATCGCGGTGGTCGGCGCGGGTCCGGCGGGATTGTCGGCGGCGACCGTGGCCGCCGCGCGTGGGCATCGCGTGACGCTGTTCGATGCAAGCGCAACGATCGGCGGCCAGTTCAATCTGGCGATGCGCGTGCCGGGCAAGGAAGAGTTCAGCGAGACGATCCGCTATTTTCAGAGCCAGTTGCAGCGCCATCGCGTCGACGTGCGGCTCGAGACGCGCGTCGATGCCGCGCTGCTCGCCGCCGGCGCTTACGACGACGTGATCGTCGCCACCGGCATCGTGCCGCGGCGGCCGGCGATTGCCGGCATCGACGGGCCGAACGTGCTGTCTTATGTCGATGTGCTGCGCGGCGCGCCGGTCGGTCAGCGCGTCGCTGTGATCGGCGCGGGCGGCATCGGCTTCGACGTCAGCGAGTTTCTGCTGCATCGCGCGGGCGAGCCGCTGCCCGTGCCGCGCGATGCATGGCTCGACGAATGGGGTGTCGATCTGGCCGTGCGGGAACGCGGCGGCCTGAAACCGCCCGCGCCGGCGCAGCCGCCGCGGCAGATCTGGCTGTTGCAGCGCAAGGCCGGCAAGCTCGGCATGGGACTCGGCAAGACCTCCGGTTGGGTGCATCGCGCGACGCTCGCGAGAAACGGCGTGAAGATGCTCGGTGGCGTGTCATATCGGGAGATCAGCGCGCGCGGCCTGAAGATCGCGCGTGAAGGCGTCGAGGAGTGGCTGGAGGTGGACACGATCGTCGTATGCGCGGGGCAGGAATCGCTGCGCGATCTGCTTCCGCAGACATCGGCTGATGCAAAGACGGACCACGCCGCTGGCCCGCGCTATCATGTGATCGGCGGCGCGAAGGTGGCAACCGAACTCGACGCGAAACGCGCGATTCGCGAAGGCGCGGAAGTGGCGGCGGCGTTGTGAAACGAGCGGGTCGTCGCCCGCTTCAGGTCAAACGCAGGTCAAACGCAGGCCAAACTCAGGCCAAACTCAGGCCAAACTCAGGCGAGTCCCTTCTTGCGGTAATCGAACCAGAAAGACAGCCCCACGCTCGCCAGAATCACGACAGTCGCGACCACCGTGGAACGAGTGACCGGCTCGCCGAGCAGCAGCGCGCCGAGCGCGACGGCCACCAACGGATTCACATACATGCAACTGCTGGCGATGATCGGGCTGGTGTGCCGGATCAGAAAACCGTACGCCACATAAGCGGCCATCGTCCCGATCAGCATCAGGTAGATGAACGCCAGCACCGGCAGGAAATGCACTTCGAGCATACGCTCGCCCGAGACCCACGCGACCAGCGTCGACATTGCGCCGCCCAGGCCGATTTGCAGCGACGTCGAGAGAAACAGGTCGGAGGGCAGCTTCAGACGCCCGGCTAGATGCGCGCCGCCTGCCCAGAAAAGCGCGCCGCACAGAATCGCGAGGCTCCCGCCCGCCGAACCGGGCGCGCTGTCGCCATGGCTGAGAATCGCAATGCCGACCAGACCGAGCCCGACCGCGAACCACTCGCCGCGGCCGATCTTGCGCCCCGCCACCGCCGCGATCACCGTCGCGAACAGCGGCACGGTCGCGACCATGACCGCCGCGGTGCCGGTGCCGACGGTGCGCATCCCATAGGCGAGCATACCGCTCGACAAACCGACCAGCATGGTGCCGACGAGCCCGGCGTTGCGGATTTCGGCGGCGCTCGGCCAAACCGGATTGCGACGCGCGGCGAAGATGAACAGCCCTACGCCGGCGAACAGGTTGCGCATCCCGGAGAGCAGCAGCGGCGGAAACGAACCAAGCGCGACGTGCACGGCGAGATACGTCGAACCCCACACGAGATAGACGACGGCGAGCGCGAGCGCGACCTGCCCGTTGCGCGATTGCGGCAAACGGATCGGCAAACCACGTGAAAAACGATTCAGGAATTGCAGCGACATGCGTTCAACCCGCCCACGCCGCTCGAGGTGCTGCGCCCCCGCTGAAGACCCTTAGGCGGGATGGCGGACACCACATCGGCGATGTGGTCTGACGGGCGAGGCTGGCGGACATTGTCGGTGGAACAGAAGGACGATAGATGGCCAATGGGGCCACAACGCCGCGGCGATCGGGAGAAATCGAGCCACGGCGAACACGCGCCAAAACGTTTGGCGCGCCTCGCATTATGCAGTAAGCGCCCACCGCGCCGCCTGAAAGAATCGTAACTCTTTGGCGTACTTGCAACAGAAAGCCGGGGACATGCCCCGGCTTTCTGTCGTGCAGCCGCCAACGCATTCGCGCTATGCGGGCCGCATAGTCAGGACGGCTCAGTTCGCCATCGCGCCCGAAGCTTCGTGCTTCATGCCCATCGCGTCGCCCTTCTTCATCTTGTTGTGCTTCAGCGTGTCCTTCTTCATGCCGCCCTTCGACATGCTGTCCTTCGACATGCTGTCCTTGGACATGGCATCTTTCGACATCGTGTCCTTCGACATCGCATCGTTGGACATGGCGCCGCTTGCCTGGGCGAATGCGGCGCCGCCGCTGGTCAGGAGAGCGATGGTCAGTGCTGCAAGTGCGAACTTTTTCATGAGTGACTCCGAGTGTTGTGGATGAATCAGAACCGGCCATAGCACCAGCCGGCGTATTTCCGAAGCTTCTGCCGTCCGGGGTCACGCCGCCGTTCCAGCGGCGCCGACCCGCGCGCGTCAGGAGCCTCCGAACCAGTTGTAGCCCTGGTCGACCCAATAGCCGCCGGGATACGTGTTGGTGACGAACATCTCGACGATGTGCTTCGGATTCTTGTAGCCGAGCTTGGTCGGCATGCGCAGCTTCATCGGAAAGCCGTATTTCGCGGGCAGGCGCTCGCCGTCGTACGAGAACGTGAGCAGCGTTTGCGGATGCAGCGCGGTCGGCATGTCGATGCTTTCGTAGTAGTCGTCGGCGCATTTGAAGCCGACGTACTTCGCGCTCGTGTCCGCGCCGATGCGCCGCAGAAAGTCGCCAAACGGCGTGCCGCCCCAGCGGCCGATCGCGCTCCACCCTTCCACGCAGATATGCCGTGTGATCTGCTCGGCGTGCGGCAGCGCGTACAGTTCGGGCAACGTCCAGACGCGCTGGCCGGTCACGAGGCCGCTAATCTGCAGCTTGTAGTCGGCGCCGTCCACTTCGGGCACGTCGTCGATGCCGTAGAACGCGTTGAACGGAAACGGCCGCGTGATCTGCGCTTCGGTGTAAGTCGGCGCGAGTTGCTTCGGATCGAACAGCGCCGCTTGCGCGCGGTCGTTCAGGCGCGAGACGGCAGTGAGGAATGTGTTGACCGAGTCGTCGTCGGTGAGCGAGCAGCCGGTCAGCATCGACAGGCCGCCCAGCGTCAGAAGGCGTTTGCCGAACAGACGACGCGACGGCATCGCGAGTTCGCGGCGTGCGTCGATCAGGATCGATTCGCTGTCGAGTTTCTGGCCGGCAGAGCGAGTGGGTTTTCGAGCGGATTGGTTCATGATTCGGTATCCGTAATGTTCGCTTTAGCGGGTGAACGGCTCAGCGGCCGCGCAACATGGCGAGCAGCGAGCGCGGCACGAGCGCCACCATCACCAGATGCACGGCGATGAACGCGGCCATCAGCGACATCGCGCAGAAGTGGACAATGCGCGCGTTGTCGTAGCCGCCCATCAGTTCGCGCAGCAGCGGAAACTGCACCGACTTCCAGATCGCGAGACCCGAGAGCACCAGTACGATCAGATCGCAGACCACGAACAGGTAAGCGAATTTCTGCACCGCGTTATAGACGCGCAAGTCGGCGTGCGAGAGCTTGCCGGTCAACGCGGCGACGAAATCGCGCAGCACGGCGCGCGGCGACACCGGCAGAAACTTGCGCACGAAGCGTCCGCTCGCGAGGTTCAACGCGAGATACAGCAGACCGTTGAAGACCAGCAGCCACATCGCCGCAAAATGCCATTGCAGCGCGCCGCCGAGCCAGCCGCCCAGCGTAATGGCGGGCGGAAAATGGAACGCCGGGAAGATCGGTGAGGCGTCGTAGATGCGCCAGCCCGACAGCATCATCAGAATGGCCGCGAGCGCATTGAGCCAATGCGTGAGACGCACCCACAGCGGATGAATCGCACCGCTTTTTTTCGGCTCGGCCGACGGCACGCTGTCGCGAAGTGCATGATGGGTTGCCATGAAACTCTCCTGTGAGCGCGGACGCGGCGATCAATGGCACGCGGCCAGTTCGGCCACTTGCAGAACATCGCCGCTCGCCGCGTTTTCGACGAAGGCGACCACGCCAAAGCGGTCGGCGGGCGCGTTGAGATTGGCATCCGCGGCGGCGTCCTGGACGCGGACATCGCGGCGAATCTGTGCGTTGCCCGCGACGAGCGGCACCGGGCCGATCCATTGCCGCACGACGCGTTCGTGATGCAAGGTGACGCCGCTGTTTTCGCCGGCGCCGACTTGCGAACTCAGCGAGTTTTCATAGACGGCGACGTAGGCTTCGAGTTGGCCCGCCGCGTCCGCCAACTTGCTGGTGAATTGCGCCGTGACGTTGAACGCGCCCGGCGCCTGCTGCGCCTTGAGTTCCAGCGCGACATTAGCTTGCGCCGGCTCGGCGACCACCTTGCCAATGCGGCTCTCGAAACTGTCGCGTTGCGACCAGCTACGCAGCTCGCGTCCCGAGACGAAGATTTCCGGCGTGTAGATGGTGTGGCCGCCGGCGAGATCGGTGAGCGCCTGCTGACGTTCGGTGAAACGATGTTGCGAGAAGCGGTCCGTCCAGCCGAGACTGTTCCAATAGTCCACGTGCAGCGCCAACGGCACGATGCTTTGGGTCGCGCCGCTGTTTTTCCATTGGCTCAGCCAGTTGTCGGCGGGCGGGCAGCTATTGCAGCCCTCGCTGCTGTACAACTCGACCAGCGCCACGCGATGCGCCGGACTATGCGCGCTGCAGATCGCGCTAGCCGCGTTCGCGAGACCGCTGGTCACAAGCGTGGTCAGCGCGACAGCGAGCGCGATGCTTCGAGTGAAACGCCGATTGTCTCGGCGGGGTCCGGCGGTTTGCATGACGTGCTCCAATCAGGATCTGCACGTTTGTCGAACCACATGGCCGGTTATGACAGCCCATTTCCAACTTTTTTCCTGGAGCTTGGAGACGCCGGGCGATGCACGACTCGCGTGCTAACATTAGCCTTTCTATTGCGCGCGTTCAGTCAGATGAATGGCGGCGCCCTCTTCACTCTCTTTCGCTACCCGCCGGCTACTTCGATGCGCTTTCCGACTTCCCGTGCCTTCTTCCGCTTGCGCCCCCGTCGCGCAACCGGCTGCGCGCGCGCGGAACTCATGCCGCGTCGCGCCGGCGAGCCGTCCCGAACGCTCCCGCTCCACGCCGCCCGGCGCCCGATCTAACGCTGCTCGCTCCATTGCCTGAGCCGCGTTGCCGGGCTCCGGGCCGATCTCATCCGCACGCTGTTTCCTCAAATGTAGATCGAATTGGAGTACCCGTCGTGAAAAAGACGAAAACCTGTTATCTCACCGAACTCGACGTCGCCCGTCTCGAGAAACACGCAGCCAGAGCTGGCGCGCAAGCGCACTTGCAAGACATGCTCGACGACGTGCTGGAGCGCGCCGTGATCGTCGATTCACGCGAAATTCCGGCCAACGTCGTCACGATGAACTCACAAGCCACGCTGGTCGACGAAACCAGCGGCGAGCAGATGACCTGGACCGTGGTCTATCCGCCCAATGCGGACTTCGCGCACGGCCGCCTGAATGTGTTCTCGCCTGCCGGCATCGCCTTGCTCGGCGCCAAACGCGGCGAGCGCATCCGCTTCACGCCGCCGAGCGGCACGGAGAAAGTGCTGAAGCTGGAGAAGATCCTGTATCAGCCCGAAGCCGCCGACGATTTCACGTTGTAAGCAACGTCGCACACGTCACGCAGACCTTTTGCCGCATCATCTCCGGCCGCCTCGTCGATGCACTAAAAGCGTGTAGCGACCCGCGGCTGTTGCCGTCATTCGAATTTTCAAGATGGGTTGCCAAGCAGCGGGCGGCCGGTGTATCGTGTGCGCTGCTAACGCGGGGGTCCTGCGTCGCACGGAAGTTGGAGGTCCGTGCCGCGTGGGTGAGAAATACCCTTTGAACCTGATCTGGATAATGCCAGCGCAGGGAAGCGTACGGATTTCGCACCCAAGCCTTATCGCCTCAGCTCTCGCGAATTCCGACTACTTCCGTCTCGTCTCCTGCTTAGCCGCCCCACATAGCTCTGCATAGGAGATACAGATGAACGCCAATCCGAAGTTCCTTTCCGCCGACGCCCACGTCGACGAAGCCGCTGTCGCGCCGCTGCCGAATTCCCGCAAGGTCTACGTGACCGGCTCGCGTGCCGACATCCGCGTGCCGATGCGCGAAATCTCGCAGGCCGATACGCCCGACAGCTTCGGTGGCGAAAAAAATCCGCCGGTCTATGTCTACGACACGTCGGGCCCTTACTCCGATCCGGAAGCGAAGATCGACATCCGCGCCGGTCTGCCCGCACTGCGCCAGGCCTGGATCGAAGAGCGCGGCGACACCGAAGCGCTGACGGGTCTGTCGAGCGACTTCAGTCGCGAGCGCGCCGCCGACACGGCCACCGCCGATCTGCGCTTCAAGGGCTTGCATCGCACGCCGCGCCGCGCGATCGCCGGCAAGAACGTCTCGCAGATGCACTACGCGCGTAAAGGCATCATCACGCCGGAAATGGAATACATCGCGATTCGCGAGAACCAGCGCCGCGCCGAGTATCTGGAAAGCCTGAAGACGAGCGGCCCGAACGGTGAAAAGCTCGCGGCGATGATGGGCCGCCAGCACCCGGGCCAGGCGTTCGGCGCGAGCGCGTTCGGCCCGAACGGCCTGACGGCGATCACGCCGGAATTCGTGCGCGAAGAAGTTGCACGCGGTCGCGCGATCATCCCGAACAACATCAATCACCCGGAAAGCGAACCGATGATCATCGGCCGCAACTTCCTCGTGAAGGTGAATGCGAACATCGGCAACTCGGCGGTGACGTCCTCCATCGGCGAGGAAGTCGACAAGATGACGTGGGCGATCCGCTGGGGCGGCGATACGGTGATGGATCTGTCGACCGGCAAGCACATCCACGAAACGCGTGAGTGGATCATCCGCAATTCTCCGGTGCCGATCGGCACGGTGCCGATTTACCAGGCATTGGAAAAGGTCAACGGCAAGGCCGAAGACCTGACGTGGGAAATCTTCCGCGACACGCTGATCGAACAGGCTGAGCAAGGCGTCGATTACTTCACGATTCACGCTGGCGTGCGTCTGCAATACGTGCCGCTCACGGCCAAGCGCATGACGGGCATCGTCTCGCGCGGCGGCTCGATCATGGCGAAGTGGTGCCTCGCGCATCACAAGGAAAGCTTCCTGTACGAGCACTTCGAAGACATTTGCGAAATCATGAAGGCGTATGACGTGGCCTTCTCGCTCGGCGACGGCCTGCGTCCCGGCTCGATCTACGATGCCAACGACGAAGCGCAACTCGGCGAATTGAAGACGCTCGGCGAACTCACGCAGATCGCGTGGAAGCACGACGTGCAGACCATGATCGAAGGCCCCGGCCACGTGCCGATGCAGTTGATCAAGGAGAACATGGACCTGCAACTGGAATGGTGTGACGAAGCGCCGTTCTACACGCTGGGACCGTTGACGACCGACATCGCACCGGGCTACGACCACATCACGTCGGGCATTGGCGCGGCGATGATCGGCTGGTTCGGCACGGCCATGCTCTGCTACGTCACGCCGAAGGAACACCTCGGCCTGCCGAACAAGGACGACGTCAAGACCGGCATCATCACGTACAAGCTGGCCGCGCACGCCGCCGATCTGGCGAAGGGCCATCCGGGCGCGCAGGTGCGTGACAACGCGCTCTCCAAGGCGCGCTTCGAATTCCGTTGGGAAGACCAGTTCAACCTCGGTCTCGATCCGGACAAGGCGCGCGAATTCCACGACGAAACGCTGCCGAAGGATTCGGCCAAGGTCGCGCATTTCTGCTCGATGTGCGGCCCGCACTTCTGCTCGATGAAGATCACGCAGGACGTGCGCGAGTTCGCCGCGCAACAAGGCGTCACCGACGACGAAGCATTGAAGAAAGGCATGGAAGTGAAGTCGATCGAGTTCATGAAGAAAGGCGCTGAGATTTACCAGCGGCAGTAAGGTTCGGATCGCGGATCGGGCGTCGTCGTTACGCCACCCGATCCGCCAGGCCCCTGCATTGCAGCAAGGAAGCCCGCCACTGGCGGGCTTTTGCGTTTGTGCGACCCGGGCACGCCGCGTGCTGCACGCAGGACAACATTTGATTACGAAACCGTCGGTTCGCTGACAAGCGCACACATCCGGATACAGGATGCGGCGATACCATCAAATGCAGGGGCGGTGCTTACTGCCGACCATAACTACTGGAGTCGACATCATGAAATCGATACGTCAAATCGGTACGTTTGCGGCCATTGCGGCCATTCTGGTGAGCCTTTCCGCATGTGACGGCATGAGCCGTCAGGGGCGCGACACGGCAATCGGCGCGGGTCTGGGCGGCGCGGCGGGCGCGGCGGTCGGCGGCAATGCGCTGTCGACGCTCGGCGGCGCGGCGGCGGGCGGCGTCATTGGCCATGAGGTGGGCAAGTAATAAACAGATGAAGCGTACGGCAGCAGTCGCGCCACCCGCTGCAATGAGGCGAAATAAGCCGTTACGGTTTTGCAATCCTGTTGGCGCAGAGGCGGCGTAAGCTCATGACGTGACGCCCCTGATTGCGGCGTTCGATTCAACCAGGAGCGCGTCATGAAGTCCCGCCTCATCAACACGGTGTGCGCGATCGGCCAGCGGTTGCCGTTGCGCTTTTCCCAGTCTTTTCCACGTCTTTCGCAAACAGGCATCGCGCTCGGCGGCGCGGTCTGTTTGCTCACGCTCTCCGGCTGCTATTACCCGTACGGTTACTATCCGGCGGGCTATTCGCCGTATTACGCGACGGCTGTCCCCGCAGCGGGAACCCAACAGGCAGTCCCGGTCGGGCAAGACGACTACTCAGCGGCTCAGCAGCAGCAACAGTCGCAACAAGCGCAGACAGGTCAGCCAGCTTCGCCGCCGACATATGCGGTCGCCGCCCCGCCCGTGTATGTCGCCCCCGCTCCCGTTTACTATCCGCCGCCGGTCTATCCGGCCTATTACGGCTATCCAGGTTGGTATGGGCCGTCGGTGTCGATCGGCGTCGGATTCGGTGGTTACTGGGGTGGCCACGGCGGCGGATGGGGCGGCCATGGCCATTGGCACTGACGCGCACCTGCGCCGTTCAATCTTCTTGTCTTCACACGATGCGCTTGCCCAGCGGATTCGCGCGGTGCCGTGCGGTGCCGGCGCTATATCGCGCGTTGCGCGCCACGCCGGCCTGCTCGCGCAAGCCGCGCTCCCAGCGCCCATCCGTTGCGCCCGTAGTTTCCCTTCTTGACGCCGCCCGGCTGGGTTCTATCCTTGGTAAGCCACATGCAGTATGCGTTTAAAAAAGCGCTCCCGTCCGCTCCCGCGTGCCGGCGACGCCCATCCGTCATGCCATAGCGACGCGCTCCGGAGTGCGTGGTGCCGCGTCGAGTCCGAACAACAATGAAGGAGACGTGATGTTTCACCAACTACTCACTCCTGTCGGCAATTCGCTATTGCCATCGTTCCTCGTCGCGGCTTTGCCGATCATCGTCGTGCTGCTTCTGCTCGGCTGGGCGCGCCGGCCGGCGTGGCAGGCGTCGCTCGCGGGTTTGGTCGTCGGCTTGATCGTGGCGATCTTTGTCTGGCAATTTCCGGTGCGCCTCGCGGTCGACTCGGTGGTCGCCGGCGCGGTGTTCGCCTGCTGGCCGGTCATGTGGATCGTGTTCGCGGCGATCCTGCTTTACAACATCTCGCAACGCTCGGGCCGCTTCGCGGCCTTTCGCATGTGGATGATCGACAACCTGCCGAACGACCGGCGCGTGGTGCTGGTGGTGATCGGGTTTTCGTTCGGCGCGCTGCTCGAAGGGATTTCGGGCTTCGGCACGCCGGTCGCCATCACCAGTTCGCTGCTGATTCTGCTCGGCTTTCCCACGCTCGAAGCGCTCACCTTCACGCTGATCTTCAACACCGCGCCGGTTGCCTTCGGCGCACTCGGCGTGCCGATCACCGTGCTCGGCGCGGTCACGCATTTGCCGGCCGATTCGCTCGCCAAGATGGTGGGACGCCAGTTGCCGTTCTTCGCCTTCCTGCTGCCCTTCTACGTGATCGGCGTCTATGCGGGCTTTCGCAACATGCTGCGGGTGTGGCCGGTGCTGCTGGTGTCGGGCGCGAGCTTCGCGCTGACGCAGTTCGTCGCGTCGAACTATGTGAACTACAGCCTGACCGACGTGTTGTCGTCGATGGTCTCGCTCATTCTCACGATCGCCTTCCTGCGCGTCTGGAAGCCCGCGGCGGATCCGAAGTTCGCGGTCAACATCGACCGCGTGGGTGAAGTGCGCGGCAAGATCGGCGGCGCCCAGGGCTGGTATCCGTGGATCATCGTGTCGGTGGTGGTGATCATCTGGACCGTAGCGAAGATCTTCCTGATCGGCGACGTCAAGGTGCCGTGGCCGGGGCTCGACAAGGCCGTCTTCATCACCCTGTACAACACGCCGTACAGCGCGGTGTGGGACTTCCAGCCGCTCGCCACCGGCACCGCCATCCTGGTCGCCGCGCTCATTACGGCGGCCGTGGTCAAACTGAGTCCGCGCGAGTTCGGCGCGGCGGTCGCCGACACATGGGTGCAGACGCGCATCGCCATTCTGACGGTGGCGACCATCGTCGGGCTCGCGTATCTGATGAACTACTCGGGGCTCACGTATACGCTCGGCCTCGGCGCGTCGTCGGTCGGACCGTTCTTTCCGCTGGTGTCGGCGTTCCTCGGCTGGGTCGCGGTGTTCCTGTCGGGCAGCGACACGTCGGGTAACGCGCTGTTCGGCAACCTGCAGGTGGTGGCGGCCAATCAGTTGAATCTCAACCCGATTCTGATGGCGGCTGCGAACTCGTCGGGCGGCGTGATGGGCAAGATGATTTCGCCGCAGAACATTTCGACGGGGGTGGCGACCACCGAATTGAAAGGCAAGGAAGGCGTGGTGTTCGCCAAAACCTTCAAGCATTCGATTCTGTTGACGGTGCTGCTCGGCGTGCTGGTGTGGCTGCAGCAGAATTTCTTGCAGTGGATGATTCCGCATTGAGGCGGGCCGGGTTGTGCGGGCTGCGCGGCCCGCACAACCCGTTCGATCGACTCACGCGATGCGCTCCGAATAGCCGGCAGAGGCCGCGTGAACGCCGGCGTGCGTTGCTTTAGCCTGGACAGGATCTGGCGAGTTCGCCGCCTATCCGCAACTGATGCGCTGCGGCAAAATAATTCACGTCGCGGACGTGAGCTTTTTCACCCGCCTCTGCATCTGCGCCCCGCTACACCATCCTGTTCGCAATATTTCTCACATCAACGTGAGAATTGCTCGTTTTGCGCGGGCCGCCGCTGCGCTTACGATCAACCATTATCAAATTATCAAATGCCTCCGTCTCCCGGATCTTGCCGTTTCATTCCAGCCTGAAACGTTTCGCACGACTGCGCTGCTACGATGCACAGGCGTCGCGACTCAACCGCGCGTGGCGCCACCTCGATGAATGCTAAAAACCTGTTCCAGTTGCTGATTCTCGCCGCCCTGTGGGGTGCCTCGTTCCTGTTCATCCGGGTCGGCGTCACCGACTTCGGCGTCGCGCCTTTGATGGCGCTGCGCGTCGGCATCGGCGCGGCCTTTCTCACGATCGTGCTGATTGCGCGACGTCCGCTGCGCCAGTCCGCGACGATCCTGCGCACGCGCGCCTTCCCGCTGCTAGTGGTCGGCATCCTGAATTCGGCGGCGCCCTTCTGCCTGTTCGCCTATGCCGAGTTGACGCTGTCGGCGGGCGTCACGTCCGTGATCAATGCGAGCACGCCGCTGTGGGGCGCGCTGGTCGGCTTTCTGTGGCTGCGCGACAGATTGAGCGCGCTGCGCACGCTCGGTCTGGTGATCGGCTTTCTCGGCGTGCTGATGCTGGTGTGGGATCAGATCGCCGCGCCCAACGGCACGCCGGCGACGCCGCTCACCACCGCGCTCGCGGCCGGCGCCGCGCTCGGCGCCACCTTGCTGTACGGCATCGCGGCCAACTACACCAAGCGCCATCTGACCGGCGTCGACGCCCTCACCGTCGCCACCGGCACGATGACCGGCGCCACCATCGTGCTGCTGCCGCTCGCCGTGATCTACTGGCCGGCGGCGCCCATCTCGCTGCACGCATGGGGCGCGGTGATCGCGCTCGGCGTCGCCTGTACCGGCGTCGCGTATATGCTGTTCTTCCATCTGATCGCGGTGGCCGGACCGGCGCGCGCGATTACGGTGACCTTCGTCATTCCGATCTTCGGCATTCTGTGGGGCGCGCTGTTTCTCGGCGAAGGCGTCTCGCCCGGCATGCTTGAAGGCTGCGGCGTGATTCTGGTCGGCACTGCGCTCGCCACCGGCGTGATCAAGCGTCTGCCGTGGCTCGGCACGCGCCGCGCCGATACCTGATATCTGATACTCGCGTCATTTCGCGCGACGCTTACCCGGCGTCGCCGACTCTCATCTCTCGCGCCGCCCCGACGGCCGCAACCAATCCCGAGCACACCAAAAAATAGCCCGCACTCCATGTCGGAGTGCGGGCGAAACCGCCGCCCTACGAGGATAGGCGACGGGGCCACCGGGGCCGCGCGCCGCGCGCGCAGGCCGTCATCGGGCGAAACATCGGTTCGTCGGCCGATGCTGGAATGGTCTGGGATGGCTTTCGGATCGTCGATCGGGAATCGCTGCCAACTCACGCCGGGTCATGCAATCCGGCCCCATGAGTCTGTAAAAGCAGCTTATGTGCCAGTTTTTACATGTCGTTAAAAACTGGTGGCAACCTTTTGATTTTTATTGATTTTTTCTGCAGACAGAGGTTGCGAAGAGTGGTATTCAGGAAGGCCTGGAAAGTTACGTCACCGGGGTAACGTCACGTTACATGAGGCCGCACGAAGCGGCCCCACCGACGGGCCGGGTCACAGCGTTAGCCACTTCATGCGCTGCGCCGTGCCATGTCGAAGCCGCAGGCCGGTTGGCCGCGGCGATTCACGCGGGCTCAAGGCCGCGCCGCAGACCAGCGCCAGGACGAGCAAGCTCGCCGCCCACATCCAGTAAGGAATCACGTCGAACATGGTCATCTCCCGTTGAACGCCGGCTCGGGCCGGTATCTGGGAAATCAAGCAAAAGACGTGCGCATGCACCGGACGGTCGCTTGCCGGCCAGGTAGTGCCGGAATCTCGGGGCATAAAAAAACCCGCCCGGAGTGTGCCCCGGGCGGGTTCGGATAGCGTTGCCGCCTACGGCGGCCCTGCTCAGTGCAACTGGTCGGCCATCAGACTCATGATCTGTTTGGCCTGCGGGCTCTGGTCAATCGTACCCTTGTCGTCGACCACGGCCACGCGCGTCTGGTTAGGCGTCACCGCGCGCACGTTCACCATGTACTGCTTGGCAACTTTTTCCTTTCTGCCGTGGAAAACCTGGCTCCAGAAGCCCTGTTCCGCCGATGTCATGTCCTTCGGATCGACATAGCGCACGAAGTACAGGCCACGGGTCAGGTCGCGGTCGTCGACGGTGAAGTTGCTGCGGTCGAGCGCGAGGCCCACGCGCAACCAGGCACGGTCGTACGGCTCGCCGAGCGTGAGTTCCGTCGACGACAGTTGGGCTTCGGTGCCGTTCGCGTCCGCAGCCGGCAAGGGTTGCTGGGCGGACAGCGAGACGTTTTGCGCCGCCGTGGCCGCAGCCGCCGATTTGGCGCCCGCAGTGGCCGCGTTCGGCGCCGTCTGCGCGCCGGCCGACAGGTCGGCGTTTTGCGCGTCAGCCGGTTTCGAGCGCGAATCGGCCAGCGCCAGCGCCGCCATCAGACGCTTCAGATATTCCTGCTCGAGGCCCGGATCGTTCGGCTTCGCCACCCACGTGCTCGAATCGTTGTTCGTGCCGGTCAGCGCCTCGCGCATGCCCTTCTGGCTGACGAACACGTACGTGCCGCCGTTCGGCGCCGCTTCCAGACGCGTGCGGTACTTGTTGCGCTCCGAGGTCACGTAGCTGTTGCCCATGGCCTTGGACAGCGTATTGCGGATCAGGCCTTCGTTGATCTGCGCGTGCGTTTCGTTCCAGTCGGTTTCCATCACGCCCTTGTCGCGCTGGTCGACCACCAGCAGGAAGCCCTGTTCCTGCCAGAAGCGGCGAATCTGCGGCCATGCCTGCTCGGGTGCCTTGTTGTCGATGACGAGCCAGCTTTCCGTGCCGTCGCGCTGGATATGCATGCCGTTGACCGCCGGCGCCACCACCACGGAATTGGCCGACGGCGCTTGCGCCTGAATCTGCTTGAGCGTGGACAACGAGGTTTCGCCGCCCTGCGGGGGCAACGAACGCTGATCGGCCGTCTCATCGATCATGTTCGGCGGTACGGCAAGTGACACCTGCTTCGATTTCGAGTCGCTCTTGTAGTCGACTTTGGTCGGCGACGACGTGCCGCAGCCGGCGACCAGACCGCCTGCCATCAGCATTACTGCAAACCGCTTGGTAAGACGAAGATCAGTCATGTTCGGGGAATCCTTCCGCTACGCCACGGCAAGTTTCCGTGGATCAACCCAACATTTTACCGATCCCGGCGAGTCATGTGCAAAAACCCGGGTTTGCCCGTGAATTGAGCAGCGCGAGACGTGTGCAAACGACGCGGAATCGACGCGCGAAAAGGACACCGAAGCGTCTACTTCAGAGCGCCTTTTCCTGTGCCGCAAGCGGCTCGTTTTCGCGCCCGAAAGAGACCTGACGCACGGCCAATTTAACACTTGCCTACATTTCCCAACGCCGTGTCAGATGCGCCCTACGCCGTCGTCAGATCATTGATTCGACAGCACTTTCCCAGCTCCGCTCCCGGCCAATTTCGATATATCCAAATAGCCGAATACGGCTTCCAGTAACGGTTCAAAAACCCGAGTGATATCTTGAAATGGACATCACCAGAAGCCTTTGAGTACTTCAGCCACGGGACCGACCGTCATGCCATTACCTACTCTTACGCCGACTCTCGCAGCCTCGGCGATTGCTTTTGCCGCTTTGTCCGCGAGCCTCGATGCGCGCGCCGAATTGGGGGGCGTCATGCCGTCCAGGGCGGAAGCGAGCGCCAGCGCGCCGCGCGCCATGTTGAACGGGGCACTGCGCATGCGCACGCTCACCGACGCGGGTAACACCACCATCGCCGAGTACACGACGAACACCGGTCAGATCATCGCCTACGCGTGGCAAGGCCCAACCATGCCGGACTTGCCCGCGCTGCTCGGCAAGTACGCCGACTCGTATCGCGCCAGCGCCGCGGCGGCGACAGCGGACGGCAATCTGCACGTCTCCCGGGTGGCGCGGCCGGACCTGATCGTGGAATCCGGCGGCCCGATGCGCGGCTACGCGGGTCGCGCATGGCTGCCTGCGGCGCTCCCGCCCGGCGTGACGGCGGACGATTTCAAGTGACGCGCCCCCGCGCCCGCGCCCGGCTTCAAAACTCCCCCTCGACGAACCCTCGACGAACATGAGCCACGCCATGAAATCTGCCCTTTCCTTTTATGCCCTGCTGCTGGTCTGCACCGCCTTGGCGGGATGCGGCGGCGGTGGCGGCGGCGCACCGGCCGCCACGTCCCAGACCGGCTCGGCCGCACCTGGCAGCAACCCGGACGCCGCCAGCGCGCCGATAGCCGCCGCGCCGCCTGAGGCCTCGGGCGCGAGTCCAGGGGCTTCGGTGCCGCGCTCAAGCACGCCCAACGTCCAGCCGATCGCCGTCAGCGCCGCGCCGGGGCTGACGCGCAACATGCTGACGACGAGCGTCACCGTCTGCCAGCCCGGCACCAGCCATTGCGCGACGATCGACAACATCCAGGTCGACACCGGTTCGCACGGACTCAGGATTCTCGCGTCCGCATTGCCGGCGGACCTGCCGCTCGCGGCGATCGCGTCGGGAAGCGGAATTGCGGGCGAATGCGCGGTGTTCGGCGGCGGCTACACGTGGGGCGCGGTGCGCAGCGCGGATGTCCGCATGGCGGGCCAGTTGGCCGCCTCGATCCCGATCCAGACGATCGCCGATCCCGCGCTCGCTACCGCGCCAGCCGACTGCGCGGGATCCGGCCGCGCCATGCAGACGGTGGCCGGCCTGCGCTCGAACGGCATTCTCGGCGTGGGCCTGTTCGCGGCCGACTGCGGCGGCGGCTGCGTCAGCGCCGCGCTGCCGCGCTGGTACTACAGCTGCGACGCCAGCGGCGCCTGTCTCGCCAGCACGCAATCCCTGGCGCAGCAGGTCACCAATCCGGTCAGCCGCTTTGCACTCGACAACAACGGCGTGGTGATCGACCTGCCGGCCATCGCCGATGCCGGCGCGGCCAGCGTATCCGGCTCGATGATCTTCGGCATCGGCACCCAGGCCAACAACACGCTGAACGGCGCCAGCGTCCTCAAGGCGAATCCGGTGACAGGCTACGTCGTCACCACGAGCGGCGGGCAGACCTATTCGCAGAGCTACGTCGACAGCGGCTCGAATGGGCTGTTCTTCCGCACGAGCCAATTCCCGCAGTGCGGCCTCTGGTACTGCCCGGCTTCGACTCAAGCAGCGAACGCCGCGATCACCGGCACGGATGGCGCGTCGAACACGGTGTCGTTTGCGATCGGCAATTCGAGAGCGCTGTTCACGTCGTCGAACAACGCGTTCAATAATCTGGCCGGCGTGGCCAGCAGCGGCTTCGGCTGGGGCTTGCCGTTTTTCTTCGGACGACGCGTCTATACCGCCATCGCCTCGCGCGAGACGTCGGCGGGCCCGGGGCCGTATTACGCGTTCTGAACCGCCGGCTTCTTTCGACGCTGAAATTTCGCAAACTCATCTAGCCGATAAATTTGGGACCCACCGGCTGAGATAATTCCACGCTCCGGCTAACTCCGTTTCAATTAGTTAGTCATGCAAATTCTGGACTTGTCGGCAGATGGAAGAATCCACTTTTTCGCTCGATCATTTCGAGCAGCTCGTCTACACGCGGCAGCACGTAAAAGCCGCGATCCAGTTCATTGCCGCGCTGGCGCTCCTGCAACAGAAGCGCGGCGAACTGGACGGCAGTTTTCTCGCCTCAGGCATGGCCGATCTGCCGCCTGCCGAGCAACGCAAGCGCTTCTGCACACGCCTCGCGAGCGCGGCTTCGACCCTGTTCGCGGACCCGACATTCCAGTTGCCGCCCGAGTGTTTCAGATTGCTTCTGACACTGCACGAATGGGTTGGAGTGGTGTTTGCCTGCACGCCGTTCGGCAATGCGGACCACGTAAGCCGTCACCTGAATCCGCGCGGTCCGGATAACACGCAGTTTTTGCCCGGCGACAGCTTTATCGAAAAACTGTGCGTGCTCTATTCGACCGAGTCCGAACTGGAACTTAACTTCGCCGCGCTGTGGGCTTATGACAAATCGCTCGCCGCCTGTCTAGCACTCGTTTTGCTGGCGCCGGTCTTCAAAGGCTCGGCGAGCGCGCACCTCAAACGCGAAGCGCTAATGGAATGGCTGCCCGGCAAACTGCAGCAGATCGACGACCTCGACGACCTGCCCACCGCGCTGTTGCATAACGCCTATATGTTCTGCAGCTACGCGGACACGCCGCGGCGGCACGAGATCAAGCGGGACATCAACGCGCTGGTCCGGCGCAAACTGGACCAGTTGGGACTGACCGATATTCCCGCGCCACAACTGGCGCGCGCGAAAAGCCGCAAGCAACGCGGCAAAAAACCGCTCATGCTGGTCGTGCTCGAGTGGTTCAGCGGCGCCCATTCGATCTACCGCACGCACTCGCTCACGCTCGAAGCCGCGCGCGAGCATTTCGAAGTGGTGGCATTCGGCTTCGGCTACGCCGTGGACGATGTCGGGCGCGCGGCGTTCGACCGTTTCATCGAACTTGAAGAGCCGGAATATATCGGCGAGTGTCTTAAAACGATTCGCGATTTTGCCGAGGCGGAACAGCCCGACGTGCTTTATATGCCGAGCGTCGGTATGTTCGCGCTCACGGTGTTCACGTCCAACCTGCGCATTGCGCCGCTGCAGATCGCCGGCCTCGGCCACCCAGCCACCACGCACTCCGACAAGATCGATTACGTCAGCGTAGAGGAAGACTACGTCGGCAACCCCGCCTGTTTCAGCGAGCGTCTGATGAAGTTGCCGAAAGACGGTCAACCGTACCGGCCGTCGGTCGCGCTGCCGAACATCGTTGCCGAGATTCCGCCGTCACGCGAGACGCTGGAGATCGTCATCACGGCCAGCGCAATGAAGCTCAATCCCGGCTTTCTCGAAGCTTGCCGTGAAATCGGCGAGCGCGCGGCGACGCCCGTCCAATTTCATTTCATGAGCGGCGTGCCATTCGGTTTACCGCTCGAACGCATGCGCGACGTGATCCGCCAGACGCTGCCGCGTGCCTTCGTGCATGGCTTTCACGAATACGCGGGCTACCTGGCGCGCGTCAATCGCTCCGATCTGTTCCTCAGCCCATTTCCGTTCGGCAATACCAACGGTATCGTCGACGCGCTTACGCTGGGTTTGCCCGGCATCTGCAAGCGCGGGCCGGAAGTGTTCGAGCGGATCGACGGCGCGCTGTTTGGGCGGGTGGGCATGCCGTCGTGGACCACGGCGGAGAGCGTCGAGGATTACATCGCCGCGGCCGTGCGAATGATCGACGCCCACGGCGAGCGCACGGCCTTGCGGCAGCGTCTGATCGATACGCGGGCGGTGGAGCGTTGCTTTGAAGGGCGTCCGCAGGCGTTCGCGGAATGCGTGCTGGGCCGGATGCGGGCAAAGCAACGCAAGCGAGACGAGGCGATGGCTTGAGTTTCCGCGCCGCGCGCCGCGCTATTCGGTCGCGTCGGTGGCCGGCGTCACCAAATTGGCCGGCGCGAGCCTGTTGAATAAGGTTGGCATGATTTCGGCGCGCGCTCTGTGCTAGTCGATCGAGCCGGTGCCCAGCGCGAGCCAGCGGAACAAGGACGGCTTGAATTTCGGCGCGCGCTCTGTGCTACTCGGTCGAGCCGGTGGCCGGCGCCACCAGATTGGCCGGCGCGAGCCAGTTGAATACATTCAACGTCGGGCCGTTGAACGTGCACTCCGCGGCCGCCGGCGTGACGGTCTTCCGCGTCGTGGCAGATTTAAACCAGAAGGCTTTGGTTGCCGACGCATCTGACGCGTTCGACGCGTTTGACGCGTTTGACGCGCTTAACGCACCCGCCGCACCGACAGCCACCGCCGAGTCCGCAAGCGGCGCACTCGCCGCCGCAGACGCGGACGCCGGAGCCACCACATGTTCAATCGATCCTTCGACCACCACGCGCGAGCCGTGGATGCCTGTTGCGGCATGGGTGATCTTGAGCGTATCGGGCGACGTTTCCGCCAGCTTGCTTCGCATCAACTGTTCGCACGCGTCCGTGTTCTTGTAGACGGCCGTGCAGCCCGCCAGCAGCGCAGCAGCGGTCGTGACGCAGACGAGAGGGAGAATCCGAATCTTCATTGATGTTCCGTTTTTCAAGCCGTCGGCAATTGTAGCTTACGGCCTGCCTGACCGGCAGCGGCATTCGGCGCCCGCTGGGTACATCGATCCGGCGCTACAGCACCGCGCTTTCGCGGCTGATTCTTTTGATCATCGGCGTCTCTGTGGTCACGCAGAACGATACGCAGCGGATCGTGTTCGGACGCTGCCCGTGCCCGTATTCAGGCCACACGCGGCCCCATCGCCCGAAAGAGGCTCGATTGAACAGAACAGTTCGTGCAGGGATGCGCTGCTGTTCAGCGCGCGATGCGGCACGAGCGTCGTCGGCGCGTCCGCTCAATTCGACGGCATTGGCGGTTGCACGTAGGTGCGCACACCGGCGAGCGGCGAACCGTAACCGCCGGAATTGGTGTGATTCGGCAAGCCGTTGACCAGTTGCGCGCGCGGGTCGGTTGGATTCAGGTTCATTTCGCCTGCTTGCTGGTTGCCGTGCGTCGGATATTCGCTGCCCCGCGCCGCGTTCGGCATCAAGCGCGTGCTGTTTTGCGGCGCGTTCATGTCGTCCTGCGGGCTCAAACCCTGCGCGCCCGCCTGTGCGGCAACCGCGCATGCAGCCGCGCACAGCAAAAACCGCCCTACCCGCAACATCGTCGATGTTCGTTTCATACCTGCCTCCGGCAAAATGAAGTGAAGGGGATCAAGTCGCGCCCGGCACACAACAAGCCCACACGCGACGGCCAACGCTGACCACACCATTTATACGCGCCACGCCGCGCTTCGGATTCGGCGACCTTCATGGCGCGGCGCGTCAGTAGGGGAAACCGGCGGGCACGGTCTTTTATTCCGGTGCGGCGAGCGCCACGCAAAACCCGGCAAGCGCCTATCCTTATGCCGATTACCGATTTCCTTCCCGCGCGATCGCGCCCGATAATGGACGTCATGAACCCACAACCCAATCTTCAGGCTCGCACGCTGCGCGCCGCGCTTGCGACGCTCACCGCAACACTGCTGCTGGCGGCCTGCGCCGGCCCATCGGCCGCGACGTCCAGTTCGACTGCCGCATCCGCATCGGCCAGTCCGGCGCTGCTCGATGCCGCGATTTCCGGACCGCAACGCGGCGACAAGGCCCGCGCCCGCGACATCTACCGCCATCCGAAAGAAACGCTGCAATTCTTCGAACTTGCGCCGTCGCAAAGCGTGCTGGAGATCGAACCGGGCGGCGGTTGGTACACGGATATCCTCGCGCCGTATCTGCGTGACCACGGCAAGCTCTATGAGGCGCAGTACGACGGCCCGCAGAGTGCGCCATCGGCGGAGGCACAGGCCAATCGGGCCGCGTTTGCCCGCAAGCTGGCGGCCACGCCCGCCGTCTACGGCCATGTCGTGGTCGGCACGCTGCACGCCGGCCAGTTCAGCGGTTTTCCGGCCGATGCCAGCGTCGACGAAGTCCTGACCTTCCGCAACATCCATAACTGGATCAAGGACGGCCAGATCGACGCCAACCTGCGCGCGTTCTACGCAGCGCTCAAGCCAGGCGGCGTGCTCGGTGTCGAGGAACATCGCGCGGCACCGGGCACCTCGCTGCAGCAGACCATCGACACCGGCTACGTGACGGAAGACTACGTCATTGAACATGCGCGCGCGGCGGGCTTCGAACTGTCCGGCAAGAGCGAAGTGAACGCTAACCCGCGCGACACCAAAAATTACCCGAACGGCGTCTGGTCACTGCCGCCAACCTTCGAAGGCGGCGACGTCGACCGGGCGAAATATGCGGCGATCGGCGAATCGGACCGCATGACCTTGCGCTTCGTGAAACCCGCGCATTGACGCCCGCCCCTCTCGATCCACAAGGGGACGGCGCTTGACGCCGTCCCGATAATATGGTCCTATTGCGCACTATGTACCGCGCCCAGACCATCCTATCGCTACTACTAGCCCCCTCTACCGGGCTAGGTCTGCTGCTGAGCGCTTCCATCTGATACACCCGAAGCACCGCAAAATTCCCCAGTAACTGACCCAGCCCCGGTTTTCGACCGGCGCCTCGTCATGTCTTTTCGTCGTCCGGTCGACTCCCAGCTACTTGGTCTCACCCACGGATGATGAAAATGTTAAAGAACCCCGCTACCAAATATCGCTCGTTCAAGCCCGTCACCTTGACGGATCGCCAGTGGCCGTCGCGTACCATCACGCACCCGCCGATCTGGATGAGCACCGACCTGCGCGACGGCAATCAGTCGCTGTTCGAGCCGATGGACGCGCAGCGCAAGATGCGCATGTTCAAGACGCTGGTGCAGATCGGCTTCAAGGAAATCGAAGTCGCGTTTCCGTCTGCTTCGCAGACCGACTTCAATTTCGTGCGTGAACTGATCGAAGGCGGCCATATTCCCGACGACGTCACCATCGAAGTCTTGACGCAAGCGCGCGACGACCTGATCGAGCGCACCTTCGAATCCTTGCGTGGCGTGCCGCGCGCCATCGTCCATCTGTACAACGCGACCGCGCCGGAATTCCGCAAGATCGTCTTCAATCTGGAAAAGAGCGGCGTGAAGGAACTGGCGCAAAACGCAGCGCGCACGATGAAGCGCATCGCCGCCACCATGCCGGAAACGCAGTTCACGTTCCAGTACAGCCCAGAAGTGTTCAGCGGGACCGAAATCGAATTCGCCAAAGAAGTCTGCGACGCCGTGTTCGACGTCTGGCAACCGACGCCGGAACACAAGGCCATCGTCAACCTGCCGGCCACCGTCGAAATGTCCACGCCGAACATCTACGCGGACCAGATCGAGTGGATGCACCGCAATCTCGCGCGCCGCGATTCGCTGATCATCTCCGTGCATCCGCATAACGATCGCGGCACCGCCGTGGCGGCGGCTGAACTCGCCGTGATGGCCGGCGCGGACCGCATCGAAGGCTGTTTGTTCGGCAACGGCGAGCGCACCGGCAACGTGGACCTCGTCACGCTCGCGTTGAACCTGTACACGCAGGGCGTCGATCCGGGCCTCGACTTCTCGAACATCAACGAAGTCGCGCGTACTGCTGAAGAATGCACGCAATTGCCGATCCATCCGCGTCATCCGTATGTCGGCGATCTGGTGTTCACGGCCTTCTCGGGCTCGCATCAGGACGCGATCAAGAAGGGTTTCGCGGTACAGAAACCGGACGCCGTATGGGAAGTGCCCTACATGCCGATCGATCCGGCCGATCTCGGCCGCACCTACGACTCGGTGATCCGCGTGAACAGCCAGTCGGGCAAGGGCGGCATCGCGTATCTGCTCGAACAGGGCTACGGCGTCGTGTTGCCGCGCCGCTTGCAAGTGGACTTCAGCTCGGCCGTGCAGCGCTTCACCGACGACAGCGGCCAGGAAGTCACGTCCGCGCAGATCTGGGAATTGTTCCAGCAGGAATACGTGCAGACCACGGCGCCGATTCACTACGTGGGCCACAGCCTGTCCGAGCGCGAAGGACGCGAGCGCATCAAACTGACGGTCGACATCCACGGCACGCGGCGCGTGTTGACCGGCGAAGGCAATGGCCCGCTCGACGCGTTGATGCACGCGATCGGCGTGCCGGTGCGGATTCAGCACTATGAAGAGCGTGCGTTGACGCAGGGTGCGGATGCCCGCGCGGTGGCCGTCGCTGAAATGGCCGGCGCCGATGTGACCGGCAGCGCGTTCGGCGTCGGCATCGACGCCAATCTGGTGACGGCGTCGATTCGCGCGGTAATCAGCGGGGTGAATCGCGCTTATGCGCGTGTCAACGCGCGGGCGCAGGAGAACTTCTTCGACGCTGCGATGAACGATGCCGCGGAAAGCGTGGGCGTTTAAGGGTCTCCGAAGCCAGTAGAAGATTTCTAGCGGTTATGTGCGAAGGGGGCGTTCTGACGGACGCCCCCTTTTTTTATCCCGCCGCACGGCCGCATTGCCCCCTGACTGCCTCTCAGGTCCGCATCATTGCGTCCACTCATCCGGCAGACCATGCGTCAACGTCGAAACGAAACGCTCGGTTTCCGGCGCACGCGGCTGCATGAAGATCTCGCGCGACGGTCCAGCCTCCACCACCGCGCCGTTATTCAGAAACACCACGTCACGCGCGATCGTCGCGGCGAGCCGCAAGTCGTGCGTGGCCATCAGCATGGTCATGCCTTCAACGGCGAGTTGCTTGAGCACCTCCACCACTTCCGCGGCGAGACCGGGGTCGAGCGCCGAGGTCGGCTCGTCGCACAACAGCACTTCCGGCGACGGCGCCAACGCCCGCGCAATCGCCACACGCTGTTGCTGGCCGCCGGACAGCGTCGAAGGCCACGCATCCGCTTTGTGCGCGATGCCGACCTTCTCCAGCAATTCGTCGGCGCGAGCCCGCGCCTTGTCCTTGTCCCACTTCTGCACAGTCAGCAGGCCTTCCATCACGTTCTGCCGCACCGTCAGATGCGGGAACAGCTGGAAATTCTGAAACACCATGCCGGTGCGGCGGCGAATCGTCAGCACCGCTTCGCGCGAAGGCCGGTGGTCGCGGCTGAACTCCAGCCGCTGATCGCCGAGTTCGAGCGAACCGGACTCGGGAATCTCAAGCAGATTCACGCAACGCAACAGCGTGCTCTTGCCGCTGCCCGACGGACCGATCAGCGCGGTGACATTACCCGAGGCGAGTTGCAGATCGACCGAGTTGAGCACTCGCAGGCCGCCGAAATACTTGTCGATTTTTTCCAGTCGGATCATCAGTTGCCTGCCTGGAAAAGTGCGTGGCGCCCGAACTTGCGCTCGAGCCTGACTTGCGCCGACGACAACACGGAACTGAACACCAGATAAACCAGCGCCGCTTCCGTGTACAGAATCAGCGGCTCGTAAGTCACCGACGCAATCCGCTGCGCGGCCTGAAACACCTCGGGCACGGTCAGCACCGCGGCGAGCGAGGTGTCCTTCACCAGCGCGATAAACGAATTGGACAACGGCGGCAACGCGACGCGCGCGGCTTGCGGCAGGATCGCGCGACGCAGGGCCTGCTCGCGCGTCATCCCCATCGAATAGGCCGCTTCCCACTGCCCTTTCGGGATCGACTCGATCACGCCGCGTATCACTTCGGAGTTATACGCGCCGACGTTCAGCGAAAAGCCGATGATCGCCGCAGTCAACGGATCGAGCACGATGCCCACGTTCGGCAAGCCGTAGAAGATCACGAACAGCTGCACGAGCAACGGCGAACCGCGAAACAGCCACACGTAAAAGCGCACGATCGCCACGGCCCACTTCGGCCCGAACAACCGGACCAGCGCGACGAGAAACGCCAGCGCGAGCCCGATCGCGAACGAGATCAGCGTAAGCGGCACGGTGAAGACGAGCCCCGCATATAGCAGGGGCCACAGCGACTGCGCCATCAGATGCAACCATGCCGGCATGATTCAGACTCGCTGAAGGCGTTTACTGGGAGACGTCTTTGCCGAAATACTTCTGCGAGATTTTCAGGTACGTGCCGTCTTTCTTCATGTCGGCGAGCGCCTTGTTGATCGCGGCCTGCAATTCGGGGTTGCCTTTGCGGATCAGCACTGCGGACTTGTCGCTGCTGTCTGCCGACGTATCGAGCGCGGCGATCTTCACCTTCGCGTCCGGCTTGTGCTTCTTGAAGTCGAGAAACGACAGCGAGTCGTTGACGGTGGCATCGACGCGACCCGAGGTCAGCAGATCGATCGACTCATTGAAACCCTGCACCGGGATCACTTCCGCGCCGTGCGCCGCCGCGATCTTGCCGAAGTTGCTGGTCAGCGTATTGGCCGACTTCTTGCCCTTCAGGTCGTCGAAGTTCTTGATCGTGGTGTTGTTCGACGCCACGATCAGCGCCGCGTGCGACGTGATGTACGGGTCGGAGAAATCGTATTTGGCCTTGCGCGCATCGGTCACCGCCACTTCGTTGATCACCGCGTCATAACGGTTCACATCGAGGCCGGCAATCAGACCGTCCCATTTACCTTCGACGAATTGCGGCTTGACGCCGAGACGCTTCGCGATCTCCGTACCGATCTCCACGTCGAAACCGGTCAGCTTGCCGGATTCGTCGTGGTACGTGAACGGCGCATAGGTGCCTTCAGTGCCGATCTTGAACACGCCGGCGGATTTGATCTGCGCGAGTTCGTCGGCGGCGAATGCGGAACTCACGGCCACGGCCTGGAACAACGCGATCAGCAGAATGGAACGAATCGATTTCATCAGGCGGCTCCGTCAAATGTGCCACGCGAGTGGCTGAGTCTTGTGTTGGACAGTCCCCGCCGGCGTTTGCGCCGGGCAGAGTGGGCGGACTGTAGCAAACGGCCTGCGTTTTTACAAAGGATCAGGTTTTCGATCGATATGCGCTTGCGTGCTAAGTGAACAGCCGTGGCCTCCACTATCACGTGGATTCCAACTCTACAGCAGATAGACAGACGCGGCATGCATCGCAACATGGAACCTATGTTGCGCGCCATCGGGGAAAACGCGAGAGGTCTCGCCGCGGCGAACGCGCGGCAGGAGAAAAACGGGCGGCGCCGCGTTTGAAAACGGCGCCGCCCGTCGGTTTGCGAAAGGCTTACCGCTCCACCGGATGCGGTTCCTTGCGCTTGTTGGCGACGCGGATCGCGTCGAAGTAGGCGCCGTTGGGCGGACGTTTCAGGTAACGGCCGGCGCCGCGCACCGCCCGCAACTCGCCATCGGTCCACGCGAGCGCGCCGCGGGTGAGCGTGTGCATCGCCACGCCTTGCACCGTCATGCCTTCGAACACGTTGAAGTCGACCTTCTGATGATGCGTCTTCACCGAAATCGTTTTGCTCGCGTTCGGGTCCCACACCACGAGGTCGGCATCCGCGCCGACCCGCACCGCGCCCTTGCGCGGATACAGGTTGAAGATCTGCGCGGCATTGGTCGACGTAATGCGCACGAACTCGTTCGGCGTGAGACGCCCGGAGTTTACGCCGTGATGCCAGAGCACCGCCATGCGGTCTTCCACGCCGCCGCAGCCATTCGGGATTTTCGTGAAGTCGTCGCGTCCCATGGCTTTCTGCGACGCGCAGAACACGCAGTGATCGGTCGCCGTGGTGTGCAACTGGCCGGCTTGCAAACCACGCCACAATGCCTCGCGATGCTCGGCGGAACGGAACGGCGGGCTCATCACGTGGGCGGCCGCGCGGGTCCAGTCGGGATCGCGGTACACCGCTTCGTCGATCACCAGATGGCCCGGCAATACCTCGCCGAACACGCGCAGACCTTCGCTGCGCGCGCGGGCGATTGCATCGACGGCGTCTTTCGAGGATACGTGCACGATATACACCGGCACGCCCAGCACCTGCGCGATCCTGATCGCGCGATTGGCCGCCTCGCCCTCCACTTCGGGCGGCCGCGACAATGGATGCGCCTCCGGACCGCTAAAGCCTTTCGCCAGCAACTGCCGCTGCAATTGAAACACCAGTTCGCCGTTCTCCGCATGCACGGTGGGCAGCGCGCCGAGTTCGAGCGAACGCGAGAAGCTGTTCACCAGCACTTCGTCGTCGGCCATGATGGCGTTCTTGTAGGCCATGAAGTGCTTGAAGCTCGACACGCCGTGTTCGTGCACCAACGTCCCCATGTCGCGATAGACCGAGTCGTCCCACCACGTCACCGCGACGTGAAAGCCGTAGTCCGACGACGCCTTCTCGGCCCAGCCGCGCCATTCCTTGAAGGCGTCCATCAGCGGCTGCTTCGGGCTCGGAATCACGAAATCGATGATGCTCGTGGTGCCGCCCGACAAACCCGCCGCCGTGCCCGTGTAGAAATCGTCGCTCGCCGTGGTGCCCATGAACGGCAGCTCCATATGCGTGTGCGGATCGATGCCGCCGGGCATCACGTACTGCCCGCCCGCATCGACGATCGTGGCGCCGGCGGGCGCCTCCAGGTCCGCTCCGATCTGCAGAATCGTGCCGCCGTCCTGCGGGTCCGCACACAATACGTCCGCGCGATAGGTGTTCTCCGCGTCGATAATCGTGCCGCCGCGAATCAGGGTCGTCATGTTGCCGCCTCCTTATGAACTGCTGGTTTCGGTGCTGCGTAATTCGTTGGTGCTCATATGGCTGGTTTATGCGCTCGCCACGCGCGCGCTCGGTCCTTTGCTGAGCTTCATCCACGCGCTGTATACGATCGACGCCAACGCGAGCCCGACGAACCACGCATACGTGTAGAGCGTATTGAAGATCGCCGGCACGTTCGGGAACGAGGCCGGAAACGCGGTATGCAAAAAGCCCGGCAGATTCGGCAGCACGCCGATCACGAGCGCGACCACCGCGCCGATATTCCAGCCACCCGTGTAGCTGTATTCGCCGTGTTCGTCGAACAGTTCTCGCGTGTCGAGACGCGTGCCGCGGATCAGGAAATAGTCGACCATCAGAATGCCCGCAACCGGACCGAGCAGCGCCGAGTAGCCGACCAGCCACGTGAAGATATAACCCTGCGTGGTGGCGAGAATCTTCCACGGCATCATCACGATCGCGATGGTCGCGGTGATCATGCCGCCGACACGATACGAAATGCCCTTGGGCCACAGGCTCGAAAAATCGTAAGCAGGCCCGACGAGATTTGCCGCGAGATTGCAGCACATGGTGTCGAGCGTCAGGATGATCAGCGCGACGCCCACGCCGATGCCGGTCATGCGGCTCGTCAGATCGATAGGATCCCAGATCGCCTTGCCGTAGATCACCACCGTCGCCGACGTGACGACCACCGAGATCACCGAGAGCAGCGCCATCGGCACTGGCAAGCCGACCGACTGGCCGATGATCTGATCGCGCTGCGTTCTGGCAAAGCGCGTGAAGTCGGGGATATTCAGCGCGAGCGTGGCCCAGAAGCCGACCATGGCCGTGAGGCCCGGCCAGAACGTGGCCCAGAACAAGCCTTCTTTCTTGCCGCCCGGCACGAATTGCGACGGCGCCGACAGCATCGAACCGAGCCCGCCCGCTTTCGACGTCGCCCACCACACCAGCGCAATGCACATCACGATCTTGATCGGCGCGGACCAGCTTTCGAGCCAGCGGATCGAATCGGTGCCGTGCACGATGAAATAGATTTGAAGTGCCCAGAACACGAGGAAACACGCGAGCTGCGCGAGCGAGATGTCGAGAAACGGCAAAGCCGCGCCGTGCAGCGCGTTGTTGGTGAGAATGTTGAGCAGCGTATAGATCGCGCTGCCGCCGAGCCACGTCTGAATCCCATACCAGCCGCACGCGACAATGGCGCGCAACATCGCCGGTAATTTGGCGCCCTGCGTGCCGAACGAGGAGCGCACCAGCACCGCGTACGGAATGCCGTGCTTCGCACCCGCGTGGCCGATCAGGAGCATCGGCACCAGCACGATCAGGTTGCCGAGCAGCACGGTCGCGACCGCCTGCCACGGCGACATGCCCTCTTCCGTCAAGCCGGCGGCGAGCATGTACGACGCGATGTTCATCACCATGCCGACCCACAGCGCGGCGAAGTGATACCACTTCCACGTGCGCTGCGCGACGCCGGTCGGCGCAAGGTCGTCGTTGTAAAGACTGCTGCCCTGCACGCCGGCCGCGAACTGCGGGTCGGCGGGTTGCGCTGTCTGCTTCATCTAGAGCTCTCCACTCGATCGTTGAGGCCCGCGCGGCTTCTATCGGCGCGTCGGGCCTTTTGGGGAATGACAGGTTCAGTACTAGCGCTGCGTTTGTTTCAGGTTGCCTCAGTTTGCTTTAGTTTTCTTCAACCACGTCCTGTTTCAGGCGGCTTTTGCCGCGTGCGCGTGCGCGTCCGCGTGCTCGGCGGTTTCAGCCGTGTCCGCCGATGCGCTCACGCCTGCGTCCACGCGCGCCGGATTGTTCGGATGCGTGGTCCAGTTCGCGTATTCGCCGTTGTCGACGCGCTCCATCGAGATGCACTGCTCGACCGGACACACGTGCATGCACAGATTGCAACCGACACATTCGGAGTCCATCACTTCAAAATGCCGGACGCCATCTTTTTCTTTCATGATGGCCTGGTGAGCCGTGTCTTCGCAGGCGATATGACACAGGCCGCACTGGATGCACTTGTCCTGGTCGATGCGCGCCTTGATGTCATATTTCAGGTTCAGGCACTTCCAGTCGGTAACGTTCTGGACGGCGCGGCCGCGAATATCGTCGAGTGTCGCGTAGCCTTTTTCGTCCATCCAGTTGGAGAGGCCGTCGGTCAGGTCGGAAACGATACGGAATCCGTAGTGCATCGCCGCCGTGCAGACCTGCACGCTGCCCGCGCCGAGCACCATGAATTCGGCCGCGTCTCGCCATGTCGTAATCCCGCCGATGCCGGAGATCGGCAGATTCGGCGTTTCCACATCGCGCGCGATTTCCGCGACCATATTCAGCGCGATCGGCTTCACGGCCGGCCCGCAATAGCCGCCGTGCGTGCCCTTGCCATCGACCATCGGCAACGGCGACATCGCGTCCAGATCGACGGCGACGATCGAGTTGATCGTGTTGATCAGCGACACGCCGTCCGCGCCGCCCTTATAGGCCGCGCGCGAACCTGTTCGAATGTCACTGATGTTCGGCGTGAGTTTGACGAGGCACGGCAGCCTGGTGCCTTCCTTGACCCAGCGCGTGACCATCTCGACATACTCGGGCACCTGGCCGACGGCCGCGCCCATGCCGCGCTCGCTCATGCCGTGCGGGCAGCCGAAATTCAGTTCGACCGCATCCGCGCCGGTGTCTTCGACGAGCGGCAGAATCCACTTCCAGTCGCGTTCGTTGCACGGCACCATCAGCGAGACGATCATCGCGCGGTCCGGCCAGTCGCGTTTGACTTGCGTGATCTCCTTCAGGTTGACGTCGAGCGGGCGGTCCGTGATCAGCTCGATGTTGTTCAGGCCCGCCATGCGCTGGCCGTTCCATTGCACTGCGCCGTAGCGCGAGCTGACGTTCACCACGTGCGGGTCGAGGCCGAGCGTTTTCCACACCACGCCGCCCCAGCCTGCTTCGAAGGCGCGGTTCACGTTATAGGCTTTGTCGGTCGGCGGCGCGGAGGCGAGCCAGAAAGGATTCGGCGAAGTGATGCCGGCAATCGTACAGCGCAGATCGGCCATGTTCGGCTCCTTGGGGACTGCTGTTTTTTGTCTGGTATGACGCTTCGTCAGGCTTGGCTCGATTCGCTTCAGGCGGCTTTTACCGCTGTGCGAGCGAACTGAGCGTCGATCGCGGCAGCGGCGATCTTGCCGTCCTGCACCGCCTGCACCGTGAGGTCGATGCCGCCGGTGGCCGCGCAATCGCCGCCGGCCCACACGTTCGCGAGCGACGTCTGGCCATTCGCATCGACCGCGATGCGGCTGCCGTCCAACGTCAGCAACTCACGCTCGATGCCGACCGCCACCAGCGTTTGACCGATCGCCTTGAGCACCATGTCGGCCTCGACTACGAAGCGCTCCTCTCCATCATCTTTCGACGTGCGCGCGAATTCGACACCTGTCACCACGCCGCCGTCGCCGATCAGCCGCATCGGCGCGGCATGCGTGACGAGCGTGACGCCGCTGGTCTGCGCGAAGTCGCGTTCGGCCCAAGTCGCGCTCATCGCTTCGACGCCGCGCCGGTACACCATCGTTACCGACGTCGCGCCGAGCTTGCGGCTTTGCACGGCAGCGTCCACCGCCGTATTGCCGCCGCCGATCACGACCACGCGGCGGCCCACCTGCACCCTACCGAGATCGCTCGCGCTGCGTACCTGTTCGATGAAGTCCACCGCGTTCATCACGCCGCGGAGGTCTTCGCCGTCCATCGCGAGCGCCCGCACGCCGGTGAGGCCGATCGCGAGGAACACTGCGTCGTGTTGCTTGCGCAGCGTGTCGAGGTCGACATCGCGTCCGAGCGCGACGCGGTGTTTAATCTCGATGCCGCCGACCGAGCACAGCCACTCCACTTCACGCTGTGCAAAATCGTCGACGGTTTTATAGGCGGCGATACCGTATTCGTTCAGGCCACCGGCTTTTTCGTGCGCGTCGTAAATCGTCACGTTGTGGCCGGCCAGCGCGAGCCGATGCGCACAGGCAAGGCCCGCCGGACCCGCGCCGACCACCGCGACGTGCCGTCCGCTTTCTGCCGCGCGTTTGAAGAGCACCTCGCCGCGCGCCATTGCCCAATCCGTGGCGTGACGTTGCAGCGCGCCGATCGCCACCGGCTTCGCGTCCTGATGGTTCCGCACGCAAGCGCCTTCGCACAGAATCTCCGTCGGGCAGACGCGCGAGCACATGCCGCCTAGCGGGTTGGCCGACAGAATATCCACGGCCGAGCCCTTCAGATTGCCGTTGCTGATCTTGCGGATGAAGCTGGGAATGTCGATCTGCGTCGGGCAAGCGTTCACGCACGGCGCGTCGTAACAGTAGTGGCAGCGGCTCGCCGCCGCGGCTGCGGCACTTGCGTCGAGCAGGGGCGCGATGTCGGAGAACTCGCACGAGAGCTGCTCGGGCGATAGCCGCTGAGCGGCAATATCGCCGGTTTGCTTGATGGCCATACTCGTTCCTTCTTCGATGTGAGGACGTAGCCGCTCCTGCCGGCCACGCTTCGAGCGGCGCCGGGACGGCATGTTTTATGGGCACGACGGTGAAGCGGGTCAAACGTGTCGATACGGACCGCAACCGCTAAAGCGTTATGAAACCGGCTCGCACGCACGCTCCAGCATGGCGTGCAGCAATACATTGGCGCCCGCCTCGATCCATTCGAAGGTGGCGTCCTCGATTTCGTTGTGACTGATCCCGTCCACGCACGGCACGAACACCATCGAAGTCGGCGCAACTTGCGACAGATAGCAGGCATCGTGTCCCGCACCGGACACCATGTTGCGATGCGGATAACCGAAGCGTTCCGCCGCGGCGCGCACGGACTTCACGCAGGCTTCGTCGAAGGCGACCGGCGCGTAATAAAAAATCTGCTCGAGTTCGGTTTCGAGGCCGATACCGTTCGCGATGTCGGCCACGCCCTTGCGCAAGGCGGCATCCATTTTCGCGAGCACGGCATCGTCCGGATGACGGAAATCGGCGGTGAAGAACACGCGGCCCGGAATCACGTTGCGCGAGTTCGGATAGACCTGCATCATGCCGACCGTCGCGCAGCCGAATGGCGCGTTGTCCAGACCGATACGATTGACCAGATCGACCACGCGCGCGGCGCCGAGCAACGCGTCGCGACGGCGCGGCATCGGCGTCGGACCCGCGTGCGCCTCCTGTCCCGTCAGCGTGATTTCGTACCAGCGCTGACCTTGCGCGTCGGTCACGACGCCAATGGTTTTCTGCTCGGCTTCGAGAATCGGGCCCTGTTCGATATGCAGTTCGAACGCCGCGTGCAGTGGCCGTCCGCCGCATGGAATATCGCCCGCATAGCCGATGCGTTCGAGTTCCTCGCCGATGGTCTTACCGTCCACGTCCTTGCGCGACAGACCGTAGTCGAGCGTGAACACGCCGGCGAACACGCCCGAGGCCACCATCGCGGGCGCGAAGCGCGAGCCTTCCTCGTTGGTCCAGATCACCACTTCGACCGGGTGCTCCGTCTCGATGCCGTGATCGTTCAGACTCCGAATTACTTCGAGACCGCCGAGGACGCCGTAGATGCCGTCGAAGCGGCCACCGGTCGGTTGCGAGTCGGCGTGCGAACCGGTCATGACCGGCAACGCGGCGGGATTGCGCCCGGCGCGGCGCATGAATACATTGCCCATCTGGTCCACACTGACCGTGCAGCCGGCTTCCTTCGCCCAACTGACGATCAGATCGCGTCCTTCCTTATCGAGGTCGGTGAGCGCGAGGCGGCAGACGCCGCCTTTGGGCGTTGCGCCGATCTTCGCCATGGTCATCAGGCTGTCCCACAGCCGCTTGCCGTCGACCTTGATCGACGTGGTGGGTTCAGCATGCTTCAGCGCTTCGGATACCGCATTCATTCGTCTCGCTCCTTTCGGTGAACCGACATGAAACTGGTGCATCGGCGGCGGGTTTTGGGGCGTGCCCGCACGGGGGCGGTGCATATTCGAAGCCCTCGATCACCTCTCGCACAGAGGGCAAACCCTGGGGCATCGGCCGCTCTTCCAATCCTGTCCAGTTGGACAGGTTGTAGCCGATTAAACTCGCCAAATCAACACCTTTCGTGCGGTGAGAAACATAGCGAGAAGCGTGCCATTGCACCGCAGCACGCCTTCGACGTGTGAGACGAATGCGCGTGTGGGCAGCGCGTCAAACGACTAGAATGAAGCGCGACGCGGCACCCATGCCGCCGAAGGCGAACATGAGAGACGACGACGTGGCGGCTGACATCACGGAAAACGGGGAAACACGCGCACCTTTGCGGCGGCGCAAGGCGCACATTCGCGAGTCGAATGAAGCGCACCTTCTGGCGTGCGCCGAGGCGGTTTTCGCCGAGCGCGGACTCGACGGCACGAGCACCGCGATGATAGCGGAACGCGCGGGCTTACCAAAAGCCAACGTGCATTACTACTTCCCGACAAAGCTCGCGCTGTATCGACGCGTGCTGGAAGACCTGTTCGAAGACTGGCATCGCGCGGCGGATACGTTCGAGTGCAGCGACGACCCCGTCGAAGCGATCGGCGGGTACGTGCGCGCGAAAATGGAATTATCGCGGCGCCGGCCGCTCGGTTCGAAGGTGTGGGCGAGCGAGATCATTCACGGCGCGGAGCATATGGAGGACATTCTCACGGAGCGGGTGAAGCCGTGGCTCGATAGCCGTGTGAAGGTGATCGACGATTGGATCGCGCGCGGGCTGCTTGCGCCGGTGAATGCGCAGACGCTGATGTATATGATCTGGGCGACGACACAGCACTATGCCGACTTTGATGCGCAGATTCGCGCGCTTAAGGACAAGCGCGCGTTGACGCAAAAGGCGTTCGATGCGACTACGGAGGAAGTGGTGCAGTTGGTGATTCGGGCTTGCGGGGCGGTGTCGCCCGCACAGCATGAGGATGGCGTCGACCCTGCGAGATAGAGGTAACTGAAAAGGCCCGCTGTCGATGATGACCAGCGGAGCCTTATAAGACCCGGCGCATCAATACGTCTCCAGATGCAGCCTCCCCTCCTTCTTCAACTTCACCCACAGCGCTTCCCAATCGAGCTGATGCCGCTCGCCAATCTCCTTGAGCGCTTGCAGCACGCCATCCTCCATCCCCTTCAACCCGCACACGTAAATATGCGTGTTGTCGTCCTTGAGCATTTGCGCCACATCGACGGCGCGTTCGCGCATGGCGTCCTGAACATAACGCTTCGGTTGACCGGGCGTACGCGAAAACGCCAGATTCGTATCGATGAAATCCTTCGGCAGATTCGTAAGCGGCCCGAAGTACGGCAACTCTTCCTTGGTCCGCGCGCCGAAGAACAACATCAACTTGCCCGTAGCGCCCTTCAGCCGACGCCGGCGGCGATACTCGGTCATCGCGCGCATCGGCGCTGAGCCCGTGCCGGTGCAGATCATCAGCAGATGCGAGTTCGGATGGTTCGGCATCAGGAACGTGCCGCCGAACGGGCCGATCACCTTGACCACGTCACCCTTCTTCAGATCGCACAGGTAGTTCGAACACACGCCGTCCAATGAGTCGCCGTGTTGCTGCGAAACACGTTTGACCGTCAGCGAGACGTTGTTGTAACCAGGCCGCTCGCCATCGCGCGGGCTCGCAATCGAATACTGGCGCGCGTGATGCGCGCGGCCGTCGGCGGCAGTGCCGGGCGGCAGAATGCCGATCGACTGGCCTTCCAGCACCGGGAACGGCATCGACCCAAAATCCAGCACGATATGATGAATGTCGCTATCGGTCGATCCGTCCGTCAGCCGGTAGTTGCCGACCACCGTCGCGCTAGTCGGCTCCTTGTGCGTGTAGAGATTCACGTAGGGCTTCGCTGCGGACCACGGCGGCACGACCGAGCCGCGCACGGTATCCACTTCGATGCCGCTCGCCTCGGCCACCGTATCGCCCGACGCGCCCGCGCCTGGCAATTCGTCCGCGGCGGGCACGGCCATCGTGTTCTGTTCCGGCAGGACGTCCCATGTGAACTGCTCTTCGATCGGATACGCGTCGGCCTTCAGCACCGTGCGCCAGTTATCGATTGCGCCGGTCGGACACGGCGGCACGCACGCCATGCAGCCGTTGCAGATCTCCGCCTTGACCACGTAGTTGTTGTCGTCGTGCGTGATCGCATCGACCGGGCAAGTCTCTTCGCACGTATTGCAGCGAATGCAGATTTCCGGATCGATCAGATGCTGCCTGAGAACTTCGATCGATACTGGGCCGTTCATGACTTCCTCCATCTTGAGATGCGGCGCAACCGTGCATGGCGCCGTTCGCCGCCCGCGCGCTCAGTTAAAGCGCACGTATTCGAAATCGACCGGCTGACGGTTCACGCCCATTGCGGGCGGCGCGATCCAGTTGGCGAACTTGCCGGCTTCCGTCACGCGTCCCATCAAAGAAGCGACGTAAGCGCGGTCTTCCGGCGTAGCGAGCCATTTCGCCTCATTGGCAGCCCATTCGCTTTCGCTGACCACACGGCCATCGGGCGACACACGCGTACCCGCGAACGTGCCGATCTGCCGATTGAACGCTTTATGCGGCACAGTCATGCGGAAATCGATGCCCGCTTTGTCCAGCACCTTGTTCCAGCGCCCCACGCCCGCTACCGAATCCTTGATGTAGTCGTCGCGCAGCACTTCGTTCATCGCGTTGAGCATCGGCACTTCGCGCTCGACCAGCTTGCCGTCCTGCACGTCGAGCAGCTTGTAGCTCTGACCGTTCAACTGATGATCGTCGTCGCGCTTGTTTTCTTCGTAGCGGCCTTTGAGGCCCGAGCTATAGAACGTGGCCGCGTTGGAAGAATGATCCGCGCCGAACAGGTCGATCGTGACCGAGTAATGGAAGTTCAGATAGCGTTGAATGGTCGGCAGATCGATCACGCCGGCCGCGCGAAGCTTCGAGACGTCGTCGGTGCCGAGTTCGTTCATCACCTGAGCTGTGCGCTGGATCACGCGAGATACACCCGACTCGCCGACGAACATGTGATGCGCTTCTTCAGTCAGCATGAACCTCGTGGTACGCGCGAGCGGATCGAAGCCCGACTCGGCGAGCGCCGACAACTGGAACTTGCCGTCGCGATCGGTGAAGTACGTGAACATGAAAAACGCGAGCCAGTCCGGCGTTTTCTCGTTGAACGCGCCGAGAATGCGGGGATTGTCGTCGTCGCCTGAACGGCGGCCGAGCAATGCTTCGGCTTCCTCACGGCCATCGCGGCCGAAGTAACGATGCAGCAGATACACCATCGCCCACAGGTGGCGGCCTTCTTCCACGTTCACCTGGAAGAGGTTGCGCAAGTCGTACATGGAGGGCGCCGTCAAGCCAAGGTGACGCTGCTGTTCGACCGACGCCGGCTCGGTATCGCCCTGCGTCACGATGATACGGCGCAGATTCGCGCGATGTTCGCCGGGCACGTCCTGCCAGGCTGCTTCGCCCTTGTGTTCGCCGAAATGAATCTTGCGGTCCTGCTCGCCAGGCGTGAGGAAAATGCCCCAGCGGTAGTCCGGCATCTTCACATGATCGAAATGCGCCCAACCGCCCGCGTCGACGCTTACGGCGGTACGCAGATAAACGTCATAGCCGTGCGAGCCTTCCGGGCCCATATCGCCCCACCACGCCAGGAAATTCGGCTGCCATTGTTCGAGTGCGCGTTGCAGCGCGCGGTCGTCCGCGAGGTTGACGTTGTTCGGAATCTTTTCGCTGTAGTTGATCGTTGACATGGTCGGTTCCTGGGTTCGGAAACTGCAGTGACGATGAATGGCGCGTATTGGGCAAACGGTGGCCTCTTTCGCCCTCGTTGCGCGGATGGCGTTCAGGCACCGATCACGCGCGCATCAAATGCGTATCAAACACGCGAGACGTCGAATTGCGCCTTGCTGCCCTTGCCATACACCTTGAGCGCGCCCTTCTCGCCCACTGCGTTCGGCCGGTTGAAAATCCAGTTCTGCCACGCGGTGAGACGACCGAAAATGCGCGTCTCCATTGTTTCCGGACCGTTGAAGCGCAGGTTCGCTTCGAGTCCGGTCAATGCATCCGGCGACATCGCGGCGCGTTCTTCGAGCGCGATTCGGATTTCGTCGGCCCAGTCGATGTCGTCGGGCGATGCGGTGACGAGACCGAGGCGTTCGGCTTCGACTGGCTTGATCGGCTGACCGATCAGGGAGCGCACAGCATCGAGCGGCTCCGCTTCCTCATAGAAACGGCGACCGAGACGCGACTGATGCGTGACCATCGGATAAAGGCCGAAGTTGACTTCGGACAGCGTGATGGCCGGCTCTTCCTCTTCGTTGCTCGGCAGCGCCGCCATATACGTGCGGTCGGCGGCGAACGCGAGTTCCGCGAAAGTGCCGGCAAAGCACGAGCCCGGCTCGATCAGCGCGAACAGCGAACGCGACGAGACGTCGATGCGCGCCAGCGTGCGGCGCAACAGGCCGATGGTCTCGCGCACGAACCAGTGATCTTTGTGTTGCATGAGCGAGGCGTCCGCGGCGAGCAGATTGCGGGCGTCACCTTCGGTCTTGAAGACCCATGTGCCGACCGCAAGTTCGTTGGTGCGCATGCACAGAATCGCGTCGTCGAGTTCGCGGGCGAATTGCAACGGCCACCAGTTCACGCCGGCTGCGACGATCGCATCGATATTCGTGGGCGGTTCGCTCTGCGGCGCCTTGGCCGTGAACGTCGCGATACGTTTTGCACGATCGATCGTGACGTCGAGCGTTTTATAAGTGAGGCCGTCTTCGCGATCCGTGCGTTCGATACGCGTGAGCACAACGCCGTGTGCGTCAGCGGGGCGATCGCTTTGCCCGGCGAGTTCGAGTGCGCGTGCCTGGATCGCCTGGTCGAACTGATTCGGCTTCACGACTTCATCCACGAGACGCCATGCTTTCGCGCGCTCGCCGCGTACACCCTCGACCACCGTGCAGAAGATATCGGCGCGATCGTGCCGCACCTTGCGTTTGTCGGTGACGCGCGTGAGGCCGCCGGTGCCCGGCAGCACGCCGAGCAGCGGCACTTCAGGCAGCGACACCGACGACGAGCGGTCGTCCACCAGATAGATTTCGTCGCAGGCCAGAGCGAGTTCATAACCGCCACCGGCGCACGCACCGTTCACGGCAGCAAGAAACTTCAGTCCTGAATGACGCGATGAATCTTCCAGACCGTTGCGCGTTTCGTTGGTGAACTTGCAGAAGTTGACCTTCCACGCATGTGTCGAGAGACCGAGCATGAAAATGTTGGCGCCCGAGCAGAACACGCGGTCTTTCAGGCTCGTCAGCACAACGGTTTTCACTTCGGGATGCTCGAAGCGGATGCGCTGTACCGCGTCGTGCAGTTCGATGTCGACGCCGAGATCGTACGAATTCAGCTTCAGCTTGTAGCCGTCACGAATGCCGCCGTCCTCGGCGATATCGATGCCGAGCGTCGCGACGGGACCGTTGAAGCTCAGCTTCCAGTGCTTGTACTGGGAGGGTTCAGTGCGGTAGTCAACCGGCGCGACGGCGGTTTCTGCTGTGGACATGGGGCGTCTCCTGACTGGACGATGCAAAACTGTTTTTTGAACAATAGTGCACCGCCAAACCCATGTAAAGCACTTTAGTGCATGTTTGCTAGTAAACCCTGACGTCGAATTGCACGTTAGCCGAGCCGCGCTTCGTCGGGCGATTCCGCGGCCAGTCTCGCGGCAAGGCGGTCGCGCAGTTGCAGGTAGGCGTCGGCCAAGGTTTTTTCGCTGGTGTCGAAGGTCATGTCGGCGCGGGCGTAGAGCTCGCTGCGCCCCGCCAAGATGCGCTTCAGGTCGTCCATCGCCTCCTTGTTGCCCGACATCGGCCGCAGGTCGCCTTGCGCGACGACGCGGCGCATGTGCTCCTCCGGCGCGGCCTGCAGCCACACCGTATAGCAATGCGACAGCAGCGTATTGAAGGTGCCCGACTCCGACACCAGCCCGCCCGGCGACGCGATCACCGCGCGCTCGTGCTCCTGAATCACGGCCTCCAGCGCGCGGTGTTCGTAACGCCGGTAAGCGGCCGCGCCATAAAGCGAATGAATCTCCGAGGGCGGGCAGCCGGCCAGTTGCTCGATTACACGTGTGAGTTCGACGAACGGCACTTTGCGCTCCTGCGCGAGCATTCGTCCGAGCGTCGATTTGCCGGCGCCGCGCAGGCCGATCAACGCAATCCGGTCCTTGCGATGCGGGTCGCGCGGCGCCTGTGCGAACATCTCGGCGAGCGCCACGCGGGCGCGCTGCAAGGCCGCCTGATCGCGTCCGTGCAGCAACTCGCGAATCAGCAGCCATTCGGCGGAGGCAGTGGTCTCATCGCCGATCACCTCGGCCAACGAACAGTTCAAGGTACCCGCGATCTGCCGCAGCACCAGCACCGACGCATTGCCCACCCCCGATTCCAGATTCGCCAGATGCCGCTCCGACAGGCCGGTTTCCGCGGCTAGCGTCTTGCGCGTCATGCCGCGGCGCGCGCGCAGCAGACGCACGCGTTCGCCCATTGCCGTGAGAAACGGATCGCGCTCGGCGCCGCGCTCCGGCGCCCGTTCGGCACGGCCCGCGTCCTCGTCGCTTGAGTCAGCCAGCGGTGCGGAAGAGTAATTTTGGTTCATGTTTTACTGCCCGTTAACTGCGATACATGTACTATAGTGCTTGACAGGCACCAGGTGAACGGTTAATTTTCGCCAAATATTGATCCAATAACAAACGCTGTTGAGAACTTTCGGCAGCGTTACGGAGATGGCGCGACGACTCGCATGCATTAACGTGCGTGTGGCGGTCTAGGGCGCCGATCTGGAGGCTCGCATGTCCCCACATGAATTCCAGCGCCTGATCGCGGGCGTCACGGAGCAACTCGACGGCCGGCCGCTCGACGGCAAGCTGGCGGACTGGCTGAACGACACCTATCCCGCCGGCGGCGACGCGTTCCGCGAGCTTGCAGCGGCGTGCCGAACCGGCGTCGCCGAAGGCTGGCTGTGCAACCGCGAAGGCGGCGGGATTCGCTACGGCCGCATCTTCAAGGCGCTGCCCGAAACCCACGGCTTTTCCGTCGACGTCGTCGATATGAAGGATATTGCCGGTCCGCATCATGTTCATCCGAACGGCGAGATCGATCTGATCATGCCGCTCACCGAAGGCGCCACCTTCGACGGCCACCCGGCCGGATGGTGCGTGTACGGACCCGGCTCCGCGCATCGGCCGACGGTGGCGAACGGCGAGGCGTTGGTGCTCTATCTCCTGCCGCAAGGCGCCATCGAATTCACTCCCGCCTGAGTGCCGCCATGACCGAACTCCTGAAGAACCATGTAGGCGGCGAGTGGATCGCCGGCAGCGGCACAGGCGTCACGCTCACCGATCCGGTGACAGGCGTCGCGCTCGTGCGTGTGTCGAGCGAAGGTCTCGATCTCGCACACGCGTTCGGCTTTGCGCGCGATACCGGCGGCGCCGCGTTGCGCGCCTTGACCTACGCGCAGCGCGCCGCGCGTCTCGTCGATATCGTCAAATTGCTGCAAGCGAAACGCGACGACTACTATGCGATCGCCACCGCGAACTCGGGCACCACGCGCAACGATTCGGCGGTCGATATCGACGGCGGCATTTTCACGCTCTCGTATTACGCGAAACTCGGTGCGTCGCTCGGCGACGTGCATGCGCTGCGTGACGGCGAAAGCGTCTCGCTGAGCAAGGATCAATCGTTCAGCGTGCAGCACGTGCTCACGCCGACACGCGGCGTCGCGCTGTTTATCAACGCGTTCAATTTTCCGTCGTGGGGCTTGTGGGAAAAAGCGGCGCCGGCGTTGCTATCCGGCGTGCCCGTCATCGTCAAGCCGGCTACGGCAACCGCCTGGCTCACCCAACGCATGGTCGCCGATGTGGTCGATGCGGGCATTCTGCCGCCCGGCGCGCTCTCGGTGATTTGTGGCAGTTCGGCGGGCTTGCTCGATCAGATTCAGTCTTTCGACGTCGTGTCGTTCACGGGCTCGGCGCAAACCGCCGCCACGTTGCGCGCGCATCCGGCCTTCGTGCAGCGCGGCGCGCGTCTGAACGTCGAAGCCGATAGCCTCAATAGCGCGATTCTGTGCGCCGACGCCACGCCCGACACACCGGCCTTCGATCTCTTCATCAAGGAAGTGGTGCGCGAGATGACGGTGAAATCCGGGCAAAAATGCACGGCGATCCGGCGCGCGTTCGTCCCCGAGGGCGCACTTGAAGCCGTGCTCGAAGCGCTCAACGCGAAGCTCGCGAAAATCACCGTCGGCGATCCGCGCAACGACACCGTGCGCATGGGTTCGCTCGTGAGCCACGAGCAATACGAGAACGTGCTGGCCGGCATCGCGGCGCTGCGCGAAGAAGCGGTGCTCGCCTTCGACGGCTCCGCTGTGCCGCTCATCGACGCAGACTCAAATATCGCGGCTTGCATCGCGCCGCATCTGTTCGTGGTCAATGATCCGGATAACGCGACGCTACTGCACGACGTCGAAGTGTTCGGACCGGTGGCGAGCGTGGCGCCCTATCGCGTCGCCACTGACGCAGCAACGTTGCCCGAAGCGCACGCGGTCGCTCTCGCGCGGCGCGGCCAAGGATCGCTCGTCGCCTCGATCTATTCGAACGACGAAGCACATCTCGGCCGCCTTGCGCTCGAACTTGCGGATTCGCACGGCCGCGTGCATGCCATTTCGCCTTCAGTCCAGCAGAGTCAAACGGGTCACGGCAACGTGATGCCGATGTCGCTGCACGGCGGCCCGGGCCGCGCGGGCGGCGGCGAGGAACTCGGCGGCTTGCGCGCGCTAGGTTTCTATCACCGGCGTTCGGCCATTCAGGCAGCGAGCGCGGCAATCGGCTCGCTGACGCAAGCGACTCATTTGCCCAAGACCTGACGGCGCACGAATCTAACGATAAGGACCGGGCAAGCACATTAGCCTGACAGCATCGAGCGGATCACGAGCACAGAATAGCCGGACCGCGCCCACCCGATGGAGGAGACACATGGAAGCCCTGTTGGAAAAGGCCGCGAATCAGCCCGCCGCGACAGTCGAAGCGCCGCCCGCGCTATTCAATTTCGCGGCCTACCTGTTTCGACTGAACGAAACACGCGCCGCCAAGACTGCCTATATCGACGACACCGGCAGCATCACCTACGGTGAACTGGAAGAACGCGCGCGGCGTTTCGCTAGCGCGCTGCGCACGCTCGGCGTGCATCCCGAAGAGCGCGTACTGCTCGTCATGCTCGATACCATCGCCCTGCCGGTTGCCTTTCTCGGCGCGCTCTACGCGGGCGTCGTGCCGGTCGTTGCGAACACGCTGCTCACGCCCGCCGACTACGTGTATATGCTCACGCATAGCCATGCGCGCGCGGTGATCGCCTCGGGTGCGCTGGTGCAGAACGTAACGCAAGCGCTAAATTCCTCCGAACACGACGGTTGTCAGTTGATCGTCTCGCAGCCGTGTGAAGGCGAGCCGCTTCTCGCGCCTCTGCTCGAAGAATTGATCGACGCCGCCGCGCCCGCCGCCAAAGCCGCGGCAACCGGTTGCGACGACATCGCCTTCTGGCTGTATTCGTCAGGCTCGACCGGCAAACCGAAGGGCACGGTCCACACGCATGCAAACCTGTACTGGACCGCCGAGCTGTATGCCAAGCCGATTCTCGGTATCGCCGAAAGCGACGTGGTGTTCTCGGCGGCCAAGCTGTTCTTTGCATATGGTCTCGGCAACGGCCTGACGTTTCCGCTGTCGGTCGGCGCCACGGCGATCCTGATGGCGGAGCGTCCCACCGCCGACGCAATTTTCACGCGTCTCGTCAAACATCGCCCTACTGTGTTCTACGGCGTGCCCACGCTCTACGCGAACATGCTGGTCTCACCCAACTTGCCCGCGCGCGCCGATGTCGCGATGCGCATCTGCACCTCGGCGGGCGAAGCGTTGCCGCGTGAAATCGGCGAGCGCTTCACCGCGCATTTCGGCTGCGAGATTCTCGACGGCATCGGCTCGACTGAAATGCTGCATATCTTCCTGTCCAATCGCGCGGGCGCGGTCGAGTATGGGACGACGGGGCGACCCGTGCCGGGATACGAAGTCGAGTTGCGCGACGACGCCGGTCACGCCGTGGCCGATGGCGAAGTCGGCGATCTGTATATCAAAGGCCCGAGCGCAGCCGTGATGTACTGGAACAACCGCGAGAAAACGCGCGCTACTTTTCTCGGCGAATGGATTCGCAGCGGCGACAAGTACTGCCGGCTGGCGAACGGCTGCTATGTCTACGCGGGCCGCAGCGACGACATGCTTAAAGTGAGCGGCCAGTATGTCTCGCCGGTCGAAGTGGAAATGGTGCTGGTGCAGCACGGCGCGGTGCTCGAAGCGGCGGTGGTCGGTGTCGATCACGGCGGCCTTGTCAAAACTCGCGCTTTCGTGGTGTTGAAGCGTGAATTCGCGGCGTCTGAGATACTCGCGGATGAGTTGAAGGCTTTCGTGAAGGACCGCCTCGCGCCACATAAATACCCGCGCGATATCGTGTTCGTCGACGATTTGCCGAAGACTGCCACCGGAAAAATTCAACGCTTCAAACTGCGCGAGCAGTCATAAGGTGATTTATGCAGAACCCCGCCATTGGCAACGTTGCAGCGACGACCGCCAGCGAATTCGCTGATTTGCCTGCTACCGCGTCGCATGGGCCGTTGCGCATCGAGTATCGTTGGCTCAATGAAGCGGCAGGCGACGCGCCGATCGCCGTCTTCCTGCACGAAGGTCTCGGCTCGATCGCGATGTGGCGCGAGTGGCCGCAAACGCTGTGCGAACGGCTCGGCATGCGCGGGCTGGTTTATTCGCGGCCCGGCTACGGACTTTCCACGCCGCGTCCGCATGCAGTGAAGTGGCCCGTCGATTTCATGACGGCGCAGGCGCGCGACATTCTGCCCGCTTTGCTCGACGCACTCGATATCGATATGCGCGAACGCCGGCGCATGTGGGTGATCGGCCATAGCGACGGCGGTTCGATCACGCTGCTGTACGCAGCACTCCATCCGGAAGAATTGGCCGGTGCGGTGGCCATTGCGCCGCACGTTTTCGTCGAAGATATTTCGGTGGAGAGTATCGCGCAGACCAAACAACTCTACGAAACAACGGACCTGCGCAGCAAGCTCGCCCGCTATCACGCGGACGTCGATTCCGCGTTTTATGGCTGGAACGACATCTGGCTGAATCCGGCATTCAGGCAGTGGTCGATAGCAGAAGAACTGGCGTCGATCCGCAAGCCGCTGCTCGCGGTGCAAGGGCGCGACGACAACTACGGCACGATGGCCCAGATCGATACGATCGCCGTACAGGTGCCGCATGCGCAACTGGTCAAGCTCGACGCTTGCGGGCACTCGCCGCATCGCGACGCGCCGCAACCGCTGAACGAAGCCATTGCGGCATTCATTTTGAACGCGGCGCGTCTGGACCATTGAGTCATGTGCGCGGCGCGTCTTCACGACGCGCCGCATTGCAGCGCTATTGCTGTCGAACCGCTCAGATCACCGTAGACAAACCCAGCGTCAACAACAACGCTGTCACCGAGATGATCGTTTCGCAAACGGTCCATGTCTTGAAGGTTTGCGGCACCGTCATGCCGAAGTACTCCTTCACCAGCCAGAAGCCGCCGTCGTTCACGTGCGAGAGGATTAGCGACCCCGCACCGGTGGCCAGCACCAGCAACTCGGGGCGCACGCCACCCACCGTGCTGGCGGCCGCAGCCGCGATCGGCGCGATGATGCCGGCAGCCGTTGCCATCGCCACCGTCGCCGAACCGGTCGCCACGCGAATCAGCGCCGCCACCAGCCAGGCGAGAATTAGCAACGGCACGTGCGCGCCGGTCGCGACATCGACGATTGCTTTCGACGCGCCGCTGTCGATCAGAATGCGCCCGAAACCCGCGCCCGCTCCCACCACCAGCGTGATGCTCGCGGTCGGCGCGAGACATTCGTTGGTGAACTTGAGGATCTGGTCGCGGTTGAAGCCGCGCGCCTTGCCGAACGTGATGAAGCTCAACAGCACAGCCAGCAGCAGCGCCATGTCCGGGTGACCGATCAGGCGCAGCACGTTATTCGCTGTCGATTTGGCCGGCACGATCAAATCGGCCCAACTGCCGACCAGCATCAGCAGCACCGGCAACAACACTGTCAACAGGGTGATGCCGAAGCCCGGCAATTCCTGGTGCGAGCGCTTCGCGTCCTGTTCGATGAATTGCTGCGCCATCGGATTGACGCCGTCGAGCACCACAAAGCGCGCGATCAGCTTCGAGAACAACGGACCGGCAATCGCAGCGGTCGGAATGCCGACGATCAGCGCGTAGAAAATCGTGTGGCCGATATCCGCGTTGTACGCGGTCACTGCGAGCAACGCGGCCGGATGCGGCGGAATCAGCCCGTGCACGACCGAGAGACCCGCCACCATCGGAATGCCGACGCGAATCATCGAGGTGCCGGTACGCTGCGCCACGTTGAACGCAATCGGAATCAGCAGCACGAAGCCGACTTCGAAGAACACCGGCAAGCCGACGAGGAACGCGATGCACATCATCGCCCAATGCACGTTCTTCGGACCGAACAGGTCGATCAACGTGCGTGCGATGCGCTCCGCGCCGCCCGACTCGGCCATCATCTTGCCGAGCATGGTGCCCAGACCGACCACGATCGCAATGTGGCCGAGCGTGCCGCCCACGCCGGTTTCGAACGACTTGAGAATCGACGTCGCCGGCATGCCGACGGCCAGCGCCAACGCCACCGACACCACCATCAAGGTGATGAACGGATTCATCTTGAAGCGCGCGATCAGCACGACGAGCGCGATGATGGCAATCAATGCATAGACGAGTAACAGACTTCCTTGAACGGTCGCCATAGGTGCTCCTGAAGGGAAAGAACCGCGCCGCCGCTTTGAGCGCTTTGCAGCGCTCTCTGCCGCATAGGTCACACGACATGCTGCGAATGCGACAACGCGGGCGGCGTGCTTAGAACTTGTGGCGAATGCCGGCGACGGTCACGAACTGACCGTTGTTGCTCGACGGATTGGAAATGCCTTCAACCCACGCTTTCGAACCGGACGAGCGCTGATAGATGCCGTTCAGGTAGAGGTCGGTCGTCTTGGACAGGAAATACTCGCCGCCCAGGCTCAACTGGTTGTAATGCGCGTTGGTCGCCGCGGTGCCGCTGGTGTTCTGCGTCGTGTAGATGTAGCCGAGCGCGAGCAGCGTGGCCGGCGTGAACTGGTACTTCAGGCTGGCTTCGTAGTTGGCGAACCGCAGGCTGCCGCCCGTCAGCAACTGGAATTGCGAGTTCGTGTAGAGCAATGCGACGGTAGCCGGACCGAACACGTACGCACCGCCCGCGCCCCACACCTGATTGCGCTTCACACCGCTGATGATCGACGAGCCGGTGTTGTAGTAATTGTCCGATGGCGCCGCGCCAGCGGTGCCGGTGGCCGGCCGATTGACCAGCGAGTACGCCGCGTCCAGACGCAGCGGACCGTTCACGTAATCAGCGCCGACGCTCCATGCGCGGTTGTTGGAGAAGTCGCCCGCAGCGTTCGAGAACGCGTACATGGCGTTGGCAGTGAAGCCGGCATACGTCGGCGTGGTGTACTTGACCGCGTTATTGGTGCGATACGTGTTGTTGATATCGTCGTTGTCGTAGATCGCGTTGCCGTACTGGCTCATGGCGCCGACGCCGTTGATCTGCAGATTCGACAGATAGTCCTGCACGCTGTTGTACTGACGGCCAAGCGTGATCGTGCCGGCCCTATTGTTGGACAGCGCGACCCATGCGCTACGACCGAAGATGCGGCCGCCCTGGCCCAATGCGCCGGTCTCCAGGCTAAAGCCGTTTTCCAGCTTGAACATCACCTTGTTGCCGCCGCCCAGATCTTCCGTGCCGAGCAGGCCCCAGCGCGAGCCCTGCACATTGCCCTGCGTCGCCTGATAGGCCTTTTCGCCCTTCTGATTGTTCGTGAACGTAAAGCCCGCGTCGACGATACCGTAAAGCGTCACGCTGCTTTGCGCCTGCGCGGCTTGTGCGGTGAGTCCGGCCACTGCGAAGGCGATGGCCGTACGGAGAATCTGCTTGTGCGTCATGGTTTCCTCAAGTCGAAAGAAAAACGAACGCCGGTGACATCGAGCGTGTTCCGGCGATATAAGTAGTACTAAGCGGGCAAGTCAAAGCAGCACCGGAACGGCGTCCGGTGCTGCGGTCAAGCCAGGGTCATCGGTGAAGCGAAATCAGTCGGGCCAGTTGCGGCGCGCGGCGATGCGGCGAGCGTCGCGCTGGTAAAACGGTGTGACGATGGGTTCGGGCGACAGACGCGCCCGCTCGAGTTCGGCAGTCAGCCTGGCCAGCACGATCTGCTCTTCACCCGGGTGCAGATTGCACGGGTCGATAAAGAAGAAATGCAATTCGGCTTCGTGATCGCGCACGATCACCGGCGCTTCCCCCGCAGACGGACGCGCCAGTGCATCGGCGAGATCCCATGCGGTGATGCGTGCCTGCTTCGGATCGATGTGCAACTTCAGGCGGTCGAGCGGATTGCCGGTCGGATCGGCGTCGATCTCTGCCCACACACCGTCGCAACGGTTCAGCGTTTCGCGCCACAGCGCCAGGTAGCCGCGTTCGCGGGCACGGATCGCGACGTGGTCGCGCTGCTGCCACTGCTCGAGCGCGGCAATCGCGCCGACAATGCCTTCCTTACCGACTTTCATGCCGCGGCCGATGCCGCCATTCTGGAAATAAGCGGCACGTACCAGCGCTTTCTTGCCCGCGACGATGCCGGCGGTCAGTCCGCCGAGAAACTTGTGCGCGGAATACAGCACGAGGTCCGCGCCGGCGGCGATGAAGCGCTTGAGGTCGTATTCGGAAGCCGCGTCGACAATCACCGGTACGCCCTTCGCACGCGCAATTGCTATAAATTCTTCGAGCGGGATCATGCCGAATTGCACGGTGTGATGCGACACCACGTAGAGTGCCGCAGCCGTGCGTTCGGTGATGGCGGTGTTCAGCTGATAACCGTGAGCTTCGGTGGCCGCGCCGACTGGCACGACGCGCGCGCCCGACAAACGGATCGCCTGATCCACCGGTGCGCCATAATTGACGAGATGGCCGGTCTGAATCACGACTTCGTTGCGCAGGCCCGGCAAGCTGCTCGTATCCGGCAGGCGTTCGATCAAGCCGTGGTCGTCGCCCGTCATGGTGGCGGCGATGGCAAGCGTGATGGCCGCTGAGCACGACGCGGTGACATAGCCAGCTTCGCTGCCGCACGCTGCGCTGATCGCAGCGGATGCCTTGCGTTGCAGATCGTCGATCTCGACGAATTGCGGCAGCATCTGCGCTACCGTGTCGATCACCGGCGCGCTGACGCTGGACGCGCCCAGGCTCGTCATCGTGCCCGAAGCATTGATGACGGGGCGTAAGCCAAAACGAGAGCGAATGTCCATGAAGCGCCTCCGACCTGGTATTTCTTAATTATGGAATATATGTTGTAATTGCGGATCAGTCTAGCATACAATCCCCCTGCGTCAACTGGCCAAAAACATAGCGACAGAGGAGCACGATGGCTCGCACGTCCCGACCTTCAGCGTCCGCCGGCGAATCCGCGGCGGCAGCGGCGCATCCGTCCGCCGAGCAAGCGCAGGGTGAAACCGTGGCGCCGCGCACGCGCACCAGCGCGCTCGACCGGGCCGTGCAGATTCTCGACGCGCTTCAGCAGGCGAACCGCCCCGCCACCGCGTATGAAGTCGCGCGCATCGTGGGCGCACCGTTGTCCACCGTGTATTCGATCATCAACGACATGGTCGAGAAAAGTCTGCTGGCGCGGCGTGTCGACGGCACCATCTGGCTCGGCTCGCGCCTGTACGGCTACGGCCTGACTTACGCGAGTTCGCTCGACTATCTCGCGGTCGCGCATGAGGAAATGCAGCGGCTCTCCGCCGAGGTCGAAGAAACCGTGCAAGTCTGCGGTCTCGAAGACGGCATGATGGTGGTTCAGCAAATGGCCGAAGGCCCCGGGCATTTTCGCGTCACGTCGCGAGTCGGCAGTCGCGTGCCGCTCAACTGGACGGCTTCGGGCCGATTGCTGGTCGGCCACTTACCGGATGCCGAACGGGTCGCGTTTTTCGCCCAGCACGCGCAAAGCTCGCCCACCGGGCGCGCGGAAACGCGGCCGGAAGTGCTCGCGCAGATCGCGCGCGAAGCGCTTGAGGCGCGACTGTCGATTCAGATCGGCGAATCGGATGCGTCCGTGGCGTGCCTCGCCGCGCCGGTGCTCGACAACAGCGGCGCGTGCGTCTTCACCATTTCTATCGTGATGCCCGAGGCGAAGGCCGCCCTCGGCACCGAACGTTTTGCGCAAGCCGTGCAGTCGGTGGCGGCCCGGATCGAAGCGCGCCTTGGCTGGCGGCACCGCGAGCAGGAGCCGGCCGCGTAAGCGCCGCCGCCCTGCTCAATTCTCAACGACCGCTCACCCTCACGTCCTTATCGATGAACTGCTACGACCGGCTGCACACGCGCGGCCTCAAGCTCCCGCAAGTGCCGACGCCGATCGGCAATTTCACGCACTGCACACGCGAGGGCAATCTGCTGTTCCTGTCCGGCCAGGGTCCGCTCGACGAAACCGGCTCGCTGATGACCGGCAAGGTCGGCGCTACAGTCAGCGCGGACGAAGCCTACCGGCATGCGCAAATGGTCGGACTCAATCTGCTGGCGGTGCTGCACGACGAACTCGGCGATCTGCGCCGCGTGAAGCGCATCCTCAAACTGCTCGGCATGGTTAACGCCGCGCCGGATTTCACCGAGCATCCGCGTGTGATCAACGGCTGCTCGGATCTCTTCGTCGATATATTCGGCGACGCCGGTCGCCACTCGCGCTCCGCGGTCGGCGTGGGCTCGCTGCCGGGCAATATTACCGTCGAGATCGAGGCCATCGTCGCGATCCAGGATTGACGGTCGCGCAGTTTTCAACAAATACCCAAATTTCCACATCTTCACAAAAGTTACACAGGTCAGCGACTATTCTTGCGCATCGCTGACCTGGGCACATGGATGCCCTGGCGCAACTTCCCCGTGCCGGAGACATTGCCATGTCTGTTGTGTCGAACCCGTCGATTGCCTTGCATCGCAAACGTTTGTCGGCCGCGCTGGCCGCCGTGTCGCTGTGCGTGCTGCTCGGCGCATGCGGCAACGACGACGACAAAACTCCGGACACGCGCGCGGTTAGTTCCACCGTGAGTCCCGCGGGCGACAGCAACGCCGCTGTCGTGCTGCCGGCGAATCCATCCTCCGCTTCACCCGCGCCCGCTGCCGTTACGATTCAAACCCCCGCACTACCCGCATCAAGCGCCGACCCGGCCTTGTCCGCCGCCGCGTCGACGCCGCTCGCCACACCCGTTATCCACACCGTCGACTGAGTTTCGCGCGTCACGCGACGCGCGGGCGAGTCTCGCGTGTTGCGTGCATCGTTCCTTCACTGAAGATCGAAAGCCAATACCATGACCTCAAAAAATCGCCGTGATTTTCTGCGCTCCGCCGCGCATGCAGCGGGTTCCGTCACCGCGTTGAGCATGCTGCCGCTGGGCATTCGCAACGCACTCGCCATTCCCGCCAACAACAAGACCGGCACCATTCGCGATGTCGAGCACATCGTCGTGTTGATGCAGGAAAACCGTTCGTTCGACCACTACTTCGGCACGCTCAAGGGCGTGCGCGGTTTTGGCGACACGCGCGCAATCAATCTGCCGAACGGCAAGCCCGTGTGGTATCAGCCGCTCGCGGCGGACGCCGGTTACGTGCTGCCGTTCCGCCCGAGCGCGCCGAATCTGGGTCTGCAATTCCTGCAGGATCTCGCGCACGACTGGACCAGCACGCACGCGGCCTGGAACGGCGGCCGCTACGATCAATGGGTGCCCGCCAAGAGCGCCACGACAATGGCCTATTTCACGCGCGAGGACATTCCGTTTCACTATCAACTCGCCGATGCGTTCACCATCTGCGACGCGTACCACTGCTCGCTGATGGGACCGACGGACCCGAACCGCTATTACATGTGGAGCGGCTGGGTCGGCAACGACGGCAGCGGTGGCGGCCCGGTGATCGACAACTCCGAACTCGGCTACGGCTGGTCCACGTACCCCGAAGTACTGCAGAACGCGGGCATTTCGTGGAAGATCTATCAGGACATCGGCACCGGTCTCGACGCCAACGGTTCGTGGGGCTGGACGCAAAACCCGTACATCGGCAACTACGGCGACAACTCGCTGCTCTACTTCAACCAGTACCGCAACGCGCAGCCCGGCAATCCGCTTTACGACAACGCGCGCACCGGCACGAACGCGGCGAAGGGTGACGGTTACTTCGACATCCTCAAACGCGACGTGCAGAACAACGCGTTGCCGCAAGTGTCGTGGATCGTCGCGCCCGAAGCCTACTCCGAACATCCGAACTGGCCGACGAACTACGGCGCGTGGTACATCGACCAGGTCCTGCAGATTCTCACGTCGAATCCCGAGGTGTGGAGCAAGACGGTGCTGCTGATCAACTACGACGAGAACGACGGTTTCTTCGATCACATGGTGCCGCCGTTCGCACCGTCATCGAACGCGAACGGTCTGTCCACCGTCGACACCAGCAACGAAATCTATCCGGGCGATGCGAAGATTCCCGCCGCCCCGTACGGACTCGGACCGCGCGTGCCGATGCTGGCGGTGTCGCCGTGGTCGAAAGGCGGCTATGTGTGCTCGGAACTGTTCGACCACACGTCGGTGATCCGCTTCATCGAAAAGCGTTTCGGCCACGAGCACAACCTCGGCGAATCGAACATCACGCCGTGGCGCCGCGCGGTGTGCGGCGATCTGATGTCGGCGTTCAACTTCAGCAATCCGAACGACGCTTTCCCGACGCTGCCGGGCACGAGCGGCTACGTGCCGCCGGATCAGAACCGCCATCCGGATTACGTTCCACTGCCGCCCGCCTTGCAAGCCGTGCCGAAGCAGGAACCCGGCGTGCGCCCCGCTCGCGCGTTGCCCTACGAGTTGTTCGTGCGTGTGCATGGCGAAGGGTCGGCCAACCAGCTTACGATGCGCTTCGTCAACACGGGCCGTACCGGCGCAGTGTTTCTCGTCTATGCCGCTCACAGTCTCGACGCGCCGCGCACCTATACGGTCGAAGCCGGCAAGCGCCTGCAGGACGCGTTGCCGCTGAATGCCGACGGCAGCTACGACTTCACTGTGTATGGCCCGAATGGCTTTCTGCGCCGCTTCGCGGGCAAGCCGGTCGCGCGCAACTGGTGGAACGGTTCCGACATCGCGCGGCCTGAAGTCGAGGAAGGCTACGACGTCGCGAACGGCAATCTGCAGTTGCGCCTTGAAAACGTGGGCAGCGCGCCTTCGCAATTCAAGATCGTCAACGCGTACGACCCGAACAACGTGATCCGGCATACGGTGCGCGGCGGAGACACTGACCAGCTCTACCTCGATCTGCGCAATGCTCACGGCTGGTACGACCTGGCGATTACGGTCAATACGGACCCGTTGTTCGCGCGGCGTCTTGCCGGACACGTGGAGACCGGCAAGAGCAGCATGAGCGATCCGGCTCTGGGGAGCTAAGCCTTAGCCGAACGTCTCGGTGAAATACAGCGGCCGCTGCGATGAAAAACGCAGCGGCCGTTTTTTCTTGCACCGTTCCTGGCAATGGCACCGAGCAACGTCACGCCGCCACAGCGGACGATAACGACGCGCGCTCGCGTGCCTTCTCGCGAATCGCCTGCACGATAAATTCCGCATCGCGTGCGACGCCGGAGAAACGCCCCGAGCCCCACGTATGCAGCCATGGCAAGCCGACGAAATACAAGCCGTCGATCGGCGTAATGCCGCGCGTATGCGCGGGATAACCGCGACCGTTGAACACAGGTGCGTCGAGCCAACTGAAGTCCGGCGTAAAACCGATGCACCAGATGATCGCGGCAATGCCGCTTGCTTCCAGATCAAGCGTGGTGCGTTCCTGTGCCGGACGCCAGACAGGTTCGTACGCGCCGCCCGCTGGCGCGTCGATACCGCGCTTCTCGATGAAGTTGTCGATGCTCACGTTGATCCGGTTATACGTCTCGTCGGCCGCATCGAGATTGGCCGCGAGCGTGGGTGAGAAATGGAACTGGCCTTCGCGCAGATCGTCGAGGCGGCCGTACAACTCCATGCCCTCCGCGGCGAATTTGCGCAGATCGATATCGCGGCCGCCGTCGCGGCCCGTCACGTAGTGGTTGGTGTTGTCGCGCACGCCTTCGCGCAACGGATGCTTTTCGACCGGCATGTCGTAGTACTGCATGTCGGCCAGCCAGTCGACTACGTCGCGGCCACGATAGAAGCGCGCGCAGCGCGGCGCCTCGCCCACCGCCAGCACCACCTTGCGGCCGGCCAGATGCAAGTCTTCCGCGATCTGCGCGCCGGATTGCCCGGTGCCGACCACCATCACCGCGCCATCAGGCAGCGCCTGCGGGTTGCGATACGCCGACGACTGCAACTGCACGATTCGCGCGGGCAAGCGCTCGGCGAGGCGCGGCACGATCGGCGTGTGGTAGCCGCCCGAGGCCACCACCACCTGATCCGCGCTGAAATCGCCCTGCGTCGTCGTGATCGCGTAGACGCCGTCGTCGCGCTGCTTGACGCGTTTGACCTCGGTGCGCTCCATCAGCGGCGCATCGACATGCGCAATGAAGCCGTCGAGGTACGCCACGATCTCGTCCTTCTTCATGAAACCGTGTGGATCGTTGCCGCGATACGGATAACCGGGCAGCGCGCATTGCCAGTTAGGCGTGACCAGACAGAACGCGTCCCAGCGCTGCTCGCGCCATGTGTGCGTCACAGTGTTCTTTTCGACGACCAGATGGTCGATGCCGGCCTCTTTGAGGTAATAGCTGACCGACAGTCCCGCCTGACCGCCGCCGATGACGAGCACGCTGTAATGGCCCTCGGCGCGCGCGTGATGTGCTGGATTCGACATGATGCATCCTCTGAAAAAATAAGCGCCTAGCTGAATTCGATAACCTTGACGGTTGCGCCCGGCCGCTCGCGAAAGCGCGCCGCGTCGCGCTCGATCTGCGCAAGCTGGTCCATCGCCGCCGAGCAGGCAAAGCCGTATTTCTCGCGCACCCGCTCCGACGCGATGCCCAGCGCCTGGCGCGAGCGCGCCACAAAATCGTCCAGCGCGTAGACCTCGCCAGGGACGAAAAATTCGCCGATCACGCGCGAGGGCGAATAACAGTTCGCTTCGTCGCCATCAGGCCATTGAATGCGAAAGTGCATGACAGGCATCGCTAATCCTTGAATCAATGAGTGAGCACGAACACGGTCGCGCCGTGCCCATGTATCGTCAAAGGCGTCGCGAGTTCGAGCGTGTGCACGACGCCGTCGCGCGGGTTGACTGTGCACAGCGCGCTCATGTCACACCACCCTTTCCGACAATGAACGGCTCGCGCTGAAAATCCCATAGCATTGCAGCGTCATCTTCCTGCTGCACGACCACCTGAGTCGTCGCATCGACGGATCCGATCACCGCACACGAAAGCGCCCGGGCGTCGAATAGCGCCTGCACGGCATCGACATGCTCAGCTCGCACGGATAGCAAATAGCCGAAACTCGGAAACGCGGTCACCCAGCGTTCCAGCGCCACGCCGTCGGGTTTGGGAATGCGCGCAAGATCGATCCGCGCCCCCACCCGTGAACACTCCAGCAACATCAACGCCGTGCCGAGCGTACCCGCCATGCTGATATCTTTCGCGGCGTCGCACAGGCCGCTCTCCGCCAATTGCGGTAGCAGTTCGAGATCGCCGCGCAGACGCCCGGCCGGTGCATCCACCGACGCATTCCAGAACGGATACGGTTCTTCAAAATGGCCGCGCAGATCGATCGCCATCATCAGGCTATCGCCCGGTTTCGCGTTGAAGCTCGACAGCAACGCCTTGGCGCGGCCGATAATCGATACCGCCAGTTGCGCAGCGTCGCTGCGCGTATTCGTGTGGCCGCCGACAATGGGCACGCCGTACGCGACCGACGCCGCCGCCATGCCCGCCAGCACCTGGTCGGCCGCGCCGATGCCCGGACTCCACAGCGCATCCACCACCGCCAGCGGCCGCCCGCCCATCGCATAGATATCGCTGATGTTGACCATTACGCTGCTGTAGCCGGCAAACCATGGCATGGCGCTGACAAAATCGCTGACCATGCCTTCGATGGCAAAGAGCAGATAGCCGTCGCCATCGGCAAGCGCGGCGCAGTCGTCGCCAAGCGCCACGGCTTGTGCGAGATCGTGCGTGCCGTGAGGCAAACGCTTCGCCAGCGCGCCGACCACGTCGACGATATCGGTCTTGTGACGGAACCCACGGCTTTCGCGCAAGCTGGCGACGAGATCGGCAACGCTCATGCCGCACTCCGCGCGGGCTCGATACGACGCGAATACACTTGTGCTGGCGTGGGCGTGACGAACCCACCAAAAGGCGTCACACACGGCGGATAGCGGTCCAATTGCGCCTGCATCAGATGGTGCGGCCTGCCGAGCAGCGTTTCCTCGGCGAGCACGTCCCAATGCATCGCGCGAAAGAGCGGCACATTCTGGCTCTGCACATGGGCCAAAAACGTCTCGCAGCCCAACGCGTGCGCGCTGCTCACCGCGAGACGAATCAGCGTCGCGCCGATTTTTCCATGCCGACGAAACGCCGCGTGCACGGCGAGGCGCGAACCGAACCACACGTTGTCGTGATCGCGGTGAATCCGCACGGTGCCGACCACCTGCTCCGGCATGCCGCCAAGACAACTGACGGCCACCAGTTGCTGCGCGTGCCGATCGATATCGTCACGATCGTCCGCAACGAAGATGCCCTGCTCGATGCAGAACACCGCGCGCCGCAATTTGAATGCCTGTTCGGCTTCCCAATCCAACGTGGTCCACTTGATGCGGAATTCACTCGGCGCATACGGTGCGGAATCGATGTCACCGTCCAGCGCCTCGCCTGCAATCGCTTCACCGAACATGATCACTCCTCGTACGACGATAGCGACGAACACGCGCCGCATTTACCGCAGCCCGCCTTGATATCGCTCGAACGCATGGCCGCGGCATTGAGCATGCCGCCAAGCGGCTGCAACACCGACTTCATGAATTCAGGCGTGGGCGCCGGATGATCTTCGAGCGGCGTGCCGCTAATCGGCACGAACGGCACGACGAACGGATAGACGCCCAGTTCGATCAGTTCGCGCGACATCGCCAGAATCGCCGCCGCGCTATCGCCGAGCCCCGCAAGAATGTAGGTACTGACCTGGCCGCGTCCGAATACGGCCACGGCGGATTTGAACGCTTCCATGTAGCGCGATAGCGGCACGCTCGCTTTGCCCGGCATGATGCGTTCGCGCAAAGCGGGCGTCACCACTTCGAGATGCATGCCGAGCGTGTCGATGCCGCTCGCTTTCATGCGCGCGAACCAGCGGTCGTCGTCGGGTGGCTCGCATTGCGCCTGGATCGGCAGATCGACCGCGGCCTTGATCGCGAACGCGCTCTCGCACAAAATCTGCGCGCCGCGATCCGGCGTGGGCGGCGTGCCGGTGGTCAGCACCATATGCTTTACGCCGTCGAGCAACACGGCCGCGCGCGCCACTTCCGCCAGTTGCTCCGGTGTCTTGCGCGCAATCGTGCGGCCCGCCGCCAACGACTGCCCGATCGCGCAGAACTTGCAGCTCTTGCGCCGGCTCTCGTAGCGAATACAAGTTTGCAATACGGTCGTCGCGAGCACGTCCGCACTATGCAATGCGGCGATATGCGAGTACGGCACGCCGTCGAGCGTCTGCATGCCGTAAAAACGCGGCGCCTTCGGGAAGCTGATGTTGGCGATTGGAATCGTGCCGCGCAACAGCGCGCTCGAACCGCTCGCATCCGGCGTCTGCGCAACGAAGGGCGAGTGCCACGCGGTGCTCGTATGCACAGGCACCATGATCGTCACGCCGTCCACCGTCACCGCCTTATGATCCGACGGACCCGCGCCGCCGCGCCGGCTCGCCGCGCCCGCATCCGGCGATACGAGGCGCAAACCGGCCGACTGCAATTCAGTCATCAATTGCCGGCTCTGCGCCGACAGCGAGTCGCTGGCGTTCATCGCATCCTCCTTCGGTTGAATTGAAATCGATACTCGATGCGGCGGGCCACGCCGGCATCGGCGCCACGGTTTCCGCGGGCCGCCGGTTGATCGCGAGACTCAGCAACTCGGGCCGCGCGTAATGGCCGACCGAATCCATCATGCGTTTGCGCTTGGTGATCAAGGCCATGTCGAGATCGGCGATCACCATGCCTTCGCCCTCGCGCAGCGGTTCGGCGAGATGCTGTCCTTCCGGCGAAACGATCGCGGTATTGCAGCCGCCGCGCAGCGCCTTTTGCAAATTCGTATCCGGCGTCACGGAGGCGATCTGCGCCTCAGTAAGCCATCCCGTTGCATTGACGACAAAGCAGCCCGACTCCAGCGCGTGATGCCGGATCGTCACTTCGATCTGCTCGGCGAAGATCGGTCCCACGAGAGAGCCGGGGAACTGGCTGCAATGAATCTCTTCATGCTGCGTCATCAACGCATAGCGCGCGAGTGGGTTGTAATGCTCCCAACAGGCCAGCGCGCCGACACGCCCCACCGCCGTATTCGCCACCGTCAAACCTGCGGCGTCGCCCTGCCCCCAGATCATCCGTTCATGAAACGTCGGGGTAATCTTGCGGCGTTTGAGGACGATCCGGCCATCCACGTCGAAGATCAACTGCGTGTTGTAGAGGCTGCCGTGATCGCGTTCGTTGACGCCGAGCACCACCACCATCCGATGCAAACGCGCCTGCTCGGCCACCGCCTGCGTCACCGGGCCCGGCACGATCACGGCCTCTTCATAGAGTTTCATGTGATCGGCGCCGGACACGACCGGCGGCCGCACGAAAGAAAAGTACGGGTAATACGGCACGAAGGTTTCGGGGAACACGATCAGCTGCACACCCTCGCGTGCGGCTTTCCCGATGGCCTCGCAAACCTTCTCGAGCGTGCCGCCGCTGCGCTCGAAGTCGGGTGCGATCTGAACCGCTGCGGCGCGCACGATACGTTTGTCGGACATGGTGGTCACTTGCCTCTTGTCAAACTGCGGTCAGACCGTCCACGTGTGGATGACCAGCGCATTGTCCTTGCGGTGAAGCAACTGAATGTCGAGCACGTCGAGCGGACTGATCGGCCGGATACCTTCGATCAGCGAGGCTTCGCCGTGGCCATACAGCGCTTGCAGTGCGAAGCGGCACGCGTAGACCTTGCCGCCCTCTTCCATGAACTTCGTCAACTGTTTGTTGAAGTTCAGATGACCGGGAAACGCTTCGTCGCCGAGCGTCGGAAAGCCGCGTTGCAAGCCGAGCGTAACGCCCGGCCCATACAGCAGCACCGATGTTTCGAAGCCCTTACGTTGCAGCCGCGTGGCCTGCAGCATATTGACGAAACCGATCGAACCTTCGAACGCGACCGTATGAAACGTGACGAGTGCCTTCTCGCCCGGCTCGGCTTTCACGTCTTCGAAAACTTTCTCCTCGTAGTCGACAAGGTAATCGCCTTTCTGATGCAGCGGTTTGTTGACGGCTGGCATGACACTCTCCGATCAGGTTTGCTAAGTAAAAGAGGACGCGCGTTCAAGCTGTGCGCGCTTCTTCTAATGCAACGGCCGTGCCATTGATTGGCCAGGCGAATGCGATCAATCAGCAATCAATTCCGTCTCGATTCGAAGTGCGACTCGAAAAAATTTTGGGCGCGAAGGTTGCATATGACTCGGGCATCCGGCGCGAACGCCGTTGCTGCGGCTTTATCGCACCAGCCATGTGCGATTCGCGCATATCTGCGTGTCGGCGTGGTGCAGTCATTCACCACGGTCGATCAATCCAATCATTGATCGCATGCGAATGCGATCAAGTTCTTCAACGTAATAGAGACCCGAAGAGACCCGAAACCGATGAGCAGCCCCACACATCACTGGATCAAACGTCTCGCCGACATTCGCAAACCCGCCTATCTGGCGATTCCGGATCTGATCGAAGAAGATCTCGCCACCGGGCGGCTGCGCCCACGCGACCGCCTGCCGGGGCTGCGTGACCTCGCACTTGAACTCGCGCTGAACTACACGACGGTGGCGCGCGCTTACGCCGAAGCGCGCAAACGTGGCCTGCTCGATTCGCGCGCGGGCAGCGGCACGTTCGTGCGCGGCCGTACCGCCACTTTGCCGCTCGCGGGCGGCAGCAGTATCGAGATGTCGATGAACACGCCGCCCGAGCCGCCCGACTTCGCGATACGTCTGCGCGAATCCGCCGCGCGGCAGATGGCCGACAGCGATCCCTATCAATTACTGCGCTATCAGGACTTCGGCGGCTCGGCTGCCGACAAGGACGCCGGCGCCGAATGGTTGCGGCGGCGCGTGCCGCATTGCGACGCGCAGAACGTGCTGGTGTGCCCCGGCATCCATAGCGCGCTGGTGGCGCTCGTCTCGCAACTCGCGCGGCCGGGCGGCACCATCTGTCTCGATTCACTGGCCTACCCCGGCATCAAGGCAATCGCTGCGCAACTCGGCGTGCGTCTGCAAGCGTTGCCGCGCGATGACGAAGGGCCGCTCGCGCACGCCTTCGAGGCGCTCTGCAAGACCGACAAGCCCAGCGCGTTCTATTGCAATCCGACGCTGCAGAATCCGAGCACGCTCACGCTCACGCACAAACGGCGCGAGGCGCTCGCCGACGTGGCGCTGCGCTACAGCGTGCCGATCATCGAAGACGATGCCTACGCGATGCTGCCGCAGAACGCGCCCGACGCGCTCGCGAGTTTCGCGCCCGAACTGACCTATTACGTCACCGGTTTGTCGAAGAGCTTCGGCGCCGGTTTGCGCGTCGCGCATCTGCATGCGCCGACGCCGCGGCAGACGCAGCGGCTAGCCGGCGCATTGCGCGCGACCACCGTCATGGCGAGTCCGTTCACGGTCACGCTCGCGACCCAGTGGATCGCGGACGGCACCGCGGCTGACATGCTCAACGCGATTCGCAACGAATCGCGCGCCCGCCAGATCATCGCTTCGCGCATGCTCGGAGCGTGGCCTTACGAAGCGCATCAGGATGGCTTTCATTTGTGGTTGCCGGTGCCGGTGGAAAGCGGCTGGAGCGCATCCGAACTCGCACTGCAGTTGCGCAATCAGGGCATCGCCGCCGTGGCGGGCGCCGCGTTTTCGACCGACGGCAATCCGCCCAACGCCATGCGCCTCTGTCTCGGCGGATCGAAAACGCGCGACGAATGCGAAGAGGCGCTGCGCATCGTCGCGGAGACACTCGATCATCCGCATCATCTGCATTCTCCGGTGATGTGACGCGATCCTCGGACGCCTCTAGCCAGCGTTATTGTCATACGAATACAGCGTATCGCGAGCGATCGATCAGCGCGCAACGACACGCTGTTCCACGCGCATTGAAAAAGCCGACGCGCAAGAAATATTTCGCGCGCGCTCGACACGCCGCCCCGCACCGCTCACCCGCCGTCGGTGAGTAATTGAAAGCATTCCCCCACTCAAGTCCCACTAATTGGAGCCGTATACAGTTTGTGAGGCCACTGCCTCGCTGACTCCGACTCCGACTCCGGTTCACCGCTCACTCCGAAAGACTCCCGACATGTTCACCTCCATTCGCGCGCGCATTGTCGCCCTGTGCGTCGCTATCGTTGTGGTCGCGCTCGCCGCCAACGCGGTTCTCAACTATGTCGTCGCCAACTCGTATAACGCCGATGCCATCGACAGCAGTCTGAGCGCGGTCGAAAGCGGTCACGCAGGCGGCATCGGCGACTGGGTCGCCGCCAACAGCCAGATGATCAACTCGCTGCAAGACGCGGTGCTGCAAGCGGATCCGTCCGCCGCGCTGAAGCAGATCGCCGCGGCCGGCAAGTTCACCAACGTGTACGTCGGCTATGCGGACAAGACCGCAAAGTTCTCCGATCCGACCGGCATTCCGCCCGACTACGATCCGACCGGCCGTCCCTGGTACAGGCAGGCAGCGGCAGCGGGCAAGCCGGTGGTCACGCCGCCTTACGTGGACGTAGGCACGGGCAAGCTGGTGGTGGCGTTCGCTGCGCCCGTGGTGCGCGACGGCGCGGTGAAAGGCGTGGTCTCCGGCGATGTCGCGATGGACAGCGTGATCGCCAACGTCAAGGCGATTCATCCGACACCGGCGAGCTTCGGCATGCTGATCGATGCGAGCGGCCACATCGTTGCGCACCCCGATCCGAAACTGACCTTGAAGCCGGTTTCCGATGTGGCGCCAGGCCTGACCGCCGACAAACTCGCCGCCCTCTTCAGCGCCGCGCGTCCGCTCGAAATGGACGTGAACGGCAGCACGAAGCTGCTGCGTGCACAGGCGATTCCCGGCACCGACTGGTACGCGGTCGTCGCGCTCGATAAAGCCGAAGCGACCGCCGGCATGCGTTCGCTGCTGACCGCTTCGGTGATCGCGCTGATCGTGATCGCGGGCATCGCTGCCGCTATCGTGGCCGCGGTCACCGCTGTGTCGTTTCAGCGTCTGTCGAAAGTGCGCGACGCGATGGATGCCATCGGCTCCGGTGAAGGCGACCTCACGCAGCGCCTGCCGGCCGTCGGCAACGACGAAGTCGCGCAGATCGCGCGTTCGTTCAACACCTTCATCGACAAACTCAGCCACGTGATGCGCCAGATTCGCGACGCCAGCGAATCAGTGCGCGTGGCCGCGAATGAAATCGCCGCGGGCAACGTGGATCTGTCGGGACGCACGGAATCCGCGGCGGCGAGCTTGCAGCAAACCGCCGCGTCGATGGAAGAAATCACCTCGACCGTCACGCAATCGGCGAGCGCCGCGAAGCAGGCCGACAATACCGCCGTGTCCGCCTCGCAGGTCGCCTCGCGCGGCGGCGTCGTGATCTCCGAAGTGATTGCGACGATGGGCGAGATCCAGCATGCGTCGGTGAAGATCTCCGACATCATCGGCGTGATCGACGGCATTGCGTTCCAGACCAACATCCTCGCCTTGAATGCCGCGGTGGAAGCCGCGCGCGCGGGCGAACAGGGCCGCGGTTTCGCGGTCGTGGCCGGTGAGGTACGCAGCCTCGCGCAGCGTAGCGCGCAGGCGGCGAAGGAAATCAAGGCGCTGATCGAATCGACCGTGGCGAGCGTGACGTCGGGTTCGGACCAGGTGCGCCAGGCCGGCGAGACGATGACGGAGATCGTCAGCAACGTTGGCAACGTGACGACCATCATTTCCGAAATCACCCAGGCGGCCAACGAGCAGACGCGCGGCATTCAGGAGGTGAACCGCGCGGTCAGCCAGCTCGACGAGATGGTTCAGCAGAACGCCGCGCTGGTCGAGGAATCCACCGCGGCGGCCGCCGCGCTGCAAAGCCAGGCGGTGAGCCTCGCCAGCGCGGTGACGCAATTCAAACTCGATTAAACGCCTTTGCAGGGACACCGCAGTGACGTTCTATAGAAATCTGAAGATCGCCGTTAAGCTGGCGTTGCTCGGCGCGGTGTTGCTGGCCGCGACGATGATCGTGGGCCTGGAAGGCTGGCACGCGTTGTCGAAAACGCATGCGCTGCAAATCGAATCGGCGCAATCGCTCGGTCGATATGCGCAAGCCGCCGACACGGCGCGCGTCGCGCAGGTCGAGTTCAAGAAGCAGGTGCAGGAATGGAAAGACCTGTTGTTGCGCGGCGCCGATCCCGCCGCGTTCGCCAAATACCGTGATGCCTTCAGCAAGGAAAGCGGCACGACGCACGCCGCCCTGCTGCGCCTGAAGGACCAGTTGAGCGCATTGGGCGCGAACGTGGACGGTGTCGACAAGGCGCTCGCCACGCACGCTTCGTTGCAGGACAGTTACATCGATGCGCTCAAGCGTTACGACGCCACCGATCCGAACACCGCGCACGTGGTCGACGGCCTCGTGAAGGGCATCGACCGCGCGCCCACCGCCGCAATCGACGACATCGTCGCTTCCGTCATGCAACAGGCGCAGGATTCCAGCGTGCGCACGAGCGAAGCGGCGGAACGCTCCTATACGATTGCCACGGTGCTGTTGCTGTCGGTCGTGATCGGTTCGCTCGGCGTCGGCGCATTTGCGGTGTGGTTTCTCAGCCGCAGCATCACGCTGCCGGTCAGGCAGGCCGTGGGCGTCGCGCAAGCGGTTGCGGCAGGCGATCTGCGCGCGGACGTGGCGGTGGTGAGCCGCGATGAAACCGGCCAGTTGCTTATCGCGCTCAACGACATGAACCAGCGTTTGCGGCATATCGTCAGCGAGATTCGTGAAGGCGCGACGACGATTTCGTCGGCCACGCAGGAGATCGCGGCGGGCAACCTCGACCTGTCGGCGCGCACCGAACAGCAGGCGGCCTCGCTCGAAGAGACCGCTGCGTCGATGCAGCATTTCACCAGCTCGGTCCAGCGCAACGCCGCCAATGCGCGCGAAGCCACCACGCTCGCGCAAACCGCCGCGCAAGCCGCACGCGACGGCGGCGCAGTGATGAGCGACGCGGTGCGCACGATGGGCCAGATCGATGCCGCGTCCAGGCGCATCGTCGATATCATCGCGGTGGTGGAAGCGATCGCGGCCCAGACCAATATTCTCGCGCTCAACGCCGCGGTCGAAGCAGCGCGTGCCGGCACTCAAGGGCGCGGCTTTGCGGTGGTCGCGAGCGAAGTGCGCAGTCTCGCGCAACGTTCCGCCGATGCCGCGCAGGAGATCAAGGCGCTGATTCGCGAGTCGGTCGCCACGATCGACGCCGGCACGCAACTGATCAATCACGCGAGCAATACGATGGACGGTGTGGTGGCCAGCGCGGGCAGCGTGACGCGCATCGTCGAATCGATCGCGACGGCAAGCGTCGATCAGGCAGCAGGTATCGCGGAAGTCAACGATGCCGTCACGCAGATGGATCAGGTGACGCAAAGCAACGCGGCGCTCGTCGAGCAGGCGGCTGCCGCAGCCGATGCGGTGCAAAGCAAGGCATCGGGGCTCGTGCAAAGCGTGAGTTTCTTCAGGCTGGGCGCCGCGGCTTGATGGCGCGGCGACGGTTGTTATACGAAGGCGCTGCAGCGCTTACGACTCGAAATCGAGTCCGCCGATCAACACCAGAGGATCGGCCTGCGTATGCGAGAGAAAATCCAGTTCGCGCGCATGATTCCAGGCGGCGAGCTTGCGCGGCAATGCGGCCAGATAGCCGGCGAAACGCGTCGGCCCTTCAGCGCCCATCAGTCGCTCGATTTCGTCGCTGTCCCAGGTCAGATACAGATTCAGCGCATACGGGTACTGCCCCATGTCTTCGATGGGCGCTGCGTGAATCCGTACGCGAGTGGGATGCCCATGGCCACCGTACGGCAGCACTTTGGTCTGCACGGTTGTCGCGAAACAGGCGGCAATAGCCTCGGCGATGCGAGGCGCGAACTCTTCATCGAAACGGGCGGCACTCTCGGGACGCATCCGGGTCTCCAGCTTATGCGTGATGAGCCGGATATCGTAGCATGCGGGTAGGCGTGCCCAACCGCAGCAGCGGCTTTGCGTCGGCCCATCCGCCTCAAACCGTCTTCAGAATCCGCGGCTTCGCTTCGTTCACCGCCAATGCGAGTTCAGGCACCGCATCGGGAGCGCCGGCGCCCTTCTCCGTGCGCATCGACAGATAGCGCAAGCAGCACACCCGCAAAAACGATGCGAAATTGGTCGGCATCTCGCCGCGCAACGCGATCAGTTCGTCGTAGAGCTTCACGGCGAACTGGCTGGTCGTCATGCTCTCGCGCGCGGCGATTTCGTGCAGCACGTCCCAGAACAGATTCTCCAGCCGCACCGTGGTGATCACGCCGTGAATGCGCAACGAGCGCGTGCGCGACTCGTACAGGATCGGATCGGCGTTGATGTATATCCCACACATAACGTTTGCTCCTTAATTACAGGCACACGCGCCGTGGCGCTTTGCATGCAGCCACGGCACGCCGCCCGTCTTCGTCAACATACGCCGGCATTCGGCGCCCGGCAATCGCATCGAACCCGAACACCGCGCCGGCCCCGTCGAACCGCTTTACACATTTACACCGCGCGTTTATTCATCTGCCCCGCGATGTGATCCGCCTGACGAATCGCCAGTGTGACGATCGTCAGGGTCGGATTTTCCGCCGCGCCGGTGGTGAACTGGCTGCCATCCGAAATGAACAGGTTCGACACTTCATGCGTCTGGCCGAAGCGGTTGCACACACCGTCTTCGGCACGCGCGCTCATGCGGGCGGTGCCGAGATTGTGCGTGGACGGATACGGCGGCACGCGATACACCGTCTTCGCGCCCGCCGCTTCGTACACTGCCGTGCCCTGCTTGTAGGCGTGTTCGCGCATCGCTTCGTCGTTCGGGTGATCGTCGAAATGCACGTTGGCGACCGGCTGGCCGTACTGATCCTTCACGTCCGTGTTCAAGGTCACGCGATTGCTCTCGCGCGGCATATCCTCACCGACGATCCACATGCCCGCCGTGTACGCGTATTGATCCATCGCCTGGCTGAAGGTCGGCCCCCATGCGCCCGGATTCAGAAAGGCCGCGTAAAACGGCAGGCCGAGCGACACGGTCTCCATGTGATAGCCGCCCGCGAAGCCGCGCTGCGGATTGAACACCGCTTCGTCCTCGATGATGCCGGCCATCGTGGTGCCCTTGAACATCTCCACCTTGTCGTTGAACACCGCATACACCGAGCCCGTGGTGTGACGCATATAGTTGCGGCCCACCTGGCCCGAGCCGTTCGCGAGCCCCTGCGGGAATTTGCTCGAATGCGAGTTCAGCAACAGCCGCGGCGTCTCGATCGAGTTGCCGGCCACCGCGACAACGCGTGCCTTCTGCCGCTGCAATTTGCCGTTGCCGTCGTAATAGAGCACCTCCTTCGCCTTGCCGCGCGCATCGGTTTCGATACGCACCACGTGGGCCTGCGTGCGCAACTCCATATGGCCGGTTGCCTGAGCGCGCGGCAATTCGGTGTAGAGCGTCGACCACTTCGCGCCCGTACGGCAGCCCTGAAAACAGAAGCCGCGCTGGAAGCAATGCGCGCGGTCGTCGCGCACCACGCTATTGATTGCCATGTGGCCGGTATTGCAATCCTTGTAGCCGACTTTCATCGCGCCGGCCGACATCACCTTGAAGTTGTTGTTGCCCGGTAGGCCCGGCAAACCGTTGGTGCGCGTCACGCCCATTTTCTGCGAAGCGCGGTCGTAGTATGGATCGAGTTCTTCACGCGTGACCGGCCAGTCGAGCAGATTGGCGTCCTTGATATCGCCGTAGGTCGTCTTTGCCTTGAACTCGTACGGCTGGATGCGCAGACTCGCGCCGGCCCAATGCGTGGTCGTGCCGCCCACCGTCTTGCAGATCCACGCGGGCAGATTCGGGAAATCCTTGGCGATGCGCCAACTGCCCAACGTGGTGCGTT
>Ga0209759_1000064_pt1 | contig 193120 bp, 185 predicted proteins | sample AraplaCL_Col_mMS_FD_184261 | JGI IMG/M metagenome (GOLD analysis project Ga0209759, IMG submission 184261) | Arabidopsis root microbial communities from the University of North Carolina, USA - plate scrape CL_Col_mMS (SPAdes) (version 2) | ecosystem: Host-associated > Plants > Roots >... | reverse complement strand
GTCATGTTCTGACCTTTTAGAAAGTACGTGCTTTAGGTTTAAATGTTTCGACTGTCAACGGTTGCATGTTGACTGGCTTGTAGTCGAGACGATTCCCCTCGGAAAACCACAGCGTGTGCTTCAGCCATTCGACGTCGTCGCGCTTTTCATAGTCGCGATGAGCGTGCGCGCCGCGCGATTCTTTGCGGGCTGCGGCGGAAGTGATGGTCGCCTTGGCTGTTTCAATCAGATTGTCCAGCTCAAGCGCTTCAACGCGTGCGGTGTTGAAGACCTTGGACTTGTCCTTGAACGAGACGTGCTTGCGGCGCTCGTCCAGCTCCATGATCTTCTTGTAGCCTTCTTGCAGCAGTTCGTCGGTACGGAACACGCCGCAGTAGTGCTGCATCGTGGCGCGGATCGTGTTGGCGACGTCCTGGACGCGCTCGGAACCGGTGCTGCTTTCCAGACGCGCAAGGCGCTCCAGCGCGCGGTCGGCTGCGTCTGCCGGCAGGTCCTGATGGCTGCGGTCTTGCAGCTTGCTGTCGACAATATGATTGCCTGCAGCGCGACCGAAGACAACCAGATCCAGCAGCGAGTTGGTGCCCAGGCGGTTAGCGCCGTGGACGGACACGCAAGCGCATTCGCCGATGGCGTACATGCCCTGCACGACTTCCTTGTACGAACCGTTCTTCGGCACAACCACCTGACCATACACGTTGGTCGGGATACCGCCCATCTGATAGTGGATGGTCGGCACGACCGGGATCGGCTCCTTGGTCGCGTCGACGTTGGCGAACTTGTGCGCGATTTCCAGAATCGACGGCAGACGCTTTTGAATCGTGTCCGCGCCGATGTGACGCAAGTCCAGCAGCACGTGATCCTTGTGCTGACCGACGCCGCGGCCTTCTTTGATTTCCTGGTCCATCGAACGCGAAACGAAGTCGCGCGGCGCCAGGTCCTTCAGCGTCGGCGCATAGCGCTCCATGAAACGTTCGCCGTTGCTGTTGATCAGGATGCCGCCTTCGCCGCGCACGCCTTCGGTAATCAGCACGCCCGCGCCGGCCACGCCGGTCGGATGGAACTGCCAGAATTCCATGTCTTGCAGCGGCAAGCCTGCACGCGCCGCCATGCCCATGCCATCGCCGGTATTGATGAAGGCGTTGGTCGATGCGGCCCAGATACGGCCTGCGCCGCCAGTGGCGAACAGCGTCGTCTTGGCTTGCAGCATCATGACTTCGCCGGTTTCCATTTCCAGCGCGACGACGCCGAGGACGGTGCCTTCCTGGTCGCGAATGATATCGATCGCCATCCACTCGACGAAGAAGTGGGTCTTGGCGCGCACGTTACGCTGATACAGCGTGTGCAGCAGCGCGTGACCGGTACGATCGGCTGCGGCACAGGCGCGTTGCACCGGCTTTTCGCCGAAGTTTGCTGTGTGGCCGCCGAACGGACGCTGATAAATCGTGCCGTCCGGATTGCGGTCGAAAGGCATGCCGAAGTGTTCCAGCTCGTAGACCGCCTTCGGCGCTTCGCGGCACATGAACTCGATGGCGTCCTGGTCGCCCAGGTAGTCCGAGCCCTTGACGGTGTCGAACATGTGCCAGTACCAGTTGTCTTCCGACATATTGCCCAGCGATGCGCCGATGCCGCCTTGCGCAGCGACCGTGTGCGAGCGGGTCGGGAAAACCTTGGACAACACCGCGACGTTCAGACCGGCTTCAGCCAGTTGCAACGAAGCACGCATGCCGGAGCCGCCGGCTCCGACGATAACCGCATCAAAGCGGCGTGTAGGGATTGTGGATTTGATAGCAGCCACGATTACATTCTCCACAAAATCTGCGCCGCCCATCCGGCACATACGATCAGCCACAGGATCGTGGCAACTTGCAAGACCAGACGCACGGCGACCGGCTTGACGTAATCCATCCAGATATCACGCACGCCGATCCAGGCGTGGTAGAACAAGGCCATGAAGGCGGCAAACGTCGCCATCTTGAACCACTGATGCGAAAACATTGCCGCCCAGCCCTCGTAAGAGAAGCCGCTGGAAGTCAGAAAGCACGCCAGCAGGATGACGGTATACACAGCCATGACGACGGCGGTGGCGCGTTGCGCCAGCCAGTCGCGCATGCCGTAGTGCGCCCCCACGACGAGGCGCTTCGATCCGATATTATTGTTTGCCATTTTTAGAATGCTCCGAACAGTTTCAATGCCACCAGGATCACCAGCGCGATGCTGACGACCAGAACGCCAGCCGACGACTTGCGCGCGCTGTCCTTGTCCAGACCGATGTGGTTATCCATGATCAGGTGGCGGATGCCGGCGCAGAAGTGATGAAGATAAGCCCAGGACAGGGCGAGAATGACCAGTTTGACGAACCAGTTGGAGGCAAAGCCTTTGAGGTACTCGAAGGTGCCCTCGGAGAGCAGGCTGTTATCCAGCAAGTGCAGGATGAACGGCAGCATCAGGAACAAAAACAACCCGCTGACACGGTGCATGATCGACACCAGGGCAGCCAGCGGCATACGGTAACCAGCAATTTGGGTAATATTAATGTTACGAAATTGTGGCCGTGGTGGTTTAGCGGCTTCAGACATAACAAGGTTCTCCTCAGATTTAAAACAATCCTGCAATTTTCGCCGATTTCATGAACGTTCACCAACACTTATTCTGCTTCGCAGCAAATTAGGCATCTCACAGACAGCGGACGGATGCGAGCAAGGCAAAGCCCCTGCACGCTTAATTCAGTTCGCTCTGGTAATGATGATTCAACGTCAAATACAAGCCGCGCCGCATTTCGACAGGCTTGTCGCCATACGTATAAGAGGCGCGATCGACACTCAACAAAGGCGTTTGGGGCGGAACTCCCAGAAATTTCGCAGACTCCGGATCCGCCCCCACGGCACGAATCTGCTCTGCAGCGCGAATCATGCGCGTCCCGAATTCGGTTTCAAACAGGCCGTACAGCGGCCCTTTATATTCCATCAGGCGCTCCGCGGTCAGCCCTTTGAAAATCAGACCGGGCAACCAGATATCTTCAAGTATGGTCGGGACGCCGTTGAAGGATTTTACCCGTTTGATGAAGATGACGGAGTCGCCCGATTTAATATCAAGCTGGCGCGCCACTTCAGCGGGCGCGCGCATGCGCTTGACCTCGATAATCTTGTTTTCCGCGCGCTGCGGCTCGTCCACATCCGCCGTCAGGCGCAAAAAACGGAATTGCGCATGCGTCTCATGATGCGTGGCAACAAACGTGCCCTTCCCCTGCCGGCGCACGACCAGATTTTCGGCCGCCAGCTCGTCGATCGCCTTGCGTACGGTTCCCTGGCTCACCTTGAAACGGCTGCCGAGCTCAACTTCGCTGGGAATCAATTCGCCCGGCTTCCACTCGCCCGATTCCAGGCGCTGCGTGATCAAAGCCTTGATTTGCTGATAGAGGGGACTAAAGGTAGGGGCCGCTCCGGCAACACTGGTGCCCACGCTTTGCGCGTCGCTGTTGTTCAGATTGGGCAGGCTGGAGCTCATAACCCCAAATTGGACCACAAAAACCCTACCCTCGTCCAGCAAAAACTATTCAATAAGATGTCTTATATAAGACATAAGATAGTGATTGACACACCACTCGGGCAAGCCTACACTCGCGGGCATATTCGGCGACGAGTACCCTCCGAACAAACACATGCATCAACAGATCGACCCGCACTTGCATTGACGCGCGCAACACCGGCGCGATTTGCCTTGCCCGACCTCTGCTGAAAATCGGCAAAACAAGCTGACCACGTGCGCTTTTCGACGGTATGATTACAGTCTCTATAAGAATACGAAGTAATTGCCGGCGTCTTCCAGGATGCCGACAAGAAGTCCTGAGATGGCCGCATTAGGAAGTTCGGCTCCGTTCAAGGCTTCATAGCAGCATTAAACGCTTTCTATCACCACTTTGGAGATTCAACATGGCTAAAGCCCCCAAGCGTGTTGCCGTTACCGGCGCCGCCGGTCAAATCGGTTACTCCCTTCTCTTCCGCATTGCCAACGGCGACCTGCTCGGCAAAGACCAGCCGGTGATCCTGCAATTGCTGGAAATCCCGGATGAAAAGGCGCAAAAGGCCCTCAAGGGCGTCATCATGGAAATCGATGACTGTGCATTCCCGTTGCTGGCCGGCGTGACCGCGCACAGCGACCCGATGACAGCATTCAAGGATGTCGACATCGCCCTGCTGGTTGGCGCCCGCCCACGCGGTCCGGGCATGGAACGCAAGGACCTGCTGGAAGCCAACGCACAGATCTTCACCGTGCAAGGCAAGGCGCTGGATGCAGTTGCTTCGCGCGACGTCAAGGTTCTGGTGGTCGGCAATCCAGCCAACACCAATGCTTACATCGCCATGAAGTCGGCGCCGAATCTGCCGGCCAAGAACTTCACCGCCATGCTGCGCCTGGATCACAACCGCGCGCTGTCGCAAGTTGCGGCCAAGATCGGCCAACCGGTTTCGGCCATCGAAAAACTGTGCGTCTGGGGCAACCACTCGCCGACCATGTACGCCGACTACCGTTTTGCTACCGCCAACGGCAAGCCGGTCAAGGATCTGATCAACGACCAGGTCTGGAACAAGGACACTTTCCTGCCGACCGTCGGCAAGCGCGGCGCGGCGATCATCGAAGCACGCGGCCTGTCCTCGGCAGCTTCGGCGGCCAATGCAGCGATCGATCACGTGCATGACTGGATCCTCGGCACCAACGGCAAGTGGACCACCATGGGCGTTCCATCGGACGGTTCCTACGGCATCCCTGAAGGCACCATGTTCGGCTTCCCGGTCACCACCGAGAACGGCGAATACAAGATCGTCCAAGGCCTCGAAATCGACGAATTCTCCCAAGAGCGCATCAACATCACGCTCAAGGAATTGTCGGAAGAGCGCGAAGGCGTCAAACACCTGGTCGGCTAATTGACCAGCACGCGGCGGGCTCATACAGCCGCCGCGTAAATTTTGCATACATTCGGAATTCAGCAGCAATGCATCCCACCCAGGTCTTGTTCCCAGGCACCCGACAACCGGTCTCGATACCGGTCTGCGATCATTACGCCGGCTCTGAAAAGCTGATGCGCAAGTCGATCGCCCTGCAACAGGAACTCGGCCCGATTTTTGATATCACCCTCGACTGCGAAGACGGCGCCAGCGCCGGCAACGAAGCCGAACACGCGCAACTGGTTGGCGCCCTGATCGCCGGCGACGACAATCGCTTCGGCCGCATCGGCGCCCGCGTGCATGACGTCACCAGCCCCTTTTTCGAACAAGACGTCGCGACGATCTGCGCTGCCGCTGCAGTTGGCAACGCCTCGCGACTGGCTTACCTGATGCTGCCCAAGGCGGACGGTCTGGCCGACGTGCAACGCGCCATCGCCGCCATTTCCCGTCACACCGGCGAAGCCGGCCGCCGCACGCCGCCGCTGCATGTGCTGATCGAGACCCACGGCGCCCTGGAAGACGTGCGCCGGATCGCAGCCCTGCCGCAAGTCGAGTCGCTGTCCTTCGGCGTGATGGATTTCGTGTCGGCGCACCATGGCGCGATCCCGAGTGCGGCGATGCGCTCGCCCGGCCAGTTCACGCACCCGCTGGTGGCGCGCGCCAAACTGGAAATTTCCGCCGCCTGCCATGCCCACGGCAAAGTACCGTCGCATAACGTCACCACCGACATCAAGGATGCCGCCGTGGTCACGGACGACGCCCGCCGCGCGACGCATGAATTCGGTTACACCCGGATGTGGAGCATCCATCCGAGCCAGATCAAGGCGATCGTGCAAACCCTGTCCCCGGCCGACGATGAAATCGGCGAAGCGGCACAAATCCTGCTTAAAGCCAGGGACGTGCAGTGGGGACCGATTCAACACGACGGCACACTGCACGACCGCGCAAGTTATCGTTATTACTGGAGCATCCTGCAGCGCGGCCATGCCGGCGGCGCTGCCTTACCCGCGGCAGTTGCGGACTGGTTTGCAGAGACCAGAACAGCGGCAACGACCACTCCGATTTCAACCACCCTGCAACATTGAACATTGATCGACGCATGATGAAAAAATACCTGACCGCCCTGACACTCGCAAGCGCCCTCTTCGCCGTCGGCATGCCGCAAGCATTCGCCGAAACAGCACCGGCCGCCACCAAAGCAAAAAAGACCGCCAAGAAGAAAGCACCTGCCAAGGCTGCTGCCGCACCTGTTGAAAAAATGCCCTTTTCGTCCGACGCAGACGACGATGAAAACGAACCCGAAATCGGCGGCACCAAGTCGGCCGATTTCAGCTGCGAAATGGGCAACAAGCTGACCATCTACAAGAACGACGATGACGACAAGCACATCGCCATTCGCTGGAACAAGCGCATCAACCGCCTGACCCGCGTCGTGACCACCACCGGCGCCAACCGTTTTGAAAACCGCAAGGTCGGCCTGGTCTGGATCGGCATCCCTGCCAAGGGCATCCTGCTGGATTCCAAGAAGGGTCAGCAACTGGCGAACGAATGCAAGAACGTAGAACTGCCGACGGCCCAGGCGCCGGCAGCAGCGGCATCGAAGAGCTAAGCAGCAAACAGGTATCAGGATTCAGCACGAATCCATTTAGCAAAGCAGTCCCGTATTAGCTGCGCAACCTGTTTTCGCTGGTTTCGCAGCACAAGCAAACACTTATACCATCCGTAATCTAAGGAGAAGAGGCCATGTCCCGCAACACATTGAACACCCTAAAGGAATTCAAGATTTCTGGTTCCAAGAAAGGCAAGTTCTACTCCCTGCCCGCCCTGGAAAAGAAACTCGGGATCAACATCTCCCGTCTGCCAGTGTCGATCCGTATCGTGCTGGAATCCGTCCTGCGCAACTGCGACGGTCAGAAGGTGACTGAAGAGCACGTCAAGCAATTGGCGAGCTGGGGCGCCAAGGCTGCCCGCGTCGATGAAATCCCGTTCGTGGTTGCACGCGTGGTGCTGCAAGACTTTACCGGCGTTCCACTGCTGGCAGACCTGGCCGCGATGCGCAACGTCGCCAGCAAGCTGGGCAAGAACCCGAAGAACATCGAACCGCTGGTTCCGGTGGATCTGGTTGTCGACCACTCGGTGCAGATCGACCACTTCCGCGAAAAGAAAGCGCTGGACCTGAACATGAAACTGGAATTCGAGCGCAATAACGAGCGCTACCAGTTCATGAAATGGGGCATGCAGGCATTCGACACCTTCGGCGTCGTGCCTCCGGGCTTCGGCATCGTCCACCAGGTCAACTTGGAATACCTGGCGCGCGGCGTGCACAACAAGACCGGCGTCTACTACCCGGACACCCTGGTCGGCACTGACTCGCACACCACCATGATCAACGGCATCGGCGTGGTCGGCTGGGGCGTGGGCGGCATCGAGGCGGAAGCCGGCATGCTGGGCCAACCGGTCTACTTCCTGACACCGGACGTCGTCGGCGTGCACCTGACCGGCGCCCTGCGCGAAGGTTGTACGGCAACCGATCTGGTGTTGACCATCACCGAGCTGCTGCGCAAGACCAAGGTCGTGGGCAAGTTTGTCGAGTTCTTCGGCGAAGGCACCAAGTCGCTGTCGCTGACCGACCGCGCCACCATCGCCAACATGGCGCCTGAATACGGCGCAACCATGGGCTTCTTCCCGGTCGACGAAGCAACCATCGACTACTTCAAGGGCACCGGCCGCACCAAGGCGGAAATCGACGCGTTCGAATCCTACTTCAAGGCGCAGAACCTGTTCGGTATTCCAAAGGCAGGCGACATCGACTACACCAGCGAAGTATCGCTGGATCTGGGCACCGTTGCACCGTCGCTGGCTGGTCCCAAGCGTCCGCAAGACCGTATCGAAATCGGCAACGTCAAGTCGACTTTCGCCGACCTGTTCGTCAAGCCGGTGGCTGAAAACGGCTTCAACAAGAAGATCGAAGATCTGCCGAAGGCATACACCAACGCCGACGGCGTCGATGTCAAGAACGGCGACGTGCTGATCGCTGCGATCACCTCGTGCACCAACACATCGAACCCAAGCGTGCTGCTGGCAGCAGGCCTGCTGGCCAAGAAGGCTGTCGAAGCCGGCCTGAAGGTTGCTCCGCACATCAAGACTTCGCTGGCGCCAGGATCGCGCGTCGTGACCAAGTACCTGGAAGCGGCCGGCCTGCTGGGCTATCTGGAAAAACTGGGCTTTGGCGTGACCGCTTACGGTTGCACCACTTGCATCGGCAACGCCGGCGACCTGACGCCGGCAATGAACGAGGCCATCGTCAAGAACGACATCGTGGCTTCCGCCGTGCTGTCGGGCAACCGCAACTTCGAAGCGCGTATTCACCCGAACATCCGCTCGAACTTCCTGGCCTCGCCTCCGCTGGTCGTGGCTTACGCCATCGCCGGCAACGTCAACGTCGACCTGATGACACAACCGGTCGGCAAGGGCAAGGGCGGCAAGGAAATCTTCCTGGGCGATATCTGGCCGACTTCGCAAGAAATCGAAAAGCTGCTGAAGTTTGCGATGAACGCCAAGGTGTTCAAAGAGAACTACGCCGACGTCAAGGGCGCGCCAGGCAAGCTGTGGGAAGCCATCAAGGGCGTCGCCAAGGGCGAAGTCTACAACTGGCCGACATCGACTTACATCGCTGAACCGCCATTCTTCGAATCCTTCACCGAAGTGCCGAAGGCTGCTGCGACCGGCATCACCGGCGCACGCGCCCTGGGCGTGTTCGGCGACTCGATCACCACCGACCACATCTCCCCGGCCGGTTCGATCAAGGACTCCAGCCCAGCCGGCAAGTGGCTGCAAGCCAACGGCGTGTTGAAGGCAGACTTCAATTCCTACGGCTCGCGTCGCGGCAACCACGAAATCATGATGCGCGGCACCTTCGCCAACGTGCGCATCAAGAACCTGATGGTGCCAGGCGTTGAAGGCGGCGTCACTGTTCACCAGCCAAGCGGCGAACAAATGGCGATCTATGATGCAGCCATGAAGTACATCAACGACGGCGTGCCGACCATGGTGTTCGGCGGCGAAGAGTACGGTACGGGCTCCTCGCGCGACTGGGCCGCCAAGGGCACTCAGTTGCTGGGCGTGAAGGCTGTGATCACCCGCTCCTTCGAACGCATCCACCGCTCGAACCTGGTCGGCATGGGCGTGTTGCCGCTGCAGTTCATCGGCAACGACAGTGTCCAGACGCTGGGCATCACGGGCGAAGAAACTTTCGACCTGAAGGGCCTGGAAGGCGAGATCAAGCCACAACAGGAAGCAACCCTGGTGATCCATCGCAAGAACGGTGAGACCAAGGAAGTCAAACTGCTGTTGCGCATCGATACGCCGATCGAAGTGGACTACTACAAGCACGGCGGTATTCTGCCGTTCGTGCTGCGTCAACTGCTGGCTGCTTAATCAGTTTCAGCAAGAACGCCCCGCCTCGCGCGGGGTGCGCAGGAAACAAAAAACGCCGGTTTCGACCGGCGTTTTTTATTGTCCGAACACATTGAGCAGCCCCTTCCCGAGGTTGGTAAAAGTACATGCCGGACGGCAATCCCCGAGGCGATGTCGAATCAACTACAATAGGGATTCCTACCATTTGATTGTCGATATTTCATCATGCGCCGCCCCGCCAAACGTTCCTCCTCCAGGTTATCCGCTGAAAGCCAGCGCCTGGTCAATTCATCACAAGCGGTCGCCGGCTCCACCAGTCGCCTGGAAGAAAGAGCTTGGGAGCGATCCCTCGATCTGCTGCTGCACAAACAACTGAAAAGCGCGCATCAAGGCATGATCGATGCCGCGCTGGACCATCTGTTCAAATCCGATCTGGAAGCCTACGACGTGCTGGTCGAGGCTGTTGAAGCCAACAGCGAAGCATGCGCGCTCGAATATGATGGCAAACTGTATAGCGTGCAATTGCTGGCGCTGCCGGCACTGGCCTGGACGCGCTTCAGCATCGCCTCCGGCAATCTGCCGGCCGATGTGCGCAACGGCCTGTTCGCACACCTGCATGCCCACGTCCTGGCTGACAACGTCCATCTGGCACTGGCGCCGACCTTGTATGCCATCGAGCAATTGCCGCGCCATCACGCCGACGTCTTCGCGCTGACCCAGCGCATGGGCCAGGCCGCCCTCAAGCAAAGCCAGCCCCAGCTCGCGCTGGAACAAACGCCGACCGCCCCCTTCCTGGCCGATACCCGCTACATGATTGCTGCCGTGGCCGTGCCGACCGGCGCCCCGCTGTTCCGCTGGCAGATGGACGAGCAAGCTTCGGTCATCCACGAGAAAGCTGCTGCGCTCAAAGCCTGGACGACTCAGGCAACGCCGCTGCTGACGCGCTTTCTGCCAGGCTGCAATGTGGAGTTGTTGCTGCCTCAACCTTATTATTTCGCCTGCCGCGAAGCCGACAAGCGCATCCGCCCTGCCGCGATCCGCGCCGCCGATCACTACCTCACCCAGACACTGGGCGTCGCCTCGTCGGAGCTGCATGCCAACATCGGCAGCTTCTGCGAAAACATCAATGGCCAGATCGATGAGTATCGCATCGGATTCAACCTTGGCGATGACGACGGCATCGTCTACGGCATTGTATGGCCGCTGTACGAGCAGGAAGACGGCGACGAAGTACGCGACTTGTCCGCGCCGGACAGCGCCAAAACGCCGATAGAAGAGATCCTGGAGGTCTTGCGCGAATGCGGCATCGTCCACATCAAGCTGCATGCGGAACGCTACACAATGGAGTTCTGCGATGATTGCGGCACGCCCCTGTTCCCGGCGCCCGATGGCGATCTGGTGCATGCGGAAATGCCGGAAGACGCGCCTGCGTCGACGGAACACTTCCATTGAATCCGGCGGCTTCATTCGACCGATATGCGTCATCCATTGCGCATGTCGGCCGTTAGCCTGAAACCTCGCCCTTCGTCAGAGCTCTCGAAACCCGCCATTCCCGCTCCACAAAAAAATACGGGCACACGCCGCAGAGCCATGCGGCATGTGCCCGTATTTCCGAGTCGTACGTTGGCTGGTGCTTAGGCTGCCAGCTTCTCGATCAGGCCCATATCGGCGCTGGACATCAGCTTGTCGATATCGACCAGGATCAGCATGCGCTCATCCAGTGTGCCCAGACCGATCAGGTAGTCGGAGTCAAATGTGGTGCCCATCTCAGGCGCCGGCTTGATTTGCTCTGGCGACAGGGTGATCACGTCGGAAACGCTGTCCACCACCATGCCGACCACGCGGCCGGAGATGTTCAGGATGATCACGACGGTGAATTGGTCGTAAGTCGGTTCGCCCAACTGGAACTTGATGCGCATGTCGACGATAGGAACAATGATGCCACGCAGATTGACGACACCCTTGATGAAATCCGGCGAGTTGGCAATGCGGGTCACGGCCTCGTAACCACGAATTTCCTGAACCTTCAGGATATCAATACCGTATTCTTCCTTGCCCAAGGTAAAGGCGAGGAATTCATTTCCTGCGCTGTCGGCTTTTTCGCCAAAGCCGGAAATTGTTTTCGACATGTTGTCTGACATGATAAATGGCCCTTATAAAAAATCAGGAAAATACGGATTCATCGCTCAGCTGCCGACTGGATCGTAGCAAAGCGGCAACATCTATGATTAAGGCGACACCGCCGTCACCCAGAATAGTAGCACCAGAAATCCCTGCTACCTTACGATAATTGGATTCCAGGTTCTTGACAACAATTTGCTGCTGGCCAATCAAATCATCGACGAATAATGCGGCTTTCTTGCCATCGGATTCCAGAATGACCACCAAACCCTGGGATGGGTCGGTAAAAGTCGATTCGATATTGAAAATCTGATACAGCGGCAACAACGGCAAATACTCGCCACGGACTTTGATGACTTTGCCCTGCCCGCTGATTTCCTTGACGTCTTGCGTCGCCGGCTGCAACGACTCGACCACGTAGCCGAGCGGCAAGATATAAATTTCGTGACCGATGCGAATCGACATGCCGTCCAGGATCGCCAGGGTCAACGGCAGGGAAATCGAAATTGTCGTACCGAACCCCTTGCTGGAACGAATATCGACGGCACCGCCCATGGCCAGAATATTGCGTTTGACCACATCCATGCCGACGCCGCGACCGGAAACATCCGTCACCTGCTCGGCAGTCGAAAAACCAGGCTCAAAAATCAATTGCCAGACGTCGCTGTCGCTGAGATTGTCCGACACTGCCATGCCTTGCTGCTTGGCCTTGGCCAGAATCCGTTCGCGGTTCAAACCGCCACCGTCATCGGTGACTTCGATGATGATGTTTCCACCCTGATGCTCGGCCGACAACGATAGCGTTCCGTAATCCGTCTTGCCGGCCGCGAGGCGGGTTTCAGGAATTTCGATACCGTGATCGATGCTGTTGCGCACCAAGTGGGTCAAAGGATCAACGATCCGCTCAATCAGCCCCTTGTCCAATTCGGTTGCCGCACCGTGAGTAACGAACTCGACGCGCTTGTTCAGCTTGGCGGCCAGATCGCGCACCATGCGCGGGAAGCGCGAGAACACATAATCCATCGGCATCATGCGAATCGACATGACGGATTCCTGCAGATCGCGGGTATTGCGCGTGAGCTGACTGACGCTGTTGAGCAGATGTTCGTGCAGCATCGGATCGAGCGTTCCGGTGCGTTGCTCGATCATCGCCTGCGTAATCACCAGTTCGCCGACGAGATTGATCAATTGATCGACCTTCTCAATGCCGACACGAATGGACGACGATTCATGGACTGCTGGCTTCTCGCCCTTGGCCTTCTTTTCTCCGGCATGTTCCGTCACGGCCAATGCGGGCGGTTCGTCATGATCGGCGTGCGCAGCGGCTTCAGCCGCCGGCTTGGCCTGCTCGATATCGCCCTGCGGTACGAATGGCTCGAAGAAACCGTAGCCACGCTCCTTGTCGGTCGCGTTTACCGGCACGAACGGCGCGAAGAAACCATAACCGCGCTCTTCATCGGTTGCATCCTGCGGCACGAACGGCGCAAAGAATCCGTATCCCTGCTCCTCTTCCTTGGAACGGGCGGCAACGGCCTGAGAAATCTTCAGGTCATCGGCGCTCACGAGGAAGGAGCAAATTTCATGGATGCTGTCAGCGCCTTTGGCGGTATCCAGGATGAAGACGCAACGCCCTTCTTCCGCATCTGCCTTCTCAATTTTTCCGAGCAAGCCCAGCTCTTGCTGCAAGGCTTCGAGCTCGCGCTCGGCCAACTGCGGCAGTTCAATGCGATAACGGCTCACGCCGCCCGGGCCGACCAGCGCCTGCGGCGCAGCAGTTTTTTTAGCGGCGCCCTCGGACAAGGATTGCAACAGCATCCGGACATCGGCGACAGCGTCCAAATCAACGGTCGCACCGTGGCGGTGACCGTCAAGCATGGATTTCAGAATGTCTTTCGCCGCCAGAAATGCGTCGACATGCTGGCTGGTCAACGCCATCTGCCCCTGGCGAATGCGGTCCAGCAAGGATTCGAGTACGTGTGTAACTTCGGTAATGTCGGTCAGGCCAAACGTAGCCGATCCACCCTTGATCGAATGGGCCGCACGAAAGATCGCATTCAGATCTTCGTCGTCGGGATCCGACACATTAACGGCCAGCAAAAGCTTTTCCATTTCGGCAAGACCTTCCTCGGCCTCGTCGAAAAACACCTGGAAAAACTGGCTCATATCAATGGTCATGATTGGGCTCCGTCATAGATGCTTTAGGTGTATTTTTTATCGTTGATTATTGACACTAGCCGATGACTTTTTTAACCACTTCCGTCAAACGCTGCGGATCGAAAGGCTTCACCAGCCAACCATTGGCGCCGGCAGCCTTGCCCTTGGCTTTCATTTCGTCGCTGAACTCCGTGGTCAGCATGAGGATAGGCACGCGTTGATAACTGGTCAGCGCGCGCAAGGAACGAATCAGCGTCAGGCCGTCCATGCGCGGCATATTCTGATCGGTCAGCACCAGATCGAATGTCTGCAGCTTCGCTTTGTCCAGCGCATCTTGCCCGTCTACCGCTTCGGTAACCTGATAGCCGGCGGCCTTCAGGCTGAACACCACCATCTGGCGCAATGATCCCGAGTCGTCTACCGCAAGAATTGTTTTAGACATTTTTACTCCCTGTTCTTTGTTTACGGGTCTGAGTTCGTCCAACTCATTATGCCGCATCCATTATCAAAAATTACTATCACACGTGTAAATTCAGCTTGCTTCCCGGATCGCCAGCGGACCTTGCCGAATCTGCATATCGAGGCGGCGTCGCATCAGAACAATTCGATATCGCCGCTCTCCATCCGTGTTTGCCGTACTGTTTTCCACAAGCCGTTTTCAAGGGCGGTGAGCCGCTCTTCCATGGACTCGACGGTATTCTTCAGCAGGCCCTCCAGGTCCTCGATCGATTGCGAACCATCCGGAGTAATTTCAAAGCTGTTGGCGCTCAATACGCCCAGGGCATCGCGCAAACCGATGACCCGACGCACGATCCGCTCCAGCAGTTGGCTGGTCATGTCCTGGAATTGCAGGCCGGTGACTGCCGCGTTGACATGCGCGGTGATTTCGTCCTGCATCACCTTGAGGCGACCGACATCGTCAGCGGACAAGCTACCCTTGCCGGCCATGATGACTTCGAGTTCTTTTTGTTGCGCGAGTACGGCGGTGTGCAATTCCATGAAGCTGGATCCCAGCTTTTCGATGGCTTCGCCGAGCAAGATGTTGGTCTGTACCAGATCCGTCTCGACTTCCGTCAATTGCCTGCTTCCGCCGCTTGCCGTGTCGAGCAACAAGCGCTTGAGTTCTTGCCGCATTTTAGGTGTCGACATGCAAAGCCCTCCTTATTCATATTGGGCCTGGTGTTTAAAATCCGGTTAATTCTTGGCCGGATCGCTCAGACCGTCTTTCACGTCCGTGTCAGACGATACGTCCAGCGACGATGATCCGCCATTTTGCACCAGTTCTTCCGCTTTCTTGTTCATGACGATGATACTGATACGGCGGTTGATCGGATTGAAAGGATCTTCCTTGTCCAACAGCACCGCAGAAGACAATCCCACCACACGCAGCACCTTCGACTCATCCATGCCGCCCGAGATCAGTTCGCGGCGCGAGGCGTTGGCCCGATCGGCCGACAACTCCCAGTTGCTGTATCCCTTTTCGCCACTGGAATACGGGGTCGCATCGGTGTGACCGGAGAGACTGATCTTGTTGGGGACATCATTCAGTGTTTTGCCGATTTCACGCAAAATCTCTCGCGTGTACGGTTGCAACTGCGCGCTGGCCAGCGCGAACATCGGACGGTTCTTCTCGTCCACGATCTGGATGCGCAAACCCTCCGAGGTGATATCGATCAGCAGCTGATTTTTGAATTGCTTCAGTGTCGGGCTGTTGTCGATCGCCGTTTCGATGCGCTTCTTCAACTCTTCCAAACGCGAACGCTCGGCCTTTTCCAATTCGGCTTGAGCTGCGCGCACGCTGCGTTTGCTGACGACTTCATTCTCCCCCTTGCGCAACTGGCCTTCCTGCCGCGTCAGGTCCTTGCCGCCGCCGGGCAACACGGTATTGGCGTCGCCGCTACCGGAGCCGCCGGCCATCGCCACTTTGAGAGGCGTTTTGAAATATTCGGCGATACCGTTAAGGTCCCCCTTCGCGGTAGAGCCGAGCAGCCACATCAGCAGGAAGAACGCCATCATCGCCGTCACAAAGTCGGCGTAGGCGATCTTCCAGGCGCCGCCGTGATGACCGCCGCCGCCCTTCTTGATGCGCTTAACAATAATGGGACGTAGCCCTTCGTCGGCCATGCCTTACTCCTGCTGATTACGAGTCATGTCGGATTACTTGCTTTTTGCCTGTTTGACGTGCTCTTCCAACTCGAGGAAGGAAGGACGCTCTGTCGAGAACAGGACCTTACGACCGAATTCGATCGACAAGGCGGGAGCATAACCGTTCAGGCTGGCGAGCAAAGTGACCTTGACGCATTGATAGATCTTGGTCGACTCATGAAGCTTTTGCTCCAGTACGCTCGACAGCGGCCCCACGAAGCCGTATGCAAGCAGAATACCGAGGAAGGTACCAACCAATGCATGCGCAATCAGCATACCCAGCTCGGATGGCGGGATACCCACCGATTCCATCGTGTGCACCACGCCCATCACCGCCGCCACGATACCGAACGCCGGCATGCCGTCGCCGAGCTTGGCAATGCAATGGACCGGGATTTCGCCTTCGTGATGGTGCGTTTCGATTTCATTGTCCATCAGATTTTCGATCTGGAACGCATCCATGTTCCCCGACACCATCAGACGCAGATAGTCGGTCATGAATTCGATCAGGTGATGATCGGCCAGAACGCCGGGATACTTGCTGAAAATCGGACTGGCCTCCGGCTCCTCGATATCGCCTTCGATCGACATCAGCCCTTCTTTACGCGACTTGGTCAGAATTTCGAACAGCAATGACATCAGCTCCATGTATAGGGCTTTCGTGTAAGTCGACCCCTTGAAAACCGAGGGCAGCGCTTTGAGCGTCGCCCTGATGGCCTTGCTGTTGTTACCGACAAGAAAAGCACCGCCCGCCGCACCGCCGATCATCAGCAGTTCGATCGGCTGCAAGAGCGCCCCCAGATGCCCCCCGGCCATTGCAAATCCGCCGAAGACGGACGCCATGACGACCACATATCCAATTATGACTAACAAGTGCCTGCTCCCGTCCCAGTGGCGTTCAGTGTTTTTTACCTGCTATCAGGTTACATGCAATCCTCTCAAGCAAATGATGGAATACATGACCGAAAGAGGGCTTTCATTTTCAATTACGACACCAAAGATAAAAACTTGATAACGTGAGAAGAATGTAACACAGCTCTTTTTCGTTTCACATACGCCAGCCGTATAAAACAGGGCCGCCTTCTTTCGGCCGCAAGGCGATGTCCGGCTGAACGCCTTCGATGATGAACTCGTAACTCAGCAACACCGTTCCGGAACGCATTTCCGCCCGCGCTTTGCTCCATAAGGCCGCCATGGCCGCTGGCGACAGGTACGCAAAAATTACGTCATAACCAGCAAAATCGAGCAAAGTATAGTCACCACGAATGAAACGGCCCCGACTCCCTGTCAGCAACGCCCGCACATGACTCACCAACCAAGGCAATGGCGCCAGCTCGATACCGACGAACCTGCTGTCTTGCCTGACGCGCGACAAATAAAGAACGGCTCCGCCCAGACCACTGCCGATGTCGATGACCTTGAGCGGCCTGTCGGCCGGCAGCAGCCCTGCCACCGCATCCCAGACAGGGCGCCCGGACGGATAGAACGGCACCTGGCTACGGAACGTCGACCAGAACAACAACAGCAAAAAGAGGAAAATGATCAGAAAGAGCACCGGCGGCAATTGCAGCGAATTGACCAGAACGGCAGCGGGAGGAAAAAAGAAAAGAATCGGCATCCACCAGGACGCCATGCGGCGAAGGTAGGCGATCCCAGCCGCCAATCCGCCATGCAGAACCGCGAAAGGAACGGGAGATACGTCAATCCCGAAGACATGCTCGCAAGCCTGTCGGGCAAGCAGCGCCAGAAGCAAGGCTGCGCATAAGACGATTAAAGCTTGTACAGCGGGTGCCTGCAGCAGAGACCTGCGCTGCCCCGACTCCATATCGGCCTCCAAACCTTCATTAAAGCCGACTATTTTACGACGATAAAACCGGAATTCGAACTCAGGCGAGCGCGGCGACCATCGGCAATGCTTCGACCATCATCGGTGCTGCAATCGCATCCTTGGCCTTCTTGGTCTTGCCGGCGCGCGATGGCATATGGCATAGCCCGCAGAGATAATCCTGATGCAAATCCAGACGATGCACGACGAAATGACCGCCGCACTTGCTGCAAGGCGTAGTCGTCAACATCTTGCTTTCAAAGAACCTCACCAGCGTCCAGGCGCGCGTCAGCGACAAGACGGATTCATCGCCCTCGGCAACCTGCCCGGCTTGCTCCAGATAGAGCTTGTAGGCCTTCATGACTGCTTCGATACCGGAAATTTTGGCGTACCCGACGAGGTACTTATGGATGTTGATGAACAGCGAGGAATGGATATTCGGTTGCCACGTGATGAACCAGTCTGTTGAAAAAGGCAACATGCCCTTCGGCGGCGATACTCCCTTTAGCTCCTTGTAGAGCTTGAGAAGACGCTCACGCGACAAGGAGGTTTCAGACTCCAGCAATTGAAGACGCGCTCCGAGATTAATCAGCTCGATTGCCAATTGAATCTCTTGCGCTTCTGTTATCACGCTCTTCTTAGCCATGAATACCCCCGATATTTTTTCATTACAACCTGATCAACCTACCAATTCGACTTTGAACAATCAACGCCGAGTCATTCTCCCGGGTTGACCATGCAACCCCAACATACCACGAAGAATGGGAATAACGTCAGGAAATTTGTTCGACTGGCTGACAAGCCATGAGAATGGCTGCGTGAGACTGAGCCAACCCCTTATCTTTGTTGTAATTGGTCAGCATACCGAGGATAGCGCCATCGTCGAAACGAAAACGCGTCAACATCATGTTGGTGCCGGCAAGCTTGAGGATTTGCGCATTGCTCAATCCTTGAATCATGTCGGCAATTTCGTCGCTGATACCAAGACGAAATATGGCTGTAGCTTTGTCAGAACGGATCATTTGCTGAGCCAACATCAAATAACTCAGATTTGCATCTCGAATTTCAGCCATCATGTCATTGGTATTCATTTGCACCCCCGCTCAAAATCAATTTACAACCGGTTACTTTTTCTTACCGGTAAGGCTGATTCTGAGGGGGCGAGGAAAGGCGGGAAATTAGTGATTGTCGGTATTTTTCGTCAGCAAGCACCTGGGCAAAAAGTAAGATTTTGTCTTACAAAAACACCGCAAAAATTTTCAAAAAATCAAGAATTTTTTCCAAGGTTGGCACTGGCATTGCGTTTTGAGGCGATTCGTACTGTATTGGCTCAAAAAATTTCCGCAAAGAAATTAGAACAAAAATTAAATTTATATCAATATTTTTCGCAATTATAAATCGGCGCGTTTTCCTACTTTGTTGTCCGTAAGCGACTACACGTCTCGTGAATATCACATCTTGTAACCGTTCCGTAACAATAAATCGCGAAACAACACCCGAGATTTTACAATTTATTACGCTTTCTTTGACCTTGAGCTGTTTGCGTAAAGCATTCACCCGTCGGGTTCCCCCGCAAACGGGAAAACTGCCAAATCATGCCGTCATTTGCTTCAGACCTTGAGCAATATCGGCAATCAGGTCTTCCACTGCTTCCAGACCGATATTAAAGCGAACCAGGCCACCCTGCTCAGTCCACGTTTTTCGCATGGTCTGCATACGGTAGGGTACGCACAAACTGTGCGCACCGCCCCAGCTAAAACCGATCTTGAACAGGCTCAACGCGTCGACGAAGCGATCAATCTGCTCTTCGCTGAACCGTGGATCGAAAGTCACGGAAAACAAACCGCCGGCGCCCGAGAAATCGCGCAGCCAGATATCGTGCCCCGGGCAATCCGGCAAAGCCGGGTGCAGCACCTTGCTGATTTCCGGACGCTGTTTCAGCCACGCAGCAACCCGGCGTGCCGCCGCATCATGCGCATCGAAGCGCAGACGCATCGACGGCAAACTGCGCAACACCATATAAACATCGTCCATGCCGACGCCAAAACCAAGCCGCATGTGCGCCAGTTCGATCTTGTGATTAATGTCGTCGTCACGCGTGATCACGGCCCCCATCAGTACATCCGAACCGCCCGACTGGTACTTGGTCAGTGCCTGCATGACGATATCTACGCCATGGTCGAAGGCCGGAAAGGCCAAACCGGCCGACCAGGTGTTGTCCAGAGCTACCGGCACGCCCTTCTCATGTGCGGCCTTGCAGATCGCCGGGACGTCTGAAACTTCCATGGACACCGATCCCGGCGCTTCCGTCCAGATCAGCCGGGTATTTTCCTGGATCAGATCGGCAATTCCGGCGCCGATCAACGGATCGTAAAAACGCGCCGTTATGCCGAAGTCGCGCTCCAGCCACATGGCCTGATCCTTGTTGGGGCCATAGACGTTGTCCGGCAACAGGACATCGTCGCCCGTTTTGAGCAAGGCGAAATTAACGAGCGAGATTGCAGCAAGACCACTGGGAGCAATTCGGCAGTGGCGGCCGCCTTCGATCTCGGCCAGACGCGCCTCCAGTATGAATGTCGTTGGCGTGCCGTGCAGGCCATAGGTATAGCCGCTCTTCTCTTTCCAGTTGCGTGCGCGCATTGCCGCGACATTCGGGAAGAGTACGGTCGAGGCATGATGGATGCCGACCGGCAGCGCGCCAAAATTGTCGGGCGGGACGTAAGCGCTATGCACCAGCGCTGTCTGCGGAGAGAGTTTTTCTGCCACGAATTACCTCGGTTGCCTCGGAGTGTTTTTTGTTTCTTGGGAATCGGACGACTATCGTACAAGACTTACTGCGCGCCGGCTTTCAGGGAAAACGGCTTGGTGACGGAGCCATCCAGCGTCGACCAGGTTCCGCTCAGAACGCCATTCTTGAAGCTGCCTTCCCATTGGCCGGAAACGTCTTTGCCGTTATGGGATTCTTCCATCACCAAATCATTCTGGTCGACTTCGCCCGCCAACAGGATCTGCGATCCTTGCCCGAAAACGAAGTACTGCCCCTCCAAGCCATCCTCGTCCACCTTGGGGCGCAGGCTCAGCTGAATCTTGTCGCCGCCCAAAGTGCCGCGCAGCACGAGCGGCTTGCGGACGATGTCTTGCAAGCTTCCGGGAACTGCCACCGTGGCAGCAGTTGCGCCGCCAGGCTGTTGGGCGTCGGCCTGCGCGGCGAAGATCAGCAAAAACAGCGGCAGCAATAACTTCAGCACGCCACCCCTCATTGCGCAGCCGCCCACAAATCGTGCGCATCGGCGGCCGTCACCACGACATCGACAAACTCGCCGACGACCAGCTTCTTGTGCGGTTCGAAAGGCGGCTTGACGTAGACGACGCCGTCGATTTCCGGCGCATCGGCGAAGGACCGGCCAACACCGCCATTGCGATCAACTTCATCGAGCAGCACACGCAAGGTCTTGCCGACCTTGGCCTGCAGGCGCTTCTTGGAGATTTCCTCCTGCAGCTGCATGACGCGCGCGCGGCGCTCTTCACGCACTTCTTCCGGCACCGGATTGTCGAGCAGATTGGCCGTCGCGCCTTCCACCGGAGAATAGGCGAAGCAGCCCAGGCGATCGATTTCAGCTTCCTTCAGGAAGTCGAGCAGATACTCGAATTCGGCTTCGGTCTCGCCTGGGAAACCGGCGATGAAGGTGGAGCGAATCGTCAGATCCGGACACATCTTGCGCCATGCCTGGATGCGCTCGATATTCTTTTCGCCACTGGCCGGACGCTTCATGCGTTTGAGCACATCGGGATGCGCGTGCTGCAAAGGCACGTCCAGATACGGCAGCACGTGGCCTTGCGCCATGAACGGGATGATCTGATCCACGTGCGGATACGGATAGACGTAGTGCAGACGGACCCAGGCGCCATACTGGCGCGCCAGTTCGCCGAGCGCCTCGACCAGTTGCGTCATGTGCGTCTTGACCGGCTTGCCGTTCCAGAAACCCATGCGGAACTTCACGTCCACGCCGTAAGCGCTGGTGTCCTGCGAAATGACCAGCAATTCCTTGACGCCGGCCTTGAACAGGTTTTCGGCTTCCAGCATGACGTCGGCAATCGGGCGCGACACCAGGTCGCCGCGCATGGACGGGATGATGCAGAAGCTGCAGCGATGATTGCAGCCTTCGGAAATCTTCAAATACGCGAAATGCTTGGGCGTCAGCTTGACGCCCTGGGCCGGGACCAGATCGATGAACGGCGCATGCGGCTTGGGCAGATGCTTGTGCACCGCCTGCATGACTTCACCGACAGCGTGCGGACCGGTGACTTCCAGCACTTTGGGGTGGATCTTCTGGATCAGATCGTCGCCATCGCCGTCTTTCTTGGCGCCCAGGCAACCGGTCACGATGACTCTGCCGTTTTCGCTCAATGCTTCGCCGATGGCGTCGAGCGACTCCTGCACAGCGGCATCGATAAAGCCGCAGGTATTGACGATGACCAGATCCGCGCCGTCATAGGACTTGGCGGTATCGTAGCCTTCGGCGCGCAATTGCGTCAGGATTTGTTCGGAGTCCACCAGGGCTTTGGGACAGCCGAGCGAAACGAAGCCGACCTTGGGGACAACCGGGGGTACGACAGGAGCAACATTGGACATGATAGACGGGCGTAAAAGCAAGATTCAGACGAAGCCGCTATTGTACCCTTGGATGGGCAGGCAGGCCGCAAAACGGCCCGTCCGCCTTGACAGGATGTCTACTTTTTACCCGGATCGGTGGGGACGAATGGGAATGTGCCGAACATATTCTTGGTCTGGCTTTGCATTTGCTCCTGCATCTGGATGAACAGACTCTTGCTCTGTTCGATGTAATTGCTCATCATGCCTTGCATCATCGGGCCCTGGACGTTCATGAACTGGGTCCACATTTCAGGACTGAAAGGCTTGCCCTCATAGAAACCTTTGGAATTTTCCGCCAGCTTGTTCTGAATATCGATAAAGGCCTGGATGTTTTTCTCCAGATACGATCCCATCATGCCCTGCATGGCGTGACCGTAGTAACGAATAATCTGCGACAACGCGGCGCTGGAGAACATGGGCGCGCCATGCGACTCCTCTTCCAGGATGATCTGCAGCAAAATGCTGCGTGTCAGATCATCGCCGTTCTTGGCGTCGACGACAGCAAATTCCTCGTTGTCGAGGACCAGTTGCTTCACGTCGGTCAAGGTAATGTAAGAACTTGTTTGAGTATCGTACAGGCGGCGATTAGGATATTTTTTAATTAAACGCTCTGCAGAGTTTTTTGCACTTGTCATCTGAAATTCCAGTCTGTTTTCAGCTATTAAGCAGGCTCGTATTATTGTGTTGATGTCGGCCCGCCGGCGTATCGCATTATAGGCGGGAAACCGCGAAAACATACAAGTACGCAGTTTCCCCCATCACTTGTCCAAACCAGGACGGCAAATCCGAGAATCCGCCACCCGGACAAGTACGGACAACACTTAGCCCATGTGCAAACCGCCATTCAGCGAAAAATCGGAACCGGTGGCGTAACCACCTTCCGGCGATGCAATCCAGGCAACAATCGAAGCGATTTCTTCCGGCTCGGCCAGACGCTTGACCGGAATGCCCGCCACGATTTTCTCCAGGACTTCAGGGCGGATGGCGCGCACCATGTCGGTACCGACATAGCCTGGCGACACGGTGTTGACCGTCACGCCCTTGGTCGCGACTTCCTGCGCCAGCGCCATGGTGAAACCATGAATGCCGGCCTTGGCCGTGGAATAATTGGTCTGACCGAACTGGCCTTTCTGGCCGTTGACGGAAGAGATGTTGATGATGCGACCCCAGCCGCGGTCGACCATGCCTTCGATGACCTGCTTGGTCACATTGAAGAGCGAGTTCAGGTTGGTGTCGATGACGGCGTCCCAGTCGGACTTGGTCATCTTGCGGAACTGGCCGTCACGTGTAATGCCGGCATTGTTGACCAGAATGTCGATCTCACCGACCTCGGCGCGGACCTTCTCAAAAGCTGCCTTGGTCGATTCCCAATCGGCGACGTTGCCTTCGGATGCGTGAATGTCAAAACCTTGTTCGCGCATGGAGGCCAGCCATTTGTCCTTGCGGGTCGAGTTGGGACCGCAACCGGCGACCACTGTATAACCGTCTTTGCAGAGACGGGCACAAATCGGGGTACCGATACCTCCCATGCCGCCTGTCACATATGCGATTCGCTTAACCATGTCCTGCCTCCTAATTTGTGTCGGGTGGATAACTACAGAGAATGACGACGACCTGCTATTTCGCTTGCTTCGCTCATGCAACCGTCTTTATGAAACCGCATCCTCGTTATTGCTGAACTGCTTGCTGAACTTTCAAGATCTTTTATTCGGATCTGACTTTGACGTACCTCCCCGGAGCCGGTTCAATCACTTTGTACTTGGCATTGCCTGCGGTTTTCGGTGCGGCAATTTTTTTCCCTGCGTGCTTGGAGAGGAAGGCGGACCATTCCGTCCACCAGCTTCCGGGGTGTTCCTTGGCGCCGGCAAACCAGGCGTCGGGGTCGGCGCCGATCTTGTCGTTGGTCCAGTAGCTGCGCTTGTTCTTCGACGGCGGGTTGATCACGCCGGCGATGTGACCGGATGCGCCCAGCACGAAACGGTTGTTGGCCGGCTTCTTTGCATTCAGAATCGCCGTCGAGGCGTAAGCCGAAGCCCACGGCACGATGTGATCTTCGCGCGAAGCGTAAATGAACGACGGCACGTTGAGCTTGTAAAGGTCGATCTTTTCGCCCGCAATGGTCAGCTTGCCCGGTTCCTTGAGCGCGTTCTCCAGATACATGTGGCGCAGGTAGTAACAGAACATCGGCCCCGGCAGATTAGTGCTGTCGGCGTTCCAGTACAACAGGTCGAAAGCTTGCGGCGCCTCGCCCTTGAGATAATTCGACTCGACATAATTCCACAGCAGGTCGTTGGGACGCAGACTGGAAAAAGCGGTCGCAAAATCGCGTCCGGACATCAGGCCGCCCTTGCCGATCATCTGCTCGCGCATCTGAATCTGGACGTCGTCGATATACACGTCGATGGCGCCGGTATCGAGGAAATTGAGGAATGCCGTCAGCAAGGTCAGGCTCGCCACCGGCTCTTCGCCGCGCGCCGCGAGCACTGCCAACGCACAAGAGAGGATGGTGCCGCCGACGCAAAAGCCCAGGGCATTGATCTGTTCTTGTCCGGAAATTTCCTGGACCACATGAATCGCGCGCACCACGGCATCGTCGACGTATTGATCCCAGGTGGTCGTTTCCAGCGAAGCATCCGCATTGCGCCACGACACGAGGAAAACGGTATTGCCCTGCTCCACGGCATAACGCACCAGCGAATTCTGCGGTTGCAGATCGAGGATGTAAAACTTGTTGATGCAGGGCGGCACGATCAACAGCGGGCGCGCGTGCACCGTCTTGGTCAGCGGCTTGTACTGAATGAGCTGGAACAGCGCATTCTCGAACACCACCGAACCCTCGGTCGTCGCCACATCCTTGCCGACTTCGAAAGCGGTTTCATCGGTTTGGGATACGCGACCCTTTTGCAGATCGGCAAACAATTGCGCAATACCACGCGTCAGGCTTTCACCGTTGGTGTCGATGATCTTTTGCTGCGCCTCGGGATTGGTGGCGAGGAAGTTTGCCGGCGACAGCGCATCGATCATTTGCTGCACCGCAAAACGCAACTTCTGTTTGACCTTGTCCGTCGATTGCACGGCATCGACCAGCGACGTCAGGAAGCGCGCATTGAGCTGGTAAGCCGCGGCCTGGAATGCGTAGAACGGATTGGATTGCCAGGCCGGCGCCGACATGCGCCGGTCGGAAACCGAAGGTACTTTGGAGCTCATGACGGTCTGCCACAAACCGGCAAACTGATCGGCATAATCCTGCTGCAAGCGAAGCACATCGGCGGGGTCGAGCGTGGCGCCGAGATCGCTCAGCTTCGCCTGTATCGATTGCACGTCGAGCTGCCCCGCCGGCATTGCCGGCATTGGCCACGATTGCCACACCTTGGGATCAGACAACTGGTTTAACCATGCTGAAAAGACGGGAGGGACATTCTGCGCATTCTGCGCGTTATGCTTATTCATGCTCGCTTCTACAATTTTCGCGTATTGTTACGGTTTGTCGCTCAGCCTGAAAAGCCGGAAACCACAATGTACATCGTCGCAATCGCTTGGTTATATGTCGTCTTCATGATGTCGATTACCGAACAGTCCGCCATTGCTGGAATCGTGACGTTTTTTCTGTACGGCGTATTTCCTTTGACAATTGTTTTATACCTGATGGGTACACCGCAACGCAAGCGGAATCGTCAAATGAAGGAAAAATTGAAAGCCGCGCAAGACGCAGGACCGGGGCCGGTCGGCGACGCAAGCGCCGGGAATAAAAGCGAGTCCTGAATCGCAAACAAGGAGCGACCGGATCGCATCGCAACCGCGTTCGCCGCGTCAGATCCGGCGCCGTCAATGGATTGCGAGAATTACATGGCGGCGAGAAACCGCCAATAGAAGAGTTTCGAAATTTCTGCCCGATGTCTATTTGCGCGCCTGTTCCGATGCCTGTTCCGACCGACGCGCTTTGTCATTCGGGAGAAGCGTCGAGGTATCGTAAAAACCGCTCCTGCAGCGCTTCATCAATCCCCGATGCGCGCCACGGCGGCGCAACATACATCGCCGAGACCGCCAGGAAATTTCCACAGAATTCGGCATCGAGGCCGCCGACGATGCTGCTGCCATAGCTGGCGTAAATACGTATTCCATTCCTCCGCTTCTCAATCTCGAATTGCAGTTCGCCATGCTGCGGCAATTGCCTCACGCTCAGCGCCAGAAGTGAAAAGCCAGATGCAAACCCAGCATCAGCAAACCGATGAAAAAACAGCGGCGAAACAGCACGGCTGAAATTTTCGACCTCAGCCACTGACCGATAAACATGCCGCCCAATGCCGGCGCCAACGCCATCAGCGATACCGCCGCGCCCGTCATCTGCAACGCCCCGCCCTGCGCCAGACCGGCCGCCATGGCGATGGTCGATACGGTGAACGACAAGCCAAGCGCCTGGATCAGCTCATCCTTTTCCAGATTGAGCGCCTGCAGATAGGGCACCGCCGGGATGACGAAGACCGCCGTCGCCGCGGTCACCAGGCCGGTCGCCAGACCGATGACGGGAGACAGCCATTTTTCCGTCCCTGCCGATACCGGGAATTTGACTGCCGCCAACCCCAATACCGCGTACACGATCAGAGCCGCCCCCAAGGCCGCCGTCGCCTGCCCGCTGTCGTCGCCGCTCATCCAGCGCGCGCCCGACAAGGTCCCGACAACGATACCGATCAGCATCAACCACAGTCGGCGCAACAACCAGACGAAACGCCCTCCCGCCAGCAACTGCCAGACGTTGGTGACAAGCGACGGTACGATCAGCAATGCCGCCGCCTGCACGGGCGGCATGAACAATCCCAGCAAACCGACCGCGACCGTCGGCAAGCCGAGGCCGACCACGCCTTTGACAAAACCCGCCAGCAGGAAAATGGCCGTCACCGCCGACAGCACAGCGACGTGCGCGGCATCAAAAGACAAAGTTGTTTGCATCGCTCCTCCACTCGACATGAAGCAAGTCTGCCAGCTATCGTCACGACGGAAAATCTGGAATACACTGAGCCAGCCTTCGGCTGAGCCTGAGGCTGCCGTCCCTGCCCATTCACCCCCGATACCGAACACGATGAGCCCCCGCCTCGACCTGAACGATCTGCGCCTCTTCCTGCACGTTGCCGAAACCGGCAGCATCACCGCCGGTGCCGAACGCTCTCATCTGGCGCTGGCGTCCGCAAGTGCACGCATCCGCAACATGGAAGACGCGCTCGGCGTTGCCGTCCTGGCGCGGGAACGGCGCGGCGTGCAGTTGACCGACGCCGGCCGCGCCCTGCAGCATCACGCGCGCAGCGTGCTCCGGCAAATGGACATGATGCGCGACGAACTCAGCGAGTATGCGCACGGCCTCAAAGGCCACATCCGCCTGCTGGGCAACACCGCGGCCATCACCGAATTCCTGCCCGATGCGCTGGGCGCTTTCCTGGCGCAAAATCCTTGCATCGATATCGACCTGGAAGAACGGCTCAGTCATGAAATCGTGCAGGCGATCATCGACGGCGTCGCCGACATCGGCATCGTCGCCGATTCGGTAGATACCGGACATTTGCACACCATGCCGTTTCGCGAAGATCATCTGATGGTGGTGATGTCGCGCAGGCATGCGTTGGCGCGCCGCAAGCAACTGGCATTCGCGGATGTCATTGAGGAGAATTTTGTCGGACTGAGCGGCGGCAGCGCTTTGCAGGAGCATCTTTCCGGGCACGCGACCCGCGCCGGAAAACGGCTGCAATACCGTGTTCGCTTGCGCAGCTTCGACGGCATCTGCCGCATGGTGGAACGCGCAGTCGGCATCGGCGTCATTCCTGCCACGGCAGCATTGCGCTGCCAGAAAACCATGGCGATCAAGTGCATCCCGCTCAGCGATGCATGGGCGAAACGCCAACTATTGATTTGCGTCAGAAATGCGCTGGAACTGCCCGGCCACACCCGGCAATTGCTGGAGCAATTGCAGCGGCAGACGTGAACCCGGCTGGTTATCTGAGCCAGATCAAAGAAGCCATGCGTCCGGTGACTTTGTCGCGGCGATACGAATAGAAACGCGTGTCGCCGACCGTGCAAAAACCGCCGCCGGAAACGCGTGTCACGCCGGCCTGTCCCAGCCTCAACCGGGCAAGCTGATAGATATCGGCCAGGAATTTCCCTGCGCGGCCGGGGATCGCAACGAAGGCGCTGCGGCTGGCCACGTCGTGCGAGACAAAGGCGTCGACCACGTCCTGCCCCACTTCAAACTTTTCAGGCCCGATGGCCGGACCGAGCCAGGCAAGGATTTCACCCGCCCCGCGTTGGCGCATGGCATCCACGGTACGCTCCAGCACGCCTGCGGCCAGGCCGCGCCAACCTGCGTGGGCAGCGCCGACCGCCTTGCCGGCCGCATCGCAAAACAAGACCGGCAGACAATCGGCCGTCATCATGGCGCAGACGACGCCGGCCTGCGTTGACACGCAGGCGTCAGCCTCCACGGCATCCCGGACGTCGGCAGCGTCGACAACGTTGACGCCATGCACTTGCGTGAGCCAAGCCGGCTCCGCCGGCAGAATGCTGCGCAGCAAATGGCGGTTATGGGCAACGTGTTCGGGCGCATCCTGCACGTGTACGCCAAGATTCAGCCCGCCACCGCCCTGTCCGTCGCCATACGGCCCCAGACTCGCGCCACCCTGACGCAACGTGGTCAGGGCGCCGACATTGTCCGGGCGATCGCTCCAATCCGGAATCAGCAGTTCCATAAAATCACTCGTCCAGTGTCTTGAGGACCTCAATATCAATACCCGCGCGGCCGAGCAGCTCGGTGAAATCCTCCGGCAACTTGACTTCCCACTGGCAGGACTTGCCGCTGGTCGGATGCACCAGGCCGAGTCGCCACGCCTGCAGCGCCTGACGCGGGAAGAACGGCATCAGATGAGTCTTGCCGTACAGCGCATCGCCGACCAGCGCAAAACCCAGCGACTGCATGTGCACGCGGATCTGATGCGTACGCCCCGTTTCCAACTGGCAATGCATCAGACTGACCGCGCGACCGTCCAATGCGCCCACGGCGACACGCTGATAATGGGTCACTGCCGGTTTGGCGCTCATGCTTTCCGAGACCGCCATCTTGATGCGGTCGCGCGGATGGCGGGCCATGGCGCCGTCGATGGTGCCGGACAGTTGCGGCGTGCCCCAGACCAGCGCCAGATAGCGGCGTTTGACCGTGCGCGCCTGCAACTGACGCACCAGATCGGTCTGCGCCGCCAGCGTCTTGGCAACCACCATCAAGCCGCTGGTGTCCTTGTCCAGCCGGTGTACGATGCCGGCGCGGGGCACCCCGCCCAATGCCGGGAAATGATGTAATAAACCGTTAAGAAGCGTGCCCGACCAATTGCCCGCGGCGGGATGCACCACCAGTCCGGCAGGCTTGTTGACCACCAGAATCGCCTTGTCTTCATGCACGATGTCCAGGTCCATGGGCTCCGGCTGGAAGGCGGTATCTTCCGGCGCAGCCTGGGGGGTAATGACCACGACTTCGTCGCCCAGCACCGTCATTTTGGTGCGGGCGGGATTGCCGTCGACGGTCACGAAACCAGCCTCAATCCATTGCTGGATGCGGCTGCGCGAGTATTGCGGCACCAGCGTGGACACGACTTTGTCGAGCCTGTTGCCGCAGTCGTCGTCGGTCAGCCTGAGGGTAATCGCTTCGTTGCCTTCTGCAACCTCGTCGACGATTTCGTCGAGCGCGTCATCTCCCGCGTCCGTTTCGATAGGTTCGGCGGCAAAAGCTTTTGCAACCTTAGGGGGAGTGGTACGTGACATCAGCTATAATCAGTGGATTGAAATTTCTTGTTTCTTTGCACCCGCTCAAACTGCTCATACGTCATGCAAAAAATCTTATTGAAGTTGCTTACCGTCGCATTCGTCCTGTCTTTGTCCGCATGCGGCCTGCTGCCTGAACAAAAAGACGAGACGATCGGGTGGTCCGCGTCCAAATTATACTCGGAAGCCAAGGATGAACTGACCGCCGGCGGTTACGAGAAGGCCATCAAGTACTTCGAGAAACTCGAATCGCGCTATCCCTTCGGCACGTATGCGCAGCAGGCACAGATGGATATCGCCTACGCCTACTACCGCCTGAACGACCAGCCGCAGGGCCTGGCAGCGGTTGACCGCTTCATCAAGCTGCACCCGAACCACCCCAACGTCGACTACATGTATTACCTGCGCGGCTTGATCAACTTCAACGACCGCACCAGCATTTTCGACACCTTCACCGACCAGGACAACACCGAGCGCGACCCCAAGGCCGTGCGCGATGCGTTTGATTCATTCAAGTTGCTGGCCGAACGCTTCCCTGACAGCACCTATACCCCTGACGCCATGGCCCGCATGAAGTATCTGGTCAATGCAATGGCGCAATACGACGTCCACGTCGCCAAGTACTACTATCGCCGCGGCGCCTATGTGTCGGCCGTCAATCGCTCCCAGGCCGCGATCAAGGATTACCCTGACGCACCGGCAATCGAAGAAGCGCTGTTCATCATGATGCGCTCCTACGAAGCACTGGGGCAGAAGCAATTGCGCGACGATACCGAACGCGTGATCCAGGCGACCTACCCGAACAGCCCGTACTACACCGGCGGCCCGAAAGACGTCAAAGCCAAACCTTGGTGGAAGATCTGGTAAATCACTACAGATCTACGCACAAAAAACCTTGGATTGCGATCATGTCGCTCAGTTAAGCGTGAAGCATCCATCCTTTGAGCCCTGCACTGCAGGGCTTTTTCATGCCCCTCGCGCGGCCCGGCATTGCCGGCGCGGATCGCAACGCATGGCATTGGCTTGCCGCGATCGCCATTATTTTCAATAAACAACGTTGTTATTTTGAAAATTGGCTGGTTGAAGGCCAGACATCGCCATAGAATAAACAATCAATACCGAATGCTTGGCTACACGCACCAAGACCAGGCGTCACCCGATTCTCTCTCACTGATCTCCTGAAAAATTGCATCGCGCCGCGCGCGTGGTGCGCATGGCTACGCCCAACAGGAGAGTGAGATGAGATGGTTTTACGACTTACAGATTTCCCAAAAATTGCTGGCGTCCTTCGTGCTGGTCCTCGGGCTCACTACCGCGCTGGGCGCCTTTTCCGTCCATCAGTTGGCCAAGCTCAATAGCGCTTCCGCAGAAATCGCGACCAACTGGCTTCCCAGCATCAAGGTCGCGCAGGAACTCCAGACCGCACTGTCGCGCATGCGCGCCATCCAGCTCCAGCACATCCTCGCGACCAGCGAAAGCGGCTTTCTCCAGAACGAGCAGGAACTCAACGTACAGAACAAATCCTTCCGGCAAAAACTGCTTGATTTTGCTCCTCTGGCAGGCACCAGCGAAGAAAAGGAGACCGCGGCAAAACTGACGCAGGAGTTCGATGCGCTCCTTCCGATACAAAAAAAGATGCTTGCCATTTCCCGCACCGGCAAAATCGCAGACGCCTACGCGGTCCAGATGAATGAATTCAATCCCTTGTATTTCCGCATGCTGGCCGACGCGGATCGACTGATTGCCATCAATCAGCATGGCAGCATGGCCGCCGATGCGCGCGCACGCGACATCTTCGGTTCTTCCCGCATCATGATCGTCGGCTTGCTGGCCAGTTGCATCGTGCTGGGACTGCTGCTGGCGATCTGGGTCTCGCGCCTGGTGGTGCGACCATTGCGGCAAGCCGTCCGCGTTGCGCAACACGTCGCCGGCGGCGACCTGACGGTGGATATACACCCCGTCAGCAAAGACGAAACCGGCCAGTTGATGGTCTCGCTCAAGACCATGAACGACAGCCTGCTCAAAATCGTCAGCCAGGTGCGCAACGGCACCGACACCATCGCCACGGCATCGCGCCAGATCGCCACCGGCAATATCGATCTCTCTACGCGCACGGACGAGCAAGTGTCATCGCTGCAAGCCACGGCCGCCTCCATCAAAGACCTGACCGACACCGTCAAGCAAAACGCCGACAATGCCCACCAGGCGAATCAACTGGCAGCCTCCGCGTCTGATGTCGCAGCCAAGGGCGGCAGCGTGGTCGAGCAAGTCGTCGATACCATGGAATCCATCAACGCCTCGTCCAAAAAGATCGCCGACATCATCAGCGTCATCGACGGCATTGCCTTTCAAACCAATATCCTGGCGCTCAATGCGGCGGTGGAAGCCGCACGGGCCGGTGAGCAGGGCCGTGGATTTGCGGTAGTCGCGACGGAAGTGCGCAATCTGGCGCAGCGTTCGGCCAGCGCCGCCAAAGACATCAAATCGCTGATCAATGACTCGGTGACCAAAGTCGACGCAGGCAGCAGCTTGGTGGCGCAAGCCGGATCGACCATGCAAGATATCGTCCACAGCGTCAAGCGCGTGACCGACATCGTCAGCGACATCGCCAATGCCAGCAAAGCGCAAAGCGATCGCATTGCGCAAGTCAATCAAAGCATAGGACAGATGGATGAAGCCACGCAGCAAAATGCCGCGCTGGTGGAAGAGGCTGCCGCCGCGGCACAATCGCTGCAAGATCAGGCAGCGACACTGGCGCAAGTGGTGGGCGTATTCAAGCTCGACAATCCGTCGACCGAGGTTGAAACCACCGCAGCGAGAGAACTTGCCGCGGGCCATCCGTCGCGGCGACTGCAGATTCCGGCCGGCGATCCGCATCATTGGGATCGATTCTGATCATGGCAAAAAAAAACGCGCCGGCAGGCGCGTTTTTCATTGATGAAGCCCGACTCAGTCGCCAATGCGCCGGCGGAACACCCACGATGTTTCGCTGGAAACACCTTCCTCAAAGGCATAACCATCCAGGTCGAAGTTCTTCAGCTTCTCGGCCTGATTGACGCCCTTGAGCGCCGCGTATCGCGCCATCAGGCCGCGTGCGCGCTTGGCGTAGAAAGAGATGATCTTGTACTTGCCGCCCTTCCAGTCTTCGAAGACCGGGGAAATCACCCTGGCGTCCAGCACCTTGGTCTTGATCACCTTGAAATACTCTTCCGACGCCAGATTCACCAGCACCTTGGATTTATGCTGCGCCAGTTCGGCATTGAGCGCTTTGGTGACGTCATCGCCCCAGAACGCATACAAATCCTTGCCACGCGGATTCTGCAGCCGGGTGCCCATTTCCAGGCGATACGGCTGCATCAGGTCCAGGGGACGCAAGGCGCCGTACAAACCCGACAGGATGCGCACATGCGTTTGCACGTAATCGAGTTGCTTCGCGGAAAGCGAAGCGGCGTTGAGACCTTCATATACGTCCCCGTTGAAAGCCAGCACCGCCTGCTTGCTGTTTTTGGTCGTGAATTTGCGCGACCAGGAAGCATAGCGCTCGACATTCAGGGCAGCCAACTGATCCGAAATCCCCATCAGCGTGGAAATCTGCGCAGGCGATTTTTCTTTCAGCACTTCGATCAACTCGGCGGAACGGGCGATGAAATCGGGCTTGGTATGCAGGTCGGTGGTGGGCGGAGTGTCGTAGTCCAGGGATTTGGCGGGCGATAAAACGATGAGCATGGGGAGGATCCGTTTGAATTTTTCGTAATGATACCGAAACCGGTGCAAGCCGTCTTACCGGACGCAATCCAGGAAATCGTCGACATCGTCAGCGTCATTGGCGGCATCGCCCTCCAGACCGGCAGCAAGCTCACGGCGCAAGCCGGTTCGGCCACGCACGAGGCCGATGGACAAGAATACAAGATGACAGAAAGAATAATGCTTTTAAATGCGCTCCGATTAAACATGGATTAGTATTTGCCTATGGAGCAAGGCAAGGGAAAAGCAAGAACCATCGCCCTCGACATCGCATGCAGGCGGCGAAGCGGATTGGCGAAAGATCCCTGCACGATTCGACCACATCAGGAGGCTATATGAAACGCGACAAATCATTGATGGCGGATATCTTGAAAACGCTGTCCTCATTCGGCACTTCCTACGGCGACGTCGAGAAAATCCAGAGCAATCTCGCCACGCAGAACACCCCGCCGGAGCTGATCCTGCATCATCTGCGCCTGCTGCACGACCGCGGCCTGGTGGCGGTCGACATTCATCAATTCTGGCGCGTGAGCGATCAGGGCTATGACGTCCTCGAAGCAGGCAACGATCTGAGCGCCCCCGTCGCTCCGGCAGATACTACGAAAGCACGCGGTTTTGACAATTAGTACCGAAACAAGCACTGCCATTTCCGGCGCCGCGTCCGCATCCGACATCCATGTCGACGCCCGCAAGTCGCGCCGCATCGTCCTCGACACCAACGTCTGCCTGGATTTGTTCGTTTTTCGCGACCCGCGCTGGGCGCGCTTGCTGCAGGCCATGGAAAACCGCGAAGTGCATGCCGTGACGCGCGCAGACTGCCGCATGGAATGGCTGGTCGTGCTCAACTACCCTCACCTGCCGCTCAAGGAAGACGACAAGGCCGCCATCCGCGCCGAATTCGACCGGCTGATTGCCTGCCTGCCGGATGCGGCCGTCAACACCTTCGGCCTGCCGGTCTGCACCGACCCCGACGATCAGAAATTTCTGGAACTGTCGCTGCAGGCCGAAGCCGACGTGCTCATCACCAAGGACAAGGCCCTGCTCAAGCTGGCGAAGAAAACCGCCCGCAAGAACATGTTCGCCATCATGACGCCGCAAACCTGGCATGCCGCGCTGGATACCGGGGATGCCCAACCGGCGTCCGCATAACCGGCGCCATCGCAACACAGACGCCGGCATGCCGCGCACCAAGTCGGAACGACGCCCCAAATCCGGCTAAAATGCCATCTCCGTACATTTGCCACCCTGTCCGTCTATCCATTTCTCAGATTTCAGCAATGAGCCAGCCCGTCAACATCGTTTCCAAACTGCCCAAGGTCGGCACCACCATCTTCACCGTCATGTCGGCGCTCGCCAGTGAAAAAGGCGCGGTCAATCTCGGCCAGGGTTTCCCCGATTTCGATTGCGACCCGGCGCTGGTCGATGCCGTCACCCAGGCGATGAAAAACGGCCTGAACCAGTATCCGCCGATGGCGGGCGTACCGGTCCTGCGCGAAGCGATTGCGAACAAGATCCGGGCGCTGCATGGCCATGCCTACGATCCGATCAGCGAAATCACCGTCACCGCCGGCGCCACCCAAGGCATCCTGACCTCGATCCTGTGCGCGGTCCATGCCGGCGACGAAGTGATCGTGATCGAACCGGCCTATGATTGCTACGTACCGGCGATCGAGCTGGCCGGCGGCATTCCCGTCTTCGTCCAGATGACGGTGACCAGCGAAGGCTACAGCGTGCCGTGGGACAAGGTCGCCGCCGCCGTGACGAGCAAGACGCGCCTGATCATGGTCAACACGCCGCACAATCCGACCGGTTCCATCCTGAAGAAAGCCGACATCGACGCGCTGGCCGACATCGTGCGCAACACCGGCATCCTGATCCTGTCCGACGAAGTGTACGAACACATGGTCTACGACGGCCAGAGCCACGAGTCGCTGTGCCGCCATCCCGAACTGGCGCCGCGCACCTTCATCAACTCCAGTTTCGGCAAGACCTATCACGTCACCGGCTGGAAAGTCGGCTTCGTTGCAGCGCCCGCCGCCCTGACCGCCGAATTCCGCAAGGTGCACCAGTTCAACGTCTTCACCGTCAACACGCCGGTGCAATACGGCCTGACCGAATACATGAAGAACCCGGCGCCGTACGTCGACCTGCCGGCCTTCTACCAGCACAAGCGCGATCTGTTCCGCGAAGGCCTGAAAAACACGCGCTTCAAGCTGCTGCCTTCGGAAGGCACCTACTTCCAGTGCGTGGAATACGGCGCGATTTCGGACTTGCCCGAAGCCGAATTTTCCAAATGGCTGACCACGGAAATCGGCGTTGCCGCCATTCCCGTTTCGGCGTTCTACAACACGCCGAAAGAATCCGGCATCGTGCGCTTCTGCTTCGCCAAGAAAGACGAAACCCTGCGCCTGGCGCTGGACCGGCTGGCGAAACTGTAAGGCGTCATCTCCCCGACAAAAATCACAACAACGAAAAACGCGACGCCATGACCGCCGAACTCAAAGCAAGCCGCCACGACGCCACATTGGTTCTCACCTTTGCCAATCCGGGCCGACAAAATGCGCTGGACGGCAGCGTTGTCGCTGCCGCCATCGAAACGCTGTCGAAAGCCGAACGCGACGACTCCGTCAGCGCCATCGTGCTGACCGGCGCCGATCAATGTTTTTGCAGCGGCGTGGAAGCCGGCAAGGACCTGGAAACCCAAGTCCTGGTTCTGGAAAACCTGCAAAACCTGATCGAAACCATGCGCAGCTTTCCCAAACCGATCATCGCCGCAGTCGAAGGCGTTGCCATCGACGCCGGCTTTTCGCTGGCGCTGGCCAGCGACCTGATCGTGGCCGGCCAGAACGCCGGCTTCGGCATCTCGCCCGCCCAAATCGGCACCTGGGCCGTCGGCGGCGCCGGCTGGTTCCTGCCGCAACGCCTGCCGCAGCAATGGACCGCAGAAATCCTGCTCGACGCCAAGCCGCTTACCGCCACGCGCCTGCAGGCCGCCGGACTGGTCAACAAACTGAGCGCAGACGGCGCCGCGCTGGACAAGGCGCTGGCATGGGCCGAGCAGTTGTCGGCGGCGCTGGCGTCCGCCCCGGCTGCGTTTGAACAGTTCAAGACCTTGCTTGGCAATGCCTCCGCCACTACATTGAACGAATCCTTCTCTTCGGAAAGGCATCGTCTGCTCACCAAGCGTCCCGGAACAACCTGAGTTCCGGATCCGGCCGGCATCACAGATTGACTTTCAGATTGCCCGCCACCTTCTTTCAAGATGGCGGCATCGCCCACGATGAGCCAGAAGAATGCGCAGGACCACAACAGCAAAGGCAAAACCGAAACAGCGGATGCACCGCCGGGCGCGCCCCCTGCAGGTTTGGCCGCGCTGGCGCCGGGATGGGATGCGCTGAGCGGCACGCTGCCCTTTCAGGTACCGTTCGCGACGGCATCCTCGACTTCCTTCTATTGACCCTTGCCGCGATGATTCGGTAATCTGCATAACGACAGCATCCTTCTGCCAGATCGCGAGTCTTGCACAACCGTCTCATCCGAACGCCTGACGTCAACCCGCGTGAGCGCGAGTTTTCCCTCTTCGGAAAATTAACATTGCATGCCGGTTGATGAGGTGCCTTCTAGCAAGGACAATTGACCATGCCTACCACATATGATGAAGAGCGGCCCGGGACCAAGGCGGAGCCAGGCAAGAGAACCGCGCAGGCCGGTCCGTTTTCCGGGATTGCGAAACGCGCGATTGTGCAGGACGATGAGGAGGAGGAAGTTCCTGGGTGCCGGCCTGACGATGCCTGGATATCCCGCTGCCATCGTAAGGAAGACAGCGAAACTGCAGAACCTTACCTGCATCAATATCCGGATGATCTCGGACTGACGGTGACGGAAGGTTTCCGGGAGTTATTGCTGGCGCTGGCGTGGATACAGATCGGGTGCCGGGTGCTGGCGCAAGAGGAGCCCGTCGGGCCAGATTTCATCGACAGCTTGCCGGGTGAGAGCGGCACGACGGAAGCGGACGCCGAAGATATCGGGCGTCTGCTGATCTTCACGGGCGCAGTCACGATCGCGCGTCTGTTGTCGCACTGGAGCGCGCCGCTGGTGCGTCCTTTATGGCTGGCGCTGACAATAGCGCTTCGGGACCTGCGGAACCTGTTCACGCGCGGCAGGCTGCCGCAGGGAAATTCGATATTCAATGACGCCTGGTGGATATGGGCGGCGGACCAGCCGCCGTCGGAACAGGATTATCCCCCGCCGGAGCCGGGACGCAGTCTCCTTGCCGATATGCTGATGCTATGGTCGCACACAAGCAGCGAGGTGCAGAACTATTGGAATAATTACAACACGGTTCCGCGTCGGGAGAGCAGACCGCAGACGACCGCGCTCATGAGGCTGGGCGAGCCGCAGGGCGAACATGCCGGTGAGGGCAATGTCGTCAAATTACTGCAGGAGAAAGCGGGCAATCTGGAAGAAGAGATCAGGATATTCACGGAAACCTCGGGCGACGCGAACGCGAATGCAAGCGTGAACGCGAACGTGACGGCAGATGCCGCGCAGCCGTCCGACTCTGTCCGCACGGTACAAATCTCGATCGGGCAAAAGAACGGGAGCAGCACTGTCTTTGAAAAAAGCGTAGCGTCATTTGAGAATGCGGCCGACGGCAAAGAGCCGGTTGAAGTAACCTATGAGCTGGATTTCATCGGTCCGGATGGCGGCCTGCAATCGGCCGTCGGCAATCCTCCGCAGACACACAACGCGACAGCCGGCGCGGTCAGGGCGGCAGAAGCGGAGCAGGCCGGTCAAGCCCATGCGCTCGCCAGAGCAGAATGGCGAGTGGTTTCTTCTACGCGAAAGTCCAATCCCCTGCTGACGCACGGCAAGCCCGCGGGTCACGCCAGCTACGCTGAGGCTTCCGAGCGGCGGTGGGCAAACAAAACCGGGGAACTGCACCTCATTCATGTGGAATTTGTTGATTCGTCGCCTTATCTGGCACGGTTCCAGGCGCACAAGGTCAACCGGAACGGCGCCTCGGCGAGGACCTCATGGCAGATGCCGGTCAGCGCGGCGCACAAGGAAAAACTGTTGGCTGCAGCACGACCGCCCGCGCCGGAACAGCCGGCGCAGATGAATCTTTCCGAGGACGTGCGGCCATTGTTTCTACCCGGTCTGCGTTTTTTTGAGGGGCAGGAATCACCGGTTGGAAGCGTGAGCAGAGGAGCACATTCAGGCCAGGCGGTCGCAAATGTGACGTCGGATCTCAATGAATTTTTTGCGCAAGGCGCCACGATATCGGACGCGGAACTGCCGGCATCGGTGTTTTCAGCGCGTCAGGCCGACTCTTCGGAGTCCTCGGTGCGATCCGTCGGCCCCCGGACGACGGGCGCTGCAAACAACGGTGAAACGATACCGATGATTACCTTCACGGCGACGGGAGTGACCATGGCGTTGTGGAGACAGGCGGATGTGGAAGCCCCGGTCGATGAAGGAGCAGATGACGGCGTACAGGTAGCCGCGCGGAAGCTGGTCGAGGCAGCGGGAGGAGGCGGTGCAATTGGCTGGATCAAAAGAAATCCCTTAAGGGCGGTTGCGGGAGCTGCTGTCGCGGCCATACTTGCTGTCGGCGCGGCAGCAGGAATCGCAATCGCCTATCTGTCCGGGACCGGGAGAAACGATACAGACGACGGCGAAGCGACGCCGACGGAAAGTCCCGAGGCGTCGACGACGGAAGGGCCGTCGCCATTCGACAATATCCAGCCTGACGATACCTTCGTTCGTGACGTGATGATGGCCGATTATTCGATGCCGGCGGCCTCGAAGGATGACCTGAAAGTCTTTTCTCTCGATGACTATGAAAGACTGCATCCGGACAATGTCGAGTATGACAGCATCGCCCATTTGAAAATCTTTACCGTAAATGATGATGTCACGCGGCTTTTCATTGAAGAAGTATGGAGCGACGATTTCAAATTCGATTTTTCAACATGCACGAATGAGGGAAGCGCAGGAATTGACGTTCTTGAAGCCAACCTGGACCTGAAACTGACGGCATCCTTTGTCAATCCGGAAGGAAAAACAAAAACCTTGACGTACGGAGATGAAGAAAGCCAGGTCAGCATCACGCTCATCGTTCCTGTATCAAACACAAGCATAAAAAACGATCTTGACAGGCAGATTAAAGCCTTGCGTGCGGATGTCAGAAAAGTGAAGAAATTTGTCAGCTTCGGTCGCCGCACCGATAGCGACGATCAATTCAAATATGGCAGCTTCATCCTGTATCCAGGGCAAAAAGGGACTATCGTAGCGATGGACGAGCATGTGCCGATGCGCATATGGGTACCGGTGTCGCTGGACGGCGACGACGGCAGAACGCTTGAAAATAATAGCGTCAACAGGTTTTATTTTAAAACCCAGTCTTTTCTTGACAGCCGTCACATGCGCGTCACTTTCATGGATGAAGACTACAAGCCAAAGCTCATATTGACAGGGGACGCGCCGGCGGTGAAGAAGCTCGCGGACACGTTGCGTGTTCTCGTGCCCAGAACCATGCTCAATGAGCAGCACCGGTTCATGGATGTGCACGAGGAAAAGGAAAAAAATGTGGATCCGTTCACGTTTTCTCTGGCAAACAATCGCAGCGTGCTTCACGCAATGATAAACACACTGAAACTATACGATCTGAAAATATTGCAGGCAGATCCGAAAATCAAAGTTCCGGCCAACCGGGAGACCGTTCCATTTGAAAAAAGGTATTACACGAATCTGCAGAAGAACGCCGCCGGTCTTGGGGCAAAGTACGAAACCTACTGGAGCAGAAAAACAGACGGGCAGTCGGGACTGAATAATTTTGGATTGCTGACGGAGAATATCAGGCGTCATTTCATGGTGTCGTTAAGCCAGTATGAATATGAATTAACGCAACAGGCCACTGAACTGCTGCGGCTGGCTTTTTTGAAATCATTGAAATCCGGTTATCAGTCGAACTTGCAGCGGCCGAACATAACTGCCGAAGAGGCCACGATGATCAAGAACAATATCGCCCGCTTTCCCGATGTCATCGTTGAGAATTTCAATGTGCTGGGAAGTGCGTTTCACGACATCATCAAATTTACCGACAGAAAAAATAAACTCATCGTTCTCTATTTCATCGGAGCAGACAATCCGTTTTTCGAATTTAAAGATGAAGCCCAATTGAACGAGTGGTTCCGCGGCGTCGTCTCGGACGGAGACACGCATGAGGTCATCAAGCGGCACATCGAGCTCAGAAGCAGAAGCGAGCGCAAATCGAAAAACGGAGAAACAGAGCACGGCTTCGATTATCTGCTTGAGCACGCCGATGATAAAACCGACTTCTTCCAGACAAAACCGATGAAGATAGAGGGCGGTGAAAATTTCTTCATGTATTTTGCGCAAGCGGCCAGAGTGCGCCTGTTGAATGACGCTCACTTCATACAGTCGCGCTCGGAAGCCATGCTGGGGAATTTTTATGTGGACACTGGCAGTTCAGGCGAAATGCATGAGCTGAACATGAAAATGGTCAACATGGTCAACAAAAACTATGTGGAGCTCGGACCGCAGCATCTGAAACAGGAGCATGCCCTCAATCGCGAGGGAAGAGCCTTGTACTGGCTGATGCAGGTGGAACAATCGGAACATCCGGGATATGCGCATGTCTCCGAAGAATCCGTCAGAACCGTGTTGAGCGAAATGGATCTGGAGAAAGAAGAGCCCGATATCATTTCCATCGTCACCCGCGCAGAAAGAATCGATCTGAAGCAATTGCTGGTGGACATGTCCAGCCGGATCATCAATGGCAACGATTGTTCCATCAACAAAGGCTGCCTGGATTTCTTGCACTACAAAAGAGCCGTGGATGTGGTGCATGAAACGCTGGAGCATGGGGCGCCTTCCGGCTATACCGAAAGGTCCATGTATATCGAGCAGATCAATCGGCTGAAAGATATTCAAACGCTGACGACATCGGATAACAGTAACAAGGATTTCAGGAAAATCGACAGAGCGGCGTGGGAAATGTCCGCGTTGGCCTATCGAGACAGGATCACGGCGGATTATGTCTATAGTGAAAAACATATTCTCGACATCGCCGCCGACGCCATGGGGATCAACCCGCTGGTGATGAAAATGAACGCTCTGGATGAGGGACATGAACATGACGGTGAACGAAAATCGATCATGATCTCCATCGCGCAGATGCTCGAAGTTTATGACGACTGGAAGCATATTATCGACAACAACTTCCCCCTGTTGCATCCGCACTGCCCATCCGACGTCGCGAAGGAGGACGAAGAACCAACGCCCGACATGTTGCAGGCGCAGGTGTTTCAATCGATACGCACCATCGCCGGCGCCGACATACGCTATGTCAGGCTCGCGGAAAATTACCTCAGAAGATTTCGTCCTGAGATGGCCGCATCAGCCAGCGATTTCACCTGGCAACTGGAACTGGCCAGGCAGTTGAACGACATGCAAACCTTGCCCGACAAAGACGAATACGGCGTGATCAATATGGCCGCGATGGACAAGGCGGCATCGATGTTGTTGCGCGACAAGGGCATGAAATGGTATGCGCCGCCGACGCTGAAGGATTTTCTTGAAAAATCGCTTGAGAAAACCATGGAAGATTTGCTGGAAAAAGTCTATGAGCGGGGACAGCCATATTGGATAAAGCAGGATGACGGTTCCGAAATCGATCCTTCGGGAGACGTCAGGCGAGTACCTGTCGATGTCACCCCCAGCATACTGACGGACTATTCGGGCTATACGCTGAAGCTGTTTCTGCATAACCTCGACAAGGCGCTGGAAAATCCGATTGGCGATCTGTCCGTTCAACTCATGAATGTTCACGGCGACTGGACGGAGCAGGATAAGCAGATCGCCAAGGACATAGGCGCAGCAGTGCATAAGCTGCTCGAGTTGGGGGGCTATGTTCCCCTGAGCGGAAATGTGGTTGCCCCCGGATTGGCGCTGCGTCCGATCGCATCGAGCGTAACCAAGTTCATCAAGCGCCGGGTGGATGAGGGAGGTAGTTTCGGTCGTCAGGACGTCAAGGATGTGGCGACGATTATCTGGACGTTCATAGGATTGAAAATCCCGAACGATGATTATATGCCCATCAACATATTCGGACACATCGTGTTTAATGAAGGGATAGGATTGATTCCGGATTGATGTCGTCCGCGCAAACGACATGCTGTTCATTGGAACTGAAGCATCCTCAGAATCAGCGCGTGCCCTGCTCTGCCACCGGCACAACCGCCGTCCTGATGCAAATCGAAATCAGGCGTTGTCCCGGCTTTCCATCGTTGCCACGCATGGCAACGTCGGCGCGGTCGGTGGTGCCGGCTGGTTCCTGCAAAAGACGCGGCCACCACAACTGGTATCCGAAATCTTCTTCGATGCCCAGTCTATCCATGTGCCGCGCCTGCAGGCCGCCGGCGTCGTCAACAAGGTGGCGGCGGATGGCGCTGCACTGGATCAGGCATTGGCATGGGCAGAACATCTGGCGCTGACGCCCGCGGCACAATTCGCGCAAATCAGAACTGCGTCAAGCCAGGGCGATACCGATACGCTATCTGAAATCTTCACCGCAGAAAAATACAACCTACTCGAAAGGATTTTATTAATATGAACATTTTTTCTTAACACTTGTTAATTTTGTCCCACATATCTGCGAGAATCCCCATGGTGTCGACAATAAAAACAAGGGAAGCATGCGACGTGAGTTCACGCAAAACTTAGAGAAGCTCGATGAATTGCAACTTGAGATCATCACAAGTATAGAGAGCCTGATCGCGTTGACCAGCGAATGGGAAGCGCTCGAAAAAAGGCAATCTCTCCACGTGCCCTTCACCACTGCGCGCTGGAATATCTTGTGGTGGCAACATCTTCGCGCCAGCAAGATGCTGATTCACGACGAACTGCACGCCTTTGCGTTCCGCAATCGGAAAAATGAACTGGTCGCCATTGCACCGATGATGCTCAGCACGCGTCCCGGCATCGGCGCCTTTGGCGTCCGAGTGCTGCAATTCTTCGGCGCCGATCCCAACATCACGGAAATCCGTGGTTTCATATGCGATCCGCACTACGCCAACAATGCAATGGCAGCCATCCAAGACTATTTGCGGCACAACCAGAGATCATGGGATTGGGTTGAATGGCCGGGATTGAGCGAAACACAAGCCGCCGAACTGGCCTCCCCGGGAACGCCGCCGTGCAAGCCTCGACCGTTTTACTATGTGCCGCTGCCGCCGTCCTGGGATGAATTGAAAGCTGGTTTGTCGCGCAACATGAAAGAAGCCATCCGCAAATGCTTCAACTCTCTCAAACGCGCCAACCTGCAACATGAGCTGCGCATCATTAGCGCGCCGCACGACGTCGCCGACGCGATGGAACATTTTTTCCGCTTGCACGCCATGCGCGCCGACGTCGTCAACAGCGTGAAGCACGCCAACGTATTTGCCGATCAAAAGAGCCGCGACTTCTTGTCCGCCTACGCGCTTGACATGGCGCAACGCGATTGTCTGCGCATCTTTCAGATCGTCGTCGACAATCAGGTCGTCGCCATTCGCCTCGGCTTTATCTGCGATCGCCAGCTATATCTTTACTACTCCGGTTACGATATCGAATGGCGCCGATACAGCATCATGACCACAGTCGTTGTGCATGCCATGCGATGGGCAATCGAGAATGCGTTCGAGTGCGTCAATTTATCGACCGGCCAGGACTACTCCAAGCTACGCTGGCAACCCAGGGAACAGTCGCATTACAGCGCCGTCCAGCTGTCGCCGCGCCGCCGTGCCGCGCATCTGTTCCATGCTTACACGCGCTTGCGCAGCTATGCCATCACGCGCCGTTTTTCGCGCAGCTGACACATCCGAAACGCACCTCCGCCAGCGCATTTCAACACCTTCAGCTACACTAAGCCGGCTTATCTGCCACTCATTCTTCGCCAGCAAGACTTGCGAAGAATGCCTTGTTATTAGTTGAATAAGGAAGACCATGATTGACGTTTACAGCTGGGCCACGCCGAACGGCCACAAAGTCCACATCATGCTGGAGGAATGCGGCCTGGACTATCGCGCCCACGCCATCGACATCGGCGCCGGCGACCAGTTCACCGATGATTTCCTGAAGATTTCCCCGAACAATAAAATCCCCGCCATCGTGGACTCCGACGGTCCCGACGGCAAGCCGATTTCGATGTTCGAATCGGGCGCGATCCTGATTTATCTGGCCGGCAAAACCGGCAAGTTTCTCGGCGGCACCGACCGTGAAAAATTCAACGTCCTGCAGTGGGTGATGTTCCAGATGGGCGGCCTCGGCCCGATGCTCGGCCAGGCCCACCATTTCCGCATTTATGCGCCGGAAAAAATCGACTACGCCATCAACCGCTACAGCAACGAAGCCAAACGTTTGTACGGCGTACTCGACAAGCAATTGTCGAAGACCGCCTACCTCGCCGGCGACGAATACACCATCGCCGACATCGCCTGCTTCCCGTGGACGCGTTCGTGGAAAAACCAGGGCATAGAACTGGGCGACTTCCCTCATGTGCAACGCTGGTTCGACGCCATCAACGCGCGCCCCGCCGTGCAACACGGCGTCGCCGTGCTGGCCGACAAGCGCAAGGCGCTGACCGACGACAAGGCGAGAGACATCCTGTTCGGCAATACGCAATACCAGAAGCGCTGATGCCTGCGCATTGACCGCTTGGGCGGACGGCGTTGCTGCGTCGTCCGCTTTTCCCCCTTGCTTCGCTTCGTTCTTCTGCCGCGTTCCGGAATCATGGCCTAGTCATTGAATCCATTTTTGGCCCTTCTTTATAGCCACCTGCGACCTTAGACTAAGTGTTCCAATGACGAGGGAACATGATGGGCGAAAAAATATTTCTGGCCGGCGCGGCAGGCGCCATCGGTACGGCACTGGTCCCGCTGCTGGTTGATGCGGGTTATGAGGTGTACGGCAGCACGCGCCGACAGGCGCGCGCGGATAAACTTGAATCGCTGGGCGCGGTGCCGGTCGTGGTCGACGTCTTCGATGCGCAAGCCCTCGCCGCAGAATTGATGCGGATTGCCCCGGCCGTGGTGATCCATCAGCTCACCGATCTCCCGCAGCAGCCCGATCCGCAAGCCATGGCCGAAGCCGGCCGGCGCAATGCACGCGTGCGCACCGAAGGCACGCGCAATCTGATTGCCGCCGCCCTCGCTGCAGGCGCCAGGCACATGATCGCCCAGAGCATCGCCTGGGCCTATGCCAACGGCAAGCAACCCTACGTGGAAGAAAGCGCGCTGGACGTCAACGCCGAAGGAGCTCGTCGCGTCAGCATCGACGGCGTCGTGGCGTTGGAAACACAAGTGCTGCAAGCGCCCAGCCTGGCGGGTACGGTGCTGCGTTACGGCCAGCTTTACGGCCCCGGCACCTGGACCGCGGAAGCAAAAGGCGTCAGCCCGGTGCACGTGGAGGCGGCGGCGCACGCGGCCTTGCTGGCGCTGCAAAAGGAAGCCGTCGGCGTATTCAACATTACGGAAGACAACGCGGAAGTCAGCAACGCCAAGGCGCGCAGGCAGCTCGCCTGGAACCCGACGTTTCGCGCACCGCGCGCCGCAAAAAACGGTGCCCGATCGTGAATCTGTCCGTGCCAACTTTGCCAACGCGCCGCCATGGTGATCGCCGGTTCTTACTGAACCGGCATCCGGTCAGTAGCGGCGAACGATGAACTCCGCCACGCACACCGGCTTGTCGCTGTCTTCGCGCTCCATGGTGATTTCCCATACCACCTGCGCGCCGCCGGGGATCTCTTCGACCGATTGCAGGACGATGCGTCCGCGCACCGAGCTACCAACCGGCAGCGGCGCCGGAAAACGCACGCGATTGAGGCCGTAGTTGAGCAGCATCTTGACATTGCCCATGGAGATGCTCTGCCCCATGATCTTCGGCAGCAACCCCAGCGTGAGGAAACCGTGCGCCACGGTCCCGCCGAACGGCAATTCGCGCTTGCTGCGCTCGACATCGACGTGAATCCATTGATGATCGCCGGTGGCGTCGGCGAACAGGTTGACCTGCTCCTGCGTGACTTCGACCCAGTCGCTGACGGCGACTTCCTGTCCGACCAGTTCGTTGAGTGCTTCGATGCTTGCGATTTCGCGCATAGGTTTCCTTGTGTCTTTCTGAAAGGCTCATAAAAAAAGCGCCGGCTGATTATTCAGCCGACGCCGTTGTCGTTACTCACCAAGCATTTATACCGCGCTCACATCCAGTGCGGCTTCGGTATTGGCGATGACTTCTTCCTTGGTCACCCCCGTCGCCAGTTCGACCAGCTTCAGGCCTTGCGGCGTCACGTCGATCACGCCAAGGTCGGTGATGATGCGATTGACCACGCCCACGCCGGTCAGCGGCAGGTTGCATTGCTTCAGGATCTTTTGCGAAATGCTGCCATCCTTACCGTTGGCGACATGCTCCATCAGCACCACCACGCGGCCCACGCCGGCCACCAGGTCCATCGCGCCGCCCATGCCCTTGACCATCTTGCCCGGAATCATCCAGTTGGCCAGGTCGCCCTGTTGCGACACCTGCATCGCGCCCAGGATGGCGATGTTGATCTTGCCGCCGCGGATCATGCCGAAGGAATCGGCCGAGCTGAAGAACGACGAGCCGGGAATGGTCGTCACGGTCTGCTTGCCGGCGTTGATCAGGTCGGCGTCGACCTTGTCTTCGGTCGGGAAAGGACCGATGCCGAGCAGGCCGTTTTCCGATTGCAGCCAGACTTCAATATTCTCGGGAACGTGGTTCGCCACCAGGGTCGGCAAGCCGATGCCGAGGTTGACGTAGAAGCCGTCCTGCAATTCCTTGGCTGCGCGCGCAGCCATTTCGTCTCTGGTCCATGCCATGATTATTTCTCCTTATTTCGCCGCAGCAGAAACCGTGCGTTGTTCGATGCGCTTTTCCGGCGTGGCGTTGACCACGATGCGGTGCACGAAGATGCCGGCGGTGTGGATCTGGTCCGGGTCGAGCTGGCCGACTTCGACCAGTTCTTCGACTTCGACCACGGTGATCTTGCCGGCCATGGCGACGTTGGGGTTGAAGTTGCGCGCGGTCTTGTTGAAGACCAGGTTGCCGGCCTTGTCGGCCTTCTGCGCCTTGACCAGAGAAATATCGGCCACCAGCGAGCGCTCCATGACGTACTTGGCGCCGTCGAAGTCGCGGATTTCCTTGCCTTCGGCCACCAGGGTGCCGACGCCGGTCTTGGTGAAGAAGGCCGGGATGCCGGCGCCGCCGGCGCGCAGCTTTTCGGCCAGCGTGCCTTGCGGGGTGAATTCCAGTTCCAGTTCGCCGGCCAGGTATTGGCGTTCGAACTCCTTGTTCTCGCCGACGTAGGACGCGATCATCTTCTTGATCTGGCGTGTGGTCAGCAATTGACCGAGGCCAAAGCCGTCGACGCCGGCATTGTTGGAGATCGCCGTGAGGTTCTGCACGCCGGAGTCGCGCAAGGCCGCGATCAGCGCTTCCGGAATGCCGCACAGGCCGAAACCGCCGACGGCAATCGTCTGGCCGTCCTTGACGATGTCGGATAACGCGCTGGACGCGTCGGGATAGACTTTGTTCATTCGGTCGCCTCTCTTTTCTGAATTATGCTGCAAACCTGCCGGGACATTCTAATCCAACTATGTGACAAGAACGTGCCAGCGCTGTTACACCGGCATCGCTTTGTTGTCGTTCAGATCCAGCCAGCCCTTGATGATGCGATAGGCCTTCCAGATCCACGCCAGCGACCAGATCAGCACCGCCAGCGGGATGCCGATGATCGTCATCCAGATCACGCCACCGGCGAACATCCAGAACAGATACCACCAGAACGAGCGGATCTGCCAGCGGTGATGGCTGTAGACAAAGGTGTCGGCGGCATCGCCGCGCTTGATGTAGTTGACGATCAGCGGCAGCCACGACAACATGCCCAGCGACAACACCAGGCTCAGGCCGTGAAAGATGTACAGCCACCAGGCCAGATCCTTGGCCGATTGCAGGTTCGTATCCAGAACGACATCCTGACTCATGCTCATGCATCTCTCCTTTGGGTTATGCCAATATGTTCAAGATGCCGTCGAGCCCCACAAAGTTCAATGCCACGTTCGCTTGCGCGCGCACCACCGGCTTGGCGCGAAACGCCACCGACAAGCCGCTCACGCCCATCATCCTGAGGTCGTTGGCGCCGTCGCCCATGACGATGGCTTGCGACGTGGGCACGCCGAGCCCGGCGCAGACGCGCTCGACGGTCAGGCGCTTTTCTTCCGCGTTGACGATGCCGCCGACCACTTTGCCGGTGAGCTTGCCGTCGATGATTTCCAGCTGGTTCGAATGGGTGTAGTCGAGATTGAGGCGCGTCTTCATGCGGTCGGTGAAGAAGGTAAATCCGCCGGACACCAGCAGAGTCTTCAAGCCTGCGGCCTGAATTGCATTGAGCATCTTCTCCGCGCCCGGCGACAATTGCAGACGCTCGTCATAGACGCGTTGCAAGGCGCCGGCGTCCAGCCCCTTGAGCAAGGCGACACGACGCGTGAGGCTTTCGTTGAATTCGATCTCGCCGCGCATGGCGGCTTCGGTGATTTCGGACACCTGCGGCTTGAGGCCTTGCATGTCGGCGATCTCGTCGATGCACTCGATGGTGATCAGCGTGGAATCCATGTCCATCGCCACCAGCTTGAAATCGGCCAGCGTGCGACCGGCGTCGATGAAGGCGTAATCGACCTGCCGCGCCAGGCAGGCGGCATCGATCTGCGCCTTGAGCGCATCGCTGTAAGCCACGCCTTCGCAACGCCAGGCTTGGGCATTGATGTCGACCACGCGCTGTGGTTGCGCCAGTGCAATGATGGCCTCGATGTCGGCGCGGTTGGTGTTCAGTCCTTGCAAGATCAGATTCATGGTGCGTCTTCTTCGTATTTTGAAAATGGGTCAGCCGACCAGCGAGCGCATGGTCGCCTTGATCTGGGTCACGCGCGCATTGAGGTCGGGCATGTTGGCGGTGATGCGCAGCTTGTCCTGGCCGTTGAGCTTGATGTGACGGTTCTTCTGGATCAGCTCGATGATGCGCATGGCATCCACCGGCGGATTCGGCACGAATTGCAGTAGCGCCGATTCGGCGTGCGCATCGATCTTGATGATGCCCAGCGGCTTGGCGGCGATGCGCAGGCGATGCGTTTCGACCAGCGCCTTGGCCACTTCCGGCAGCTTGCCGAAGCGGTCGATCAGCTCTTCCTGCAAGCCGTCGATGGTGTCCTGCGAGGTGCAATTGGCGAAGCGTTTGTACAGCGACAGACGTTCGTGCACGTCGCCGCAATAGTCGCTCGGCAGCAAGGCCGGCACATGCAGGTTGATTTCCGTGGTGCTGGCCAGCGGCGCGGCAAGGTCGGGTTCCTTGCCGTTCTTGAGCGAACGCACGGCTTCGTTGAGCATGTCGGAATACATCTGGAAACCGATTTCGTGCATCTCGCCCGACTGATTGTCTCCCAGCACTTCGCCGGCGCCGCGGATTTCCAGGTCGTGCATGGCGAGGTAGAAGCCGCTGCCCAGTTCTTCCATCTGCTGGATCGCTTCCAGACGGCGCTGCGCCTGCTTGGTCAGGCCCTTGACGTCGTTGACCAGAAGATAGGCATAGGCCTGGTGATGCGAACGGCCGACGCGGCCGCGCAGCTGATGCAACTGCGCCAGGCCGAATTTGTCGGCGCGGTGCATGATGATGGTGTTGGCGGTCGGCACGTCGATGCCGGTTTCGATGATCGTCGTGCACAGCAGGATGTTGGAGCGCTGCGCGACGAAATCGCGCATGACCTTTTCCAGGTCGCGCTCGTGCATCTGGCCGTGGGCAATGACCACGCGCGCTTCCGGCAGCAAGGCTTCCAGCATGGCCTTGCGGTTTTCGATGGTCTCGACTTCGTTATGCAGGAAGTAGACCTGGCCACCGCGTTTCAACTCGCGCAGGCAGGCTTCGCGGATGGTCGACTCGCCTTCGGCGCGCACGAAAGTCTTGATGGCCAGGCGCTTTTGCGGCGCGGTGGCGATGATGGAAAAATCGCGCAAGCCTTCCAGCGCCATGCCCAGCGTGCGCGGGATCGGCGTCGCCGTCAGCGTGAGCACGTCGACTTCGGCGCGCAGGGCCTTGAGCGTTTCTTTCTGACGCACGCCGAAACGGTGTTCTTCGTCGATGATGACCAGGCCGAGGCGCGAGAACTTGATGTCGTCGGACAGCAGCTTATGCGTGCCGATGACGATGTCGAGCGTGCCGTCGCCCATGCCTTTGATCGCTTGCGTGATCTCCTTGCCGCTGCGGAAACGCGACAGTTCGGCGATGCGCACCGGCCAGTTGGCAAAGCGGTCGGCGAAGGTCTGCGCGTGCTGCTCGGCCAGCAAGGTGGTTGGCGCGAGGATGGCGACCTGCTTGCCGCCCATGACGGCGACGAAGGCGGCACGTAGCGCGACTTCGGTCTTGCCGAAACCGACGTCGCCGCAAATCAGCCGGTCCATCGGCTTGCCGCTGGTCATGTCGCCGATGACGGCGTTGATGGCGGCGGCCTGATCGGGCGTTTCTTCAAAGCCGAAACTCTCGGCGAAGGTTTCGTAATCGCGTGCCGAATACTGGAAGGCGTGGCCCTGGCGCAAGGCGCGGCGCGCATACAGATTCAGCAATTCGGCGGCGGTGTCGCGCACCTGCTGCGCGGCCTTGCGTTTGGCTTTTTCCCACTGGCCGGAACCGAGCGAATGCAGCGGCGCATCTTCCGGCGAGGCGCCTGAGTAGCGCGAAATCACGTGCAGTTGGGATACCGGCACATAAAGCTTGGTTTCCTTGGCGTATTCCAGGTGCAGGAACTCGGTCTCGCCCTCGCCCAGATCCATGCTGAGCAAGCCCATGTAGCGGCCGATGCCGTGATTGGCGTGCACCACCGGGTCGCCGATCTTCAGCTCGGAGAGGTCGCGCACCATATGCTCGACCTGGGTGACCGCTTCCTGCTTCTTGCGCCCGACGCGTCGGCCCGAGCCTGCATACAGCTCGGTCTCGGTGATGAAGCCGACTTCGGCGTCAACCAGTTCGAAACCGGCGTGCAGCGGCGCCACGCCCAGCATCAGCGGCTCGTTGCTGGCGATGAAACTTTCGTAGCCGTCACATAGCGCCGGATGCAGATCGTACTCTTTGAAATACTGCTGCAGGGTTTCGCGGCGGCCGTTCGATTCGGCGCACAACATGACGCGCTTACCGGTTTTGAGCAGGTAGGCGCGCAGATTGATCAGCGGATCTTCGCTGCGGCGATTGACGGCGATATTCGGTATCGGCGCCGACAAGTCCGACGGCGCGTCGTCGGTCTGCAACGCGAGACGGCCGTACGGCTTGACCAGCGTGAAAAAATCTTCGTCGGTCAGGAAAACCTGTTCCGGCGGCAGCACCGGACGTTCTCGATCAGCCTTGAGAAAATTGTGACGCGAGCGCGTGTCGCTCCAGAAGCGTTTGATTGCCTGGTCGATGTCGCCGACGGTGGCGAACATGCTGTTTTCGGGCAAATAGCGAAACAGCGTCGCGGTCTCTTCGAAGAACAGCGGCAGGTAGTACTCGATACCCGCCGAGGCGATGCCGTTGCCGATGTCCTTGTAGATTGCCGAGCGAGACGGATCGCCTTCGAACACTTCGCGCCAGCGGCTGCGGAAGGCGGTACGCGAGGTCTCATCCATCGGAAATTCTCGGCCCGGCAGCAAGCGCACTTCGCGCACCGGATACAGCGAGCGCTGGGTGTCGGCGTCGAAGGTGCGGATGGTTTCGATGGTGTCGCCGAACAGGTCGAGGCGATACGGCAAGGCGGAGCCCATCGGGAAGATATCGATCAGACCGCCGCGCACGGAATATTCGCCCGGCGACATCACTTGCGTGACGTGGGTGTAGCCGGCCAGCGTGAGCTGGGTTTTCAGGCGCGCTTCATCGAGCTTCTCGCCTTGCTTGAAGAAAAAGGTATAAGCCGCCAGAAAGCCCGGCGGCGCCATGCGCAGCAAAGCCGTCGTGGCCGGCACGATGAGCACGTCGCACTGGCCGTTTTGCACTTCATACAAGGTCGCCAGGCGTTCGGAGACCAGATCCTGGTGCGGTGAGAACGCATCGTAAGGCAGGGTTTCCCAGTCCGGCAGCAGATGGCAGCGCAATTTGCCGTCATCGTCGCGGCCTTCAGCCTGGCGCTGGAACCACGGAATTTCCGCCAGCAAACGCTGCGCGTCGGTGGCGTTGGCGACCACCACGATCAGCATGCGCTTGTCGGCCTTCAGTGCAATGGCGGCCTGCGCCAGCAAATAAGCGTCGGCGGAACCATGCACGGCAGGAGGAACGAAACGCACGCCCGGCTTGGGAAGGATTTTTTTCAGGTCAAAAGACATTGGCTGGATTGGGAGGCGCCGAAGCGCGCAAAATACGACAAAATGCTGCCGGACGCGCAAAGGCCCCATAACAATTGATTTGTTATCAGGCCTCGAATTTAGCTTTAGAATTCAGCCTCACATTATAAACGAAGCCCTCTGCAGACAAGGCCGCGCCCTTCCCACCCTCGGGCGTGCCCGGCAGGCATTTCCTGCTTTCTGGCTGTCATGGCGCATCTTGCATGAGCGTTCCAATTTCACAGAACACCGCCCGACCCGCCCGACACTTCGCGCTGATCCCCGCCGCGGGCGTCGGCGCGCGTCTGGGCGGCGCGATTCCCAAGCAATACATGCCGCTGGCCGGCAAACCGATGCTGCAATACGCGCTCGACACCTTCGCCGGCAACGCATCCGTTGCGCATACGTTTGTCGTCGTGAGTGCTGCCGATGGTTATATCGACGACTTCCTCGCGGCGCAACCGCAACTGGCCGGCAAGCTGACCGTCGTGCGCCACGGCGGCGAAACGCGCCAGGAAAGCGTGCGCAACGGCTTGCTGGCAATCCGCGCGCAAGTCGGCGATGACGACTGGATTCTGGTGCACGACGCCGCCCGTCCCGGCCTGAACGACGCCCTGCTCGACAAGCTGATCGCCGCTTTGCACGACGACGACGTCGGCGGCTTGCTGGCCTTGCCCATCGTCGATACGCTCAAGCGCGGCAAGGCTTCGCGCGTCCAGGAAACCGTGCCGCGCAATGACTTGTGGGCGGCGCAGACGCCGCAGATGTTCCGCTACGCCCTGCTGCAACGCGCGCTGGATCAAGCGCAGGAGCAAGGCCGCGTAGGCGACATCACCGACGACGCCAGCGCCGTCGAGATGCTGGGACTGCAACCGAAACTGGTGGAAGGCAGCCCGCGCAATGTCAAGGTCACCCTGGCGCACGACGTCGCGCTGGCCGAATTATTTTTACGAGGACAAGAATGACTTTCCCCTTTCGCATTGGTCAAGGCTACGACTGCCATGCCCTCGTCGCCGGCCGCAAGCTGATTATCGGCGGCGTCGACATCCCGCATAAAACCGGCCTGCTGGGCCATTCGGACGCCGATGTCCTGTTGCATGCCATTACCGACGCACTGTTCGGTTCTGCCGGATTGGGCGATATCGGCCGGCATTTTCCCGATACCGCGGCCGAATTCAAGGGCGCCGATTCGCGCATATTGCTGCGCGAAGCCGTCAAGCGCGTGGCGGCCGCGGGTTACGCGATTGGCAACGTCGATGCCACGATCATCGCGCAAGCACCCAAGATGGCGCCCCACATACCGCAGATGACGTTGCATATTGCGACGGACCTCGGCATTGCCGCCGAGCAAGTCAACATCAAGGCCAAAACCAATGAAAAGCTCGGCTATCTGGGCCGCGAGGAAGGAATCGCCGCCGAGGCGGTGGTTTTGGTATACAAACCGACTGCAAATTAAATTGTTCCCCGCGAGTGAAAACCACTTGCATTGGCGATTTAATCGGTATAATTAAAAGGTCGTTAAGATTCGAGCTGGTAGTGCGGTATTAGTCTGTCATTCCTCTCTAGGTTTAAACGATAATAACGGGCAAAGCCCACATTAACTTATTTAGGAATTAACATGGCAACTGGTATCGTAAAGTGGTTCAACGACTCGAAGGGCTTCGGCTTCATTACTCCTGACGAAGGCGGCGAAGATTTGTTCGCTCACTTCTCGGCTATTCAATCGAATGGCTTCAAGTCCCTGAAAGAAAACCAACGCGTTTCTTTCGAAGTGACTACAGGTCCTAAGGGCAAGCAAGCTTCGAACATCCAAGCAATCTAAGCATCGCTTAGCAAGCCGAGATGAAGAAAAAATCCCCGACATGTCGGGGATTTTTTTCGTCTGTACGTTTCGTGTTCCTTCCTGCAGGCGGCAGCAATTGTCGCGTATCGATACGTCATGGCTCAACGTAACTACGATTACACAATAAATATACATACTGGTTAAGCTCAGGATCCATAAAAAACGCCCGCAAGCAGCGGGCGTTTTATTTCTGAAAAGGAGACTCGCAGCGGCGACTCGCCATGCCGCTGCAATCCCCTGCTTACATCAGATCTCTTCGTACAGCGGCAATGTCAGGAATTCGGCGAAGGTTGCCGAAGTCGACATTTCTTCGAAGATCTTCGCGGCACGATCGTAAGTCGGACCGTTGCCGGCGACTTCCTTGACCTTGGCCAGCTCTTCCGGAATCATCGCGCGCACCATGTCGGCGGTAACCTTGCGGCCGTCTTCCAGGTTGCCCTTGCTGCTGCGGATCCATTGCCAGACTTGCGCGCGGCTGATTTCCGCCGTTGCCGCATCTTCCATCAGGTTGTGGATAGGCACGCAACCGTTGCCGGCCAGCCAGGCGCCGAGGTAGTGGATTCCGACGTTGATGTTGTAACGCAGACCGGCTTCGGTGATCGGTGTTTCCGGCTTGAAGTCGAGCAGGTCAGACGCCTTGACGTCGACGTCCGGCCGTTGTTTCTCGAACTGGTTCGGCTTGTCGCCCAGCACGTCGACGAATTCCTTCATCGATGCTTCCACCAGGCCCGGATGAGCCACCCAGCCGCCGTCGTAGCCGTCGGTCGCGTCGCGGCGCTTGTCGTTGATGATGCCTTGCATCGCGATGGCGTTCTTTTCCGGATCGTTCTTGATCGGGATCAGCGCGCTCATGCCGCCGATGGCCGGCGCACCGCGCTTGTGACAGGTCTTCAGCAGCAGCAAAGCGTAGGCGCGCATGAACGGCGAGGTCATCGTGACCTTGGCGCGGTCGGCCAGGCAGAAGTCCTTGTCGTTCTTGAACTTCTTGATGCAGGAGAAGATGTAATCCCAACGGCCGGCGTTCAGGCCCGCGCTGTGCTCGCGCAGTTCGTACAGGATTTCTTCCATTTCGAAGGCGGCGGTGATCGTTTCGATCAGCACGGTGGCCTTGATGGTGCCTTGCGGCAGGCCGATTTCGTTCTGCGCCATCACGAAGATGTCGTTCCACAGGCGCGCTTCCAGATGCGATTCCATCTTCGGCAGGTAGAAGTACGGACCGGCCCCGCGCGCCAGCTGTTCCTTGGCGTTATGGAACAGGAACAGCGCGAAGTCGAAGATGCCGCCGGAGATGCGCTTGCCGTCGATGGTGACGTGCTTTTCATCCAGATGCCAGCCGCGCGGACGCACCACCAGCGTGGCGATTTTGTCGTTGAGCTTGTAGCTCTTGCCGTTCGATTCCAGCGAAATGGTGCGGCGGATCGCATCGAACAGATTGATCTGGCCGGTGACCTGGTTGTCCCAGACCGGCGAGTTCGAATCTTCGAAGTCGGTCATGTAGCTGTCGGCACCCGAGTTGAAGGCGTTGATCACCATCTTGCGCTCGACCGGGCCGGTGATTTCCACACGGCGGCATTTCAGCGCTTCAGGGATGGGAGCGATCTTCCAGTCGCCGCTGCGGATGCTCGCGGTTTCAGGCAGGAAGTCGGGACGCTCGCCGGCGTCCAGGCGTTTGACGCGTTCTGCGCGGGCGGCCAGCAATTCCTGGCGGCGCGATTCGAAGGCGCGGCTTAATTTTGCTACCAGCGCCAGCGCGTCGGGCGTCAGGATCTGTTCATAACCAGGCTTGATTTCACCAGAAATCTGCATCCCGGCCGGCAGTGTCAATTGCGTCATGCTGTGCTCCTAAGTAGAAAAAGAATTCGTTATCCAATGGTATTTTTGTGCACTTAGTATATTTAAACTAAATGACCATGAGTAAAACGTTTTATCACTTTATCTTTGCGTTTTAGTCACAAGTGAAGAGATAATGGCCTGATCGCCTGTCGCGTTCGAGAGTACCCTCATGGATCAGTTCAAGCAAATCTCCACCTTCGTCGATGTCGCCGCCAAAGGCAGCCTGTCGGCCGCCGCCCGCGCCGAAGGGATCGCGCCCGCCATGATCGGCCGCCGTCTCGACGCGCTGGAAGAACGTCTCGGCGTCAAGTTGCTTCAGCGCACCACCCGCAAGATCGTGCTGACCAACGAAGGCACCGCCTTCCTGGAAGACTGCCAACGCATCCTGACCGACCTGGAAGACGCCGAATCGTCAGTCTCCGAGCGCAGCGCCAGAGCCAGCGGCAGCTTGCTGATTTCGGCACCGGCCGGTTTCGGCCGCCAGCACGTCGCGCCGCTGGTGCCGTCCTTTCTCGCGGAACACCGCGACGTCACGCTCACGCTCAACCTGAATGACCGCATCGTCGACCTGATCGGCGAAGGCATCGACGTCGCCATCCGTATCGCCGATCTGACCGATTCCAATCTGATCAGCGTCAAGCTGGCCGACAACGATCGCGTGATCGTTGCTGCACCCTCCTATCTGCGTCGCCACGGCACGCCGCAAACCCCCGACGACCTGGGCCGCCACAACTGCCTGGCCATCAGCAGCGAAGGCAGCCAGCGCGGCTGGACGCTGAAGCAGCACGGCAAGGTCAGCGTCCATAAAGTCGGCGGCAACATGGTCTGCAATGACGGCGAGGTGCTGCATAACTGGGCGCTCAACGGCAAAGGACTGGCGTGGCGCTCGATGTGGGAAGTCGGCGCGGCGATCGAAGCGGGCGAACTGGTGACGGTGCTGGACAAGTTCGTCGCACCGGCGCCGCCGATATACGCAGTGTTTGCCCAACGCCGGCATCTGCCGCTGCGCATACGCGCGTTCGTGGATTTCCTCCGGCACGCATACGCGCAGCCGAACTACTGGCGCCATCCTCTCTGAACCCGGCCATGCGGAAGGGAATGGCCGCCTACCACTTGCCGTAGGCGGCCACGATCCCGCGCAACAAGGCATCGCGTTCCGCCGCAAGATGCATTCCGCTGGCGTCCCCCGAGGCATCCTTGCCTACCGCCATATGCACGACCACCAGATTCAGTTCGGGATCGACGAAAATCGCCTGGCCGTAGACGCCCAGCAGCGCGAAACGGCGATGGCTGCCGGGCATGATCCAGGTTTGCAGGCCGTAACCCGAATAAGTGCTGCCGTGGTACTGCATGCTGCCGGGCTGAAACGCGGGCGGCTGGCGGGCGGCCTCGGTCATGTCGAGCAAATGCTCGCGCTCGATGACGGTGTTGCCGCGCACTTTGCCGTCGGCGGCCATCATCATGCCCAGGCGCGCATAGTCATGGACGGTGGCGTTGAAGCCGCCCTGCCCCAGTTCGACGCCGTCGCCCGGATTCAGCATCCACGTCGCCATCGCCTGCGCGCCGATCGGCTTCCAGATTTTTTCGCCGATGTAGTCGCACAAACTGCGACCGGTGGCAGCGCGCAGCACCAGCGTCAGCGCTGCCGTCTGCGCACCGGCGTAGTTGAAACGCTCACCCTCCGGATCACTGCGTTCGGTGATGCTGCGTACCGCTTGCAACACGCCGGCCTTGCGCATGATCTGGTTGAAGACTGCGCGATCGTCGTGCGCGGAATAGTCTTCGACATACCTGGCGCCCGACGCCATGCGCATCAGATTGACCAGACGCGTCTCGCCATACAATGAACCTGCGAGCGCGGGGACATAGACTTTGGCCCGGTCATCGAGCGAACGGATCTTGCCCTCCTCCAGCGCCTTCATGATGCCAAGCGCCACGATCGTCTTGCCCATGGAGTTGGACAGCATGCGCATCTGCGACGTGCGCCCATAGTTGTAGCGCTCGGCCACAATCCGCCCATCCTTCACCACCACCAGCGCAGTGACGCGCTGGCGCTGCATGTAGTCATCCAGCGTAAAAGCACTGCCGCGAAAACGATAGGCAAATGCGGTTTGCTGCGCAGCTTCCGGCAGCGGCAACGGGTCGTCCGACGGCGCCTGCGAACACGAGGGATTGAAACTGTCCATCGCGCTGAACGAACCGACAAGATAGGCTTCCTGATATGCCTGCCCGAGATTTTTTGCGGCCGGATAACCCGCGGCCCGACCTAGCGCTTGCTCATCGGGCGCAGCCCCAACCACGCCTGCGGAAAACGCCAACGCCAGCACGACGAGATTGCCGACACTCAACAGGTTTGCCATGTCCGATTCCGCAAGTTAACGAACGCAGTGGAGGAAACAATGAGGGATGAATAACGACACGTGCTGCGATACTGGCATCGCAATCTGACAGCGGACTGACGTCGGCCGAGGGGGAATTTGCGTGGCGCTCAAAAGGCGCCGGGCCCCGACTTTCGGCGGGGCCCGGCGTCGCACAAGCTTGACGGCGAACTACAGTCCGGTATGCCCGGCAACGAAAGTCTTCACCTTCGCCGCATCGGCCGGCATCACCTCAAAACGCTGCGGCAGCGCTTCGATGTTTTCAAAACCGGCCGGGCGCTCGGCATCGCGGCCCAGCGCTTCCCGGATGGTTTCATTGAACTTGGCCGGCAGCGCCGTTTCCAGAACGATCATCGTGACGCCTGCGGCGAGGTTTTCACGCGCGACCTTGATGCCGTCGGCTGTGTGCGTGTCGACGGTAATGCCATAGGTCTTTTCCGCAAAACGGATGGTGTCCAGGCGATCGGCGTGGGTCGACTTGCCCGAGGCAAAACCGTAGCGGATCACGCTGGCGAATTCGTTGCCGTCGCTGCCTTCGGCGCCGCTCAGGTCGAAGCCGCCGGCCGTCTCGACCTTGTGGAACAAGGCCTTGACGCGCGTGCTGTCGCGACCGAGCAGATCGTAGATGAAGCGCTCGAAGTTGGACGCCTTGCTGATGTCCATGCTCGGGCTGCTGGTGTGGTAAGTCTCGGCCGACTTGCGCACGCGGTAGATGCCGGTGCGGAAGAATTCGTCGAGCACGTCGTTCTCGTTGGTGGCGACCACCAGCTTGTCGATAGGCAGGCCCATCATGCGAGCGATATGGCCGGCGCAGATGTTGCCGAAATTGCCAGACGGGACGGTGAAGGAGACCTTCTGCTCGTTGCTCGTCGTGGCGGCCAGATAACCGCGGAAGTAGTACACCACCTGCGCCACCACGCGCGCCCAGTTGATCGAATTGACGGTGCCGATCTTTTGGGTGGCCTTGTAATCGAGGTCGTTGGAGATCGCCTTGACGATATCCTGGCAATCGTCGAACACGCCTTCCACCGCCAGGTTGAAAATGTTCGGGTCCTGCAGGCTGAACATCTGCGCCGTCTGGAAGGCGCTCATCTTCTTGTGCGGCGAGAGCATGAAGACGCGGATGCCCTTCTTGCCGCGCATGGCGTATTCGGCCGCGCTGCCGGTGTCGCCCGAGGTGGCGCCGACGATGTTCAGTTCTGCATTTTTCTTCGCCAGCGCATACTCGAACAGGTTGCCGAGCAACTGCATGGCCATGTCCTTGAACGCCAGCGTCGGACCGTTCGACAGAGCTTGCAGCACCAGCTTCTTGCCGTCCTTGTCTTCCAGCGTGCGCAGCGGCGTGATCTGCGATGCGTCTTCGCCGGCGCGCGCGTTGCGATAGACGTCCGCGCCATAGGTCTTGTGCGTCAGCGCCTTGAGGTCGGCGTCGGGAATGTCGGTGGCGAACTTCTTCAGGACTTCATACGCCAGATCGGCATACGACAGCTTGCGCCATTGATCCAGCTCGGCGCCGCTCACTTGCGGATAGTCGGCCGGCAGGTACAGACCACCGTCCGGCGCCAGGCCGCCCAGCAGGATTTCGGAAAAGGAAGGGGTTGCAGAGTGACCGCGAGTGGAAACGTATTGCATAGCGTATGTGAGATAAGTCTTGCAGCAGGTTGCACGAAGACCGTCATTATAGCTGGCTCGCCGCGCCTATCCATGATTTTCGGGCCTTGGCGGACCGCATCGGGCGCGCATGGTCGTCGTCGGCGAGACTTACAACATCACGTGCGGCTGCGACGCCAGCAAAGCGCGGACCAGTTCGGCCTGGCGTTTGGTGCCGGTCTTGGCGAACAGGCTGGCAAGATGGGTACGCACGGTGTTGCGGCTGACCTTGCTTTTGAGCGAATAGGAATCGACGGTCTCGTTTTCGAGCAAGGCCTCGGCCAGTCGCGTCTCTGCCGGCGTCAGGCGATAGATGATCTGCAACTGCGCCGAGCGCGATACGCGCTGCCGCGTCATGTCTTGCAAGATCAGCAGCGCGAAGGGGCCGCCGCTCAAAGGGTCGAGCGCCGCCGGAATCGTCGCGGGGATGACCGAGATCACCAGCGGCACGACTTGCTTGCGACGCGCCACGGCGAACCACTGGCCTTGCCGCGCCTCGTTGGCGGTGGCCATTTGGATGGCCCGCACCAGTTTCTCGGCATCCATTGCCTCCTGAGCGGCAAGGCGATTCTTGCGTACCGACAGACCATCGGCTGCTTGCAATATTTCAGCAGCCTGCGCGTTCATGGAAATGATGCGACCGGCGGCATTGACCCACACCGTGCCGTAGGGCAAATGCGCCACCACCGATTCACTGGCCGATTGCTGGCGCTCCAGTGTGCGCATGCGCGAGCGCAAGGTCGCGGAGCGGATCAGATGCGGCGACAGCGCGCGCAGGAACTGGTATTCCCGCTCGGCGTATTCCGGCGCTCCCAGCGGCCTGAGCAATGCGATCGCTTCGGACTGGCCGGCGCTTTCGGCGATGCGTCCCACCACCATGTGACGGCCGCCGTATTTGAACAGGAAATCGTTGTAGATCTCGCTTTTGCGCACGAAGCGCTCATCGAAACGCTGATGATCCGCGCGCCATTCGCCGACGTTTCCGGTCGCCAGCCAGCCCAGCCGGTCGTCGACCTGGCTGTAGTATTCCTTGTATTCGAAATCGCCCGCCTGGTAGTCGTTGTTGCTCACGCAAGAGGCAATGACTTCGCGGCTCTGTATATCCATCTGGACGTAGTGGCCTGCCATGGCGCCCAGTTCGCGGCACATCATTTCCATCACCGGCGCAATCTGGTTCGGGTCCTGCACCGAGTCGTAGATCAGCTCGATCAGTTGCCCGAAGCGTTGCTCCGGGCTTTCCGCGCGGCTTCCTGCACTGTTCCCCCCGCTGTTCCCCATTGTCATATGACCCCCTTATCGCTCTATTTTTTGGTGCGACTTTCCCTGCGCCTGAGCATAGAACATTTGCCGTCCTCATTCAAACAGATGAGGTTTTTTTCGCCGGCAATCTTTACAATGGATGCAACAAAAAAATGCCTGCCGGCATCTTTCGGCAGCACCTGCATCCTGGGGAGGATAAAAAAATGCTCGAACACAACAAATCCGTCATCAAACGGCTCGGAAAAACCATCGGCAGCAGCGCTTGCCTGGCAGCATTGGTGGCCGGCTGCGCCACGCAAGGCTACGATCGCAAAGCGACCACGACAGTCGACGCCATGAAATCCGGCAATGCGGAACTGGCGCTGCAAGCGCTGGAACAGCAAAATCCGGACAAAGACAAAGACCTGCTCTATTTCATGGAGAAAGGCGAGTTGCTGCGCATGAAGGGTTCCTATGAAAGCAGCAAGGAAAGCTGGCTGGCGGCCGACGAAAAAGTGCGCGGCTGGGAAGATCAGGTCAAGACCGATCCCTCCAAACTGTTGGGCGACGTCGGTTCCTTGCTCTTGAACGACACCACGCGCCGCTACGACGGCCGCGACTATGAGAAGGTCTTCATCAACGTGCGACTGGCGCTGGACCATCTGGCCATCGGCGACTGGGATTCGGCGCGCACCGAGATCAAGAAAATGCATGAGCGCGAAGCCATCATTTCGGATTTTCGCAGCAAGGAACTCGACGCCGCCAAGAGCAGCGCAGAATCGAAAGGCCTGAAGACGACCTCATTCAAGGAACTCAACGGCTATCCGGTGGAAACGCTGGAAGATCCCGCCGTGCGCGCATTGAAGAACTCGTATGAATCGGCCTTCGCCAACTATCTGGCGGGCTTCGTGTACGAAGGGCTGGGCGAACCCTCGCTGGCGGCCGCCGGTTACCGCAAGGCAATCGAAATGCGTCCTGGCCAGGCCTTGCTGGAAGACGGGCTCAAAGGCCTGGACGGCCGCGTACGCGCACGTTCGCCGAAACTGGTCGACACGCTGATCGTCATCGAATCCGGCAGCGCGCCGGCCATCAGCTCCATGACCTTGCCGATCATCCTGCCGATTCCGGGCCGCAGCGGCCTCAGCCTGATCGCCACGCCGATCTCCTGGCCGGTGATCCGCGCCGCCGACAATTCCGTCGTCCCGGCCAGCATCACGGTGGATGAAAAGCCGTTGCCCGTTTCGCTGCTGACCAGCGTCGACCAGATGGCCCGCCGCGCGCTGTCGGATGAAATGCCCGGCATCATCGCGCGCTCGTCGATTCGCGCCATCACCAAGGGCGTGGCGCAAAAGGCCATCGACGACAACGCCGGCTCGATGGGCGCCTTCGGCTCGCTGCTGAGCATCGCCGCCAAGGTCGGCACCGTCGTCAGCGAAGTGGCCGACGAACGTACCTGGCGCACCCTGCCCGGCTTCTTCTCGGTCGCCCGCGTCAAGCTGTCGCCGGGCATGCACAAGATCCTGCTGCCGACCGCAACCGGTCCCCAGCTGCGCGAAGTAGGCGTCTCGGGCGCATACGCATTGGTGACCTTGCGCACCTCCGGCCCCTCGCTTTATCTGGCGCAGACACCCTATAATGCGGAGCAGGCAGCACAAGCGATGGCGGCACCGGACAAACCGGTTCCACCCGCCAAGACCGCTGCCAAGGGAAAAGCAAAAAAGACAGCTGCAAATGCATCAACGAATGCGAATGCAACTGCTGCTGCCGGTGCGACAAACAACACCGCGGATAAAACCGCCACCGTCGCCAACAGCAAGAAAAAAGCCATCGTGCCGGTATCGGCCAGCGTCACCGCACCGTGATGCGTCCGATACGGCAACAAGAACAAGCAGTTTGGGATAACAGGGAGCAATCAACAACATGAAGATCAATACCGCCGTCATTGCAGGCGCGCTGGCGTCTGTGCTCGTCTTGGGCATGCCGGCTGCACCGGCACAGGCGCAAACCATCGCCTCCAAAATTGAACTGCTGGGCGCACCGGCCTCGCTGGAATTCACCGGTCTGCGCATGCGCGACCAGAACGGCCTGTTGAACATTCAGGCCGAAGTCACCAATCGCGACAATCGCCCGCACACGGCTTACTACCGCGTCAAATGGATGGATGACACCGGTTTTCAGGTCTGGGACGACGAACCGTGGAAGCCTTTGCTGATCAACGGAGAGCAAAAACTGACGTTGCAGATCGTCTCCCCTACCACCAAGGCGCGCGATTTCACGATCCAGTTCAGCGCGACGATCAACAAGTCGTTGTCGACCAGCGACGCCCCCTATATGGGCCGCTAAAACGGCCTGGCGCCATGCATGCGCTGCCAAGTATGCATTAGCGCATCGATAAACGAAATCATTGCAAGAATCAACGAGGATATTTCCATGATGAACAACACACTCCGCTACACCACCCTGGCCGCCATCTCCGCCCTGATGTTCGGCTGTGCGCAAACCGGCACGCCGACCGTCGGCGGCAACGTGCAGTACGGCGACGCCAAGGCGGTCGAGCAAGTCACCAACGAATTCGGCTCGACCGACCTGCAAACCATCGCCGAGTCGATGGCGCGTTCGCTCGGCCAATCGGCCGCCGGCTACAAGAACAAGCCGCTGGTGACCATCGCCGACGTCAAGAACAAGACCAGTGAATACATCGATACGCGTTCGATCACCGACTCGATCCGCGTGCAACTGCTCAAGGGCGGCACCATGCGCTTCGCCACCGACATCGCCGGCATGCAGAACCAGACCGACGAACTGGTTCGCCAGAACAACAGCGGCATGTACAAGAAATCCGCCGCGGCCAAAGTCGGCAAGATGGAAGGCGCCCAGTTCCGCATCGAAGGCAACATCACTTCCATCGTCAAGCGCAACAGCGACATGAAGGACGTGTACTACAAATTCAGCCTGATCATGACCAACATCGAATCGGGCACGATCGAATGGGCTGACGAAAAGGAAATCCGCAAGACTTCCAAGCGTTGATCATTCGCCGGCCATCACGCCTATAGAAAGAATTTCATCATGCCGACATCGCCATCCAAGATGTTCAAAGCCCTGCTCGCTGCCATGCTTGCCGCCCTGTCGCTGACCGTTGCGGCGCCTGCATTGCATGCGCAGAACCTGCCCAAGATTGCCGTCACCGACTTGTCGTACGAAGAGAAGGTGAAAGAATATTTTCAATACTTCGAAGCGCGCGAAAAGCACAACAACAGCTACTCCGCCAGCGAACGCTCGCGCGATTCCAATTTCAGTTCATCGGGATCGTCGTCGGAGCGCGCCTCCAGTCGCGGCGAAAGCTCGGTGATCGCCGCGTCCGGGTCGGTCACCATGATCAGCCGCGGCGAACTGCGCAAGTTCACTGCGGACATCAAGGGCGAGTTGCTGAAGTCCGGCGCCTATCGCCTGGTGCAGGGCAAGCCATGGACACAGCAAAACACCGAGAAGCTGTACGACATCATCGACCGCATCAAGAAGGGTTACTACCCCGGTGCGGACTATGTGTTGTTCGGTACGATCAACAACATCGACTTCCGCCAGGAAAGCAATCCCATCCAGGGTTCCAATGCCGTCTCGTTCTCGCTGGCGCTGGAACTGGTGGGCGAATTTTCGCTGATCAATACCAGGACCTATGAAATCAAGGCGGCCTTCTCGGCCATGGGCGAAGGTTCCGACACGCGCCTGGCCAATGCAGCCGGCACGGTCATCGCGCTCAACAAGAGCAAGGTGATGCAAGAGGTGTCGCGTTCGCTGGGCGACGCGGTCGCAGCCGAAATGGAGGCGCAGTTCAATCCGGCGGCATCCACCCGCAGCTCGCGCCGCATCGAGCGCCAGTCCGAAACCGTGCAAGAGCAAAAGACGGTGATCTTCAAATGATGTACCTGACCGGCGCACAAGCTGTGGCGCCGGTATTCCCCCCTGCGACGCATCGGCGCTCCCGATCGCTCTCTTGCTCTCTCCCGACGAAGTGAAATAAAACGTTACCGGGGTTGTAAGCAGCCCTCCGGCACGCTATGCTGACTGCCCTGAAGCGTATGCGGATGCGGCTTTCTCTGCATATTCACTCACGGATCGCCGGCGGCAATGCCATGCGCGCGCTCCACTCTGAACAGAAATGGATACATGATGAAAAAATGGATTTTGATGCTGTGCCTGGTCAGCGCCGGTGCAGCGCATGCAGAAAACTGGCAAAGCCTTGGCGGCTCCGACCAGGCTGAGCTGTCGATCGATGTCGACTCCATCAAGGAAAGCAAGGGCATTCGCGAAGCCTGGGCGATATGGAATTTCAAGGAAGCCCGCCCTAACAACGACACTTCCTTTCCGACGCTGAAGTCCTACAAGGACATGCATCAATACAACTGCAAAGATCAGACACTGAAACTGACCCGGGAAATCATCTACGCAGAAAACGACGGCAAGGGCGATAGCCGCGATCATTCGGACGCACTGAAAAACATGCAGTTCGTCAAACCCAAGCCGCTTTCCGTTGCCGAGGCCATGGTGCAGGCCGTCTGCGACTACAAGATTGCCGACGTGAAAAAATAAGCCGCGACAATTCATGCGGCATGCCTCCGGGGCGCTTCGGCGCCCTTTTCCCATGTCCATGAGCGCAAGCTTGTCGCACCCGAATAAAAAAGGAGCCCTGGGGCTCCTTTTTTATTTTCCTGATTGCGACCGGATCAGCTCAACTCTTCCAGGCGAATCTTCATGACGCTGCCCATGACGGTCGACAGCGCTTCGATCTTGGCGATGGCGGCCTCGATGTTGCGCTCCTGGGTCTGGTGCGTGAGCATGATGATGTCGGTCTGCTGCTCGCCTTCGGCCGGCTCCTTCTGCAGCATGGCATCGATCGAAATCGACGAGTCCGCCAGGATGCGCGTGACGTCGGCCAGCACGCCCGGTTTGTCGGCCACGCGCATGCGCAGGTAGTAGCTGGTGGTGACGTCCTGCATGGTCAGGACCGGCGTGTCGGCCATGGCGTTCGGCTGGAACGCCAGGTAAGGCACCCGGTGCTCCGGATCGGCCGTCGCCAGGCGCGTGATGTCGACCAGATCGGCAATCACGGCCGAAGCGGTCGGCTCGGAACCGGCGCCCTTGCCGTAGTACAGCGTCTCGCCCACGGCGTCGCCGCGCACCATCACGGCGTTCATCGCGCCTTCGACGTTGGCGATCAGGCGGCCGGTCGGAATCAGCGTCGGGTGCACGCGCAGCTCGATACCCTTGGCGGTCTGGCGCGTGATGCCCAGCAGCTTGATGCGGTAACCCAGTTGTTCCGCATAGCGGATGTCGGTGGCCTGCAGCTTGGTGATGCCTTCCACGTGCGCCTTGTCGAACTGCACCGGGATGCCGAAAGCGATCGAGGCCATGATGGTCAGCTTGTGGGCCGCATCGACGCCTTCGATGTCGAAGGTCGGATCGGCTTCCGCATAGCCCAGGCGTTGCGCTTCCTTGAGCACGACATCGAAGTCCAGGCCCTTGTCGCGCATCTCGGACAGGATGAAGTTGGTGGTGCCGTTGATGATGCCGGCGATCCACTGGATGCGGTTGGCGGTGAGGCCTTCGCGCAGCGCCTTGATGATGGGGATGCCGCCGGCCACCGCCGCTTCGAACGCGACCATGACGCCCTTCTCCTGCGCGGCCTTGAAGATCTCGTTGCCGTGCGTGGCGATCAGCGCCTTGTTGGCGGTGACCACGTGCTTGCCGTTGGCGATCGCCTTCAGGACCAGATCCTTGGCGAGGCCGTAGCCGCCGATCAGTTCGATGACGATATCGATGTCCGGATCGTTGACGACCAGATTGGCGTCGTTCACCACCTTGACTTGTCCATTGGTCAGCTCGGTGGCGCGCTCCGTGTTCAGATCGGCCACCATGGTAATTTCAATGCCGCGTCCGGCGCGCCGCGCAATTTCTTCCTGATTGCGCTTCAATACATTGAAAGTACCGGAACCCACGGTGCCGATGCCGAGCAAACCTACTTTGATGGATTTCATATTGTCTTCGTGGTTGATAAACATGCTAAAAATGCCGTCGTGACGATTCCGCGACGGGTACTGCGGTAAAACCGGAACTGCCAGCCGACTGGCATCAGGACGTACCGTGACGGCGGCGATAACCTTCGAGGAAGTGCGCAATGCGTCCCATCGATTCGGCCAGGTCGTCGGTGTTGGGCAGGAACACCACGCGGAAGTGATCCGGCGTCGGGCAATTGAAACCCGTGCCCTGCACGATCAGCACCTTCTCTTCGGCCAGCAATTCGTAGGCGAACTCCTGATCGTCCCTGATCGGATACACCGCGGGATCCAGACGCGGGAACATGTACAGCGCCGACTTCGGCTTGACGCAGGTCACGCCGGGAATGTCCGTCAACAGCTTGTGCGCCAGATCGCGCTGCTTGGTCAGTCGCCCGGCGGGACCGACCAGGTCGTTGATGCTCTGGTAGCCGCCCAGGGCGGTCTGGATCGCGTATTGCCCCGGCGCATTGGCGCACAGGCGCATCGAGGCCAGCATGTTCAGCCCTTCGATGTAATCCTTGGCGTGCTTCTTCTCGCCCGACACCACCATCCAGCCGGCGCGATAGCCGCAGGAACGGTAGTTCTTGGACAGGCCGTTGAAGGTGATGAACAGCACGTCGTCGGCCAGCGACGCCAGCGAGGTATGCGTGTTGCCGTCGTACAAGACCTTGTCGTAGATTTCGTCGGCCAGGATGATCAACTGGTTCTGGCGCGCGACTTCGACGATTTCCTTGAGCACGTCGGTGCTGTACAAGGCGCCGGTCGGATTGTTCGGGTTGATGACGACGATGGCCTTGGTATTGGACGTGATCTTTTTCCTGATGTCGTCGATGTCGGGTTGCCAGCCGGCCTGCTCGTCGCACACGTAGTGCACGGGCGTGCCGCCGGACAGGCTGACCGCGGCGGTCCACAGCGGATAATCGGGCGACGGCACCAGCACTTCGTCGCCGGTGTTGAGCAAGGCGTTGACGCTCATGACGATCAGCTCGGAAGCGCCGTTGCCGAGGTAGATGTCGTCGATGGCGACGCCCTGGATGTTCTTTTGCTGGGTGTAATGCATGACCGATTTGCGCGGCGCGAACAAACCCTTGGAATCGGTGTAACCCGAGGCGTTGCCCATGTTGCGGATCATGTCCTGCACGATTTCGTCCGGCGCATCGAAACCGAAGGCGGCCAGGTTGCCGATGTTCAGTTTGATGATCTTGTGGCCTTCCTCCTCCATCTGGCGCGCTTTTTCCAGCACGGGTCCACGGATGTCGTAACAGACATCCGCCAGTTTTTTCGATTTTTGAATCGGTCGCACAGTACAAATCCTTAGAATGAGCCAATCAGGCCGGCCCGGCCGAGCCGCCGGAACCGGCCATTTTGCCGAAAGCCCTTCATTTTATCAATGAATAAAACAGAGTCCGGAACAGGAAAACGCTACAATGCAGCACTTTAAGACCTTATTGCCGAAATTTGCCTGACCGCGCTGTCGCGAACGGCAATTCGACACTGCGCGCCATGAAGCTCCATTCCACAGAAACCCAGCAATACCAGACCGTCACGTCCTATGACGACAGCGGCGTCGAAATCAACGCCACCCGCTTCGATCGCAGTTTGCTTGTCTTGCCGGAAACACCGCCGGCGGTCTGGCCGGTGGCCTCGTTCGACCAGCTGACCGCCGGGCATTTCGAACAGATCGACGCGACCGGGCCGGACGTGGTGATCCTCGGCACCGGACGGCGCCAACGCTTCGTGCATCCCAAACTGACCGCCTCCCTGACATCGCGCCGCATCGGCGTGGAATGCATGGACAATCAGGCAGCATGCCGGACCTACAACATTCTGATGGCGGAAGGCCGTAAAGTCGCGCTGGCGCTGATCATCGAACACTGAATCCGCACCGGCATCGCACTACCCGAAGATGTCGCTTTACACCGCTTGTTGGCACGACTCATTTACCCTAAGGACCTCGCCTGATGCGCGAACTGTATAAATCCAAGGCGTTCGTCTGGACGCTGCTCATCCTCTTCCTGCTGGTCTGGTTCTACATGCTGGGCGCGCGCACCCTGGTGCCGACCGATGAAGGCCGTTACGCCGAAATGGCGCGCGAGATGGTGGCCACGCAAGACTGGATCACCACCCGCCTGAACGGTATCAAGTACTTCGAAAAACCGCCGCTGCAAACCTGGATGAACGCCGTCACCTTCGAACTGTTCGGACTCGGCGAATGGCAGGCGCGTCTGTGGACCGGCCTGTGCGGCCTGTTCGGCATCGGCCTGGTCGCCTACACCGGCCGCCGCGTGTTCAACGAACGCGTCGGTTTCTATGCGCCGCTGGTGCTGGGCTCGAGCCTGTTCTGGGCCGGCATGGGTCACATCAACACGCTCGACATGGGCCTGGCCGCGATGATGACGCTGAGCATCTGCGCCCTGCTGCTGGCGCAGCGCAACGACGCCAACCGCGACGAACAGCGCAACTGGATGCTGCTGTGCTGGGCCGGCATGGCGCTGGCCGTGCTGTCGAAGGGATTGATCGGGATCGTCTTGCCGGGCGCGGTGCTGGTGCTGTACACGCTGTTTTCGCGCGACTGGGCGATCTGGAAACGCCTGCACCTGGTCAAGGGGCTGATTCTGTTCTTCGCCATCTGCACGCCGTGGTTTGTGCTGGTGTCGATGAAGAATCCCGAATTTCCGCAATTTTTCTTCATTCACGAGCACTTCCAGCGCTTCACGACCAAGATCCATAGCCGCACCGGGCCGTGGTATTACTTCATTCCCATCCTGCTGTTGGGCATCATGCCGTGGCTGGGCGTGTTCGTGCAGAGCCTGCTGACCGGCGCGCGCGAAGAACACAACGGCAGCAGCTTCAACAGCCTGTCGAGCGGCAAGTTCCAGCCGCGCAAGATGCTGTTGATCTGGTCGGTGTTCATCTTCGTGTTCTTCAGCATTTCCGGCTCGAAGCTGCCGTCTTACATCCTGCCGATCTTCCCCACGCTGGCGCTGCTGATCGCCTGTTATGTGGAACGCGCGACGTTCAAGGCCATCGTGCTGTCGGCGTCGATCGTGGCCGTGCCCTGCGCGATTGCCATGGCCTTCATCCCGCGCGTGCCGTCGCTGGCCAAGGATGCCTATTCGCTGCCGCTGGTGACCGCCCACGTACCGTGGATTTATGCTGCGACCATCGTCGCCTTCATCGGCGCGGTGCTGGCGATCCGTTTTGCGCGCAACAACAAGGACCTTGCCATGGTCTGCCTGGCCGCCGGCGCCTTCATCAGCGGCCAGTTGCTGATGCTGGGCCATGATCCGCAAGGCCGCTATTCGGCCGGCATCGACTACGTGCCGGCGCTGCAGGCGGAACTGACGCCGGAGACGCCGATGTATCTGGTCGGCCGCTACGAGCAGGCGCTGCCCTTCTATCTCCAGCGCACGATGACGCTGGTGCGCCACGCCGATGAAATGGAATTCGGATTGAAACAGGAACCCCAGCTGTGGCTGCCGACCGTCGATGCCTTCGTCGCCCAATGGGTGGCCGACCATACCGCCGGCAAGAAGGACATCGCGATCATGGATCCCGCCATCTATGCCGACCTGAAGCAGCGCGGCATCCCGATGCGCCTGATCGGCCAGGATCCGCGCCGCGTGATCGTCGCCAATAACCCCGACAATGCAAGCGGCACCAATACCGGCGCAGCCGCCAATAAATAAGAAGAAAGCAACACCATGAATCTCGCTACGTTCGGCTTCATTTTCGTCGGCATCTGCCTCAACGCCGTCGCCCAGTTGCTGCTCAAGGCCGGCACCAACGCCGTCGGCGCCATCCACCTGACCGCCGAGAACTGGTTCTCGACCGGTATCAAGCTGGCGACGCAATTGCCGATCATCGGCGGTCTGACCTGCTATGTCATTTCGGTCGGCGTGTGGATCATCGGCCTGTCGCGCGTGGACGTGACCGTGGCTTATCCTTTGCTGTCGCTGGGCTATATCATCAATGCCGTCGGCGCCTGGTATTTTCTCGGCGAGGCCGTGTCGGCCCAGCGCTTGCTGGCGATCGGTGTCATCATTGTCGGCGTCATCTTGCTGACCCGAAGCTAATTTGCTGACGTGCGCGAATTGGCTGATTTACAATACGCGCCGGTATGTAGATGCCAGATGATTGACGCCGCGCTAAGCGACAGCATCGGCAACATTTCATTTTCAGACCCGGATACGCGTCTTCTCCAACTTTTATCCGATTCATTGCGAGCATTCCATGACCCAGTCGTTTTTACCGTTTTCCAAACCGACCATCGATGAAGCCACGATCGCCGCCGTCGGCGACGTGCTGCGCTCCGGCTGGATCACCAGCGGCCCCAAGGTGCAGGCGTTCGAAAAAGCCTTGTCCGACTATCTGGACGGCCGCATCGTGCGCACCTTCAACTCCGGCACCTGCACCATGGAAATCGCCTTGCGCATCGCCGGCATCGGCGCGGGCGACGAGGTCATCACCACGCCGATTTCCTGGGTCGCCACCGCCAACGTGATCATCGAAACCGGCGCCACGCCTGTCTTCGCGGATATCGATCCGGTCACGCGCAACATCGATCTCGACAAGCTGGAAGCCGCCATCACGCCGCGCACCAAGGCCGTGATCCCGGTCTACCTGTCCGGCCTGCCGGTCGACATGGACCGCCTGTACGCGATCGCAAAAAAGCACAATCTGCGCGTCATCGAAGACGCCGCACAGGCGCTCGGTTCGACCTGGAAAGGCAAGCGCATCGGCGCGTTCGGCGATTTCGTGTCGTTCAGCTTCCAGGCCAACAAGAATGTCACCAGCTCCGAAGGCGGTTGCCTGGTTGTCAACAATGCCGACGAAGCGCGCCTGGCCGAAAAATATCGCCTGCAAGGCGTGACCCGCAGCGGCTTCGACGGTCTGGAAGTCGACGTGTTGGGCGGCAAGTTCAACATGACCGACGTGGCCGCCGCCATCGGCCTCGGCCAGTTCGCGCATATCGACGCCATCACGGAAAAACGCCGCGGCCTGGCGCAACACTATTTCGAAATGTTCGGTCCGGACTTCGAAGCGCAGACCGGTGCGCAACTGCCGGTCGCCGACTTCGAAAACAGCAACTGGCACATGTTCCAGCTGGTGCTGCCGGAACGCATCACCCGCGCCGCTTTCATGGAAAAAATGATGGAGCGCCAGATCGGCATCGGCTATCACTATCCGCCTATCCATCTGCTCAAGCTGTACCGCGACCGCGGCTTCAGGGAAGGCATGTTCCCGATTGCCGAACGCGTCGGCCGCCTGATCGTGTCCCTGCCGATGTTTACTGCAATGAGTAAAGAAGATGTCGAACGCGCAGTCGGCGCGGTAAAATCCGTGCTCGCATAATTTGACGGCATAAGCATGTCCGGAAGGCAATATCCGGATTGATCGCCCGACAAGCCGCCAGCCTGAGGATGGTATGCGGTTTGCATGCATTACATTGTCGCTTTCAGTACAGCAATTTTTCATTATCAGGCTTTGATGAAACCAGAACTCTCCATCGTCATCCCCGTCTACAACGAGGAATCCGGCCTTGCCCAGTTGTTCGCGCGCCTCTATCCGGCACTGGACGCGCTGGGTATCGCGTATGAAATCATTTACGTCAACGACGGCAGCCGCGACAAGTCGGCCGCCATTCTGGCCGAACAGTATCGCGCCCGTCCGGACGTGACGCGCGTTGTACTCTTCAACGGCAATTACGGCCAGCACATGGCCATCCTGGCCGGCTTCGAAGCCACGCGCGGCGAGATCGTCATCACGCTCGACGCCGACCTGCAAAACCCGCCCGAAGAAATCGGCAACCTGGTCGCCAAGATGCGCGAAGGCTACGACTACGTCGGCTCGATCCGCCGCCAGCGCCAGGATTCGGCATGGCGCACCTGGGCTTCCAAGGCCATGAACCGCCTGCGCGAAAAAATCACGCACATCAAGATGACCGACCAGGGCAACATGCTGCGCGCCTACAGCCGCAACGTGATCGACCTCGTCAACCAATGCCGCGAAGTCAACACTTTCGTGCCGGCGCTGGCGTATACGTTTGCGCGCAAACCGACGGAAATCATCGTCGAGCATGAAGAACGCGCGGCTGGCGAGTCCAAATATTCGCTATACAGCCTGATCCGCCTCAACTTCGACCTGGTCACCGGCTTTTCGCTGGTGCCGCTGCAATTTTTCTCGCTGCTGGGCATCGGCCTGTCGTTCGCTTCGGCGGCGCTGTTCATCCTGATGGTGATCCGCCGCTTCATCCTCGGTGCCGAAGTGCAAGGCGTATTTACCCTGTTCGCCATCACGTTCTTCCTGATCGGCGTGATCCTGTTCGGCATCGGCCTCTTGGGTGAATACATCGGCCGCATCTATCTGCAAGTGCGTGCGCGTCCACGCTACGTGGTGCAGGCGATCCTTGAGCAATCCTCCGACGAGGACAAGCAAAGCTCATGAACGCCGTCGTCTTTGCCTATCACGATGTCGGCGTGCGCTGCCTGAAGGTATTGCTGGCGCGTGGCGTACGCGTGTCGCTGGTGGTCACGCACGAAGACAGTCCGACCGAAAACATCTGGTTCAGCTCGGTTGCCGGTGTCTGCCGCGAATACGGCATCCCCTACATCACGCCGGAAGATCCGAAATCGCCGCAGTTGCTGACGCAAGTCCAGGCGGCGCAGCCGGACTTCATCTTCAGCTTCTACTACCGCCACATGCTGCCGGTGAACCTGCTGGCGCTGGCCAAGCACGGTGCCTACAACATGCACGGCTCGTTGCTGCCGAAATACCGCGGTCGCGTGCCGATCAACTGGGCGGTCCTGCACGGCGAAACCGAAACCGGCGCCACCTTGCATGAAATGGCCGCCAAGCCGGATGCCGGCGCCATCGTCGCCCAGACCGCCGTTCCTATCCTGCCGGACGACACCGCGTTCGAAGTGTTCGGCAAGGTGGTGGTTGCCGCCGAGCAAACCTTGTGGCGCGTGCTGCCGCTGATGCTGGCCGGCCGCACGCCCAAGCTGCCCAATGATCTGACCAAGGGCAGTTACTTCGGCGGCCGCAAGCCCGAAGACGGCCGCATCGACTGGAAAAAGCCCGCGCAACACGTGCACAATCTGGTCCGCACCGTCGCTCCTCCCTATCCCGGCGCCTTCGAAGAAATCTCAGGTGATAAAATCACGCTGGTGAGAACGCGGATGGTCCCGGCCTCCGCCCGTCCGACGCTGGAAAGATCGCACGGCGCGCAAGACAAGTTCTTTGAAGGCGGCCGCCTCTATGCTCGCTGCGGCGACGGCAACTACCTGCAAATCCTGGGCATCCAGATCAACGATCAGGATGTCTCTCTTAACAATTATCTGAAATACATGGCCGTGTAGGCCATCCCCTTACTATGAAAAAAGTCCTCATCCTCGGCGTCAACGGCTTCATCGGCCATCACTTGTCCAAGCGCATTCTGGAAACCACAGACTGGCACGTCTATGGCATGGACATGATGACCGACCGCATCACCGACATTCTGGAAAACGAGGCGTACAAGTCGCGCATGCACTTCTTCGAAGGCGACATCACGATCAACAAGGAATGGGTCGAATACCACGTCAAGAAATGCGACGTGATCCTGCCGCTGGTGGCCATCGCCACGCCCTCGACCTACGTCAACAAGCCGCTGCGCGTGTTCGAACTGGACTTCGAAGCCAACCTGCCGATCGTGCGCGCAGCCGCCAAGTACGGCAAGCACCTGGTGTTCCCGTCGACGTCGGAAGTCTACGGCATGTGCCATGACGACGAATTCGATTCCGAAGAGTCCGAGCTGATCTGCGGTCCGATCAACAAGCCGCGCTGGATCTACTCCTGCTCCAAGCAGCTCATGGATCGCGTGATCTGGGGCTACGGCATGGAAGACAACCTGAACTTCACCCTGTTCCGTCCGTTCAACTGGATCGGCGCCGGCCTGGATTCGATCCACACGCCGAAGGAAGGCAGCTCGCGCGTCGTGACGCAATTCTTCGGCCACATCGTGCGCGGCGAGAATATCTCGCTGGTTGACGGCGGTCAGCAAAAACGCGCCTTCACTTACATCGACGACGGCATCGATGCCCTGATGAAGATCATCGCCAACGAAGGCGGCGTCGCCACCGGCAAGATCTACAACATCGGCAACCCGACCAACAACTATTCGATCAAGGATCTGGCCGGCATGATGCTGAAGCTGGCAGCCGAATATCCTGAATACGCCGACTCCGCCAAGCAGGTGAAACTGGTGGAAACCACTTCCGCCGCCTACTACGGCAAGGGCTATCAGGACGTGCAGAACCGCGTGCCGAAGATCACCAACACCTGCGAAGAACTGAACTGGAAGCCGACCTTCACCATGGCCGACACCCTGCGCAATATTTTCGACGCCTACCGCGGTCAGGTGGCCGAAGCGCGCGCGCTGGTCGACTAAGCATCCCGACGATTCGACAAAAAAGGATTCGCTCCATCCGGGCGGATCCTTTTTTCATTTCCGGCATCGTTGCCGCCATACCGTATTCAGGCGTTACCTCGCCCACGTCCCCTGCGCCTCCGGCCAACCTGAATGAATCCTCAAAATGGGTTTATTCGCTGCGCCTTTCGTGCCACAATTTAGCCATCCGGCAACAGGAACTGCCACAGCGACTCTCCTGCACGGCAGACAGCACATTTTTCTTTTCCCATCAAGAAAGCAAGACGCCTTGCCTCAGATCACTCTCAAAATCGACGCCGACACCTATCGCGGCACCCGCGAAGGCGTTCCCAATCTGGTTCAGCAACTGCTGCGCCATGGCGCCAACGCCACCTTCCTGTTTTCGCTCGGTCCCGACCACACCGGCTGGGCGCTCAAGCAAGTGTTCCGCCCGGGCTTCTTCAGCAAGGTGTCACGTACGTCGGTGGTGGAGCATTACGGCATCAAGACGCTGATGTACGGCACCTTGCTGCCGGCGCCGGATATCGGAAAAACCTGTGGCAACTACATGCGCGCGGTACGTGACGCCGGCTTCGAATGCGGCATCCACACCTGGGACCATCGCGTCTGGCAAGACAACGTGCGCATCCGCGATGCGGCATGGACGAAAGAGGTGATGCAGCGCTCGTATGCACGCTTCCACGACATCTTCGGCCACTCCCCCGTCACGCACGGCGCCGCCGGCTGGCAAATGAACGATTACGCCTTCGCACAGTTGGACGAATTCGGCATGGCCTATTCGTCGGATGGCCGCGCGGCGTTGAAAGAAGACGGCTCGCTGGAAGACGCTTCGGCCGGCCCGCATCGTTTGTCCGTGCTGGGCAAGAGCCTGTCCTGCGTGCAATTGCCGACCACGTTGCCGACGCTGGACGAACTGCTTGGACGTACCATCAACGGCGTTGTCATGGATACGTCAAATGTCGCGGCTATGCTGTTGCGATTGACCGAACGTCAGCAGCGCGATCATGTATTCACGCTGCACGCGGAGCTTGAAGGACAGAAACTTGCCCCCATCTTTGAACAATTACTGCTTGGCTGGCGCGCACAGGGCTACGATCTGGTCTCCATGGGCGACTACTACCAGACCGTGAAAGACGACGTTCTGCCGATTCTTCCCATCGCCTGGGGTGAATTGCCGGGACGTTCCGGAGACATGATCCTGCAGGCAGCATGATTGCCATCACTCTCGACGACACAATACGAACACTTACCTCGGGGCACTATTTTGACTGACGACACACCATCCATACTGAACAAGACCGTGCCTGAATTTTCCGCAGCCATGACCAGCGGCAAAACCTTCTCGCTGTCGGACTACAAAGGCAAGAACCTGGTGCTGTACTTTTATCCGAAAGACAACACGCCGGGCTGCACCACCGAAGGCCTCGAGTTCCGCGACAAGCACCCGGAATTCCAGAAGCACAACACTGAAATTTTCGGCATCAGCCGCGACAGCCTGAAATCGCACGAAGGTTTCAAAGCCAAGCTGGGCATGCCTTTCGAACTGATCTCGGACCCTGACGAAACGGTTTGCATCATGTTCGACGTGATGAAAATGAAGAACATGTACGGCAAGAAGGTGCGCGGCGTCGAACGCAGTACGTTTGTGATTGACGGCGCGGGCACATTGGTGAAAGAATGGCGTGGAGTGAAGGTGCCATCGCATGTCGACGAGGTGCTGGATTTTGTGAAGACAATTGCTTAAGAAACGTTTCCTCACGACGGATGGCGTTTCCCGGAGCGGCGGTAAAACCGACCTGAAGAGTCATTTTGCCGCAGCTAGCCGAAAGATGCGGTTATTTTAGATAAGCCTTTGAATTCAAATAGAAAACCGTTTTTTAGAAGCCGTTTTTGGATCAGGTCGCGAACCTGCCAAAACGGCTTTTTTACTTTGCAATTTGGCGCTGCCGGCCCGACGCCGCCGGCAGCGTCGTATTACCTTGCCTCCCCTGCTCACGGTGTCTTGTTCAACGCCTGCAGTTCTTCCACTAATCAAGCCCTCCTTCCTCTTTTCCTGCATCCGTCGGCGATGCATGCCTGCACCAAGAAGGGTTTTATTAGCGGCAGCCGTGCTTCGTTGTTGTTCCCCCTGCAGTACCTGTTCGCTCTGACAAAGCGGCATTTTTTCTCCATTCACTACCGAGGTTCTGATGCCCCTGCCCAAACTGCCGAGTAAACCAGCTGCTTTATTAGCACCCAAAGACTATCCCAAGGCCGAACGCGGTAAACCTGTCAAACCCCATATCGCATTAGTAGAACCTGTCGCACCTGTCGCCATCCCGGTTGCCAAGGCTGCTCCGAAAGTCGAAGCGCCGCAAGCAAAGATCACCGGCAAGAGTCCGGTCGAAAGGCCGCGCGCCGCGCCCAAGGCCGTCGAATCGCGCGCCAAGTCGACTACCAGCCGTACCGCCGACAAGCTCGGCGTGTCGAAACTGTTCGTGCTTGACACCAACGTGCTGATGCATGATCCGACCTCGCTGTTCCGCTTCGAGGAACACGATATCTATCTGCCGATGATCACGCTGGAAGAGCTCGACAACCACAAGAAGGGCATGTCGGAAGTCGCCCGCAATGCACGCCAGATTTCGCGTTCGCTCGATGCGCTGGTCAGCGACATCGCCGAAGACGCCATCGACCTCGGCATCCCGCTGTCCAAACTGGGCAACAAGGACGCCAAGGGCCGTCTGTTCTTCCAGACCAAGCTGCAAAATGCCAAGCTGCCCGACGGCCTGCCGGAAGGGAAAGCCGACAACCAGATCCTCGGCGTGGTGCGTGCACTCGACCAGCAATATCCTGAGCGCCCTGTCGTGCTGGTGTCGAAAGACATCAACATGCGCCTCAAGGCGCGCGCCATCGGCCTGCCGGCGGAAGATTATTTCAACGACCATGTGCTGGAAGACACCGACCTGCTGTATTCGGGCATTCAGCAATTACCGGACGATTTCTGGAACAAGCACGGCAAAGGCATGGAGTCGTGGCAGGAAAACAAGCACGGCACCAGCTACACTTACTACCGTGTGACCGGTCCGCACGTGCCGTCAATGCTGGTGAACCAGTTCGTCTTCATCGAACCGAAGAACGGCGAACCGGCCTTCTACGGCCAGGTCACGCAAATCAACGGCAAGACCGCAGTACTGCAAACGCTGCGCGACTACGGCCACGCCAAGAACAGCGTCTGGGGCATCACGGCACGCAACCGCGAACAAAACTTCGCGCTGAACCTGCTGATGAATCCGGAATGCGACTTCGTCACACTGCTCGGTCAGGCCGGCACCGGCAAGACCTTGCTGGCATTGGCGGCGGGCTTGGCGCAAGTGCTGGAAACCAAGAGCTACAACGAAATCATCGTCACCCGCGTCACCGTGCCGGTGGGCGAAGACATCGGCTTCCTGCCCGGCACGGAAGAAGAAAAGATGGGGCCGTGGATGGGCGCCTTCGACGACAATCTGGAAGTGTTGAACAAGTCCGACGGCGACGCCGGCGAATGGGGCCGTGCTGCAACGCAAGACCTGATCCGCTCGCGCATCAAGATCAAATCGCTGAACTTCATGCGCGGCCGCACCTTCGTCAACAAATTCCTGATCATCGACGAAGCGCAAAACCTGACGCCGAAGCAGATGAAGACGCTGGTCACCCGTGCAGGTCCCGGCACCAAGATCGTCTGCCTGGGCAACATCGCGCAGATCGATACGCCTTACCTGACCGAAGGATCGAGCGGCCTGACCTATGTGGTCGATCGCTTCAAAGGCTGGTCGCATAGCGGCCACGTCACGCTGGCGCGCGGCGAGCGTTCGCGTCTGGCAGATCATGCGAGCGACGTGTTGTAAGAAGGCTCTGCAAGATACACCGAAACATCCGCAGCAAACAAAAAAGCCACCGCAAGGTGGCTTTTTTGTTGCTCGAAGAACCGGCTTACAGGATATGCATGCCGATCCACCAGGCGATCGCGGCAACAAATGCCGACGCGGGAATCGTGAAGATCCATGCCCAGACGATATTGCCTGCTACGCCCCAACGCACTGCCGACATCTTGTGCGACGCGCCCACGCCGACGATGGCGCCGGTGATGGTATGCGTCGTCGACACCGGCACGCCCATTGCCGTCGCGATGAACAAGGTGATGGCGCCGCCGGTTTCCGCGCAAAAACCGCCGACAGGTTTGAGCTTCGTGATCTTCTGGCCCATGGTCTTGACGATACGCCAGCCGCCGAACAAGGTGCCCAGGCTGATCGCGCAATAGCAGCTGATGATGACCCACATCGGCGGGTTGTCGGTGCCGGAATAGCCTGCGGCAATCAGCAGCATCCAGATGATGCCGATGGTCTTTTGCGCATCGTTGCCGCCATGGCCGAGGCTGTACATGGACGCCGACAGCAGCTGCGCGCGCCGGAACCAGCCGTCGACCTTGCGCGGCGTCGAGCGTACGAAAATCCACGACACCAGCAGCATCATGATGGAGCCGAGAATGAAGCCCAGCAACGGCGACAGCACGATGAAGAGGATGATTTTGATCAATCCAGAAGAGACCAGCGAACCTGTCCCAGCCTTGGCCACTGCGGCGCCGACCAGGCCGCCGATGAGCGCGTGCGACGACGACGATGGAATGCCGTAATACCACGTGACCAGATTCCAGAAAATCGCACCGACCAGCGCACCGAACACCACGACATGATCGACCACGGCCGGATCGATCGTGCCCTTGCCGACCGAGGCGGCGACATGCAGCTGGTGAAAGACGAACACGGCGGCCAGGTTGAAGAATGCGGCCATCGCCACCGCGGTCTGCGGGCGCAACACGCCGGTGGACACCACCGTCGCAATCGCATTTGCCGCGTCGTGGAAACCGTTCATGAAGTCGAACAGCAACGCCAGGACGATCAAGAAAGCAAGAATGTGAAAACTAATTTGGACTGTATGCATGAATGAACCGTTATCTTGGGAGGCATCGGCAACATTGCGTCGCGCCGGCAGGTGCAACCGGCGCAATCAATGGCGATCACTAGTGAAAATCAGGCATTTTCAACGATGATGCCTTCGATGATGTTGGCGACGTCTTCACAACGATCCGTAACGGTTTCCAGGATTTCGTAAATGGCCTTGAGCTTGATCAGGTTGCGCACATCCGGTTCATCGCGGAACAGCTTGGACATCGCGGCGCGCATGACGTGATCCGCATCCGATTCGAAACGGTCGATTTCTCCGCAGATCGCCAGGATCTGGCGCGAGTTGTCCATGTTGTGCAGCAGGCCGACGGCCGCCTTGACCCTTTCAGCACAGGCCAGGCACAGTTCCGCCAGGCGCTTGGCTTCGGGCGTAATGGCCTTGATGTCGTACAGCGAAATAGTCTGCGCGCCATCTTCCAGCAGGTCGAGGATGTCGTCCATGCGGGTGATCAGTTGATGGATGTCGTCGCGGTCCAGCGGCGTGATGAAAGTCTTGTGCAGCAGTTCAATCGTGTTGTGGGTGACTTTGTCCGCCTGCTTTTCCAGGGTCTCGATCGCATGTACGCGAATTTCCAGGTCGTCGAAATTCGTCATCAATGCGACCATTTCCTTGGCGCATTTCACGCCAAGTTCGGCGTGCTGGTTGAAGAGATCAAAAAATTTGCCCTCGGTGGGCATCAGGCGTCCAAACATGTTCCACTCTCTTATGATTAATTGGTACTGCACTTACACAATAAGGGCCGCCTTGTAAGCGACCTGCATTGCCTGCATTTGTCCGTCCGGATCAAACCCGGACGCAGAACTCCGGAAGCCGGAACATCAGTCGCCGCCGTAAGGCGAAGCCAGGCTGCCGACGTAGTTGTCATACTTGGTAAATTGCCCCAGGAAGGCAAGGCGGATGCTACCGATCGGACCATTACGCTGCTTGCCGATAATGATTTCGGCGGTGCCTTTGTCCGGTGAATCAGGATTGTAAACTTCGTCACGATAGATGAACAAGATGACGTCGGCATCTTGCTCGATAGCGCCGGATTCGCGCAAGTCGGACATCACGGGACGTTTGTTGGGACGCTGTTCCAGCGCGCGGTTCAACTGCGACAAGGCGATCACCGGGCAATTCAGCTCTTTGGCCAGCCCCTTCAGGCTTCGGGAAATTTCGGAAATTTCAGAGGCGCGGTTTTCACCGCTGTTACCGCCGCCGTTGCCCGACATCAACTGCAGATAATCGATGATGATCAGGCCGAGCTTGCCGCATTGACGCGCCAGACGACGCGAGCGTGCGCGCAATTCGATCGGGCTCAATGCGGGGGTTTCGTCGATGTAGAACTGCGCGTCGTTCATCTTCTGGATGGCGTGCGTCAGGCGCGGCCAGTCTTCGTCGATGAGGCGGCCGGTACGCAGACGGTGCTGGTCGAGACGGCCAACCGAACCCAGCATACGCATCGCGAGCTGGGCACCGCCCATTTCCATGGAAAACACCGCAACCGGCAATCCGCTGTCGATGGCAACGTTTTCACCGATGTTGATGGAAAACGCGGTTTTACCCATGGAAGGACGGCCGGCTACGATGATCAGGTCGCCCGGTTGCAAGCCGGAAGTCATCTTGTCGAGATCGATGAAGCCGGTCGGCACGCCGGTAATGTCGCTGGTGCTGTCGCGGTTGTACAGTTCATCGATGCGCTCGACCACCTGGGTCAGCAGCGGCTGAATGGCCAGGAAGCCTTGTGCTCCGCGCGAACCTTCTTCGGCGATGGCAAAAATCTTCGACTCCGCTTCGTCCAGCATTTGCTTGACGTTCTTACCTTGCGGATTGAAGGCGTCTCCGGAGATTTCGTCGGAGACAGTGATCAGTTTGCGAAGAACGCCGCGGTCGCGCACGATTTCTGCATAGCGGCGGATATTGGCCGCAGACGGCGTGTTCTGGGCCAATGCATTGAGATAACTCAAACCACCGACTTCTTCGGCCTTGCCGCTGGTCGACATTGCTTCATAGACGGTAATCACGTCCGCCGGCTTGCTTTCGTTGATCAGCTTGACGATGTGCTGGAAGATGATGCGGTGATCGTAGCGATAAAAATCGTCTGCGCTGACAAAGTCAGCGATACGATCCCACGCGGCGTTATCGAGCAGCAAACCACCCAGAACGGATTGTTCGGCTTCGATCGAGTGCGGCGGGACGCGCAGGGATTCTATTTGCGGATCGGGAGATGCGTTCATGGCGCGCATTATACCTGCTAAGAGTAGTCGCTTCAGGAGCGGCGGCGAATTTAGCCGGTTTTGACAAACGAAAAACGGTAAAGCTTTGCGCCGGTCCGCACCGAAGACAACAAGGCAAATCCGGCACAATAAAAAAGCCAGGCGAACCCGGCTTCTTTATTCAGAGCAAAGAGAGACTTGGCGTAAAAATTACGCGTGCTCGCCCACTACTGCAACAGTCACGTCAACCACGACGTCGGTGTGCAAAGCCACCGAAACAGCGTGCTCGCCAACGATCTTCAGAGGACCTTGTGGCAGGCGAACGTTTGCCTTTTCGACCGGGAAACCTTGCTTTGCCAGCGCTTCAGCGATGTCAAAGTTGGTCACGGAACCGAACAGACGGCCGTCAACGCCGGACTTTTGCGAAATCTGAACAGTCAGGCCGCTCAGCTTTTCGCCTTGTGCTTGCGCTGCCGCCAGCTTTTCAGCGGCTGCTTTTTCCAGCTCTGCGCGCTTCGCTTCGAATTCAGCGATCGCTGTTGCCGTGGCGCGTCGCGCCATGCGTTGCGGGATCAGGAAGTTACGTGCATAACCGTCCTTGACGCGGACGACTTCGCCCAGGCCACCGAGATTAACGACTTTTTCCAACAGAATGACTTGCATATTTTTCTCCTATATCTCGTCGTCAATTACGCGTTGTGCAGATCAGTGTACGGCAGCAACGCGAGGTAGCGTGCGCGCTTGATCGCAGTGTCGACTTGACGCTGATAGTGTGCCTTGGTGCCGGTCAGACGTGCTGGCATGATCTTGCCGTTTTCCTGCACGAAATCCTTCAGGGTGTCGACGTCCTTGTAGTCGACTTGCTCAACACCTGCTGCGGTGAAACGGCAGAATTTTTTGCGCTTGAACAGCGGGTTTTGCTGTTGGCGTTTTTGCTTCAACTTGCTTTTATCGAACTTTTTACCGAATGCCATTTTGCGGCTCCTGATATCTAAAATTGAGTGGTTCTAAACTACGGATTCAAAATCAACGATGTGAAACACGAGGCTTTTGCTGTTGCGATTCCTGCGTGCCATGAAGCCGGTGAATTTGAGCATCTCGCCGAGACCGGCCCGATTAAGCCGGCCTGAAATTTCGCCTGCAGCGAATGCAGTGATTTCAAACTCGACCAATCTCTTGATGCCTGCCTCAGTCTGCTCCGACTGGTGCTGCAATTTTGCAGTCACTACCGGAATGCCTGCCGGGGTGTAACGTATGACGTCACGCTCGGCGATGCTGGCGACAAACTGAAACTGGTTCACTCTCCCTGGTACTTTTCTATCGCACTGTCAGCAATTACGCTGCTGGTGCTTCTGCGCGATTGCTCTTTGCCGCATCTTCCTTTTGAACAGCCTTCAGGATTGGCGAAGGACCGGTTTCGGCCTTCTTCATCTTGACTGTCAGGTGACGCAACACAGCATCGTTGAACTTGAAGCCGGTTTCGATTTCGGCCAGAGTTTCGCCGTCAACTTCGATATTCAGGCAAACATAGTGCGCTTTTGCCAGTTTTTGGATTTGGTACGCCAATTGACGACGGCCCCAATCTTCGACACGGTGAATCTTGCCGCCGCGCGCAGTAACGATGCCCTTGTAACGCTCGATCATCGCTGGAACTTGCTCGCTTTGGTCCGGATGGACGATAAATACGATTTCATAATGACGCATGTAGACTCCTTTATGGACTGATTAACAAATCGCCCACCTCGGCGTCAAGACGAGTGTGGGAAGAGGAAAGCCCGCAATCATATAACAGAATGTCAAAAACCTCAATGCTTTCAGGCATTTGCCGTGGGCCCGGGCCCACAAATCAGAAAACGGCCGATGACATGATTTCAATATTGCAGATTGACACTGCTTTATAACTGTATAAAAATACAGACTGTTTATGCAACCAGCATAACTTCCCCCGAAAGCCGACATGCTCAAACTGACCGCTCGCCAGGAACAGATTCTGAATCTGATCAAAGATGCCATCGAAAATACCGGCTTCCCGCCGACGCGGGCAGAGATCGCCAACGAGCTCGGCTTCCGCTCCGCCAACGCCGCCGAAGAACATTTGCAGGCACTGGCGCGCAAAGGCGCCATTGAGATTTCACCAGGCACCTCGCGCGGCATCCGCCTGCGCGATGGATCGGCCGGCAATCCGGGCCGCCAGATGGCCCTGCCGCACCCGGCGCTCATGCAGCTGTCGCTGCCGCTGGTAGGCCGCGTCGCCGCCGGTTCGCCGATCCTGGCGCAAGAACATATCGAAAGCAATTACAACGTCGATCCGGCGCTGTTCTCGGCCAAACCGGACTATTTGCTGAAAGTGCGCGGCATGTCGATGCGCGATGCGGGCATACTGGACGGCGACTTGCTGGCGGTGAAAAAGGCCGATCAGGCGCGCAACGGGCAGATCGTCGTGGCGCGAATAGGCGACGACGTCACCGTCAAGCGCTATCGCAAGACCGGCTCCCTGATTGAACTGCTGCCGGAAAATCCCGACTTCAAGGTGATCAAGGTCTCTTCCGAGGAAGAAAACTTCGCTCTGGAAGGCTTGGCCGTGGGCTTGCTGCGCAGCTGGAACTGATCCCGCCTCGAGCCCCACACAAACTAAAGCCCGCTAAATCGCGGGCTTTTTTTACGTCTGTTTGCCGGATCGAAACCGGAATTGCATCATATGATACGTATAGCTTATTGCGACCGGGCAGCTCAATTCGCATTCGCAGCCCGCTCGTGCAACAGCATAACTATTCAATCCGGTAAGGAATCACAATGTCAACGCGTAGCAGCAACAAGCCCGCCCACAAGAATGCTCAACCCAATGTCAAAGATCTCCTCGCCGTAAGAGAATGCCTGGGCTTGCTGGACGACCACAAGGTCGCCGAAGCGAAAGTATTGTGCGCTCAGGTACTCAAGCGCGCGCCCAATCTGGTCTATGCCAATCATGCCTGGGGTCTGATCGCCATGCATGAGAACGACTATGTCGCCGCAGAGGCTGCCCTGCGTAAAGCAGTAGCTGCAGATCCGACCAATTCGGAATACGTCGCCAATTTGGCCACCTCCGTTCTCAAGCAGGATCGCATCGATGATTCGATCGCGCTGTACGACGAAGCCATCAAGCTCAACACAGACAACAAGGACGCGCGCATCGGCCTGGCCAACGCGCTGCATGAAAAAAACGATCCGGACGCCTCGATTGCCTACTTCGAGGATGCCGTCAAACGCAACCCGGACGCACCAGGCCCGCTGTCCCATCTGGGCAAAGCCCTGATCGATGCCAAGCAATACAAGGAAGCGATCGAGGTTTTGCTCAAAGCGCTGCAGCTGCAGATCAACTTTGCGCCGGCGCACACCAACCTGGGCATCGCCTTCCAGGAAATGGGCATGCTCAAGGATGCCCTTGAATGCCACAAGACCTCGCTGTTGCTGGATCCGACCGACATTTACGCCCAGAACAAGATTGCCGACACGTATATCAAGCAAAAAGACTACGACAAGGCCCACGAGCACTACCAGCGGGTCATCGAATTGGCGCCCAAGGACCCGAACAGCTACGCGAAGCTTGCCTCCAGCCTGTTTTCCACCCAGGACCGCTATGAAGACGCGATGGCGCTGTTCCGCAAGGCACTCGAAGTGGACCCCAAGCATCCGTTGACGCTGAATAACATTGGAGCAACCATGTATGACTATGGCGAAACGGTGTCTTCGCTGCAGTTTTTCCACGATGCGCTGGCGCTCAAGCCCAACTATCTGACCGCCCAGCACAACCTTGCATTAGGGCAATTACTGGCGGGCGATCTGAAGGAAGGCTGGGCAAATCACGAAAGCCGCCTTGAAGTCAAGGAACGCAGCTATGTTTACAAGCTGATTCACAAGCTTTTCGGAATGATCCCGAAATGGGACGGCAAATCTTCGTTGAAGGGCAAATATATCCTGCTGATGCACGAACAAGGCTTCGGCGACAGCATTCAGTTCGTGCGCTACGTCCACTTGCTGCTGGCGCAAGGCGCCCGCGTGGCGCTACACGTCAAGGATCCGCTTGCTCGCCTGTTCCGTAGCGTATCCGACCAAGTGACCCTGGTGCGCGAGACAGATCCGTTGCCCAAGTGCGATTGCGCCTACGTACTGATGAGCTTGCCGCATGCGCTGGGCACAGATAGCGTGGAGGACATTCCCTCCTATCCGTATTATCTGTCAGCCGATCCGCAGGACATCAAGACCTGGAAAGAGAAAATCGACATGCTCGCGGGCAACACCAGCGATTTGCGGGTCGGCTTCGTCTGGGCCGGCAATCCTGAGCACGGCAATGATCGGAAACGTTCGATTCCGCTCGACATCTTTGCCCCGCTATTTAATACGCCTGGCGTGCAGTTCTTTTCCATCCAGAAAGGACTTGCCACGCCGGAGTTGGCTAAACTTCCTAAAGAACTGCCTGTATACAATATAGGTGACTCGTTCAACGACTTTGCCGACACTGCGGCGGCAATGGCCAACCTCGACCTGATTATCAGTGTCGACACCTCGGTGGTCCACCTTGCCGGCGCGCTCGGCCGCCCGACTTGGACATTACTGGCCCACACGCCGGACTGGCGCTGGCTGAACGAGCGGGAAGACTCGCCGTGGTATCCGAGCATGCGCCTGTTCCGGCAACAAACCCGCAACGATTGGCCGACTGTCATCAGCAAAGTGGCTTCGGAGCTAGCAACCCTGGCACAAGAAAAGAAAAAAACCGCTGCCTAATCAAAGACTTGCCGCATCACCCCGATGCGGCAAGTCCCTCAAAGTCCCCCGCATCATCCCCCTGCCGCCTTCCCGCGCATCAAAATTGGAACTTTTCCAGGAATACCCACTAAAGTTTTCTTAAATAGCGTCGAAATAAGATTTGCTTGACGTATAGAAGCACGCAGTTTTAGGTCGGACAGCATTGGAAAAATTTTTTTGCGATAAACATTAAACTTTTTCCGATACCGTCCGATATAGCTAACAACAGCGGTTTGAACGCCTGAGGCTTTAGGTAAAAACCAAAGTTAAGCACTGAAACTCGGATTTATCGGCCTCAAATCTTAGGAGAACTAATATGGCATCAGTCATCAATACCAATATTGCGTCGCTTAACACGCAACGCAACCTGAACACCTCGCAATCGTCGTTGAATACCTCGATTCAACGTTTGTCTTCCGGCTTGCGCGTCAACAGCGCAAAGGATGACGCCGCCGGCCTGGCAATTGCCGACCGTATGAATGCGCAGGTCAAAGGTCTGGCAGTGGCACAACGTAACGCCAACGACGGTATCTCCCTGGCTCAAACCGCTGAAGGCGCACTGAGCACGGTTACCGACAACCTGCAACGTATGCGTGAGCTGGCTGTTCAAGCATCCAACGGCACCAACAGCGCACAAGACCGCAAGACCCTGAACGACGAATACAAACAGCTGTCGGACGAAACTTTCCGTATTCTGAATGGTACTCAGTTCAACGGTCAAAACCTGTTCACAGGTATCGGTTCCGGCGCCAGCGCTGGTACTGGTTCCGATTCGGCCAACGTTTCGGCTTCGCTGACACTGACTTTCCAAGTCGGCGCCAACGTTACCGACAACAAGCTGAATGACCAGATCAGCATCTCGCTGTCCGATTTGTCCAACGCTTCGACCATCGCCAACGTCATCGGCACAAGCGCCAAGGGCCTGATCGGTCTGGGCGTGACGACTTCGGTTGACGCTGCTCAAGTGACTTACACTTCGGCCAAGGCTGCCCTGGACAACCTGTTCGCAACAGGTTCGACCATGACATCCACCGCACTGGCAGCATCGGCAGTGACTCTGCAAGCAGCTATCGACACCGCCAAGCTCGCCTTGGATCAGGCAATTGCTGACCCATCGGCACAAAGCGATGCGCAAAAGGCGATCAAGAACCTGGATCAGGCGATCAACCTGATCTCGTCCAAGCGTGCCGAGTTCGGTGCTGTTCAGAACCGCTTCAGCGCCGTTATCAGCAACCTGCAGATTTCGAGCGAAAACATCACTGCATCGCGCAGCCGTATCATGGATACCGACTACGCGGCAGAAACTGCAAACCTCACACGTGCACAGATTCTGCAACAAGCAGGTACGGCGATGTTGTCACAGGCGAACTCTGCACCGCAAAGCGTCCTGTCGCTGTTGAAATAGTCTTAAGAGCTATGTAGGATGAAAGTGCGGGGAATATGTATGCGTACGTATTCTCCGCACATTCCTTTAAGGGAGTAACACCATGTCGATTTCCCCACTTAATATCACTGCAGCTGGCGATTCTGGCTCCTATACGCCAGCACAGAATTCAACTACAAAACCAGATCCGGTGGTATCGACTGTTGCACCTGCGGCAACACCACAGTCGCAACGCGCCAGCGAAAGCGATGTTGAACATGCCGTCAACAAGTTGAATGACTTCGCAAGCCAAAATGCGTCGGCAATCACCTTCTCGAAGGATCAGGATAGCGGCAAGACCGTCATCAAGGTCATTGATACGGCGGACAATACCGTTCTTCGTCAGATTCCAAGCCAGGAAGCAATTGAAATCGCGAAGTCGATCGACAAACTGCAGGGTTTGCTGATCAATCACAAAGTCTGAGTCTGGTACGAACTGCTGGCGCACCAGAAATGCGCATGCGCAAACAAAATATTTGCGCATGTTATATTTCGCATCGGCAATTCATAACGGATTCATATCGCTTCGTATGTGCAGGATGGTGTCGGAAGTTCTTTGCGGATCAGTCTCGGGCCACACCGAAGCACGCCCGATTGAGCGTTTATCGCCAGGGCCTCTGAAATCAGCACGTCGCATTTGCATTTAGAAATCAGGAGATCACATGGCCACTTCCACCGGGACAATTACGACCTCAGCCGGTCCCCTTGACGTCGCCACCCTCGTCTCGAAGCTGATGAGCGCTGAAAGCAGCGTTCTCACCCCGCTGACGCAGCAGGCCAGCAGCTACAACAGCCTGATTTCGGCCTATGGCAGCCTCAAGAGTGCGATTTCGACATACCAAAGCGCATTGAACGGTCTCACCGCAGCAAGTTTCAGCGCACAAAAAGCCGCTGTTTCCAATAGCGGCACAGGAACAACTCTCACTACCGATCCCTTCACCGCCGACGTCAACACCGACGACTCGACGAAAGTGCTGGCGCAAAAAATTCAATCGGCAGGTTTTAACAGTTCGCAGATTTTCAATGCGGGCGATTCCGTCGCGATCAAAGTCGGCACAAATCCTCCGACCTTTGTCACCTTGCAGGCAAATGCGACACTTGCGGGTGTGCGCGACGCCATCAACGCAGCAAAAGCGGGCGTCACCGCCAGCATCACGACTGACGGAACCGGCGACCACCTGGTTCTGGAATCGAATACCGCGGGCACGGCGAACACCATTAAAGTTCAGGCCAACAACAGCCTGGCCTCGCTGGCTTACGACCCCTCCAGCGCGACGCCCAGCACGGTAACCCAGATCCAGGCGCCACGCGATGCGACTGTTGCCGCATCCGGCAACTACACGGTCTCCGTCTCCCAACTGGCGCAAGCGCAAAAAATTACCTCTGCCGGCATCTCGTCCACGACAACGTTCAATTCCGGCATTCTGGCGATCAAGACCGGCAACGGATCCACAGCGATCATCAAGCCAACGACAAACACACTGGCCGGTGTACGCGACGCCATCAACGCAAGCGACGCGGGCGTGAGTGCAACGATCGTCAGCGACGGCACCAACGCTCACTTGGTGATTGCCGCCAAAGACAGCGGCGCCTCCAATTCGATCCGCGTCACCGGTACAGGCGATTACTCATCGCTGTCTTTTGATCCGAGCGGAAAATACACCTCGCCGAACGTTGCGACCGGACAGACATTTGACGCCACGGCAGGCGGCCTGACGCTGAATGTCGGCGGCACGGCAACCACCATTGCGCTGAGCGGCGCCGGTCAAACACTGCAAAATATCCGCGACGCCATCAACACCGCCAATGCAGGCGTGACGGCAAGCATCACCAACGACGGTACGAATGATCATCTGGTGCTGACGCCTTCGGGTTCAGGTGCCACCAGCCCTGTCTCGCTGACTGGCACAGGCGATTTCGCCACCCTGACCGGCAGCACGATGGGGCAACTGCAAGCGGCACAGGACGCCAAGCTGAGCATTGACGGCGTCAGCGTGACGAGCCCGACCAACAAGGTGACGGATGCGATTTCCGGCGTTACCCTCAATCTCTCCAAGGTCACGACCGCGTCGGACAACTTCACGCTGAACATCAGCAACGATACCAGCGGCGTCGCCAGCACGGCAAACACGTTTGTCTCGGCATACAACGCGCTGGAAAAAGCGATTACCGGACTGACGCAACAAACACCGTCGACAACCCTGGGCCAAGCCGGCAGTTCGTCGCCACTGGCGAGCGAATCGTCCGTCCAAAGCATCATGACCCAGTTGCGCAACGCTCTTCTGGGAAGCGTCGCCGGCGGCAACGGCATCAGTTCGCTGACAGACATCGGCATCGGTTTCCAAAAAGACGGCACGCTGGCGCTGGATGCAGCAAAACTGACGACGGCTACCACCAATAACTTCGCCGGCATTGCCAATCTGTTTACGTCGACCTCGGGCACCAATGCCGACGGTACGGCAAATACGACGGGCACCAATGGCATCCTGACAAATCTGCAAACCTTGGTAAACGGTTTTCTCGCAGATGGAGGTATCATTGACACCAAAACCAAGGGATTGCAAGCCAGCCTGAAAATCAACAGCGATCGCCAGACTGTTATTAATACACGCTTAAGCAACATGCAGGACCAGTACACGAACCAGTTCAATGCACTGAACGTTACCCTGGCCAGCATGGCGTCGACACAAAGTTATCTGACGCAACAATTGGCCAATTTGCCGAAGGCTAGCTAGTCGTTAATTGAAGGCGGGAGAATAGAATGTTCGGAACCATGCAACGTGGCGCAAATGCCTACGCAAATATTGGCGTGGAGACCGGTGTCGTCGCAGCGAGTCCGCACAAGCTGATCACCATGCTGTTTGATGGCGCTTTGGTGGCGATTGCCATGGGTCAAAAATACATGAGCGCCGGCGATATCAAAAAAAAGGGGGAATCGATCACGCAGGCAATTCTGATCATCGAAAGCGGTCTGCGCGCCAGTCTGAATAAAAACGTCGGCGGCGAAATCGCCCTGAATCTGGACGCGCTGTACGAATACATGGGCAGACGCCTGTTTGCAGCCAATGTCGAGAATTCCCAGGACATCCTGGAAGAAGTCCACGGCCTGCTGGACGGCCTGAGAGAGGCCTGGGAAGCCATCGGTCCCAACGGCACCAATCAAGCTCAGGTTGCAGCCTAAGCTTCAATCTTTCGACAATTCGCAACAAACACTCGCGAAAGCACAACAATGGACGGTGCAGAAGTCATCTCCCTATATGAATCGGTTGCAGAACTGACCGACCAGATGCTGGCAGCCGCACGGCGGGAAGAATGGGACCTGCTCTCAAGACTTGAAGCGGATTGCGCCCACGTTGTGGATATCTTGAAAAAGAATGAAGCGACGGTGACGCTGACCGACGACAGACGCGAACGCAAGATCGAGATCCTGAAGAAAATTCTGGAAGATGATCGCGATATCCGCAATCTGACCGATCCCGGACTGAAAAAACTTGCATCCCAGATACAAAGCACCAGTACGGAGCGCAAACTGGTTAAAGCCTACGGCTCCAATCAACGAGGTTAGTGATGATACCCCGGGCCGACATCGCCAACACTGTCCAGCCCGTAGCTGCCGTTGAGGCGCCGACGTCGATCGTTTCGGTCGCCGATGCAAAGCAAGAGGCCTTCAGCCGGTTGGCGCAAATTGCCATCGGTCAACAGTTGCAGGGCAAGGTTCTCTCCACCTATAACGACGGCAGCTACCTGGTCCGGATCGCCAACACGGCGGCCCGGATGGTTCTGCCGACCGCGACAAAAACCGGAGACTCATTGTTGCTGACGATGGTCAGCAAAGAGCCCCGTCCGACCTTCCTGCTCACCGAGACCAGCGCCGACAACCCGGAAGAGGAAGATGCTGCCGTGTCGCTCAGCGTGGCCGGCAAGATGATGGAAAAGGACTTGCAGTCGCTCAAAACGATGCAGCCCGGCCTGCCCACCGTCGTCGGCCGCAACGGCCAACTCGCCGACGAAGAAGGCCAGCAGCCCGGCCAGATGCCTGGCACCGTACCGGAAAGCACCAAAACCTCGCTCAGCACTGCCGGCAAACTGGTCGATGCCCTGCTCCATGCTTCCGAAGAAAGCGAACTGCCCAGCGCCATCAAACCCAATGCACCGCTTGTCAGCAAGCCGACCGACACCTCCCAACTCGCCGGCGCCCTGCACGACTCGATCGCCCTCAGCGGCACTTTTTATGAGGCGCACGTCGCGGAATGGGCGGAAGGCAGGCGACCGCTTGCAGAGCTTCAGAAAGAACCCCAGGCGCAACTCGCGCGGCAAACGCAGAGCGCCACCACGTCGGACTTGCTCAACAGTTCCGACCCCGCTCATACGCAGCTGGGCCAGATCGTCAATCTCCAGCTCAATGCGCTGGAACAGCAACGCATCGTCTGGCATGGCGAAGTCTGGCCGGGGCAGCAGATGGAATGGGAAGTCGGCAGGGATACGTCCGACACCTCCCAGCAAAGCGAGCAGGACGGCGCTCCTGCGCCCAGTTGGCATAGCGTGGTACGCTTCAACTTTGCCCATCTGGGCAGCGTTTCCGCCTCGATTCATCTGATCGGACAGCAAATCCACATGCAAGTCCGTACCGACAGCGATGTTACCGCTGCAGCTTTACGCGCCAACGGCAGCATGCTCTCCGACGCCATGGCCGCAGCCGGGTCTTCTCTTGACTCATTGATTGTGAAGCGGGATGCAAAAACCTAATTTCCCTCTTCAGAACGCGGTCGCACTGGCCTACAATACCAATCAGGCGGCCCCCCGGGTCGTCGCCAAAGGCAGCGGACTAATCGCCGAAGCCATCATTGCGCGCGCCAAGGAAAGCGGTGTTTATATACACGAATCGAAGGAACTCGTCTCACTGCTGATGCAGGTCGACCTTGACCAGCAGATCCCTCCCGCGCTCTATCGCGCAGTAGCGGAACTTCTGGCCTGGTTGTATCGTATTGAAAATATGCAATTGGACCACAGTGATGTATGATTAGGGGTTAGATTAGCAACTCCCCCTTTGGGATGAGAGTTCATCCTTCCATCCTTTGATTTGAGACGCATAGACGCACAGATGGCAAACAACGACGAGATCCAAGACGACAGCCCGTTTCGAGTACACTCCCGACGGGAAATTGTGTCACTGCTGACCAGCATGATGGAGCGCAATCAGCTGCTGAGCCTGCTCATCAAGGGCGGCTCGGAATCTATCATTACGTCGATTCTGGATATCGACGACGACGACGACAGTTTCGTGATCGATGCAGCGCCAAGCACCATGCTCAACGAAAGTATCCTGCAAAGCAATCGTATCGGCTTTGAAGCGGTATACAACAATATCCGCATCACTTTTAACGTCGACAAGGCCCATAAGTGCCTGTTTCAGGAACGCCCGGCGCTCAAGGTCGCCATCCCGAATAGCTTGGTGCGCCTGCAGCGCCGCGAGTATTTCCGCATTGCCACGCCGATTGCCAAGCCATTGCGCTGCACCTTCCGCGTCACGCGCGAAGACGGCTCGTTCACGACAGTCGTGACCTTGCTCAACAACATCAGCGCCGGCGGCGTCGGCATCACGGATGAGAAGAAACTGCTCGATACGACACTGGGCCGCATCTACGAAGATTGCTCCCTTGAGATGACCGACAATACCGTCGTCACCGTCAAGCTGCAGATCCGCGACTGCAAGGAAGTCAAACTGACCTCCGGCAAGACCGTCAACCGCTTCGGATGCGAATTCGTCGATATTCCCCGCGCCGTCCTCGCGGCAATCCAGCGCTTCATCACGAAGCTGGAACGCGAACAAAATGCCAAGGCATCCGGCATGATGTAACCGGCGGGAGCGTGAGGCTTGCCACGGTTTTTGCCGGCAGCTTTTTCATGCCTTAGTCCGACGCCATCCGAAAACGATGCCCCCAACAAAAAAGCTGCCGACGGCAGCTTTTTTCACATCGACACGGCAAAATCACAGCAAACGGCTTACACCTGCATCGTCATGATGTCGCGATAGGCGGAAACCAGCTTGTTACGCACCTGGACACTTGTCTGGAAAGAAATACTCGCCTTTTGCATGGCAATCATGACATCCGATAAATTGATGTTATCGTCGCCCATCGAGAAGCTTTGCGACATCTTCCCCGCTTTTTCCTGGGATGCATTGACTTCATCGAGCGAATTTTTCAATACGCTGGCAAAATCGACGCGCGTAGCCGGTTTTTCGCTTCCGGTAATACTTTCAATCGGCGCCACATTGCCCTGTGCGCGTGCAGCGGCAGCTTTCAGCTGCGCCACCATTGCATCGATTCTGCTAGTATCAATCATACTGACGGCCAATTTGCACCTCTTCGAATTCAATTCCGCGACAGATGATTGCACGCCGCAATCACACTTCCCGCTTCTACAACGGCAGATTACCACGCGAGCCTTCGCGACTCGCAACAATAAGCGGGGAAATAGCCATTCTGTTCCAGAGATCAAATTTCGGCTCTGGCAGGACAATCCACACTAAGCAAAAAACCTATATGGGTAGGGAAGCAGTGAAGCAAATCATACAAAGCCACAAGCTCGGCGGCACACGCAAGGGGAAATCATGGCGGTAGCAGCCGATGGCACGATGACCAACGACGGCAATACCACCGCCACCGACGGCGCGGTTCCTGGCGACATGTCGTCTCAGGAAATGCGACGTAGCGGCGTTGTCGGCTACGCCCAGTCGCCACAAGGGCGTCGCGTCCTGCTGATGGTGGCGGCAGCAGCGGTCATCGCCTTGATGATCGGTATCTGGATGTGGAGCCAAAAGACCGAATACCGCGTCTTGTTCTCCAACTTCTCCGACCGCGACGGCGGCGCCATTGTTGCCTCGTTGCAGCAGATGAATGTCCCCTACAAGTATTCCGAAGGCGGCAGCGCCATCCTGGTTCCTGAAACCATGGTGCACGACGCTCGCCTGAAACTGGCCGCGCAAGGTCTGCCCAAGGGCGGCAATGTCGGCTTTGAGCTGATGGAAAACCAGAAGCTTGGCGTTTCGCAGTTTCTCGAACAAGTCAACTTCCAGCGCGCCCTTGAAGGCGAACTGGCCCGCTCGATCCAGTCCCTTTCCGCCGTCCAGGCTGCCCGCATCCACCTGGCGCTGCCCAAAGCTTCCGTCTTCGTTCGCGATCAACAAAAACCGACTGCCTCTGTCATCCTCAGCCTCTACCCAGGCCGCATGCTGGACCCTCAGCAAGTCAGCGCCATCGTGCATCTGGTAGCCAGCAGCGTTCCCGAGCTGTCCCCCAAGGCGGTGACCATCGTCGACCAAAACGGCAACCTGCTCTCGGACACGACGACCAAACAGCCCGGCAACAGCCTCGATCCGACACAGCTCAAATATGTCCAGGATCTGCAGCAGGACATCGTCAAGCGCGTCGAATCGATCATCGCGCCTATCGTCGGCAACGGCAACGTGCGCGCCGAAGCGACGGCCGACGTCGACTTCTCGCGCAGCGAACAGGCCGCGGAAACCTATAAGCCGAATCAGACCCCCGATACCGCAGCGGTGCGCAGCAAGCAAAGCAGCGAATCGCAAAACGGCAGCTCTAGCACTTCCGGCGTTCCCGGCGCGCTGACCAATCAGCCGCCCGCTCCCGCTACCGCGCCGATCACCAATCCGCCGGTTGCCGGCGCAGCGGCAGGCACCGCGAATGCCGCAACCCAGCCGGCCACGACCAACGGCACTTCGCACAAAGACGCAACGATCAACTACGAGGTCGACAAGACCGTACGCTATGTCCAGCAACCGATGGGCGGCGTCAAGCGCCTGACCGTCGCGGTGGTGGTCAATTACAAGCGTACGATTGACCAGACCGGCAAGATCGTCATGAAGCCGCTGACCGAAGCCGAACGCAACCAGATTTCCGATCTGGTCAAAGAAGCAATGGGTTACAACAAGGATCGGGGCGACTCGCTCAATGTTGTCAATACGCAATTCAGCAGCGATGCAGAACCGGAACTGCCATTGTGGAAGCAGCCGGACATGATCCAGCTGGCCAAGGAAATCGGCAAATACGTCTTGCTGGCCGCCGTGTTGCTTTACCTCTACTTCGGCGTCTTGCGCCCGATCATCTGGAAGATCACCGGCAAGGAAGAGAAAGAAGCCCAGGCCCGCGCCGAGGCCGAGGCCGCCGAGGCTGCCGCCGCCGCTGCCGCCATGTACGATCCGGACAATCCGGACGCCGTGGTCAATCTTTCCGGCGATGCAGAAGTCGACGAACGCGCTGCGTACAAGGCCAATCTCGAGACCGCCAAGCAATGGGCCAAGAATGATCCTAAACTGGTGGCAAGCATCATTAAGACATGGGTGAACAATGAGTAACGAAGGCGTTGAAAAAGGTGCCATCCTGATGCTCGCTCTGGGCGAGGACGAGGCCGCCGAAGTCATGAAATACCTCGGTCCGCGCGAAGTGCAAAAGCTCGGCGCCGCCATGTCGGCCATGAAGAACATCAGCTTCGAAGCCATCAACGAAGTGCTGATCGAGTTCGTCGGCGAAACCGGCCAGGCCTCTTCGCTGGGCCTCGATTCCGACGAATACATCCGCAGCGTGCTCACCAAGGCGCTGGGCGACGACAAGGCCACCTCCCTGCTCAACCGCATTCTGGGCGGCCGCGACGCCAGCGGCATCGAAAGCCTGAAGTGGATGGATGCGCAGTCGGTGGCGGAATTGATCCGCAACGAACACCCGCAGATCATCGCCACCATCCTGGTCCACCTTGAGCGCTACCACGCCTGCGACATTCTCAATAACTTCACGGAACGCCTGCGCAACGACGTGGTCCTCCGTATTGCCACCCTCGACGGCGTGCAGCCGGCGGCGTTGCGAGAATTGAATGACGTTCTGACAAAACTGCTGACCGGCAACGAAAGCCTGAAGAAACAGCAAATGGGCGGTATCCGCACTGCCGCGGAAATCCTCAACTTCTTGTCGGGCGAGAACGAAACATCCGTCATGAACAACCTGCGCGCCTACGACGAAGACATGGCGCAAAAGATCATGGACGAAATGTTCGTGTTCGAAAACATCATCGACATCGACGGCCGCGGCATCCAGCTGCTGCTGCGCGAAGTCCAGTCCGAATCGCTGATCGTCGCGCTCAAGGGCGCATCGCAAGGCCTGCGCGACAAGATCTTCGGCAACATGTCGCAGCGTGCTGCGGAAATGATGCGAGAAGATCTGGAGTCCAAGGGGCCGGTGCGCCTGTCGGAAGTCGACGCGCAGCAAAAGGCCATCCTGCAAATCGTTCGTCGCCTGGCCGACGAAGGCCAGATCGTGCTCGGCGCCAAGGGCGAAGATGCGTTCATCTAAGGTCGCCACAACCGATGCGTGCGGCCTGCCCCGCCCCGGCATTGCCGCATCGGTTGTGATCACCCAGCCTTACCGGATCTGAAATGGCATCCCGAAACAACATCATTCCCAAAGAACAGATGACGCCTTATCAGCGGTGGGAACTGGCGTCCTTCGACGAAGCGGAAGAATTGCCGCCGGTCGAAGAAGAACATCACATCGATGAACCGCCTCCACCGCCGGCGCTGACGGCGGAAGAACTCGACGCCATCCGCGAACAGGCCCGCCAGGAAGGCTACGCGGAGGGGCAGCATCAAGGCCTGCAGGCAGGTCGCCAGGAAGGCTACATGGCCGGCCTGCAGCAAGGCCAGCAAGAGGTCAACGAAACCATCCAGCATTTGCGCCAGATTGCCGTCTCGTTCGGCACCGAAGTATCGCAATGCAGTGAAAACATGGCCCCCGAACTGCTCAACTTGGGACTGGACTTGTCCAAGGCGATGCTGAAGACCGTTATCAAGGTCAAGCCGGAACTGATCCTGCCGACCATCAGCGCGGCCATCCACTCCCTGCCCAGCCTGCAATTGCCGGCATTGCTGTATCTGCACCCTGCCGATGCGACCCTGGTGCGCGAAAACATGGGAGACGATCTCGGCCAGCACGGTTGGCGCATCGTCGAAGACCCCCAACTCGACCGCGGCGGTTGCCGCATCGAAACCGGCACCAACCAGGTCGACGCCACGACGCAGACGCGCTGGCGCCGTATCGCGGAATCGCTCAGCAAGCAACTCGATTGGCTGGAGTAGCAGCATGACCGCACCCGGCAATCCTCATTCACAGGTGCAACGATGAATTCGCCGATGCCCTCCCACTTCAGCCGCTGGCAGGCCTATCTGCACAATTGCAGCGGCCTGGTGGGAATGACCGAGCCGACGCAAATTTCCGGCCGCGTCACGCGCGTGGCGGGCCTCGTCATGGAAGCCGTCGGCCTCAAGCTGCCGGTCGGCAGCCCGTGCACCGTCCCCCTGCCGAATGGCAACCTGATCGAAGCAGAAGTCGTGGGATTCCAGGACGATAGACTCTTTTTGATGCCGCAAAGCGACGTCGAAGGCATCGTTCCCGGCACCCGCGTGTATCCGGTGGAACCGGTCAAGCCGCCGCCGCGCACCGGCCCGATCGCCCACATCCGCCGCAGCGACGAACACAGCCGCCGCCTGCCGGTCGGCGATGAGTTGCTAGGTCGCGTACTCGACGGCGCCGGCCGCCCGCTCGACAATCTGGGGCCGCTGCATACCGAAGTCTCTGCGCCGCTGAGCGTGCGCGCCGCCAATCCGCTGGGCCGCGCGCCGATTGCCGACATCCTCGATGTCGGCGTGCGCGCCATCAACAGCATGCTGACCGTCGGACGCGGCCAGCGCATGGGCTTGTTCGCAGGTTCCGGCGTCGGCAAAAGCGTGTTGCTCGGCATGATGGCCCGCTACACCAGCGCCGACATCATCGTCGTCGGCCTGATCGGCGAACGGGGACGCGAAGTCAAGGAATTCATCGAACACATTCTCGGCACCGAAGGACTGGCGCGCTCGGTGGTGGTTGCCGCGCCGGCGGATACGCCGCCGTTGATGCGTTTGCAAGGCGCCGCCTATGCCACCGCCATCGCCGAATACTTCCGCGATCAGGGCAAAAACGTCCTGCTGATCATGGATTCGCTGACGCGTTACGCCATGGCGCAGCGTGAAATTGCCCTCGCCATCGGCGAACCGCCGGCAACCAAGGGCTATCCGCCATCGGTCTTCGCCAAATTGCCCGCACTGGTCGAACGCGCCGGCAACGGCGACGTCGGCGGCGGCTCGATCACGGCGTTCTACACCGTGCTGACGGAAGGCGACGACCAGCAGGATCCGATCGCCGACGCGGCGCGCGCGATTCTCGACGGCCATATCGTGCTCAATCGCGTGCTGGCGGAAGCCGGGCACTATCCGGCCATCGATATCGAACAGTCGATCAGCCGCGCCATGCACAGCATTACGTCCATGGAGCATCAACGCGATACGCGCCGGCTGAAACAGTTGTACTCCCGCTATCAACGCAATCGCGACCTCATCAGCGTCGGCGCCTACGCCGCGGGAACCGACCCGGTCCTGGACCAGGCGATCCAGCTTTTGCCGCGCATCGAAGCATTCTTGCAGCAGGGCATCCCGGAAAGAGCCGGTGTTACCGAGAGCTTGGGGCAACTTACCGCTCTATTCCAGTGATTGAGCGTGTGGCCCGGAAAATATAATCAAAGTTACCATGGCTACGACCTCTGCCCTCGAGACGCTGATTGAATTGGCGACCAAAGAAACCGACGAAGCGACGAAGCGCTTGGGACGGGCCGTACGCACAAGTGAGGAAGCACAGCAAAAACTTGTTATTTTGGAACAGTATCGCGATGATTATGCTTTGCGCTTCCAGGAAAGCTTATCATCTGGCTTGACGGCAATGAGCTATCGCAATTTTCAGTTGTTCATTGAAAAAATCGATACCGCCATTGCCGGACAAAAAGACGTAGTAAAAAATGCGCAACAACGTGTCACCGACGCTCGGGCGGCATGGCAAGCATGCGAACGCAAGCGGATGTCGTATGGCACGCTGGCGACACGCGCCAAGCAAACTGCGCAATTGCGCGAAAGTCGACGTGATCAGAAGCAGACCGACGAACATGCTTCGCGTATCACGTTTTACAAACGGTAAGCAAGGACTGGCGGAAACGATGAACACACAATTGCCGATACTCAATGTCGCAAGCCTGCAGAATTCTGCTCGCCCGGCAACGCAAGCCGACTCCTTTACGGCCGATGTTCCGTTCAATCAAGTGTTGAACAAGGAAGTCACGAACCGTAATACCGAAAATCAAAGCAAGCCGAACAATACCGCCCAGGACACCGCGACCGACGCGACCAAGCCTGCGACGCCAACGCCTGCCGCAAGCACGGCTGCCAGTTCGGACAGCAGCACCAAGACCGCGTCCACGGATGAAAAGAGCGACGAGGACAAGGCCGCGGCCGACGATCAGAACACCACCGACGCCGCGTCGGCACAGATGCTGGCGCTGGTCGCCAATCTGGGCCAAATCGCCGTTCAGCCGGTCGCCAAGAAGACAAGCGATGCCGACATGGATGCTCTGGCCAACCAAAAAGGCGGCAAAAAAGGCATTTCCGTCATCAATGCCAAAGACCAGAAAGACCTGGCCGACCTGCAAGCGCAGGATGATGGCAAAGGCAAGAAACTCGATATTTCCGCCATGTCGGACAGCAAGGAAGTTGCCGACGGCAAAGACAAACCGGACTTCCAGGTTGTTCGTTCAGTCACAGACAAGACTCAACCGGAATCCCCGGTGGGCACCAAAGCCGTTCAAGCCGATCTGCAAGATGCCGCCAACGCTGCTCGTGCCGCCAAGGTGACGCCCGAAGCGGTCGCCAAGCCTGTCGAAACGGCTCAGCCAAGCGCCGCCACCGTCATTCCGGCCTTGCAGCAAACCATGACATTGAGCCAGCAAGCGGCCATGGCCGGTCAGGCGGTGGATCGTCTTGCCCCACCGGTAGGCGGCAAGGGATGGGATCAAGCCATTGGACAAAAGGTCATGTGGATGGCAACCAACGGCACGCAAAGCGCTTCGCTGACCCTGAATCCGCCGGACCTCGGTCCGTTGCAAGTGGTCCTGCATGTGAACAACCAGCAGGCCGACGCCACCTTCATCACGGCACAGCCTGAAGTCAAGCAGGCGCTCGAAGCCGCCATGCCGAAGCTGCGCGAAATGATGGATCAGGCCGGCATCCAGCTCGGCCAGGCAACCGTCAACACCGGCAGCCCGAATCAACAGGGCGCCAACCAGCAACAGGCGCGCGGCAGCAATTCGTCGCACTTCGGCGCGGGTGTCGATGACGCCGACGTGAACGTCGCCATCGTTCCTCGTCCGGTCGCAACCGGCGGCCAGGGTCTCGTGGACACATTTGCGTAATTTGCGACCAGGCGCTGCAACCAGTCGGCTTCAACAAAATTCAAAAGAAACAGGTGTCCGGACAGCAGCATTCAATATCAGCAGATTCTTGCCGATAGTAATTTTATGTGCACCGTAGACGCCCACGAAAGGGAAAAATAGATGGCAACAAAAGCAGCAAAACCGGCAGCCAAGGGGGCGGAAGCAGCAGAAGCGCCGGCACCGAAATCGAAAAAAATGCTCTTCATCATCTTGGGCGTCGTCCTGTTGCTGGTCATCGGCGGCGGCGGCGCGGCCTTCATGATGATGGGCAGCAAGGCCAAGAAAGGCGCCGAGGAGCATGCCGAAGATAAAGCAACCTCCAAGGTGCCTGTTTTTGTCGTGATCGAACCTTTCGTGGTCAACCTGCAGCAAGAGACCGGCGACCAGTTCCTGCAGGTTGCCTTGACGCTGCAAGTGCCGAATGCCGAAACTGCGGAAACGCTCAAAGTCTTCATGCCGCAAGTGCGGAGTCGCTTGCTGATGGTCTTGTCCAGCAAAAAGGCATCCGAATTGATGACCAACGAAGGCAAACGCAACCTGACCGATGAAATCATCGATCAATTGGGTGAACCATTTGCCGGCGGCGGCAAGGGTCCGACAGTCTCCGACGTGTTTTATACTTCTTTCGTGATTCAACAGCAGTAGCATCATGGCCGAACACTTTCTATCCCAGGAAGAAGTCGATGCACTCCTAAGAGGAGTGACGGGAGACGACGAAGAAGAAAAGAGCGTCGAAGAAGCTCCCGGTACGGTACGCAACTACAATCTTGCGACGCAAGAACGTATTGTGCGCGGCCGCATGCCGACGCTCGAAATCATCAATGAGCGTTTCGCCCGTCTCTTCCGCATCGGCCTGTTCAACTTCATTCACCGTACCGCTGAAATCTCGGTCGGTCCGGTGAAGGTCGCCAAGTACAGCGAATTCATTCGCAACCTGGTCGTGCCGACCAACCTGAACCTGGTCCACATCAAACCGTTCCGCGGCATTGGCCTGGTGGTGTTCGATCCGCAGTTCGTGTTCCTGCTGGTGGACAACATGTTTGGCGGCGACGGCCGTTTCCACACCCGCATCGAAGGTCGCGAATTTACGCCGACCGAGCAACGCATCATCATGCGCGTGCTGGAAATCTGCTTCGAAAACTATGCAAAATCGTGGGAGCCGATCTACCCGATCGAATTCGAGTACATCCGCTCCGAACTGAACACGCAGTTCGCCAACATCGCGACGCCCAATGAAGTCGTGGTCTCGACCACCTTCACCGTCGAACTGGGTCCGGTCAGTGGCGAAATCCATATCTGCACGCCGTACTCGATGATCGAGCCGGTCCGCGACAAGCTCACCAGCAGCATGCAGGGTGAAGCACTGGAAGTCGACAAGCGCTGGATCCGCCTGATGAAGCAACAGATCCAGACCGCTGAAGTGGAGCTCATCGCCAACTTCGGCACCGCTCGCGTCACATTTACCGACTTGCTGAACATGCAGGTCGGCGACGTCATCCCGCTGCATACCGTGACACCGGTCACCGCGCAGGTCGATGGCGTCCCCGTGATGGAATGCAGCTACGGCAAATTGAACGGCCAATACGCATTGCGCGTCGAGAAGCTGCTGTCCATCACGCAAAACGAAACACCGGAAAGTATTCAAGGAGAGCAGAATGGCTGAAGATAACGTTGACCAAACAGCGGCGGAAGACGATCCGTGGGGTGCCGCGTTGGCCGAACAAACGCAGGCTGAAGAATCGCAAAAAAAAGTTCCAGAAGAGGATGGCATCGCCGCCAAGCCGGCTGAAGCGACGATTTTCAAGGATCTCAGCGCTGCCGACCTGCAAACCAATACGCCGAACGACATCGACTTCATCCTCGATATTCCGGTACAACTGACAGTCGAACTGGGGCGCACCAAGATCGCCATCAAAAACCTGCTCCAATTGGCCCAGGGCTCGGTGGTGGAACTCGACGGCATGGCGGGCGAACCGATGGATGTGCTCGTCAACGGCTGCCTGATTGCCCAAGGCGAAGTGGTGGTGGTGAACGACAAGTTTGGTATCCGCCTCACCGACATCATCACGCCGGCAGAGCGTATTCGCAAACTGAATAGATGATCCGTCCCGGCCACCCCACTCTGGCTCGTACGTTTTACAGCCTCATCGCAGTCATGCCGGCAGCGCTCGCTGCCGGCGCGGTTCAGGCGGCGGAGCAGCAACCGGCCGCAGCCCTCCCTTCCACGACTGGCAGCATCTTCACCATGCTATTGGGCCTGATCGCCGTACTCGCGCTCATGGTCGGCATCGCCTGGCTGTTCAAACGCAGCGGTCTGGCGCCCGGCACCAACGGCAACGCGGTGGCAAAAATCATTGGCGGTGTCAGCGTCGGCACGCGTGAGCGCGTTATGGTCATCGAAGTCGCCGACCAGTGGATCGTTGTCGGCGTCGCTCCCGGCCGCGTCAACACCCTGGCCACCATGCCGCGTCAGGAGCATGTCGCGGCGCCGTCATCAACGGCGTCGGGACATTTTGCCTCCTGGCTGAAACAAACTATCGATAAGCGTAATGGCAGCAGTTAGAACATTCATGGCGCATTTACCTCGCTGGCTGCGCATGCTGCCGGTTTTGTTGCTCTGCCTGCCGCTTGCGGCTTCGGCACAAGGATTGCCTGCCTTCACCAGCACGCCGTCCGCCGGCGGCGGCCAGACCTACAACCTCAGCATCCAGACGATGCTGTTCCTCACGTCGCTGTCGTTCATTCCCGCAGCCTTGCTGATGATGACCTGCTTCACCCGCATCGTCATCGTCCTGTCGCTGCTGCGCCAGGCGCTCGGCACGCAGTCGACGCCGCCGACGCAGGTGCTGGTCGGGTTGTCCCTGTTCCTGACCTTGTTCGTGATGGGACCGGTTTTCGACAAGATCTACGTTGATGCTTACCAACCGTTTTCGGAAAACAAGATTTCCATGATCGATGCCATGGAAAAAGGCGCGGGGCCGCTCAAAGAATTCATGCTCAAGCAAACGCGCCAGGCCGACCTGGCGCTGTACGTCAAGCTGTCGCACAGCCCTGACCTGCAAGGCCCCGAAGACGTGCCGCTGCGCCTGCTCATTCCGGCTTTCATCACCAGTGAGCTCAAGACCGCATTCCAGATCAGTTTTGCCATCTTCATCCCGTTTCTGATCATCGACATGGTCGTCGCCAGCATCCTGATGTCGATGGGGATGATGATGATGTCGCCGGCCATCGTGTCGCTGCCGTTCAAACTGATGCTGTTTGTGCTCGTCGACGGTTGGCAGTTGCTGATCGGCTCGCTGGCGGAAAGTTTTTACTAAGGTTCGATCATGACTCCTGAAAGCGTAATGTCCCTTGGCCGCCACGCCATGGAAATCACCCTGATGATCGCGGCGCCGATGTTGTTGACCGCACTGATAATCGGCCTGGTCGTGAGCATTTTCCAGGCGGCGACCCAGATCAATGAAGCCACGCTGTCGTTCATTCCGAAACTGGTAGGCGTATTCCTGGCGCTGATCATTGCCGGCCCGTGGATGATCGGCGTCATGCTCGACTACATGCGCCTGATGTTCTCCGGCATTCCGGCCATGGTGCAATAGCACCGGCGGCGATTGCGCTTCGTTGCTGCAATCCGATAAAACATGATCAACTTCACCAGCGACCAGCTCGCCGTCTGGATCGCCTCCTTCATCTGGCCCCTGACCCGCATCCTCGGGCTGATATCGATCGCACCGCCGTTCGGCAGCGCCAGCGTGCCGATGCTGGTCAAAATTCTGCTGGGCGTCATGATCTCGCTGGTCATCGCCCCCGATGTACCGATACCTCCGGCACTCGATCCGATGTCGATCACCGGCCTGATGATCCTGCTCCAGCAGTTGCTCATCGGCCTGGCCATGGGATTTGCGGTGCGCCTGGTGTTTGCCGCCATCGAAATGGCGGGAGAACTCACGAGCAACACCATGGGGCTGGGCTTCGCCGTGTTCTTCGACCCGCAATCGCAAGGCCGCACATCCGCCATCAGCCAGTTGTTCTCGCTGCTGGGAACGCTGGTGTTCCTGAGCATCAATGGCCATCTGGTCCTCGTCGCGGTGATGGCGGACAGTTTTCACACGCTTCCCATCACGGCAGCGCCGATTACCGCCGAAGGATTTCATTATCTCGCCCTGTCCGGCACGCGCATCTTCAGCATGGGTCTGCAGCTGTCCCTGCCGATGCTGGTCGCCTTGCTGATCACCAACGTTGCGCTGGGCATCCTCACGCGCGCGGCGCCTCAGCTGAATCTGTTCGGCATCGGCTTCCCGATTACGATGGTGGCCGGCTTCGTCCTGATTGCGGTGTGCCTGCCCTACATGCTGACACCGATGCAACACTTCCTCAACGACACCGTCGAAACGGTACGCATGCTGGGCGGCATGGCAACCATCCCGCCGATGCCGAAGCACTGAGCGTTTTTTACAACGAACTTACATCCCCTTTACGCGCCCTTACAGTTGAAAGCCTTGATCGGAGGCACACTGATGCTCCTCGCTTCCATACCGGAACCTCTTGCCGCCATTTTCCCGGTATTTTTCACTGTCACGACGCATGAAACTCCGACAAAATAAAACGCTCAGATACCTCCTCATCGCTGTTGCCGTCATTGCCCTGACGATGCTTGCCAAACGGACCTTCTTTCCCTCAAAGACGGCGCCCGATTATCTGAGCGCCACGGCCGCCAGACGCGATATCCAGGATACCGTCCTGGCCAGCGGCACCATCAAGGCCTACAAGCAAGTCAGCGTCGGCGCCCAGGCATCGGGCCAGATCAAGTCGCTCAAGATCGCGCTGGGTGATCAGGTCAAAAAAGGGCAACTGATCGCCGAGATCGATTCCCTCACGCAAGAAAACGCACTCAAAACTGCCGAAGCCGAGTTGGAAGACACGCGCGCCCAATTGCGCTCCAGGGAAGCCACCTTGAAGCAGGCCGAACTCGCCTATCAGCGCCAGCAACAGATGCTGGCGCAGGACGCCAGCTCGCGGGAAAACTATGAAACCGCCGAAGCCACGCTCAACACCACCAGGGCGGACATCGCAGCGCTCAAGGCACAGATCGACAAAGGCAAGATCTCGGTCGACACCGCGCGCGTCACGCTCGGCTACACCAAAATCGCGTCGCCTATCGACGGCACCGTCGTCGCGATCGTTGCGCAGGAAGGCCAGACCGTCAACGCCAATCAAAGCACTCCGACCATCGTCAAGGTGGCCCGCATGGATACGGTCACCGTCAAGGCGCAGATTTCGGAAGCGGATGTCACCCGCGTCAGGACCGGACAGCCGGTCTATTTCACCATTCTCGGCGAACCCGATAAACGCTACACCACCACCCTGCGCTCGATCGAACCGGCGCCGGATTCCATCCTGCAGGACGATACGTCGACCACCTCAAGCACCTCGAGCACCAGCAGCAGCACCTCGACCGCCATCTATTACAACGGCTTGCTGGACGTGCCCAACCCGGACGGCAGGCTGCGCATTTCCATGACCACCCAGGTGGTCATTGTTCTGGCGGAAGCGCGCAACGCCGTCGTCATTCCCTCGACCGCCCTGGGCGAACGCGATCCCGACGGCCGCTATACAGTACAAGTGCTTGACGCCCACGGCGCGGCAACACCGCGCAAGGTACGCATCGGCATCAACACCAATGCCGCGGTGCAGATCACTGAAGGACTGAACGCCGGCGAACGCGTGGTCATCGGCAACAGCAACGGCGCCGATGCCGTTTCCACAAGCACACGCCGCGGTCCGCCGCCGATGATGTGAGCGGCATGCGCATGAATACCCCACTACTGGAACTACGGAACCTGCAGCGTGAATTCCCCGCGGGCGAGCAGACGATCACGGTCCTCAACGACGTCAATCTGCGCATCGATGCCGGCGAAATGCTGGCCATCGTCGGCGCCTCGGGCTCGGGCAAATCAACCCTGATGAACATCCTCGGCTGCCTCGACAAACCGACGCGCGGCAGCTATGTCGTCGCCGGCCGCGAAACCGGCCGGCTCAGCCCGGATGAGCTGGCGGAACTGCGCCGCGAGCATTTCGGCTTCATCTTCCAGCGTTATCACTTGCTGGCGGATCTGACCGCACTGGGCAACGTCGAAATCCCGGCCATCTATGCCGGCAAGGAACGCGGCAGCCGCCAGGCCCGCGCCGCAGGTCTTTTGCAGCGCCTCGGCCTGGCCGATCGCATGCGGCACAAACCTGGCCAGCTGTCGGGCGGACAGCAGCAACGCGTGAGCATTGCGCGCGCCTTGATGAACGGCGGCCAGGTGATCCTTGCCGATGAGCCGACCGGCGCCCTCGACAGCCACAGCGGCCAAGAGGTCATCAACATCCTCAAGGAACTGCACGCCGAAGGTCATACCGTCATCATCGTGACGCACGACATGCACGTGGCAGAACACGCGCAGCGCATCATCGAAATCAGCGACGGCGTCATCATCGGCGATCGCCGCAAAGATAGTGCGGCCCCGGCTGCCGTCTCATCGCCGGCGACGAAGACAGCCCCCGTCGTCAGCGCCTGGCGCGCCGGACTCGATCGTCTGTCGGAAGCCTTTCATATGTCGCTGCTGGCGATGAATGCGCATCGCCTGCGCACTTTCCTGACCATGCTGGGCATCATTATCGGCATTGCCTCGGTGGTGTCGGTGGTGGCCCTCGGCGCCGGCTCGCGCGAACGCATCCTCCAGGACATCAGCGCGATGGGCACCAATACCATCGACGTCTTTCCCGGCAGCGACTTCGGCGACATGAAAGCCTCGTCCATCCGTACGCTGATGCCGGCCGATGCAGACGCGCTGGCGCAGCAAGGCTATGTCGACAGCGTCACGCCAAGCGTGTCGACAAGCTCATCGGTACGCTATCGCAACGTCTCGGTCAACGCACAGATCAGCGGCGTCGGCGAACAGTATTTCCGCGTGCGCGGACTGGCCATGACGGACGGACAAAGCTTCGGCCGCGCCAGTGTGGAAAGCCGCGCGCAGGAAGTCGTCATCGATGCCAACACCCGCACGAAACTGTTTGCGGACGGCGTCAATCCGCTGGGCGAGGTGATCTTTCTCGGCAGCGTTCCCTGTCGCGTCATCGGCGTCACCAAGAAGCAGGAAAGCGGCTTCGGCAACAATGACAGCCTCAATGTCTGGGTTCCCTACACCACCGCCATGAGCCGCCTGCTGGGACAAAACTACCTCAAAGGCATCACGGTGCGCATCAGCGACAGCGTCGCGCCTGCCGCCGCCGAACAAGGCATCGTCAAGCTGATGACGATGCGTCATCGCACCAAGGATTTCTATGTCTTCAATACCGACAGCATCCGCCAGACCATCGAAAAGACAACCGCCACGCTGACCTTGCTGGTGTCGATGATTGCCGTGATATCGCTGATCGTGGGCGGCATCGGCGTGATGAACATCATGCTGGTCTCGGTCTCCGAACGCACGCGTGAAATCGGCGTGCGCATGGCCGTCGGCGCGCGCCAGAGCGACATCATGAAACAGTTCTTGATTGAAGCCATGCTGGTGTGCCTGTCGGGCGGCCTGCTCGGCGTCTTGCTGGCCTTGTCGTTCGGCGTCCTCTTCGCCAGCTTCAGCAAGAATTTCGCGATGCTCTATTCCACCACCTCCATCGTCTCCGCCTTCGTCTGCTCCACCATGATCGGCGTCGTATTCGGTTTCCTTCCCGCGCGCAATGCCGCGCAACTGGATCCGGTCGACGCGCTGTCGAGAGAATAATGAAGAAACACTCGCCCTTTCGCCCCGCGGCCCTGGTCGCCATTCTGTTGTCCGCCGGCCTGCTCGGCGCCTGCGGTTCACTGGTGCAGACGCCCTACGCCACTCCCAGGACAGCCATCCCCGCGACCTGGGCCCACGACGACAACCGTGCTGAAGTCGATGGCGGAAAATGGTGGCGGCATTTTGGCGACGCCAATCTGGATCGCCTGATCGATGAAGCCCTGCGCCGCAACAACGACCTGGCGGCCGCCACCATCAAAGTGCGCCGCGCCCAATTGCAAGCCGGCATCGCCGCCGACGAACGTCTGCCCGCATTGAGCTCCAGCACCTCCACCACCTACAACCGCTATCTGCGCAATGATCGCAGCAGCTACAAGAACAGTTCCACAACGGTGACGCTGAGCTATGAAGCCGATCTTTGGGGCAAGCTGGGCAGCCAGTACGACGCAAAGAAATGGGAGGCGCTCGCCACCGAGCAGGATCGCGAGAGTACGGCATTGACCTTGATCGGCACCACCGCCAATCTGTACTGGAAAACCGCGTATCTGAATCAGCGCGTGGCCTTGAGCCTGGAAAGCATCGCCTACGCGGAAAAGACGCTCGCGCTGATCCGCACGCAATACCAGGCCGGCGCCGTGTCGTCGCTGGAAGTGCTGGAAGCGGAACAAAACCTTGCCACCCAACAGTCGACGCATACCGAACTCCTGCAGCAGCAAGTCGAAGCAGCCAATGCGCTGGCCCTGCTCTTCGATGGCCCGCCCGGAAAAAGCTATCCGGCGCCGCAACGTCTGCCCGAGCAAGCCTTGCCGCGCTTGCAGGCCGGCTTGCCCGCTGATCTGTTGGGGCGCCGTCCGGACCTGCGCGCAGCGGAATTGCGCCTGCGCGAATCGCTTGCCACGGTCGACTACACCCGTGCAAGTTACTACCCCAGCCTGACATTGACGGCAGCAGCAGGAGGCAGCAGCCAGGACCTGCGCAACGTGCTGCTGAACCCCATCGGCACGCTCGGCGCCGGGTTGGTGCTACCGTTTCTGCAGTGGAATCAGATGCAGCTCAACGTCAAGTCCTCGCAAGCCGATTACGAGAGCGCGGTAGCAAGTTTCCGCCAGACGCTTTACACAGCGCTCGCCGACGTCGAAAACGCGCTCTCGGCGCGCGAGCAATATGCGACTCAGGGAGCCTTGCTGGAAAAGAATCTGAAAGCAGCCCAGACCACCGAGCGCCTCTATGAGCTGCGCTATCGCACCGGTTATGTCGCCCTGAAAGACTGGCTGGATGCGCAGGAAAAACGTCGCACGGCGGAAGTATCGCTGACGCAGAATCGCCTGAACCGGCTGAATAACCAGATGACGCTGTACCAGGCGCTGGGCGGCGATATGCAAGATGAAAATCATGCAGCGATGTCGCCGCAAGCCAGGCGGAACTGAAGAAAAAACGAGACGCCGGGTGAACGCACGCCCACCCGGCAGAAGAAATTACTTGAGGTAGTTCAACAACGTCAGGCTGCTGGTGGTCACAAACGATTTTTGTGCAGCCTGCAGGTAAGTGGACTGCAACGACAAGGCGCTGATGCTGTCCGCCAGATCGGATGGATTGCGGCCCAACAGGTCGTTGGCCGTTTGCGTATAGGCTTCGTTCTTGACGTCGCCGGCGGCGTCGAGATTGTCCAGTTCCTTCTGGCGCGCACCGACCGATGCCGTCACCGCACCTACGTTGTTGATCTGGGTGTCGAATGCCGAACCGATTTTATTCAGCGCGCGCGTCAATGCCTCCTGACTGCCGGTCACCGGCGTGCGCGCGGCATTGGCGGCATCAGATGCCAGCTTGGCATTGGCCGCCGTCGTCAGCAAAGTGGCGTAGTTCGGATCCGTCGGTTGCGCCGCATCCAGTGCCGCCTGGGCATTCTTGTACGCGAGGATAGGCGTCTGGCCCGACCCGGCCGGATAGACATAGGCATTCGCTGCATCCGTGTCCGCCTTGTTGGCGGCTTCGGTTACCGGCACTTGCAAGACGGAAATCAATTGCTGCATGGTCTGGAAAATATCCTGGCCGTTGGCCTGGAAAATCGACTGGCCGGAGGCGCTGATTTCCATCACGCGGGAAGAGTCAACTTGCAGGCTCAACGATCCCTGATCGCCGTTATAGACGACGTTACCCGTAGTCGGATCAGTCGAGAAAGGCTGTGTCGTGCTCTTGAAACCGGAAAAGAGATAATTGCCCTGGCCATCCGTGCTGTTCGCAAAACCCAGCATTTCCTTCAGGTTGCCCTGCAGTTCGGAAGCCATGTTGATGCGTTCGGCATTGGTGTACGATGCATTGCCCGCGGCGATGCCGTCCGACTTGATCTTGGTCAGCATGGCGGTCACGCTGGTCAGGATACTGTTGACCTGGTCCAGCGAACTGTTGGCATTCTGACGATTGGTTTTGTACTGGGCGTTCAAATCCTGCGTTTGCGATAAATCGAGCGCGCGGGCCGATGCAACCGGATCATCCGATGGGTTCAGGACTTTTTGGTTGGCGGTTACTTGTTGATTCAGTTTCAATATCGAGGACTGCATGCTGGTCAACTCGGTATTGCTCAACTGATAGAGCATGCTTGTGCTAATACGCATTTTGATCTTCCTTAAAACTTAACCGCCAAGAGTAAACAGAACATTCAACATGTCGCTCGCCGCTTGAATGATTTTCGCAGCTGCCTGATAGGCAGTCTGATTCTTGATCATGTTCGCCAGCTCTTCATCCTGGTTCACGCCGGACTCGGATTGCTGCTCCGTCTGGATCGCCGACAGGCGCGCTTTCTCCGCCTTGTTTGTGACGTCGATTTCATTGGTCTTGTTACCGATGAAACTGACAAGCTGAGAATACGATCCCTGATACGAAGTATTGCCGATTGTATTGGCCGTCTGCAGCGCATCCAGCGCCAGCACGTTGCGGTTGTCGCTTACGCCGCCGGTATTCGGCTTGACCGTGAAAACGTCGCCATCCGACGGCTGGCCGGTGATCGAGAAACTGAAACCTGCCGTCGACAGTTTGTCGCCAGGCGCAAAAGGAATTGACGTCACGCCGGCACCATACGTATTGGTCGTACCGTTGGCATGTGTCACCGTCACGGCAGACAACGTGGCCGGTGCAGTCGCGCTGCGCACCAGTGCCTTGTTTTGCCCGTCATAGGTGTAATTGAGCGAAGATCCCGCCGCCATTTGCGTGAAACTCGACGAGGGTGGCGGGCCCGGTATATCCAGCTCGACCTGGCCCGGGCTGATCGTACCAGTGCCAATATTGGGCGTCGTCAAAACGAACTGGTCGCCGACAGCTGGCGCGCCGCCCAACGTGAAGCTCACGCCACCGCTGGAAATAACGCCGCCGGCTCCCGGCGTATAAGCAATCGCAGCGCCTGCGGCATAATTAGTCGTCACCCCACCGATCGTCACGGATGCGGCAGCGGCTGGGGTCAAGGTCAAGGTGTTGGCCGCTGAATACGTATAAGTTTGCGTTGTTCCCGCGGTAGCGGCGGACTGATTGACAGTGATACCGGCAACGACGCCAGAACCGGTGTTGCTTGCGGGCGTTGACGATTGCGCGGTGAGGGTCGTGTTCTTGGTCACACCGGTCACAATCGGCGCCGCAGTCGCGATATTTTGCGTGCTGGTAAGGGCAACACTCAGCGCGTTTGCGCCGTTGATTGTCGGCTGAATGAGGAAGCTGTCGCCGGCCGCCGCGGTAGGCAGCGCATACTGAACACCGTCAATGGTTACCGGGAAATTGGTCGTAGGCAATGCCGCAACGACCGTCGTATTGCCGTCCGCAACACGCGTAAATGTATAGTTTGTACCGTCAAAGGAGAGCTTGTAATCGCTGGTGCTCAGCTTGGAAGCATCAACAATCGTTGCCGTTACCGACGCTGTCGCGGAATCGCCGACCGTAGTGTTGATTTGCGGGGTGCCGACGTTGAAAAAGTTGGTGCCCATGGCACCGTTCTGATCCTGCCCCAACTTGTGCTGAGTGTTAAACGACGTCGCCAGCGCGATCGCGACGCGACCCAGCGAATTTTGCGCGACGTCCAAGGTTTCCGTGCGATACGACATGATGCCGCCGAGGCTGCCGCCGGCGAACGCCGTGTCCGGAATCAAAATGTTACTGGCGCCATTTTTATAAGACACCTGCAGACGTGTCGGGTCGCTGGTAGATGGATTCGCCACCAGCGTAGAGACCTGGTCGCCAAGAACCAAAGGCTGGCCATTGCCGATGAAAACACTCATCGAACCATTGTCCTGCGGCAAGGTTGTGACCTTCACAATCTTGTTCAGACTGGCAATCGCCTGATCGCGCTGATCCAGCAGATCGTTTGGTGGAACACCGCTGGCGCCGGATGCCTTCAGGATCGCCATGTTCAGCGCCTGAATCTGAGTCGCATAAGAATTGATCGAGTTGACGCTGGAAGTGATCTGGCTATTGACGCTGGTACGGCTTTGCGACAACTGGTCATTCAGGCTCTGGAAGCGTGCCGACAAAGTCTGACCGGCCGACAGCACGGCCTGGCGCGCCGCATCGTTATTCGGCGTCGACGCCAGGTTTTGCATCGCGGAAAAGAAATCTTGCAATGCCGGCGACAAGCCTGCCGACGTGTCGGCCACCATGTTGTCGATCTGGCTGATCTGCGAATAGTACGAGTCCAGCGAGCTGGCCGACGTTTGGGACGCCAATACCTGCTTGTTCAGGAAGTCGTTGTAGACGCGCGTGATTTCTGCAACCTGAGTGCCTTGTCCCAGAAAACCGTAGCCGTAGTTGATGCCGCCGGCCGAGCTTTGCACCACCACCTGCCGGTTGTAACCCGGCGTTGTCGCATTGGAAATATTGTGGCTGGTCGTCGCCTGTGCAGCCTGGGCTGCGGCGAGTGCACTTTGCCCGATACTGAAGATACTGGTAGCCATACGATATTTTCTTTAACGGAATATCCTAGTCAACGGCAGTTGGCAGCGAAACTTTAGGAGCCATCGCCAATGAATTTGAGAGCGTCCGGGGATGGCGACGTTCCCTGGCGCGTGCAAATTCATGCACGCTATCGTCCCCGGCGACTGCGGTGTGAATGCCCGATCAGGCCGACAGGGATTGCCGGATGATGCGCGATAGTTTTTCCGCATAATGCGGGTCGGTTGCATAGCCTGCGCGTTGCAGGCCGTAAGCAAAACCGTGGGCATCTTGCGCGTTTGCCAAGACTTTTTCGTAGCGGGGGTTGCTGCGCAGCAGCTTGGCATAATCCTGGAAGGCTTCCGAGTAGGAGCCATAAGCACGGAATTTTTCAACCTTGCGTTGCGCCACGCCATTGACGTATTCGACCGTAGTGGCCTCGACCACCTTGCCGGTCCAGTTTCCGGTTGCCTTGATACCGAACAGATTGTGTGCCGAGCTGCCGTCGCGGGCGCGGATTTCTTTCTTGCCCCATCCGGTTTCCAGGGCGGCTTGCGCCAGCATGAACTTGGCCGGAATGCCCGTCACCTGACTGGCGGCTTCCGCATCGGCCTGCAGACGGCTCTGGAACGCCTCGATATGCGCCGGACGCTGCTGGCCACCCTTGTTGCGCTTGCCGCCTCCCTGCGAAGCATCGTCGGTAGCACTGCCGAGGCCCTGCACCAGGCGAGCCTTGTCCTGGTCGCTCAGACTGTTGAGCAGCGGGATATCGAGCGGCAATCCGGATTGCGATGTTTCGTCATCGGTCGGCAATGGCTTGTTGAGGCTGTGCGACAGCTGGCGCACCAGCATGTCGGCCAGGCCGACGCCGCGTTGCGCCATGTTCTGGCTCAGCTGCTGATCCAGCATGCTGGTAAACATCTTGGTCTGCTGACTGTCGAACATGCCGTCTTGCGGCGTCGCATCACGCATGCTCTTCATCATCATGTTCAGGAACAAAGCCTCGAATTGCTTGGCGGCTCCCTTGAGCGACTCCGGCGACTGCTGAGCCGCCGACGACTTCAGGCTGTTCAGGCTGTTGGTGTCGACAGCGAGGCTTTCAGTCGGATTTCCCGGCTTGATGTTGTTGATCATGAACAGGCCTCGATTAGATGATTTCCAGCTCTGCGCGCAGCGAACCGGCTGCCTTCATTGCCTGCAGAATCGCCAGCAAATCCTGCGGCGTCGCACCGATGGCGTTGAGCGCTTTGACCACATCGGCCAACGAAGCGCCGCCCCTCAGGTACATCACCTTGCCAGGCGCTGAATTGATCGAGATCTGGGCATTCTGATTTGCCGCCGTCTGCCCGCCGGACAATGCACCCGGCTGGCTGATGCTGTTTTCGGCATTGATCACCACCGACAGATTGCCGTGCGACACGGCGCACGTGTCCAGCGTCACGGACTGGTTCATCACGACCGAGCCGGTACGGGCATTGAGAATCACCTTGGCGCTGACACGCGCCGGGACAACATCGATATTTTCCAATGCGCCGAGGAAGGCGACGCGCTCGCCGCTCCCTATCGGCGCACGAATGCGGATCACGCGACCATCCTGCGCCACCGCGGTGTCGAAGCCGAAACGCTTGTTGACGGCATCCACCACACGGCTGGCGGTAGAAAAGTCATTGTCGTTCAATTCCAGATTGACGACATCACCCTGGCCCAATGCCGATGGCACGGCGCGTTCCACCGTCGCGCCGGCGGAAATACGGCCCACGCTCAATTGATTGATGGTGGTGCTGCTGCCTGCGGCAGAAGCGCCGGCGCCGCCGACCACGATGTTGCCTTGGGCGATTGCATAGATCTGACCGTCCGCGCCCTTGAGCGGCGCCATCAGCAAGGTGCCGCCGCGAATGCTCTTGGCGTTGCCGATGGACGATACGGTGACGTCCAGCGTCTGGCCCGGTTGCGCGAATGCCGGCAAGGACGTCGTCACCATCACGGCGGCGACGTTCTTCAACTGCATGTTGCTGGTCGAGGTGCTGGGAAGATTGACGCCCAATTGCTGCAGCATGCTGACGACGCTTTGCACCGTAAACGGTGTTTGCGTGGTCTGGTCGCCGCTGCCGTCGAGACCGACGGCAAGGCCGTAACCGACCAGTTGATTCTGCCGCACGCCCTGGATGCTGGCGAGATCCTTGAGACGCTCGGCATGCGCCACGCCGGCGCCGAGCAAACAGAGGGATGCCAGCAGAACCGAAGCCAGCCGGCTGGTCCGCTGCAACAGATAGGAACGTTGAATCATCATGCGACTCCCTGATCAGAACGGTGAGACGCTGAAGAAAAAGCGCGACAACGAAGACATAAATTCGGCCATATCCACACGGGTATTGGTGCGGTATTCCACTTTCGCATCGGCCACCGCGGTGGACGAAACGGTATTGCCGGTAGCGATCTTGTCCGGGCTGACGGTGCCCGAGAAGCGCACGTATTCAACTCCCTTGTCGAGCGCCACTTGTTTCTCGCCGCTGACCAGCAGGTTGCCGTTCTGCAGCACTTCGATCACGGTCACGCCGATGGTGCCGGTGAAATTGTTGCTGGACGAAATGGCGCCCTTCTCGTCATATTTGTTGGTGCTGCCGCCGCTGCCCGACAATTCTTTGATCGAAGTGCCGAACAAGGTCGGCGCCACTGCGGTTGCGCTGCCGGTCTTGCTGGACGAACTGCCGGCCGATTTGGCGGCAGTCGTGTTTTCATTGATGACAATGGTCAGCGTATCGCCGACCAGACGCGCACGACGATCCTCCAGCAGCGGGCGATATGCCGCCGACTGGAAAATTGCCCCGTTGGTCGGCGGCGCATAGGAGGCCGGCTCAGGCCGGGCCGACTTCGGCCCGGTAACGATCGACTCCGGTACCGTGGTGCATCCAGCGATGGCGAACATCCCGATGATGGTGGCAAGTTTCAAAAGGCTATTCATGTTTGCCTCATCCCATTTCATCAAAACAAGGTATTGCTAATACTCATCAACATTACAGCTGCGACAGTTTCGCCAGCATCTGGTCGGACGTGGTGATCGCCTTGCTATTGATTTCGTAAGCGCGCTGCGTCTGAATCATGTTGACCATTTCTTCCACCACGTTGACGTTCGACGTTTCAACGTAGCCTTGCCACAGTGCCCCGGCGCCATTGGTGCCCGGCGTATTGGGAGCAGGCGTGCCGGAAGCCGCAGTTTCGGCATACAGGTTCTCGCCCTTGCTTTCCAGGCCGGCCGGATTGATGAAAGTAGCGATCTGCAAGGTGCCTATCTGCGTCGTCGCAGTCGAGCCGGCCTGCATGATCGACACGGTGCCATCGCGCCCGACCGTCAGCTTGGTGGCGTTCGCAGGAATCGTGATCGGCGGCTGCACGGTGTAGCCGCTGGAAGTCACCAGCTGGCCCTGGCTGTCGGTCTGGAACGAACCGTCGCGCGTATATTGCGTCGTGCCGTCCGGCATCAGGACCTGGAAGAAGCCGGCACCCTGAATGGCGATGTCCTTGTCGTTGTCGGTCTGGTTCACGTTGCCTTGCGTATGGATGCGCTCGGTCGCCACGGGACGCACACCGGTACCGATTTGCAGACCCGACGGCAATTGCGTCTGCTGCGACGATTGCGCGCCCGGCTGGCGGATGGTCTGATACATCAGGTCCTCAAATACCGCGCGCGAACGCTTGAAACCATTGGTGCTGGTGTTGGCCAGGTTATTGGAAATCACGTCCAGCTGCGTTTGCTGCGCATCCAGACCGGTTTTGGAAATCCACAGGGAACGAATCATTTTTTCTCCAGTGCCTGGTTATTAACTCAACGACAGAATTTGGTTTGCTTTGTCCGAATCACTCTGGGCGGTTGTCACCACCTTCATGTTCAGGTCGAATTGACGCGCGAGGTTGATCATGCTGACCATGGACTCGACAACATTGACATTGCTGCCTTCCAACGCACCGCCGACCAGACGGACATTGGCGTCCGGAGGCGCTTGCGCGCCGGCGGTCATGCGAAACAGGCCATCGTCGCCGCGCTTCAGCGCTTTTTCATCGGGGTTGACCAGCTTGAGGCGCCCCAGAATATTCACTGCATTCGGGGTCCCCGTGGTCGGAATCGACGACACGGTGCCGTCGGAAGCGATCGCAATGGTGACGTCCGGCGGAATGCTGATCGGACCGCCATCGCCGACCACGTTCAGACCGGTCTGCGTTTGCAGGATGCCGTTTTCGCTCAGCTTGAAGCTGCCGTTGCGCGTGTAGGCTTCGCTGCCGTCAGCCGTTTGCACGGCCAGCCAGCCCGGCCCCTGGACAGCGACGTCCAGCGCACGGCCGGTATCCTGAATCGGACCCGCATTGAAATTGGTGCCGGCGGTCGAGTCGACCACGAAGGTGCGCGTCGCCAGGCCTTCGCCAACGACAGGCACGGCTCGGAAAGTGTTGAGCTGCTCGCGAAAACCCGTCGTCGTCGCATTCGCCAGATTGTTGCTGGCGTTGGCCTGCTGCTCCAATGTGTGCTTGGCGCCCGACATGGCGGTGTAGATCACACGATCCATATTTACCCCTATATTTGCGTGCAGCTGCGTTGCTGCACGCTTCCCCGCTTAATTCAAATCGCCCGGGCTCAACGCCATTAACGCAGGCTGACCAAGGTTTGCAGAACGGTATCCTGCACCTTGATGGTTTGCGAGTTGGCCTGATAAACGCGCTGCGCCACGATCATGTTGACCAACTCCGTGGTCAGGTCGACGTTGGAATCTTCCACCGAGCGTGCTTGCAGTACGCCGAATTGGCCTGTGGTCGGCGTACCGACCAGCGGTGTGCCGGCATCGGCTGTCGCCGTATACAAATTGCTGCCCAGAGGCTGCAGGCCGTTAGGATTGGCAAAGTTCACCAACAGCACCTGACCCAGCGTCTTGGTGTCGCCGTTGGAGTAGCTGCCTGTGATCAGGCCGTCTTTGCCAATAGCAAAGCTCGACAATACACCTGGTGCCTTGCCATTTTGGTTCTGCGCAACCGGGGCAAATGCCTGACCGGTTTGCGTTGTCCCGGTATAGTCGAGGGTGATGCCGGCGGGGAAAGTCGCTCCCGGCAGCACGTTGTTAGCGTTCAGATTGGCTGCCGTCAGCGTGCCTGCAGGCTGCGCGCTGGTCAGAACGCCCGAATTATTGAATGTCAGCGTGCCCACTGCCGCCTGCGTTGCCGCCGTTGGATAAGGGACGCCGTTGATCGTGGCGTAGACGTCCCAATTGGTGGCGGCGGCAGTTGACGTCGTCGCGTTCTTGACATAGTACGTCTGCACGTTATAACTATTACCCAGGCTGTCGTAGACCGTCACGCCGGTGGTGCTGTTATAACTGGCCGAATTGGTCGGGCTGAATGGCGTGGTTGCCGGAACGATACCTGTCAGGCGAGAATCCAGATTCAGGTTGGTCGTCACGGCTGTTGTAGCGGTAGCCGGAATATTCGACGTGTCGATCTTCAAAGGGACCGGATCCCCGCCGACAACACTCCCCAGCCAGCCGGTCAGATAGGCGCCCTTTTCACTTGGGTTGATGATGTAGCCGTTCTTGTCCAGCTGGAACTGGCCATTGCGGCCATACATCGGCGACGCATCGGTCAGACTGCCCTGCATGCGGAAGAAACCGTCGCCATTGATGGCGATATCCAGCGGATTGTTGGTCGTGGTGACGTTACCTTGCGTGAATGCCTGTTGCACGTTGGCGACCGTCACGCCGATACCAACCGGCGAATTGCCGGAGCGATTCATCGAATTGGCATACATGTCGGCGAACTGCGCCTGCGCCGATTTGAAACCCACGGTGCTGGCGTTGGCGACATTGTTGCCGATCACGTCGAGGCTTTTGGATGCACCTGCCAGACCGCTCAGACCTTGTTGAAAACTCATTTGATTCTCCTTCTGCTGGAAGCGGCCGTCGATTAAAGAATTTGGACTACGTCGGTAGACTTGATGGTGCCGATGTTCGAAACGTTCAGCTTGACGCCGTCGGTGCCGGTGCTGACGCTGGCGACGGTGCCGAATGCCAGGGCGGTCGCGCCGACCGACGTGCCGGCGCTGGTCGCCGTGACGTCAAAGGTATAAGTGCCGTCTTTAGCCTGGGTGCCGGCATCCGTTGCGCCGTTCCAGATGATCGGTACTGTGCCCGCAGCCTGCGAACCCAGGTCCAGAGAATGGACGACGTTGCCGGCCGAGTCGCGGATGGTAACCTTGACGCTGTCCGCTGCGCCGGCCAGTTGCACGCCGAAGATCGCTTTTTGCGTTGTGACGTCGTTGCCGCTGGCGTCCTTCGTCGTGTCCGATGTCAGCGTGACGTTGTTGCCCGGCGCCAGAACGCTGTGACCGATCATGTTGGCTGCCTGCAGCGACTGGGATGTGCCCAGATTGCTCATCAAGGCGCTCAAGGTCGTGTTCAGTTGGCTGATGCCCGACACGGTCGACAACTGGGCCAGTTGCGTGGTCAACTGTGAGTTGTCCATCGGATTGGTCGGATCCTGATTTTGCATCTGCACTGTCAGCAGCTTCAGGAAACGTTGCTGAATCGCTTCAGGACTGTTGTCGTTCAGGCTGGAAGTGCTGCTGGTCGAGGTCGACGTGCCATTCACGGCCGCCAGCAGATCAGAGGAAACAGTAGTCATGATTAGGATCTTCCTTAAGTACCGATGGTGAGGGTTTTCATCAACATATTCTTGGCGGTGTTCATCGTCTCGACGTTGGTCTGATACGAGCGCGAAGCGGAGATCATGTTGACCATCTCCTCTACCGGATTAACGTTCGGCATGGCGACATAACCGTTGGCGTCCGCCAGCGGATGCTTGGGATCGTATGTCAGCTTGGGCGGCGCCTGGTCCTCGACGATCTGATCGACCTGGACACCGCTGTCGGAGATATTGCCGTAGGGCACCGCCTTGAACACGACCTGCTTGGCCTTGTACGGCTGGCCGTTCGGGCTGGTTGCGCTGTCGGCATTGGCGATATTGCTGGCGACCGTATTGAGACGCTGCGACTGCGCGCTCATGGCCGAGCCGGCGACATTGAAAATATTGGAAAGAGACATGATGATCAGCCCGGTTGGATGGCGGCGAGCAGCGTCTTGATCTGCCCGTTGACGGCCGTGACGCCTGCTTCGTAGCGCACGGCGTTATCGGTGAACTGGTTACGTTCGACATCCATGTCGACGGTATTGCCGTCCACGCTGCCTTGGGTAACCGTGCGATACAACAGCGGCGAGCCGCCGATGCCGCTGTCGCCAGTCGGCTTGCCGGCGATATGACCCGCCGATGTGCGCGCCAGTTCTACCGGCGGAACCTTGGGCGACGACTTGCCGTCCATGGCGCCTTGCAGGGTCTTGGCGAAGTCGATGTCGCGCGCCTTATAATTCGGCGTGTCGGCATTGGCGATATTGGATGCCAGCAATTGCTGGCGCTGGGCGCGCAAATTCAGCGCCGTCTCGTTGAACCTCAGATAATCATCCAGTTTTGCGACCATCGATTTCTCCTGAATGCGCCCTTCAAAAAGTACGCATTACGCCGATAATGGGATTTAGATACCATTGGATCATACGACCCCACCTGAAACTCGATTGCCCGATAAAGAGATAAAACTATGCCTTGTTCAGCCTTTTGATGAAGGCTGTCGCCATTAGTATTGCTGACACGATGGCCACTCCTTCGGCCACTAAGGTTTTAAGTTGTTGTTATGAAATCATTCCTCACAGCGCTGGTGCTGCTTTTGCCTGCCATCGGGTTTTCGGCGCTTGCACAAACGGCAACTCCCGATCCATCCAATGCGCCGCCACGGCAGAATCTGAGCGCCTTGCAGCAAATCGCCGAGCAGTTCATCAAGGTCCAGACCACCGGTTTGTCCGGCACGGTGAATGCGACGGTCGAACCGGTCGACAGCCGCCTGAGTCTGGCCGCCTGCCCATCGCCCCAGGCATTTCTGCCCAACGGCGGGCGCCTGTGGGGCAAAACCACCATCGGCATCAAGTGCACCGCCCCCTCCCCCTGGACGATTTACGTGCGCGCCACCGTGCAGGTCGTAGCCGAATATATTGTCACCGCCACGCCTCTGGGGCAAGGCCAGACCATCGGCCCGAACGACATTACCAAGATCAAAGGCGACCTGTCGAATTTGCCAAGCGGCATCATTACCGACGCAGCGCAAGCCATCGGTCGCACTGCCAGCATCTCTCTGGCCGCCGGCGCGCCATTGCGCCAGGATATTTTGCGCGCCAATCGCGTCGTACAGCAAGGACAGTCGGTTCGCATCGTTTCCGTCGGCCCGGGATTCCAGATTGCCACCGAGGGCCGCGCGCTGAACAACGCCAGCGAAGGCCAGATTGCGCAAGCCCGCACGCCGGCCGGACAAGTGGTCAGCGGCGTTGCCAAGGCAGGCGGAATTATTGAAATCAATTACTGACGGGAAACAAATTCCCGTCGGAGAAATAGTATTAAAGTTTACGGAAAAATCGCCGATAATCTATGCAACAGGCGGGCCTGAGAGCCCTCACCACACAAGGATGATGCCGTGAACGTTAATGACGCCCTTAAAACTGGCTCAGGCTTACCGGAGGTAGCGCAGCCCCAGCCGCGTACTCCCGGTACGACCGGTGCCAAGACGGATGCAGCAAGCGCTGACTCCGCCAATGTACAGCTGTCGGCTCAGTACCAGTCTCTGGGCGCCAAGGCGGCCGGCACAAGCGGCAGTTTCGACGCAAAGAAAGTCGCAGAGATCAAAGCAGCAATTGCCAACGGCACCTTCCAGGTTGATCCGGAAAAGGTTGCCAGCGGACTGTTGGATACCGTTAAAAATCTGATCAGCACACGCAGCAAAGCTTAACGCAATGACAAGTACGACTTCGCAACTGCCGTCACAATATCTTGCTGAAGAGAAGCAGGTAACGTCGCGCTTGGTGGCATCACTGCAACAAGAACAATTGCTGCTCAGCGGCAATGGCGATGCGGATGAAATTCCGAATGTCATCGGTGAGAAGGCAAAAATCGTTGCCGAAATGGCAGGTCTCGCAGATAACCGCCACAAGTTGCTTGCCGGTCTTGGCTTTCCTGCCAGCGAAAATGGCATGCAGAGCTGGTTGGATCAGCATGGCGCCGACGCGGACAAGAAGCTGTGGGATGAATTGTTTGAACTGGCACAAGCCGCACGAGAACTCAATCGCGTCAATGGCATGTTGGTTGGCAAACAAATGGCGATCAATCAGAACGCCTTGAAAATACTGCAAGGCAGGACCGGTGGCGGTTCGTTCTATGGTCCGGATGGTTCGGCCAGCGTGCGGACAGGCGGACGTCCGCTTGGTGTAGGCTAAACGCCCAACCCGGCAAACTGGGCTGACAAAAAAGACCGCATTTGCGGTCTTTTTTATTTGCGCGGGCTTCCCGATATACATCTGTCATTGGCTAAGGCTTGATCTTCGGCACACCGTCGGCAATCGGCACTTCCGTCGCTTGCTCCGCCAGACGAGAGAGAATCATCACATCCACGCGACGGTTGCGCAGACGCCCTTCCGGCGTGTCGTTGGACGCAACCGGCTGATTCGAGCCATGCCCCACCGCCGTCAAGCGCATCTCGGCAATGCCCTGAGTGCCGAACAGGCGCGCGACGGTACTGGCCCGCACTGCCGATAATTCCCAATTCGAAGGAAACACCGCCGTACTGATCTGCGTGTTGTCGGTATGACCTTCAATCTGGATGGCATGATCATCGTTCTTGAGCACCCTTGCGATGGCGATCAGCGTCTCTTCCGATTCCTTGCCGACCTTGGCGTCGCCCGGCGCAAACAAGACATTGGCATTGATTTCCACGTTAACGCCGACACTGGTCTGCGTCACCCGCACTTTTCCTTCCCGCACCAGCGGCGCCAGTACTTGCATGATGTCGCGCGCCATGTCGGTCATGCGTTCTTTTTCCCGCCGCAGGGCCTCATTGTTGCGCGGTTTTTGCAAAGGGGGAATCTTAGGCGTGGCGGCTTGCTGCGCGCCTTGGCCGCCAGCCTGCACGATCACCGGCGCGGTCGATACCGGCTCTTTGCCGAAGGCGTTGATGAGGGAATCGGCGAGGATCCTGTACTTGCCTTCATTGACTTGGGAGATCGCGTACATCACCACGAAAAAGGCGAACAACAGCGTAATGAAGTCGGCATAGGAAACCAGCCAGCGCTCATGATTCTCGTGTTCTTCCTCATGTTTTTTGCGCGCCATGATCGCCGCCTATGCGTTCCCGAAGTAGGATTCGGCCCGCTCCTGAATGACCCGCGGATTGTCGCCGCTGGCGATGCCGCACAAGCTGTCGGCCACCATCTCTCGCTTGAGGACCTCGGCGGCCAACAGCTCTTTCAGTTTATTGCCAACGGGCAGGAAGAACAAATTGGCCAGGCCGACGCCGTAAATCGTGGCAACGAACGCGACGGCGATCCCTCCTCCCAGACGCGCCGGATCAGCCAGGTTTTCCATGACGTGGATCAACCCCAGCACGGCGCCGAGAATACCGATGGTCGGCGAGTATCCGCCGGCGGCTTCCCATATCTTCAACGCCTGGCGCTGCTGCGTTTCGTAAGTGGAAATATCGATCTCGAGGATCTCGAGGAGCTTGGCCGGCGTGATGCCGTCGATCAGCAAGCGCAGCCCTTTCCTGATGAAGGGATCGTCCGTGTCGTTCATGTGCTCTTCCAGGTGCAACAATCCCTCGCGACGCGAGATGGTGCTCCAGAGCGAGATATCGTCGATCAGCTTGCGGTGATCGCGAACGGGAGGAGAAAACACCGCTCCGATCAATTTCACGCCGCGCACGAAGTTGTCGAGTCTGGTTTGCAGGAGAACCGCGCCGACCGTACCGGCAAAGACGATCAGAAACGCAGTCGGCTGCAAAATGGAACCAAGATGACCGCCTTCCAACACCTGCCCCAGGAAGATCCCTCCCAGGGCCAACACCAGACCGCCTACGCTACTCCAGTCCACGCTTGCTCCCTCAGGGTCGAGCGCATGCGGGCAATCGCCTGGCTATGCAACTGGCATACGCGCGACTCGGACACGCCCATGACGGCGCCGATTTCTTTCAGGTTCATTTCCTGCTCGTAGTACAAGCCCATCAGGATTTTTTCGCGCTCCGGCAAGGCCCGGATCGAGTCGATCACCGCTTCGCGGAACCCTCCATTGATCAGGTTCTGCAGAGGGTCGTCGCTCTGGCTGGTCTGATAGCGATCCAGAAAATGCTCATGGCCGCCCTCGGCATCATGAAAATCTTCGTAATAGATCAGTTGATGGCCGCCGCATTCGGTCAGCATTTCCTGATATTCGTTCAGACTCATCTTGAGCTGCTTGGCGACTTCCGCTTCTTGCGGCGGCCGGCCCAGTTGCTGCATCAGGACGTGGATCGCATCCTCGATCTTGCGCGTGCTCTGGCGAATGCTGCGCGGCAACCAGTCGCTGCTGCGCAACTCGTCCAGCATGGCGCCGCGAATACGCTGCACGGCATAGGTTTCGAACTGTGCGCCGTGGGTTTCTTCATAGCGATTGACGGCATCAAGCAGCCCCATCATGCCTGCCTGAATCAAGTCGTCCACTTCCACGCTCGGCGGAAGCTTTGCCTTCATCTGATGCGCCAGCTTCTTTACCAGCGGCGCATGCAGCTGCAGCAAATCATTCTTGTCCGTCTTGCCATTGACGTTATACATAACACGTCATACTCCGAGACTTGCACCATCGGTTGCCATACCGTACGTGCCCTTGGTGAGATTGGATAGCGAGAACTGATTGGCCAAACGCTTGAACGCCATTGTTGCTCCGGTCAGGGGAAATGCCTCCAGCACGGTACGGCCCTGCCCCGAAGCACGGCGGATATGCTCATCAGCCGGGATCGAACCCATGAAATTCAGTTGTGCCGCCAGATAACGATTGGCAGCCTGCGCCATATTGGCAAACACCATTTGCGCTTCCGCATCTGACCCGCCGGTGACCAGCAAATTGAAGGGGCGGCGTCCCAAGCGGTCGCTCAGGCTCTTGATCAGGACGTAAGCCGCTTTGATGGAATTGGCGCTGGTCGACATGTGCACGACGATTTCACCCATCTCCATCGCCGGCACCGGCAGCACGTCGTCCTCGCTCAGTTCGCCATTGACGAGCGTGATGTCGGACTCTGCCGTCAGCGCATCGAAAATTTCCGCCAGGCGCGACGCCTGCGGGTGCGTTGCGGCAGACACGTTTTTACGCGACAGGCGCGCCAAGGCAAAACCTTCCGGCACCAATCGTACCGCCTCGTCGAGATGGCGCTCCTGACGCGCGACATCGAGCAGGCTCGCCACGGTAAGTCCGCCAAAACGAGACAAAATGCTCGATGGCGTCATGCAAGCGTCGACCAACAAGGCGTTGCAGTCATTCGCGGCGAGAGAAGCCGCCAGATTGATCAGCATCGCGCCTTTTTCGTCGTCGGGCAATACCGAGAAGAAACTGAACACGCGCGGCGTCGGACGCTCCAGCATCCGGCGCAGTCCTTCCGCTTGATCAACATCATAGCTAGCCAAGGATCACCTCCCGCAGGCTCTTGTCATTCATGGCCGTTGCTGTCGGTCCGACAACGACGGGCAACTCGGCATCCTGAAATTCGAACGGCGCAGTTTCTCGCTTCAGTTTAAAGGCTCGGTCGGCCAGATACAACTTGTTGGCGACATGCAAGTCTTCAGGAACGCGCTGACCGTTTGCCACGTAGTACAAATTCAGTTTTTGACGAATGACAACGTCGAGCACGTTGCCGATGGTCGCCGCTTCATCGAGTTTGGTAATGATGCAGCCGGCCAGGCCGTCAACGGAGTAGGCGCTCACGACTTCATTGAGCGTGCCGCCGGTCGCGGTTGCATTGAGGCAAAGCAGGCGCTTGATCTCGGTGCCTGCGCCGGACAGCATTGCCGCCTGTTCGGCGACCATCTGATCGCGCTGACCCATGCCTGCCGTATCGATTAGGACAGTATGTTTGCCGCGCAGTTCGTCCAGCGCGATACGCAAATCGGCTTCGTCTTTCACCGAGTGCACCATGACGCCCAGAATCTTGCCGTAAATGCGCAGTTGTTCGTAGCCGCCGATACGGTAGCCGTCGGTCGTGATCAAGGCCAGCTTGCCGGGACCGTGACGCATTACGCAACGCGCCGCCAGCTTGGCCGTCGTGGTCGTTTTGCCGACGCCGGTCGGACCGACCAGTGCATAGACGCCGCCCTCTTCCAGCAATTCGTTTTCATTGGCCATGGTCATCAGATTCTTGGCCAGTACAGACTTCACCCAGAACATTGCATCCTGCGACTTCGGATTTTGCGGCAGGTTTTCGGTGATCAGGCGCGACAGGCTGGCGCTGAAACCGGCTGCCAGCATTTCACGCATGATCGCCGCCTTGGCCGGCTCGCGCTTTTGCGTGCCGCCCCAGGAGATTTCAGCCAGTTGCGTTTCGAGCACGCCGCGCATGGAACGAATTTCCGTCATCACGTCGGACAGAATTTCATCGTAATCCTTGCCGTCGAATTCGGCCATGACGGGCGACTGCTTGGGACGCTGTGCAGACGGCGACGATGATGCAGGACGTTGCTGTGCAACGGTTTCCTGCTGTTCCTTGGCGCTGGCGCGCGCAGCATTGCGGGTGCGCCATACGCGCGCTTCAGCCTGCGCGGCGCTGTGCTCGATGGCGCTCGACTCGACGCGCAGCCCTTGAGGTTCGGGGCGACGCGGCACGGCCGCCTGCGGCTGAGGCGGCTGCGCGGGAGGTCGTCGCACGGCCGGGCGCGGCATCGCGTCCTTGGCCATGGCCGGCACCACCAGCGAAGACATGTCTTCGTTTGCCATCGCCAGAATCTCGACACCGTCTTCGATATTGCGGTTGGAGAGGATGACCGCATCGGGACCAAGCGCTTCCCGAACCTGGCGCCATGCATCGCGCGACGAACCTGCAATAAATTTTTTAACGTTCATGCTTGCCCTCCAACTAGGCTGGTAACTTTAATCGTTTTCGAATCAGGGACTTCAGCGTGCGAAAGCACCCGGAGCTGCGGCATGGCGCGTCGCAGGAAGCGCGACAGCAATGCCCGTAACGGCGCCGGGACCAACAATACCGGGGTCAAACCCAATTGCTCTTGATGACGTGCTGCATTTTCTGTCTGCGTAATCAGTGCATCGGCCAGACCCGGCTCGATGCCGCCGCCATCCTGGCCGCTTGCCTGCATCGCTTGCATCAGCAGGCGTTCGAGCTTGCTGTCGAGCGCCATGACGGACAGCTCTTCTTCGGTCGGGAAAATCTGCTGTATGATCGCGCGGCCCAATGCAATCCGCACGATGGCGGTAAGTTCGTTCGGCTCCTGCACCCGCCCCGCATTCTCGGCCAAGGTTTCGATGATAGTCCGCATGTCGCGAATATGCACGCCTTCGATGAGCAGGTTTTGCAACACTTTCTGTACCGTGCCCAGCGGCAACAGCTTCGGCACCAGATCTTCGACCAGCTTCGGCGCGTCCTTGGCGATATGGTCGAGCAACTGTTGCACTTCCTGGCGTCCGAGCAATTCGGCGGCGTGCAGCGTGATGAGGTGATTCAGGTGGGTGGCGATCACCGTACCGGTATCGACCACCGTGTAACCCATGGTCTGCGCCATCTCGCGCATGCCGCTTTCGATCCAGACCGCGGGCAGGCCGAAGGCCGGATCGCTCGTCATCAGGCCCGGCAACGGTCCGGTCACCATGCCCGGATTGATCGCCAGGAACTGGCCGAAAGTGGCTTCGCCCTTGCCGATTTCCACGCCCTTCAAGGCAATGCGATAGGCAGATGGCTTCAGTTCCAGGTTGTCGCGAATATGTACAGGGGGCGACAGGAAGCCGACTTCCTGCGCGAATTTTTTGCGAATGCCCTTGATGCGGCGCAGCAGTTCGCCGCCCTGCCCCTTGTCCACGAGCGGGATCAGGCGATAGCCGACTTCCAGGCCAAGCGTGTCGACCGGCAGAATATCCTGCCAGGTGGCCTCTTCGATTTCGGGAGCGACGGCAGTCGGCGCCGGCATCTCGGTCTGGACGGCTGCTTCCTGAATGCGCTTGCTGATCGCATAAGCCGTACCGGCCAGGATGCCCGCCAGCAAAATGAAAGCGATGTGCGGCATGCCCGGGATCAGGCCCATGCCGCCGATGATGATGGCCGTCAGATAGAGCACTTCCGGCTTGGCGAACAATTGGTTGATCAGCTGACCGCCGACATCCTGGTCGTTGGCCACGCGGGACACCACGACACCGGCTGCGGTCGAAATGATCAGCGAAGGGATCTGCGCCACCAGGCCGTCACCGATAGCCAGCAACGTGTAGTTCTTGAGCGCCATGTCGAACGCCAGATCATGCTGGACCATGCCGACGACCAGCCCGCCCACGATGTTGACGACGGTGACGATGATGCCGGCGACGGCGTCGCCGCGCACGTATTTGCTGGCGCCGTCCATCGCGCCGTAGAATTCCGCTTCCTGGGCGACTTCCTTGCGGCGCGCACGCGCTTCGGGTTCACCGATCATGCCGGCGTTCAGGTCGGCGTCGATCGCCATCTGTTTACCCGGCATCGCATCCAGGGTAAAGCGCGCGCCCACTTCGGCGATACGGCCGGCGCCCTTGGTGACGACGGTGAAGTTGATGATCGTCAGGATGATGAACACCACGATACCGACGGTGTAGTTGCCGCCGATCAGGAAGTGGCCGAAGGCTTCGATCACTTTACCCGCGGCATCAGGCCCGGTGTGGCCTTCCGTCAGCACGACGCGCGTGGAAGCGACGTTGAGCGACAGCCGCAGCATCGTGCTGACCAGCAGCACGGCTGGAAAGGCCACGAAGTCCAGCGGTTTGACCGTATACAAGGCCGTCAGGAGGACGATGACCGACAGCGAGATGTTGAAGCTGAACAGGATATCCAGTACAAACGCCGGCAGCGGCAGCACCATCATCGCCAGCATCATGACGATCAGGATAGGCGCCGCCAGCGCCTTGGTATGCTTTACCGGCACCCAGGCCGGCATTTTCATGCTGCTGATATTATTGAAATTCATCGTGCTGCCCTAGCGCGAATGGCGGCGATTGCAGCCTTGCGTTTGTACAAAGGATCGTCCATTTCTTTCGGCACATCCAGATCATGCGGCTCTTCCGGCCGGACGCCGCCGCCCGCGCTATAGGTGCGCAGCTGGAAGATGTAGGCCAGCACTTCAGCCACGGCGGTATAAAGCGCTTCCGGAATTTCGTCGCCGATTTCGGTGTGGTAATGCAAGGCGCGCGCCAGCGGCGGCGCCTCGAGAATAGGCACTTTGTGCTCGCGCGCCAGTTCGCGGATCTTCGCGGCCACCGCTTCGGTGCCCTTGGCCACGACGGTCGGCGCAGACATCGAACCTTCGCTGTACTTGAGCGCAACGGCATAGTGCGTCGGGTTGGTCACCACGACGTCGGCAGTCGGCACGTTGGACATCATGCGGCGACGTGCAGCGGCGCGCTGCAGTTGGCGAATCTTGCCCTTGATTTGCGGATTACCGTCGGATTCCTTGTGCTCTTCCTTGACTTCTTGGCGGGTCATCTTCAGCTTGCGGTTGTAGTTCCACAGCTGATAAGGCACGTCGAAGGCGGCGATCACGATCAATGCGCACACCATCATCATGAAACTGCTCCACAGCAGATGAGGCATGTGGCTGCTGCTGCTCTCGAGCGATTCGACGCTGAGATTGAGCACTGCGTCGATATGGCTCTTCATGGCCAGCCAGGCAACCGTGCCGACCAGAACGGTCTTCAAAATCCCTTTGCCGAGCTCGACCACCGAATTGAGGGAGAACATGTTCGTGAATCCGGAGATCGGATTCATGCGGCTGAACTTGGGAACCAGCGAGCCGCTGTTGAACAGCCAGCCGCCGAGAATCAGCGGCGACGCCACTGCCGCCAGCGTCATCATGAAGGCAATCGGGATCATCGCCACCGCGATTTCCATGAAATGCCCGCTCAGATGATTGAACAGCAGCACGGGATCGTAGGCCATCTCGCGCTCGAAAGTCATGGTGGAGACCATGATGCGGTTCAAACTGGTGATCAGGGGGCCGGTGAACATCCAGATAGTACTGCCGCCGATCAGCAAGGTGACGCACGTCGCCATCTCGCGCGAACGCGGCACATCGCCTTGCTCACGCGCTTTTTCAATGCGTTTGCTCGTGGGCTGTTCGGTCCGTTCCTGTTCGCTATCTTCGGCCACTGCCGCTCCCCTGTATTGCTGCTTTCCGCTTGTAAGGACGGAATTTTGAGACTATCAGGCAGAATTATTGGCGACGGAGGCCTTGAATCATCGCGGGAATAAGGGGCGAAACGCCCCGTATTTCGGGGGAGGAAAAGCACGCCGACTCTGCCTTCAGAGGGAGATGGCAGAATCAACGGAGGGAGAAATCCGCACCGAACCGTGAATTTACTTCCCGTCCGGTGAGGTTTGTTGCAGAAAATTAACCAATAAACAATATCAAGGCGGACTTAAAAACCGAGGCTTTCCAGCAAATCGTCCACCTGGCTCTGATTGGCGATGACGTTCGTGCCGGCCGGATTGATCTGCGGCCCATTGAGCAAACCGCTGTCTTCACGCTTGGCTTCCGGCGGGGAATAATCGACCAGCAGTTGCACCAGTTGACTCTCGATGTCATGCGCCAGCGCCGTGACGCGCTTGATGACCTGCCCGGTCAGATCCTGAAAATCCTGCGCCATCATGATGTCCAGCAGTTGCTGCTTGGTCAGGCTGACGTTTTCGCGCGTGGAACTCAGGTACTGCTGGGTTTTTTCCGCCATGGCGCGATACGCCTCTTCGGAAAAACCGGCTTCGGTGACGGCTTTCCATTCTGCGGCAAGGCTGCCTGCGCCATCGCCGATGGCGTCCTGCATCGGGCCGGCTGTCTCCGTCGCGTTCAGTACGCGCTGCGCAGCCTTCTCGGTCATCATCGCCACATATTCAAGGCGATCACGCGCATCGGGCATGTCGCTCGCGGCTTTTTCCAGCAGACGGTCAAAACCAAGACCGCGCAGATTGTCGTGCAAGCTGCGCGTCATGTGACCTATGCGAACCAGAAACTGATCTTGCTGATCAGCCCCCGGATGTGCCGTTTCCGCTCCCGGAGATACCGCTCCTTGGGATGCCGTGTCCACGTTAGCCTCCGGCATCCAGCTTTTCGAAGATCTTGCCGAGCTTTTCATCCAATGTGGCCGCCGTGAACGGCTTGACGACGTAGCCATTGGCGCCCGCTTGCGCGGCGGCAACAATGTTTTCCTTCTTGGCTTCCGCCGTCACCATCAGAACAGGCAGCTTCGACAGCGCCGGATCCTTACGGATTTCCTGCAACATGGTCAAACCGTCCATGTTGGGCATGTTCCAGTCGGAAACCACGAAGTCGAACTGGTCGCTGCGCAGCTTGTGCAGCGCCTGCACGCCATCTTCGGCTTCATCCACGTTGGTGTAACCCAGCTCTTTGAGCAGGTTCCGGACGATGCGGCGCATCGTGGAGAAATCGTCTACAACGAGAAACTTGGTATTTGGGCCTGCCATGACTATTACTCCATTGATTCAAAACAATTGTTGACGATAACGACACGAATACAGCGAAACTTGAGGCCCTGCCCTGCAAAATCCACCACCTACTACCAAGCATCCAATTCCGCAATTGGCTGCATGGTACTCGAACTACACACGTAATGCACGGCTGCCGTGTTCGGCAAGATAACTCATCACCCGGCCCGGCATGGCCTGCAAGGACAACACCTCATGCGCGCCGCCGACGGCGATCGCTTCGCGCGGCATGCCGAACACGACGCAGGAAGCCTCATCCTGCGCAAAATTGTAGGCCCCGGCATTGCGCATTTCCAGCATGCCAAGCGCGCCATCCTTGCCCATGCCGGTCAAGATGACGCCCAGCGCGTTCTTGCCCGCGCACGCCGCCACCGAATTGAACAACACGTCAACCGACGGCCGGTGACGATTGACCGGCGGCCCCTGGTCGAGCTGAGTCATGTAGTTGGCGCCGCTACGCACCAGCTTGAGATGGGAATGCCCCGGCGCAATATAGGCGTGACCAGGCAGGATACGCTCGTTGCCAGCGGCTTCCTTGACCGAAATCTTGCACAGGTTGTCCAGACGCTGCGCGAACGAGCGCGTAAATCCTTCCGGCATATGCTGGGTGATCAGAATGCCCGGGCAATCCGACGGCATCCTGATCAGGAATTCCTTGATCGCTTCGGTGCCCCCGGTGGAAGCGCCGATGGCGATCAGTTTTTCGCTCGACAAGAACGGATTGCGCATCTGCGGCAGCGGTTCGCCTCCCGCCGCCTTGTTCGCGTCCGGATGTGAAATCGCGCGTGGACGGATGCTGGCCTTCGATGCCGCGCGGATCTTGTCGGCGATCATGTCGGTGTATTCCTGCATGCCGCTCTGGATGGAAATCTTCGGCTTGGTGACGAAGTCGACCGCCCCCAACTCCAGCGCGCGCAGCGTAATCTCCGAACCGCGTTCGGTCAGCGACGACACCATCACGACCGGCATCGGCCGCAGACGCATGAGCTTTTCGAGGAAGTCGAGCCCGTCCATGCGCGGCATTTCGACGTCCAGGGTCAATACATCAGGATTGGTTTGCTTGATCAAATCACGCGCGATGATGGGATCCGGGGCCACGCCCACGACCTCCATATCCGGTTGGCTGCCGATGATCTCCTTCATGACGCTACGGATCAATGCCGAATCGTCAACGATCAATACTTTTATTTTCATACGATCAGTACTTTCCAGAAACTTGCCTCTGCGCATGCGCGCAAAAGCCCATGAACCATTGTACAACCCGCCCTGCGGTGAGCAAGCCAGACTTTAAAACAAGTCGACTTCGCCGCCCACCGGTTTGGTGACCAGCCTGCTGGCGTAATCCTGTTCGCGATTCACCAGCGTATTGTTATGCAGTTGTTTGAGCTTTTTGACCAGCACCTTGCCGGTGCGCGGGAAAAAATACACCTTGCGCGGCCAGATGTCGTTGAGATCTTCGGCCACGACGCGGATATTTTCCGCCTTCAGATAATCGCGCACAAACTGCGCGTTGCGCTCGCCGACATTGATCGCGATGAAGCCGCGCAATACATTGCCGCCGCCAAACACTTTCGCTTCCAGGTTTTCACGCCGCGCGCCCGCCTTGAGCACGTCGTTGATCAGAATTTCCATGGCATAGGTGCCGTAGCGCATCGACGCCGAAATCGGGCTGTCGCCATCGCCGCTGTCAGGCAGCATGAAATGGTTCATCCCGCCGATGCCGGTGACGCGGTCGCGGATGCACGCCGACACGCACGACCCCAGCACCGTGACGATCATCATGTCCTTGTGCGTGAAATAGTATTCGCCGGGCAGTATCTTCGCTGCGTCGCAGTCGAAGGTACGGTCGTAATAAACGTTGGATGCGAATTGATCCTGACCTTGGGGGTTCATGATTTATTTCCCCGCCTTGCGTTGTGACGCAGCATTGAGTTCGTAGACAGTCTTGCCCTTCAACTTCAGCGCGTCGGAAACGTACAAGAAATTTTCCGAATGCCCCGCAAACAGCAGCGCATGCGGCTTCATCAGCGGCACGAAGCGCGACAGAATCTTGCTCTGCGTCGGCTTGTCGAAGTAGATCATCACGTTGCGGCAAAAAATCACGTCGAACGGCCCCGTCACCGGCCAGCCTTCTCCCAACAGGTTCAATTGCTTGAAGGTGATCATCTTGCGCAGCTCCGGACGCACGCGGACATAACCTTCCTGGTTGCCCTTGCCGCGCAGGAAGAATTTCTTCACGCGTTCGGGCGAGAGCTTGTCGATGCGTTCCATCGGGTAGACGCCATTGGCGCCGGTCGCCAGCACATTGGTGTCGATATCGGTGGCGATGATCTGCGCCGGCGGCGCCAGGCTGCCGTAGGCTTCGCACAGCGTCATGGCGATCGTGTAGGGCTCTTCGCCCGTGGAAGCGGCTGAACACCAGACCGTGACCGGCTCTTTCAATGTCTTGACGAAATCCGCCAGGATGGGGAAATGATGCGACTCGCGGAAGAACGACGTGAGATTGGTCGTCAGCGCATTGGTGAAGGCTTCCCACTCATCCGCATCGCCGCCCCGCTCCAGCAGGTCAAGATATTGCACGAACGAGGCAATGCCGGTCGCGCGCAAACGCCGCGCCAGCCGGCTGTAGACCATTTCCTGTTTGCTTTCCGCCAGAGCGATGCCCGCACGCTTGTAGATCAGGTCCCGGACCCGGTCAAAATCACGATTGGTAAAATCGAACTCTTTGACAGAATCAAGCCTATTCTGTGGCGCAGGTTTCAAGTTGATTTTCCTTTTCTATTCCGGCCTGCCCGATTCTGAGACAGATACCCCCGTTGTCGAATAGTCTATCAACCTGCCCTGCACGGTCAAGCTGTTCAAGCCGAAATCTGGCGCACCAATCCCTTGCTGTTCTCGGTCTTGTTCGCAACGGTTAGCTGCTTAGGCGGCTTTCCTGATGCCGTTTTGACGGTTTGCGCCGCGGCGGCGACGTTAGCCGCAGCTGCCGGCACGGCCTCCTCGGCCTGACTGGAACGATAGCCGACGCGAAAACCGCCCCAATGCTTGCCGTTGACGTAAATCGGCACCGACAGGTCGTGCATGACTTCGCCGGTATCGCGTTTGTAGGTCTGCAGGAGGAAGGGCTTTGTATTCGCCCCGCAACGCTTTCCGGTACGATCGCTGAAAATGCGCTTGGTGCGATTGTTCACCAGATCGGTGTCGTAGTCCCCGGTCAGCGGTTTGGAAAACTTCTTGTTGTGCGTCGGAAAGTATCCGTTGTTGTCGACCGCGCCGGCATAAGCCAGTTGCGGCATCGCCTCCAACAGCTCCTCCTGCACATCCGGCAGCACGCGATCGGTGAATGCGTCGAACTGGGTCGTGTGCTTGGGCGGATTGGTATTGGGAATCGGTTTGTAAGTGCGATCGAACAACGCCGCCTCGGCAATGCGTCCGGCCGCAATCGCCTCCTCAAACAGTTTGCCGATGCGCCTGGCGGTCGCGGTCGCGGCCTTCTGAATCGCGTCGTGCTGCGTCTTTGCATTGCCTTCGGCAAGGGCGTCATAGACCAACTCGGCGCGTTCGGACAAAGCCATGGCCGATGCGGCCACGCGCGGCAATTCGATATCGGTCGCCAGCATGCCGTCGCGGATTTTCAGAATGGCCTCGGCAATCCGATGCGTGGTTGCCACGTGCTCGCGCGAAGCGCGGGCGATCTGCTGAATTTCTTCTTCGGAGGCGCCGGCCGAACGTTCGATGTTGCCAAGGAAACCATGCACCCGTTCGACATTTTGCGACGCCTCCTGCACTTTGACGCTCAGCGCCTGCATGCCGCCGGCGGCGCGCTCCGCTTCTTCCGTGATGGAGCGCACCATCGCGCCGATGTCGTCGGTCGCCTCCTTGGTGCGCTGCGCCAGCTGCCGCACTTCGCCGGCCACGACCGCGAATCCCCGACCATGTTCGCCTGCGCGCGCCGCTTCGATTGCGGCATTCAACGCCAGAAGATTGGTGCGCGCAGCGATTTCACTGATCACTTCGGTGATGCCGTGAATGCGCTTGGATTTTTCCTGCAGCGCCGACATCATCGCCGACGCATTCTGCGCATCGTGACGGGCTTTGCTGATCTGCGCCAATCCCAGATCCACCTCGGCGCGACCGGCGACGCTTTCCGTGCGCACGTCGGCAGCGACCTTCGAGGCGCGCTCGGCATTGGCCGCAATTTGTTCGGTGGTGGTGGCGTTCTGCTCGGAACCGGCGACGATGCCGTTGGCCGCCTGCACGTCCTGAGCGATCTTGTTTTTGATGGAATCCACAAAATACGAGGTCTCTGCCGCGCCGATCATGATGTGATCGATTTCTTTGCCGATCTTGTCGACGAAGCTCGCGCCGCCCTGGTCGGCGCCGCTTCTACGCGCCAGACTGGACAAGATCACGGCCACCGTCACCGACAGCAGCGCCTGCCACAGCGTCGGCAGCGGCAACGCCGATGCATTGAACCCGGCAAACACACCGCCACCGACGGCGACGGGAATCACCACCGCCGTCAATATCGCCGTCAACATATTAGGCGCCCGCGACAGCACCCTGCTTTTCCTCTGGAACATACGGCAGTCTCCTCACAGTATTTCCGCCTCCCCCGGTTTGCTTTACATTTTCTGGCGGGATGGCGAGTACAGATGTCGTCCGAACAACTTGTTTAAAAGGAGATCCGACTACGTCGCGCCGTTCGCCCTCGGTTTCTCTCAGTTTCTATTTATGCGATCCGGCGCCCAGCCTCCTCCCATTTTGAGGGCAGCTTACAAGGGATAACTTACGTGTAACTTATGCCGGAACGGCCAATGCCGGATTCTGCCGCCCCTGCGTTCCCGTCCGGCAACCACCATCTTTATATACCTGTTGCACCATACCTGCTGGTAGGCAACTGCCTGCAAAGGCGGCGAAAACGTCGGAGAGAGGAAATGAGAAATAGAGGCCCGGGGCCCGGAAAAGAAAAAGGGTCACAAGCAAAGCTTGTAACCCTTTGATTTCTTTGGTCGGGACGGTGTGATTCGAACACACGACCCCTTGCACCCCATGCAAGTACGCTACCAGGCTGCGCTACGCCCCGACAAGCCGATAATTATAACAGAGCGGAATTTGTTTTGTCTCTGCCAACATTCGATGCCGTTGATGAAATGGCGATGCCAGACACCGGCAAAATCCTGCGCCATCAGATTTTTGCATCCTCCTGCGCGGCGTCTTTCAGTTTTTTCGTCAATGGATCCGGCTCCTGCAACCCCAGATTCCGGGAGCGCAATTTGTCGCGGATCAGGCGGAATGCATCGACGTCCAGCATCGGCGACAAGCCGTTTCCTTGCTGTTTCCGATGACGCAGTGATTGTGGCGCCGGCTGCTCCGGCAAAGGCATCGCCGCCACTGCAGTGGCCAATGCAGCGAGTCCGTCCGCCAGTCGCGTCGCCGCATCCGACAGGGTCACGGCGTCAGCCAAGGCGCCCGGTTTGCTGTCATCGGCGGGTGCCGTCTTGCCGCCAGCCGCACTCGTCTCGTAGACGGCATTCTGCACATTGCTGCTCGCATCAATCTTCATGTCATATCCATTCCGCATTCGCATCCGTCAATTAACGGGTACGAACATCGAATCTTTAACAAACCGGCAATACAGCCTTGCAACAGGCCTCCATGCTTTCAGACAACCATGTGCCGCGGTCGCACTGAATCGATGTGGTAACAGTAATTGCGTCAAAAGTTTGTCCGCGTCACAATACTTCGCATGTTGCCGGCGCATCCCCGGCGCAATGACAACCAGGTTTTTCAATAATCGGCGCTGACTCCGCCCGATCGACCATTTGAAGGAACGAGCCAGATGACAGGTGACGAGCTCCCGGACGATGCCGAACTGACCGATGCACAGCGGTTCCAGCTGGCGGTCTCTTCGATTCGCGACTATGCGATCTACATGCTGGATAGCGAGGGCTACGTCACCACCTGGAACAGCGGGGCCGAACGCTTCAAGGGTTACACCGAGCAGGAAATTCTCGGCACCCACTTCTCCCGCTTTTACACCAAGGAAGATCGCAAGGCCGGCATGCCGGCGCGTGCCCTGCGCATCGCCGTCAGGGAAGGAAAATTCGAAGACGAAGGCTGGCGCGTGCGCAAAGACGGGTCGCGCTTCTGGGCCAGCGTCGTCATCGATCCGATCACCAAGAAAAACGGCGAACTGATCGGTTTCGCCAAAATCACCCGCGACATCACCGAAAAACAAGAAGCCGCCGCAGCACTGGCGCAAGCCAACGCTGCCTTGTTCCAATCGCAGAAGATGGAAGCATTGGGCAAACTCACCGGCGGCGTGGCGCATGATTTCAACAATCTGCTCGCGGTCGCCTCGAGCGGCATCGACGTTTTGACTGCCCAGCATCCGGAACTGCACGGCTCGCGCACGCTTGAGAGCATGCGCCGCGCCATCTCGCGCGGCGCCAATCTGACCCAGCAGTTGCTGTCGTTTGCGCGGCAGCAGCCGCTGCAGTCGGAAGAGCATGACCTGAATGCATTGATCAACGATTTCGAATCGGTGTTGCGACGCGCGGGCAACTCGTCGATTCAGTTCCAACTCCACATCGACTCCGGCGTCATTCCCGTCAAGATCGACGCCGCGCGGTTTGAAACCGCCTTGCTCAATCTTGTCGTCAACGCTTCCCAGGCCATGCCGGAAGGCGGACAACTGACGATCAGCACCAACCGGATTCGCCTGAAAGAAAAGGCCGTCAATCATCTGGCGGCCGGACTCTATGCCGAGATCCGCATATCGGACACCGGCATCGGCATGACGCCCGATGTCATCGCGCGCGCCTTCGAGCCCTTCTTCACCACCAGGCCGCCGGGCGAAGGAACAGGACTCGGCCTGAGTCAGGTCTATGGCTTCATCACGCAATCGGAAGGCGACGTGGTCATCTCCAGCGAGGCGGAAGTTGGTTCGACTTTTGCCATCTACCTGCCGCTGGTGGAGAGCAACGCAGCGAAAGAAGGCAATGAGGCGCGTCTCGACATCGAGACCGTACTGATCGTCGACGATCAGCTGGATTTACTGGAAGTCACGGCCGAGCTGTTCCGCACGCTCGGCTACGAAGCCCTCACCGCCACCAGCGGCGCCGAAGCACTTGCAGTGCTGGAGCGCACCGCAGTCGACATCCTGTTCAGCGACGTCGTCATGCCCAACAGCATCAGCGGGGTGGAACTGGCCCGCCTGACCCGCGAACAATATCCGGACACCAAGATCATCCTCGCTTCGGGTTATCCGCTGCCCGGACTGAATGCCGCACAGGGCGACATGTACGGCTTTTCCTTCCTCAACAAGCCCTACCAATTGTCGGATCTGGCCAGGACCTTGCGCCGCAAAGCCTGAAGCGGAGCGCCCGGCTCAATCGGCTTCGCGCACCTCAATCGCATCGACGCGATCAGGATAAAACGCCACGTGATCCTTGATCGCCGCGACGGCGGGATACGGATCTTCATAACTCCAGACGGCATTGACCGAACGCTCGCCGCCGCTCGGGATGCTGTAGTACGCGCACTCGCCTTTATAAGGGCAATAGGTGTTGTGCTCGGTGCGCGCCAACAGCGACATGTCCACGTCCTTGCGCGGAATGTAGTACACCGGCGGATAAGCCGCCTCGCGCAGCGTCAGCGCCGCAGCGGAATCGGCGATGGTGCGGCCGCCCAGCGTGACGACGATGCGCGCCTTGCCGGACTCGATGGTGATCGGATGATCGGGGCCGGGAATCTTGACTGTTCTGGTGTTCATGAATAACTCCTGATGATTCGCGTTCCGGCTGAGTAAACCCCAACCAGTTCCAATAAAAAAGGCTTGCAGTTATCTACCTGCAAGCCTTTTCATTTACGCGATTACTTGTGAAGGATATCGGCAAGATTCTTGTTGTTCATGCCGAAGCTGGCAATCGCCACCAGCCCCAGCAATCCCAGCGCACTGCCCAACCACATCGTGGAAGGAATGCCGACGGCATCCACCACGACGCCGCCGACGAAGGAACCGACGGCAATGGCCACCTGCACGATGCTGACGAACAGCGCCGAACCGGCTTCCGGCAGATCAGGCGACGACAACTGCAGCCAGATGCTCAGGCACAGCGGGATGGCGCCGAACGCAATACCCCAGGCGATCACCATCGCGGTCACGCCAAAGCCGGAGGCATGCACCAGCGGCAAGCACAGCAAGGCGATCATCAATACCGAGACCATGCCGAACAACGATGCCTGCAAATGACGCGTCACCACCGCCGAGATAGCGAGGTTGGAAACGAAGCCCACAAAGCCGAACGCCAGCAGCACGGTCGTGATCAACGACAGGCTGAAACCGTTCTGGCCGAGGAAAGGCGCGATGTAGGTGTACGACGAAAAGTGCGCGCCGAACACCAGGGCCACCATCAGCAGACTCTTGCGCGGATTGGCGCGGCTCACCAGCGTGGTCAGATCACGGAAGCGAATCGCCGCCTTGGAGGGCAAGGACGGCAACAGCAAGGTCTGCGCGGCCAGCGCCAGCGCCGCCAGGATGCCGGTGGCGACAAACGATGCGCGCCACGACGACAGACCGCTGATGAAGGTGCCCAGCGGCACGCCGATCACGGTCGCAAAGGTCACGCCGCTGAGGATCATGGCCGTCGCTTTCGCTGCATGCTCTTGTTTCACCAGACGGCCGGCAGTCGCCAGCGCCAGGGTCCAGAAGCCGCCCAAGGCAGCACCAAGCAGCGCGCGCCCCAACAACATCACGCCGAATGAAGGCGCAAACGCCGACACCAGATTCGACGCCAGCAGCAACACCGACAACATCAGCAAGATGAAGCGGCGATTGATGCGCCCCGCCCCCAACATCAATCCGGGCGCCGAGATGGCTGCGACCACGCCCGGCGTCGTCACCATCAGGCCGGCGGTGCCCGGCGAGACGCCGAGCTCATGCGCGATTTGCGGCAACAAGCCGACCGGCAAGAACTCCGTCGTCACGAACGCAAACGCACCGATCGCCACCGATACCACCGACAGCCACGACCGCAACGGCGACGCCGCGTTCTCGGCTGCGCTGAGCGGATCGTGCGGAACGCCGTCCCGCACACCGCCTACCGCGATATTTTTTTCCATGTAAAACTCCTGAACTTTGTTTGCCCTTGCGCCGCCCCGGCGCCGGGCCGATTAATCTTGATTGAATGCAGTACTGACTGCATTCGCTTGCATCTTGTTTCGTCGCCTGTGATGCCGATGACGTGTCATCAAATGCCATCACTTGATTGTTTAAACTGTCTTATTTTTTATGACAGTTATGAAATAAAAATTAGGATCGCAAAGGATCCTTCTTTCTGGTGCAGCCTGTCTCTTTATATGCGAGGACTAAGATTCGACCTCGTCGGAAATTTTATTCACAAGCTCGGACAGTTTCCTGCCCTTCAAAATCTTCAGCATCGCGCCTTCGACCTCGGTGATCACAGGCTCCAACGCCATGTCCATGCCGCAGCTGACGGGGCAACATAAATCCTTGGGCCGCGTGTTGTGCTTCAATACCGGCTCGTCCTCCACCGCCTGATAAATTTCCGCCAGGCTGATCTGCGAAGCCGGCCGCGCCAACTGCGCGCCACCGCCCCGACCTTCCTTCGTCACCACCAGATGCGCTTTCGACAACTTGCACAGCAATTCGCGCACAAACACGGGATTGGTATTGACGCTGGTCGCAATGGCGGACGAGGGAAGAAACTCTTTCCCCTCCCGGGTCGCGTGCTCGACGCTGACCAATATGTGTGCCGCCACGGCAAATCGACTCGACTTCATACTGTAGTTATATTCGATACAGATACTAAAGTCAACCAACTTCGCTGCATATGCTTATGCAGCTTTCATGCCGACCTGCAAAAGCAAAAGCCCCGCAGACATGCGAGGCCTTCAGATTCACCGGCTCCCGGGGCCGTGTTGCACTACGGAAGCAATTCTAGCACGCGTCATTCATGCTTGCCGGCGCCTGCCTTTGCCGGCCGCATCGGTATAAAAAAAATGCAGACACGGGGACCTTGGCGCCGCCATGATAAATTGCGACAAATCATGCCCAAGCAACCGCCGGCGCGGAAAACGAACTGCCCCGACCGGGTTCGCCGCACCTGAAAAAAAACCGACAACAATGAGGAGCCCCCATGCCAGAAGCCCAAGTCACCGCAAACTATCGTTTTGTCGGCGCCTATCAGGAAGTCAATACCCGGATCGCGCAACGCCAGCAGGCCTTGACCATTTACGTATCGATGATACTGAGCCTGCTCGCCGCCCTCGTCGCGCTGAAACCCGGCACGGCAGGCGCTGCCTTGCCCATCCAGTGGCTGGTGCTGGGCTTTCCCGTGGCGTCCACGTTTTTGGCACTGATGAGCTACAAGGCCGAAATGGCGATCACCAACCTGCGCCGCTTTCTGTGCGCGCTGGAACGCCTGGGCAATGAAAACGGCAACGTCCCGAGTTACAACGCCAATCCGACGTGGTCCATCAACGCGAACCGCGCGCGGCACATGCAGGATTATGCAGCGGCGTTGCTGGCGCTGGCGGGAAATGCCGTCGGCTTGCTGGCCGCGGTAAGAATCTACCCGGCGCAATTCAGCGAAAATCCCTCGGCGATCTGGATTGCCGGCGTCGTCGCGCTGGCGTCGCTCGTCTTCCTGCTGTGGATTCCGAAGCTGAGTTTCATTCCTGCCGACGACGATCCGCAAGGCGCCTGAACACGAATTGCCGATCGCAATAGAAAAGGGCCGCATGAACATGCGGCCCTTTTGAATTCTGGCTCCCCGACCTGGACTCGAACCAGGGACCTGCGGATTAACAGTCCGTCGCTCTACCGACTGAGCTATCAGGGAACAGCTGAGGGCGCGATTATGAACTAATTTTTATTTCCTCGCCATAGCTTTGCGGAAGAAATTAACAACCCGGTTTCACATCATGCCGCCACACTTTCACTCACCGTGCGGCATCAGAAAAAGCATCCCGAAGAAGGCTTTTTTAATTCTCTATAAATTGAAAAAGCCTCGCACGGATGCGAGGCTTTTCGAATTTTTTGGCTCCCCGACCTGGACTCGAACCAGGGACCTGCGGATTAACAGTCCGTCGCTCTACCGACTGAGCTATCAGGGAACAGCTGAGAAAAAGATTATGACCGGAATTTTACTTGCTGTCAAAACCTTTTTGCATCCCGACCATTTTCGGGCCGGAATGCGCTCCCCTGTTTAGAGAACTTTGGCGATGGCGTCGACGACGGCGTCGATGTTCTTCGTGTTCAGCGCAGCGACGCAAATACGGCCGGTGTCGACGGCGTAGATCGAGAACTCGGTGCGCAGACGGTCGACTTGCGCCTTGGTCAGACCCGAGTACGAGAACATGCCACGTTGCTTGATGACGAAGTCGAAATCGTGCGCCGGCGCCTTCTCTTTCAGCTTGGCAACCAGCAGCTGGCGCATTTCGCGGATGCGCACGCGCATCTCGGCCAGTTCGCTTTCCCACAGGGCGCGCAGTTCCGGCGATGCCAGCGCAGTAGCAACAACCTGACCGCCGTGGATCGGCGGGTTGGAATAATTGGTGCGGACCACGCGCTTCAATTGCGACAGCACGCGGCCGGCTTCTTCGTTGGTGGCGGCGACGATGCTCAGCGCGCCGACGCGCTCGCCGTACAGCGAGAACGACTTCGAGAACGAGTTCGATACGAACAGCGGACCGCCGGCTTCCGCGAAACGGCGCACCACCTTGCCGTCTTCTTCGATGCCGTCGCCAAAGCCCTGGTAAGCCATGTCGAGGAAAGGAATCAGGCCGCGCGAAGTCACGACTTCGATCACTTGCGTCCATTGATCGGCAGTCAGATCGGCGCCGGTCGGGTTGTGGCAGCATGCGTGCAGCAGCACGACCGAGCCGGCGGCCATGGTCTTGAGCGCATCCAGCATGCCGGCGAAGTTCACGCCGCGGGTAGCCGCGTCGTAGTAGGGATAGTTGTTGACGGTGAAGCCCGCCATTTCAAACAGGGCGCGGTGGTTTTCCCAGCTTGGATCGCTGATCCAGACCTGGGTGCCTGCCGGCGAGAAATGCTTCAGGAAGTCGGCGCCCAGCTTCAGTGCGCCAGTGCCGCCCAAGGCCTGCACGGTCAATGCGCGCTTCTCTTGAACAACCGCGCTGTCGGCACCAAATACCAATTCCTGGACGGCCTTGTCGTACGTTGCCAGACCGTCGATCGGCAAATAGGTACGCGGCGCCAGTTTGGCGGCCAGTTCAGCCTCCGCTTTTTTCACGCACTCCAGCAGCGGCACCTTGCCGTTATCGTCGTAATAGACGCCGACGCCGAGGTTGGTCTTGCCCGGATTCTTGTCGGCATTGAAGGCTTCGGTGATGCCGAGAATCGGGTCGCGTGGCGCCATTTCGATGGCGGTGAAAAGGGAGGGCGAGGCTGAGAGAGGTGCGTTCATCGTGATAACATAAAAAGTTAGCTGCAAATGTGGATTGCAGTCGGGATGGATGCAGGGCAAAGCCGCGAGCCGAGCACCGTTTTGCAACGCATAATTTTACCAAAGGTCGAATGACAATGGCTGATTTATCCCCCTTAAGTACCGTTGCCCCTACTCTCGACGAGGGTAAGTTCCTGACTTTCCCCGATTCGCCGTATCGCCTGTACCAGCCCTTCCCGCCTGCCGGCGACCAGCCCGCGGCGATCGACAAGCTGGTCGAAGGGGTCAATGACGGCCTGTTCTTCCAGACCTTGCTGGGCGTCACCGGTTCGGGCAAGACCTACACCATGGCCAACACCATCGCCCGCCTCGGCCGGCCGGCGATCGTCTTCGCGCCGAACAAAACGCTGGCGGCGCAGTTATATAGCGAATTTCGCGAGTTCTTTCCGCAGAACGCGGTCGAATATTTCGTCAGCTACTACGACTATTACCAGCCGGAAGCCTACGTGCCGCAGCGCGACTTGTTCATCGAGAAAGATTCCTCGATCAACGAACATATCGAACAGATGCGCCTGTCCTGCACCAAATCGCTCATGGAACGCCGCGACGTTGTGATTGTGGCAACCGTGTCCGCCATCTACGGTATCGGTAACCCGAACGAATACCATCAGATGATCCTGACCTTGCGCGCCAAGGACAAGGTCAGCCAGCGCGACGTCATCGCGCGCCTGATCCAGATGCAATACTCGCGCAACGAAGTCGACTTCGGTCGCGGCACCTTCCGCGTGCGCGGCGACACCATCGACGTGTTCCCGGCCGAACATGCCGAGCTGGCGGTGCGCATCGAAATGTTCGACGACGAAATCGACAGCCTCCAATTGTTCGACCCGCTGACCGGCCGCGTGCGCCAGAAGATTCCGCGCTTCACGGTCTATCCCGGCTCGCACTACGTCACGCCGCGCGCCACCGTGCTGCGCGCCATCGAGACCATCAAGGACGAGCTGCGCGAACGTCTGGAATTCTTCCGCAAGGAAAACAAGCTGATCGAAGAACAGCGCCTGGAGCAGCGCACCCGTTTCGACATCGAAATGATGACCGAGATCGGCTTCACCAAAGGCATCGAAAACTATTCGCGCCACCTGTCCGGCGCCAAGGCCGGCGATCCGCCGCCGACGCTGGTCGACTACCTGCCGCAGGACGCCATCATGTTCCTCGACGAGTCGCACGTGTTGATCGGCCAGTTGAACGGCATGTACAACGGCGACCGCGCGCGCAAGACCAACCTGGTCGACTACGGCTTCCGCCTGCCGTCGGCGCTGGACAACCGGCCGCTGAAGTTCGACGAGTTCCAGGGCAAGATGCGCCAGACCGTGTTCGTCTCGGCCACGCCGGCGGATTTTGAAAACAGCCACGCCGACCAGGTGGTCGAACAAGTGGTGCGTCCGACCGGCCTGGTCGATCCGCTGATTCAGGTGCGCCCCGCCACCACGCAGGTCGACGACCTGATGCAGGAAATCACCATCCGCGTCAAAAAGAACGAGCGCGTGCTGGTGACCACGCTGACCAAGCGCATGGCCGAACAGCTGACCGAATTCCTCAGCGACAACGGCATCAAGGTGCGCTACCTGCATAGCGACATCGACACCGTCGAGCGCGTCGAAATCATCCGTGACCTGCGCCTCGGCACCTTCGACGTGCTGGTCGGCATCAACCTGCTGCGCGAAGGCCTGGATATTCCCGAAGTGTCGCTGGTGGCCATCCTCGACGCCGACAAGGAAGGCTTCCTACGGTCCGAACGCAGCCTGATCCAGACCATCGGCCGCGCCGCGCGCAACCTCAACGGCATGGCGATCCTGTACGGCGACAAGGTCACCGACTCGATGCACCGCGCCATCGGCGAAACCGAACGACGCCGGGCCAAGCAGGTTGCCTTCAACGAAGCCAACGGCATCACGCCGATGGGCATCAAGAAGGAAATCCGCGAACTCATCGACGGCGTCTACAGCCCGCAGGAAGCGCGTGTCGAACTGATGGTCGCGCAAGAGCAAGCCAACTACAAGGCCATGAGCGAGAAGCAGGTCAGCAAGGAAATCAAGCGCCTGGAAAAACTCATGCTGGACCACGCCAAGAACCTGGAATTCGAAAAGGCCGCCAAGGTGCGCGATCAGTTGCATCAGCTCAAGCAGCAATTGTTCGGCGCCGCCGGCGACGATACGATTGCCGTGGCCTGATCGCGCAATACTCCCGGCATCCGGATCGTCCCAAGCTGCCCGCATTGATTTATCATGCGGGCAGTTTTTTATTTTCCACCTATTCCATTCACCAGACCTCTTCCATGCCGGCAACCGTCCCTTCCTCCCTGCTCGATCTTTGCGCCACCGCCGATCCGTCCTGGCAGGCGATCCTGAAAACCGGCCTGCAAGCCATCGCGGATGCCGATCCTGCCTATCTGCCCGCCTTGGTGCAAGACGTCACCTACCTGCCGACGGATGGCCGCATCTTCGCCGCCTTCAAGCAACCGCTCGATGCGGTGCGCTATGTACTGGTCGGCGAAGGTCCCTATCCGCGCGCAGCCAGCGCCACCGGCGTGTGCTTCATGGACGGCGCGGTCGGCTCGCTGTGGTCGGACAAGGGACTCTCCAAGCAAGTCAATCGCGCCACCTCGCTGCGCAACTTCATGAAAATGCTGCTGGTCGCCGATGGCCAGGTCCCGGCCGACAACACCAGCGGCGACGCCCTGCTCGACATCGCCGCCAAAGCGCAGGCCGATACCGCCGGCACCATCCAGACGCTGTCCGACCTGCAGGACAACCTGACCGCGCACGGTTTCCTGTTGCTCAACGCCAGCCTGGTGTTCCGCACGCACGTGGCGCCGGTGAAAGACGCCAAGGCCTGGAAGCCGTTCTTCGAAACCGTCTTGAAAGGCCTTGTGCAACACAACCAGGCTGCCAGCAAGACGCTGCCGACGCTGGTCCTGTGGGGGAAAATCGCCGAACAGTTGCACGGCTTGCCGGTCGTGCAAAGCTTCCCGCGTGCGGTGGCGGAACATCCCTACAACCTCAGCTTCATCGCCCACGGCGGCATGCAAAAACTGTTCGGCGACATGCATCTGCTGCAAAAACAAAAGTAGGACGCACGTTTGTTGCGAGCATGAAAAAACGGCGCAGGCATATTGTCCGCGCCGTTTTTCATTCCGCTACGCCGGGAACGCTTAAAACTCTTCCCAGGATCCGTCGCCATCGCCGCCCGTCTTGGCCGGCTTGCCCTCGCTCGCAGGTTTGGCGGCGGCAATCCTGGCGACTTCCGGCTTGGCCGGTTTGGCTGATCTGGCTTTCAATGCCGGCGTCGGCGGCGTCACGTTGACGCTGCGCTTGACCACTGCGGCAACGCGCGCGGCCGGCATCCCGGCCTTGTCTTCGAGTTTGAACTCGGCCACCACGTCGGCCAGATGCGCCGCCTGGTCCTGCAATGATTGCGCGGCCGCGGCGGCTTGCTCCACCAGGGCGGCATTCTGCTGCGTCGCTTCATCCATCTGCGTGATGGCGCGACCGATCTCGGCAATACCCGAACTTTGCTCCTGGCTCGCCGCGCTGATTTCGCCGACGATGTCGGTTACGCGACGCACGCTGGACACCACTTCAGTCATGGTGTTGCCGGCTTGCGCCACCAACTGGCTACCGGCATCAACTTCATGCACGGAGGCGTCGATCAGCGTCTTGATCTCTTTCGCCGCAGTGGCGCTGCGTTGCGCGAGACTGCGCACTTCCGACGCCACCACCGCAAAGCCGCGGCCCTGCTCGCCGGCGCGTGCAGCTTCCACCGCTGCATTGAGCGCGAGAATATTGGTCTGGAAAGCGATGCCGTCGATCACGCTGATGATGTCGACGATCTTGCGCGCGGAGGCGTTGATCGACCCCATGGTGTCCACCACCTGCGCCACCACCGCGCCACCCTGCACCGCGACCTCGGATGCCGAGACGGCCAATTGGTTGGCCTGGCGCGCGTTGTCGGCGTTTTGCTTGACGGTGGAAGTCAGCTCTTCCATGGCGGACGCGGTTTCTTCGAGCGAACCGGCTTGCTGTTCAGTGCGGCCGGACAAGTCGAGATTGCCGCTGGCGATTTCGCTCGACGAGGTTTTCACGGATACGCTGGCGTTGCGGATTTCCAGCAAGGTCCCGGCGATCTTGTCGATAAAACGGTTGAATGCATTGGCGATCTGCGACAGCTCGTCCCGCCCCTGCGTATCCAGGCGACGCGTAAGATCGCCTTCGCCGGAAGCGATGTCTTCCAGTGCATCGCGCACCACGCTCAGACGTTTCAGCAAGCCGGTAATCGTCAACGTCAACAGGATGCCTGCGACAACGATCGCGAGGATCGCCGCGACGATGGAGGTCGTCAGCAACGTCGTGATCGAATGCGTCGCCTCCGCATAATTCAAGGCCACGACCAGCGACCAGTCGGTGCCTTCGATCGTCTTGGTGTAGAGCAAATAATTGACGCCGTTGATCTTGGCTTCGCCGCCCTTTTCCATCGATGCCAGCGATTGTGCGGTCAGCGCCGGGTCGAGCGCCGATACCGGCTTCAGCGCCAATTCTTTGTTGGGGTGCGTGATGATCACGCCGTCCTTGCCGACGATGAAGGCGAAGCTGCTCGGCGTCGGCTTGATGCCGGCGACATTGCGCACGACGTTGTCGAGCTGCACGTCGGAACCGACCACGGCTTTCACGTCGGCCTTGCCGCCGACCGCCTCGGCGAAGGTGACCACCAGTTTGCCTGTGGTGGCGTCGACATAGGGTGCGGTCAGCACCGGCGTACCGGCATTGACGGCCTGCACGTACCACGGCCGCCCGGTCGGGTCATAGCCGGCCGGCATCGGATGCAGGGCCAGCATGCGCTTGTCGGGATAGCCGATATAAGCGTCGTCGAAGGCGCCCGCCTCTTTCGCCGCAGAGACGATGGGGATGACGTCAGCTTGGCTCAACGCCTGTTTCATCGAGCCGGTGATGGTGCGCTTGCTGCGCACCCACTCGGCAATATTGGCTGCATTGGTGTCGGTCAGTTGCGCCATCTGCGTGTGCAAATTTGCGAGGGTATCGCGCCGCACGCTGAAAATATTGGCGACGCTCAAGGCGATCATGGCGAACGCGACGATCAGGGCACAGATGACGATGAGCCGTGTGCGGAGTGAGGACAGCATGGTATTCCCCTTAAGAAAAAATAGTCGCCATTTTCTTATTCATACTGGAAGGCAACATTAAATGGCGGCAACATCGGACCGAAAACTGACAATCGACTATTGCGTGCTGCGACGAAACCTATCCTCACCTTGCGCTCGAATATAGCAGGTAATTATGTCAATCCTGTTTCCTGAAAAATCAATGCAAACATTTTTGCGTGTTGGCGAACGGCAAGGCGTTCGCCATGCCGGAAACGAAGAGGTAGTCTCCCGTGCTTCTGACGCAGGAAAATTGACGGCATGAGTTCGCCCTGCGTCGCATCAGCGCGCATTGCATCGTCGGCGGCAATGCGATCCCCGGCCTGAGCGCGGGTCAAAGCCCGGCAGGCTTGGGAATCGGCATGACGCACGAATTCCGGTTCAACTCATCGGTAGGAATGACGGCACCCTCTGCGGGCGCCTTTGCTGGATGAAAGCGAGGCATCGTAGCGATTCGCCTCGCTTCGATATCGTCTTCCCGCAGAGCATGCGGCGTCTGCGGAGCGACATCTGTTTGCTGTAAGCCGGTGCGGCAAGATTGCTTCCGGCTCGTTCTCCTGTCGCTTCAAACCCGATCGTCAGATCAAGATGCGCGCAGCATTGTGTAACATCTCTGGCATCACGCCAATATCATTCAGTCATGACGACTGCCTTGCATCCGATCGCTGATCAGATTTGCGATTGCAGTTGCGACAAAGCCACCAGATGGCTGCGATTGAGTTCACGCAGACGACGCTCCAGATCGGCGTGGCTGTCGACCCCTTCCAGATACGGGGCGTCATTGATGTCGAACAAGGGGCCGTTCATGGCTGGCTTGGACGACGAAAAAGCGCGTTCGACAAAGAACTGGAAAGCTTCCAGCAAACTCTGTAAATTATTAGAAAAACCGGCAGATTGATAAGTAGACATTTTTTTCCTTCATATAAATAACGTTCCAGTGATAGTGAGAATAGGGGCTGCCTCCTACTTTAAAAAGCAATATTTTCCGACACCACCATAAGAAAAACTAACACCATGAGCATTTCCCTACCGCCGCTGAAGGCCCTCAAAGTGTTCGAAGCGGCAGCGCGCACGCGGAGTTTGACGATCGCCGCGCATGAATTGCATATCACGCATAGCGCCGTGAGTCAGCAAATAAAATTGTTGGAAGAACATTTCGGTCAACCCTTGTTTATTCGTCTTCCGCGTGGCGTGGAAGCAACGGAAGCGGCACAAGTGTTTTATACGGAAGTGCGCGCCGCGCTCGACCGCATCGCCATGGCGGCAGAGCAACTGACGCTGACCGGCAAGAACCGTATCGTGCGCGTAATCACCGCGCCGTCGGTGGCGATGCGCTGGCTGATTCCGCGTCTGTCGCAATTCCAGATCGATAACCCACGCATTGAAGTACGCGTCACGACGACGGTGTCGGAACACTTTGAAGACGTCAAGGATCCCTTCGACGTGGTGCTGTGGCGCAGCCCGCTGGAACGCAGCGGCTTCGAATGCGTGCGCTTCCTCGATGACGTCTCGGCGCCGCTGGCCTCGCCGCATTATCTTGAATTGCATCCGATCAGCAAGCCTGCCGATTTGCTGCAGGCGTCATTGATCCACCTGAGCGTGCGCGCGGATGCGTGGCAGCAATGGCTGATCAAGGCGGGCGTGCCGGTGAAGAAGAAATTGCCGGGAACCAGTTACGAGCACTTCTTCCTGAGCTTGCAGGCGGCGTCGACGGATCTGGGGATTGCGATGGGATCGCTGGCGCTGGTCGACGACGACTTGTCGCACGGCCGCTTGCGCCAGTTGTTTCCAGAGGTGGTGTTGCACGGCCAGGGCTTCCACATGCTGCACAGGATTACCGACGGCGGCAATGCCAACACCGGTAACGCCCTGAAGACCTTCATCTCGTGGCTGATGCTGATGGGACGGGCGTCAGCCTACGATCCGAAGAAGATTTTTTAGTCCATGGGCCAACGCCGCACGTGGTGACGTTGGCCGGGCTTTTTATTCCGCCGATTCCAGCACGTGCACCGCACGCGCCGCGATCAGGTCTTTCGACTTTTCGCGGTAGTCCAGCATGTGCGGTTGCGTGAAGTGGACTTTGAGCGCTTCGGCGCTTTCCCATTTCTCGACGAAGGCGAAGGTATCCGGGCCGAGTTCGGCTTGCGCGCCGCCGAAGCCCGGCACGTCGATGACAGGACCGTAATCGATGCATCCCTGTTCGGCGCGCACGGCAGCCAGGTTGGCGCGCACCAGCTTGAGCAGCTCTTCGCGCTTGCCGGGCTTGGCGGTAATGATTGCGACTACGTGGACCATGTTGTCATCTCCTTTATGCGTTTCTTGGTTTAGGCAAAACGACAAGGATACGCGAAGTCCGGATTTCGTGACGATGCAGGCTTGCTCCCGGCCCTGTGCAGTTTTCCGCCGGGGCAATCAGTTCAGTTTCAACTGCGCCAGCAATTGTTCGATGTTGTAGCGCATCAGCTTCAGGTAAGTCGGCGCCGGGCCGTCGGCTTGCGACAGCGCATCGGCATACAGTTTTCCGCCCAGCGTAACGCCGGCTTCCTTGCTGATCTGTTGCAGCAGCTTGGGACTGCTCATGTTTTCGATGAAGACGGCCCGGATTTTTTCCTTCCGGATCTGGCGGATCAGATTGGCGACTTCCTTCGCGCTCGGCTCGCTGTCGGTCGACACCCCTTGCGGCGCGAGGAACTTGACCTGGTAGTGCGCGCCGAAATATTCAAACGCGTCATGCGAAGTGATCACCTTGCGCTTGGCGTCGGGGAACTGCGCGAACTGCTGGGTGGCCCAGCGATCCAGCTCGTTGAGCTTGGCGACGTAGGTGTCGCCGTTCTTTTGATAAACGGCAGCGCCGGCCGGATCGAGCTTGCTCAGTGCGGTAACGATGTTGCGCGTGTAGACGACGATATTGGCCGGATTCTGCCAGGCGTGAGGATCGTTCTTGCCGTGATGGTGGTCGTGATCATCATGTTCGTCACTGACGCGATCGCGCACGACGATGCCGTTCGATGCAACGACGATGTCGCCGCGATAATTGGCCGATTGCACGACGCGCTCCATCCAGCCTTCAAAACCGAGTCCGTTGATGACCACCAGTTTGGCGCGGGCGACCGACTTGATATGGTCGGGAGCAGGCTGAAACACGTGCGCATCCTGATCGGGGCCGACCAGCGTGGTCACGGCGATGCGGTCGCCACCGACATTGGCGACGATGTCGCCGAGGATGCTGAAGCTGGCAACGACCGGCAATCTGGCGTCGGCCGCGGATGCAGACGATACCTGCGCAACCAGCGCGACAGCAAGCAACAAGATGTGACGAAACAGTTTCACGACGACTCCTAATGAAGACTCACAACAATCAGGCGCGCAGATGCGGCCGGCGCAACATGCGCGGCAACCAGCCGCGCGGTGCGAAGATCAGGGACAAGAAATAGAAACCGCCGGCGCACACGATGATCACCGGGCCGGACGGCACCGACGCGTAGTACGACAGCATCAACCCGGCATAACCGGCGGCGGCGGCCTGCACGGTGCTGTTGAGCAGCTGCGCAGGCAGCGTGTCATGCCATAGCCGCGCCGACACGGCCGGCAACATCATGAGACCGACCGCCATCAGCGTGCCCAGGGTCTGGAACGACGCCACCAGATTCAGCACCACCAGCATCAGGAACAGCTGCTGATAAATCGTATTGCGACCGCCGCTGGCGGCAAGATAGGACGGATCGAAATTCTCCAGCAGCAGACCGCGATACAAACCCGCCATCAACAGGACGCTCAGGCTGGAAACGCCGGCGACCAGCAGCAAGCCTTCGGTATCGACGCCGAGCACGTTGCCGAACAGGATATGCAGCAAATCGAGCTGGGTGCCGTGACCGGAAATCATGATCACGCCGAGCGCCAGCGCCACCACGTAGACGGCGGCGAGGCTGGCGTCTTCCTTGAGTTCGGTGTGGCGACTGATCCAGCCGGCCAGTGCGACCACGATCACGCCCGCGAGGAAACCGCCGATGCTCAGCGCCGGCAAGGACAAGCCGAAGAAAATGAAACCCGCGGCCACGCCCGGCAACACCGCATGGCTCAGCGCTTCGCCGAACAGGCTCATGCGGCGCAAGGTCAGCATCACGCCCAGCGGCGCACTGCTGAGCGCCAGCGCCAGGGTCGCCACCAGCGCGCGGCGCATGAAGGCGAATTCCTGGAACGGCGCAATCGCGAATTGATGGAAATCGTGCAGCAGCATCATCGCGGCGTTCCTTCGTCATGCGTGCTGTCAACCAGGTCCACAGCATCCACGGCGCACAGCGGCGCATGCTCATCCACGGCTTCCGCCATGGAGCGCGCGCGATGCAGGTTTTCGTGACACAGCACTTCTTCCGTTGCGCCCCAGGCGACGACATTGCGCGCCAGCAGCAGGGAGTGCGGAAAAGCGCGACGCACCTGATCGTAGTCATGCAGCACGGCGATGACCGTGCGCTGTTCGGCATGCCAGGATTTGATGATGCGCAGGAGGTCGTTGGTAGTCTTGGTGTCGATGGCGCTGAAGGGTTCGTCCAGCAAAATCAGTTCGGCGTCCTGCAACAAAATGCGCGCAAACAGCACGCGCTGGAACTGCCCTACCGACAGGCTGGCAATCGAACGCTGCGCAAAACCGTCGAGGCCGACGGCCGCAAGGGCATCCTCCGCGCGACGCACCATGTCGCGGCTCATGCGGCGAAACAGACCGGCTTTCGACCAGTAACCCAACAATACGCAATCCAGTACGGAAATCGGGAAGCTGCGATCGATCTCGGCCTGCTGCGGCAAATAGGCGATACGACTGGCCGCGGCATGCGTGACGACGCGACCGCTGTTGCAGCGGACCAGACCCATGATGCTCTTGAGCAGCGTACTCTTGCCGGCGCCGTTGGGGCCGACGATGGCGGTCAGCGAACCTTGCGCAAAATGACCGCTGACGTGATGCAGGGCCGGATGCCGGCGATAGGTGACGGTCAGGTTTTCCAACGAGATGGCGACGGACATGTTCACTCGCCTCCCAGTGCCCACACGACGCCGAGCCACAGGATCAGGCATACCGGCGCGACCAGCAGCACGCGTTGCCACCAGGGCAGCGCAAGGACGCTGGTTTGTTGAAAGAAGCGCGAAAGCATAGTTGTCGAGGAATTCGAGGAATTATTGTTGGTTGATTTGCGGCAGCAACGCATATTCAGCACATGGCCATCGGAAACCAAAATCGCCGTTACAAATCTGTTTGCAACCAAGTTGCGAAACCGCAATTATAATGCAACATTGTTGCAAGATGTGACAAGCCTCGAAGAAATCCGACAATCCAGTCAAAATGCTGGCCGAGCCTTTCCTTTCGGAAAATCCCGGCAGCTCACCTGAAGAAAGATCGCGTTCATGAACTCTCGCAAAATCACAGTGGCGCTCGGTTCCGCCCTTCTCCTCTCCGTCGCGACACTGGCAACCGCGCACGAAGCCCACGTCCACGGCGTCGGCAAACTCGACGTCGCGCTCGACGGCAAAACGCTGTCGCTGCATCTGGACTCGCCGCTGGTCAACCTGATCGGCTTTGAGCATGCCGCCAAAAGCACCAAGGACAAGCAGGCCGCACAAGACATGGCCAGGACGCTGCGCAACGCAGCAACGGTGTTCGTCACCACCCCGTCAGCAGAATGCAAGGTCAGTGGAGTCCAATTGGTCTCCGCCGCTATCGAACCTGTGTTGCTGGGCGAAGCTGCGGTGAGCAAAACAAGCAAGCCGGCCGGCCATGAAGACCATGACGGTCACGCTGACATGGATGCCGATTTCAGTTTTCAATGCGCGTACCCGGAACGCCTGCAACGCATCGACGTGAAACTGTTCGAGGCATTCAAGGGATTCAACAGCATCGACGTGCAACTGGTCACCCCCAAGCGTCAGGGTGCGGTGAAGCTGACGCCGACGGCCGCAGGCATCACGATTCAATAATTGATCAGTCAACCCGATATGAGCGACGCCGCCATCGCCTTGCGCGATATTTCTTTCACCTGGCCCGGCCAGAAGTCGCCGACGCTGGCGCTGGACCGGTTCGACGTGCAGGCGCATGAACAGGTCTTCGTCAGCGGTCCCAGCGGCAGCGGCAAGAGCACGCTGCTGGCGCTGATCGGCGGCATCGCCAGCCCGCAAAGCGGCAGCGTCGCCATTCTCGGACAAGCGCTGGACGGTTTGCCGGCGTCGCGGCGCGACCGCTTTCGGGTCGATCATATCGGCTTCATCTTTCAGCAATTCAATCTGATTCCTTATCTGTCGATTCTGGATAACGTGCTGCTGCCTTGCCAGTTCTCGGCCTATCGCCGTGAGCGCGCGCTGGCGCAGGGACAGGATTTGCACGCGGCGGCGCAATCGCTGTTGCGCAGCCTCGATCTGGCGCCAAACCTGTGGACGCGCGCCGTAACGCAATTGTCGATCGGCCAGCAGCAACGTGTCGCTGCGGCGCGCGCCCTGATCGGCCGGCCTGAAATCGTGGTCGCCGACGAACCGACGTCGGCGCTTGACAGCGACCGCCAGCAAGCCTTTCTCGAGCTGATCCAGCATGAGTGCGAGCAAGCCGGCGCCAGCCTGGTGTTCGTCAGCCACGATCAGCGTCTGGCCGAGCGATTCCATCGCCGCATTGCGCTCAACGACATCAATCGTTGCGCCGGCATGGAGGAATCGGCATGAGCTTCCTCTTTCGCCTCGCCGCGCGCAGCGCGTGGAATCGCCGCTTCACGCTCGGCCTGATGTTGCTGGCGATCGCCTTGTCGAGCGCCATGCTGCTCGGCATCGAACGCGTGCGCCATGACGTGCGCGACGGCTTCTCGCAATCGGTGTCAGGCACCGACCTCGTGGTGGGCGCCCGCACCAGCCCGGTCCAGTTGATGCTGTATGCGATCTTCCGCATCGGCGGCGCGACCAACAACATGGGCTGGGACAGCGCGCAAAAACTGGCGAAGAATCCCGCCGTGAAGTGGACGATTCCGCTGTCGCTGGGCGATTCGCATCGCGGCTTTCCGGTGCTGGCGACCAACGGCGATTATTTTGAACACTTCCATTATGGCGACGGACAAGCCTTGAGCCTGAGCGAAGGCCACCCCTTCGCCAGCGTGTTCGAAACCGTGATCGGCGCCGAAGTCGCGCAGCGCCTGCATTACAAACTCGGCGACCGCATCGTGCTCAGCCACGGCATGGGCAGCCTGCACCTGACCGACCACGCCGACAAGCCGTTCACGGTGGTCGGCATCCTGGCGCGCACCGGCACGCCGGTGGACCGCACCGTGCACATCGGCCTCGATGCGATGGAAGCCATCCATCTGGATTGGGAAGGCGGCGCGCCGATGCCCGGCCTGTCGATTGCACCCGCTCTGGTGAAGAAATTCGACCTGACGCCCAAGACCGTCACCGCCGTGCTGGTCGGCCTGAAGAATCGCGCGGCGGTGTTCGGCGTGCAGCGCGACATCGCCGACGACAACAGCGAGCCCTTGATGGCGGTGCTGCCGGGCGTGGCGCTGGATGAGCTGTGGCAAGTCGTCGGCGTCGGCGAAAACGCCTTGCTGGTGGTCTCCGGCATGGTGGTGATCGTCGGCCTGGCGGGACTGGTGTCGGCGATTCTCGCCAGCCTGGGAGAGCGGCGCCGCGAGCTGGCGGTGCTGCGCTCGGTCGGCGCGCGTCCCGGCGATATTTTCCTGCTGCTGGCGCTGGAAGGACTGGCCGTGATGCTGGCCGGCGTGGTGCTGGGCGTGGTTTTGCTGACGCTGGCGCTGTTTGCGCTGGGGCCCTTGCTCAGTGCGCAATTTGGCGTAACATTGCATCCGGCCCTGCCTGCCGCCGGTGAACTGCAGTTGTTGCTGTGGACCATCGTTGCCGGCTTCGTCGCCAGCCTGTTGCCGGGCCTGCGTGCTTACCGCCTCAGCCTGGCCGATGGACTGACCCCGAGAATTTAAGGTCACGCATTGAACGCGTGAAAATGACATCATGAAAAGCATTACCTGGGTAGGCGGCATCGTAGCCGCCGGACTATTGATCGGTTATGCCGCCCACCTCGCGGCAACGCCGAAGACATCCGCCGCCGCGGCTGTTGCGGCGGCAGTCAATGCCGGCGCGCCGATTGCTTCGGCCGTCGGAGCTGCCGCACCAACAGGCAACGCACCGTACGCCGACAATGCGCAATACAAGGTCGGCGATCACCTGCAACAAAGTCCCGATCTGTCGAACAAGCCTTACAAGCCGTCCGGCAAGAACGACGGCGCCTTCCGCGAGATCGCCTGGGAATCCCTGATGCCGAAAGACTGGGACGCCATGGCGCCGTTCAAGGGGCTAAGGCTCGACAAGATGGAAGACGGCGACCCGCGCGCCATGGAAGCGCTGTGGAAAGCCAAGAAGTACTGGAAGAATGCGCCCATCGATCCGAGCATGGATGGCGTATCGATCCGCATTCCCGGTTTTGTGGTGTCGCTGGAGCGTGAAGGCGAAGCGCTGAAAGAATTCCTGCTGGTGCCCTATTTCGGCGCCTGCATCCATGTGCCGCCGCCGCCGGCCAACCAGATCATCCACGTCCACAGCAGCAAGGCGGTCAAGAACATCCGCACCATGGATGCGGTATGGATCAATGGCGTGCTGAAGGTGGAACACTCGGACACGATGATGGGCACCGCCGGCTACAGCATGGCGTCGGTCAAGGTGGAACCGTACACGGATCAGGCGCCTGCGCAGTAGGCCATGTTCATCGCGAGGCTGTGAAGCTGCAGGCCAAGTTATCCCCACATTTTGGGAGCAAGCCTGTGGATAAGCGTTGGAAAAGTCGCTTAAGTAATTGATAACAATCGAAATTTCAATTCGTTGCCATTCTTGAGCAAGCGTAAACAAGCATCGTGGAAAAGATACAGATATTACGCACCCCGCGCCACCGGGCTGGATCACCAGCAGGGAGGATGGCAGCTTCCACTACGTGTGCGTACAGCCGGGTTACAACGCCACTATCCGGCATTGGCGACTCAAGCCAACGCTTGCTGATCTTTGCCACAACCTCGTTGAGGAAAAAAAACCTGCGATACTTTCGTATCGCAGGTGAATCTAAAGCAAGTTTAGAGGAGACAAACGAGATTCTAGCGACGACGTATGACGGCTTCGTGACACGCTAAAACCGTTTCGCGCTTTCCCGAATCGGCGGACATCCATCATGGGATGGTTGCTGCTGTCATCAGCAAGTCACAAAGCCGGATTATCCTGTCTACTCTTTCGCGATACATGCAACCGATATGCATGATTGCAGGGTGTGCCGGACCAACCGTCCGGTGCACCATTCCCCCTCCGCTCCATCCCGCTTCTCTCCCTCGCACCTGCTTTCCCCAAGAGTACCTCTTACTGCTGCTACGACTTTCCCCTGCCACTACCTCTGCGTCCCTATTCGTTTGAATCACCAGGCGCCTGTAACCTGCAAGCGACTGAGTTTGATTTTGGTGCCTTCGCCTTCCGCACCTTGCATGACCAGATCGGTGCCGAGTTCTTTCGGCGGCTTTTGGTACCACTCCATGCACACCTGCGACAGATTGCTCAGGGCAGGCTTGCTCATGAATTGCTGCAACAATTCCTTCGTCAGCGCCAGATTCGGCGCCAGATGGAAATCTCCCGGCACGCCCAAGGCATTTGGCGAAGCCGACATGCGTGCGAGATCCTTCTGAAACATTTGCCGCGGCACCGTCATCGGATGCCCGGCCGACTCCAGCAGTTCCTGGAACACCGGCGCCATCAGATCCAGTGCATAGCCGTCGCATTGCACCCAGCAATGAAACGCGTCGCTGTTGCTGTCGACCTTGTCGCCGTCCAGCGTGCCGAATGACAAGGCGCCGCTGCCGTCTTCACTGATCAGGTAGAAAGCCGCGCCGGCAACCGGAAAAGCATTCTTCTTGTAAAACTTCTTCAATATCTGTGCCGCAGTCACGCTGAAGAAAAAACTCGCGGCGGGAATATTGGCGTCGACACTATCGAGCACCGAGTGAATGACGCGAAAAATACGTTGATAATCCGCAAGCGGAATGAGGGGGCGAATGTTAGGTGATTTCATCCGCGTATTTTCTCATACCGGCCATCCGCTTTCGCCGCAGAGGCGCACATCCTTGCCGATGCGGTTGCTGTTATGCCGCCTCGGTATGATTGGCGTCGTCGTTCTTGCCATGCAGGAAGCAAGCGCAGTTCACGTCGTGATGCACCGAGCAGACTGTCAGTTCGCGCAGGCGCTCCATCTTGCCGTGATCTGCCGACAGCAGATGCAAACGTTCGCGTGAAAGTTTGACTTCGCGTTTGTTCCATGCGCAATCGGCGCGGATGAAGAGGTACATCAGCACCAGGCAAAAGCTGAGGTAGGTAAGAAACATCAGGGCGATATCGTTTGGCACAGTGTCGGCTATGAATTGCATGATGATCTCCGTAAGTTCGGTTTGCATTCTGGTCTGCTGCCGGGCTGTACTTGCGTTGCCGGCTTGGCAAACCGTCGTTCCATGGAGATCATCTTAGTCACGCAAGCGCGCGCAATCTATCGGGGAATTCCTTATGCCCGCACGGCACTTGCGTTTTATGGAAAAGAGCCTGGAGCCGGGGAACCTGTTTGCACTGTCGTGCCGGGAGGCGCAACGGCCGCAAGAAGAGCCGCCTGAAAGGCATGCGGCGACGCACATGCCCGACGGTGAAAAGAAAGGATACGGGACGACGAGAAAGGTCAGTGCGACTGCGCGTCGATGTCGGCAAGCGATTCCCGGCCGCGCTGGGTGATTTCAAATTCCTTGCTGCCGTCCTTTTCGACGATGTGTCCTTTGCGCCCGAGGAAAATCGCGACATCGGCGTCGATATGCGCATGCGGGTCGAGACTGAGTCCGCGCAGCGCTTCGATGCAACGGTAGATGAACAAGGTTTGCTTACCCTTTTCCGTCAACCCCAATTGCCCGTCGCGGGCATATTCCAGGAACTTGAGGCCGGTCAGGCGCTTGGCGTTGCGGGCGACGCAGGCGCTTGGGCGGCCGCGGTGTTCCTTCCGGCTTACCTGGCCGAGGGCGTCAAATTCATCTTTGGTCAGATCGTCGCTCATTGCATTCTCCGTATTGATTCAGGCAGACAGACAGTGTGCCAGAATGTCCGGGCCGCTATGGTAAGCGCACGCGCAGCCACAGGCAACGAGAATCGACCGGAATGCCGTGTGGCAATGAAAATTTTGTCTCTACTTACCCACAATGCCTGTGAATAGATCTGTGGATAAGCTGTGGGAGACCTGCGCAATGCCTTGCTGAGCCTCGCCTCGCAACAAATTGATTATTTAATAAGCGCTCTCCGGCCGCAACACGAGCCTAAAAAAAACCCGCCGAGCGCATGCTGGGCGGGTTCAATCTCAAAAAGCATCTTCCAGGAGCTTGATTGAGGAGACGTTTTCACTGTATCGCAGAAAATCCGCTGAGAAAACGATCAATATGTCATTCACTTATGTGTGCCAGACATAAAGCGCCCCTATTGGCCGCATCCTCCTCATCTTTATCCTCACTCCCGATTACATTGGCGGCTTGACGCCATCTTTTTCCACGACGATGCGGGCGGCATTCCAGTCGTCGCCGACATGCGTCGCAACGACGAACACGGCAAGGCCCGGCTTGACGTCTTGCAAGGCTGCGGGAACGACGGTCACGACAGGCACGTCCTTAGGCACGGAAATCTTGATGCTCTTGCCCTGATAGACCAGATCCAGATCGCGCCCGGTGCTGCCCGAGACCACCGCAGAGACGGTGGCGTTCGTCATGCTGCTGCCGGGCAGCAAATCCCAGTCGTAGTGCCCTTCGCCGGTGCCGCGCGCTTCTTCGGGGAAAACCACGACTTCCAGGGCCTCGATACTGCCATTGGCGCCCGGTTTGCCGGCCGTGCCGATGAAGCTGCCCTGTTTGATCGCCGACAGATCGAGCGGCTTGACCGAGGCATAGCGCGTGGCGTCGCTCAGATGCAGCTTGAGGCTTTTGCCTTCGCGCGTCGTGACATCAACATCGCTGCCGTTGACGGCAGCTACCGTACCCCGGATGCGGCTCGGAGCGGCACTTTGGGCCTGCGCCAACAAAGGTAAAGCCAGCAACGCACATGTGATCAATGACAACAACCTGGAACGACTCGACATGACGATTCCTTGAATGAACGAAAAAACCAGTCTAGCACCGGGCTGGAAATGCTGCTCACGCCCCTCGGAAGAAGGAAAAACGCTTCAAAGCAAGGAAAATGGTGCGGGAGCCATGATGTTGAGGACGCCGGCAATGCCTGAAGATCGACAAAAAACATCTAAAAACATTTAGATAGAAACGCGCTAAATTATTCGCGTATTAAAAATATCAATGCGATTTCTTTGAGATACAAATACATCACATATCTCGAATTTTTTCTATGTTATCCGCGCGATCTTTTTGTGAGAATGCAAGCAAGTCACTCGCATCCTCATCGATTCCGAGGCGCCTGATACCTCTCCTCATCAGGCGCTCAACGTCCACGGCTGAGAACGCGACTCTGCCGGCCAGGTTTTTCGGGGGAGTGACGAGCTTGCCCGGCATCAGGTTTTCTGGTGTCGGGCTTTTTTATTCCCGCCCCGGCAAGTGCAAAGGAAAAAGCACCGCGGAAATGAAAAAAGCAGTATCCGAATCATGTCGAATACTGCTTTCGGTGAGTTCCACCACCGTCCGGCGCGAAATCAACCCAAACGCCAATTGGAGCGATGACGATAACGCGATTTGACGATGTGCATGTCGTCGTTGGCAGCCTGCTCCTGCGGTGTGCGTCGGAACACGTTTCTGCCGGCATTGGTCAGGTTGAAGGCGCCGCCGAGGTTGGGGATGCCCAAGCCTTTGCTGATCACGCTTTGCACCACGCGCCGAGGAATGATGCGGAAATCCCCTTTGAACACGCTATACATCCAGCGCAATTCTTCACCGGTTAATTCGACATTTTTTTCAGCAGTTTTCATGGTTTCCTCACGGCAATCAAGGCCATGGTAGCACAAACAGGAAAATAGTGTAGGAAGCCGAAAACCCTTTACCAGCAAGGGATGCAAGACTTTCAACATGTCGTTTTCACATGTTTTTGAAAACTCTCCATACCCGTTGTGATGCATGCCCAGCACGACAACGCGGGCGATACGCGAACATGCAGAAGAAAAGACAGGCTCCGGGCGAGACTGGCTCAGCCGAAAAATTCACGCAGCAGGAAGGCTTGCAGGCCCGCCGTATCGGCCGGACGAGCGGAAAGCGGAACCACACGGCCGAGCTTCTGCGAATCCCAGTTGAAGTCGCCCGAATAGTATTTCCGGATCAGCGCGATCATGCTGTCGACGATGGCCTTTTCCACGTCGCCGTTGGGACCGGCATCCACGGTGATGGTCTGGCGCTGGCTATTGCGCACGTCGGTCGTCCAGCCGCGGAATATGTATTGCGCCACGCGCGGTCCCTTGCTGACGATTTCGAACACGCCGTTGGTAGCACCGCTGGCCTTGCGCGCCTGGAAGGCGATGTTGGCGCGCGCAATCTCGTTGGCCGATGGGCCCTGCTCCGCGGCCCGCGCCTCGGCGTTCTCGCGGGCGGCGGAATCCTCGGCTGCGCGGCGGCGTTCGCGTGCGGCATTGAGCATCGTGGACATGTCCATTTCCGGCGGCGCCTGCGTGATGGCGGTCGGCGACGGTGCAGGCGCTTCGCGAGCCGGGACCGCGCTTGGCTTGGGATTGGCGCGTGCGACCTGTTTGGGTTGTGGTGAAGTTTTCTTGACCGGTTTGGTTTTTTCCAATGGCGTCGGTTGCTTGACGACGGCCGGCGGAGGCGTACTGCGGACGAATGTCACCTCAAGCGGTTCATGTGAAGAATTCGCCTGTACGTTGATTCTTTGCAGGCTGGGCCGCAAAACGAAAAACAGCACCACGTGAATCAGTATCGACAGGCTGACGCCGACGATCGTCCTGTTACGCGTGCGTGTTCTGGGGGTCGAGTGAGAAAGTATCGTAAAAATCGTCATACCATGCAGCAACAACGGATAGCATCCAATTTTTAGCGCCCATCATACTCGATACAAGACGCATCGGTCCTGGATCGATGATCCGCAATGCTACTGGCTTGGGCCGAAGAATGCAAACCCGCCGCTCGCCCATGGCCAGCCGGCTTGCGATCTCCGGCGGCGTTGTCCGGTCTCAATGCCGCCAGCGCCCGCCGCCGCCCCGCCAACCACCCCAATAGCCGCCGCCGTAACCGTAATAAACGCTGGCCGAAGGCACCACATAGACGGGCGCCGGCGCCCCATAGTACGGATACGGGTCGTAAGGCACGGCGACGCAGCCGCCCAGCATGAGCGCCGGGATGATCCACAGCAAACGTTTCATCATGTCCTCACTGCCGGAATTATTCTTTTTGCATCATCCTATTCCGACGCCACCTTTTCCAGCGTAATTACCTTTTGTTACCTTGCGCGCGAGACCGATAGATAGCGATACATTGATACCGCTCATGCGCCGCCGCTATCGTGCCGCCCCGAGGATACTTATATAATCAGCGCTCCATAAAAATATTCAATCACCACGGAGACCATCGATCGACGCCCTGCTCCAGCCAGGCGCCGCGTCGTCGCCCGCTCCCTTCACCGACAAGTGTACTCATGACTACTGCTTCCGCCCCCGTTGTCGTCATCGCCCCCGACTCCTTCAAAGGCTCCCTGAGCGCCCAGCAAGTTGCCGAGGCGATCGGCGCCGGCGTGCTGGCTGCGGCGCCGGACGCCCAGGTTCGCCTGTGCCCGATCGCCGACGGCGGCGAAGGCACTCTCGCCGCGCTGCTCCATGCCGGCGGCGAAGTGCGGCGCCTGCAGGTGCGCGGCGCGGCCGGCGCCATGCATGAAGCGGCAGCGGGCATCCTGAGCGACGGCAGCGCCGTGATCGAATCGGCCGAAATCGTCGGCCTGACCGATGCGGCGGGAACCGCCGTGGCGGTGCAAGACCGTTCCACGCTCGGCATCGGCGACGCCTTGCTGGCGCTGCTGGACAGCGGCGCGCGGCGTTTCCTCATTGCGTTGGGCGGCAGCAGCACCAATGACGGCGGCATCGGCATGCTGGTCGCGCTGGGCCTGAAACTGCTGGATGCGGAAGGCAAGCCGCTCGACCCGGTGCCGTCGCAACTGGACAAGCTGGCGCGCGTCGACGCCAGCGGCCTCGATCCGCGCCTGAAAGACATCCACATCGTCGCCATGTCCGACGTCGACAACCCGCTGTGCGGCGAACATGGCGCAACTGCCGTCTTCGGTCCGCAAAAAGGCGTCAAACCGGAGCAAGTCAAACCGCTCGACGCCTTGCTCGGCCGCTTTGCCGCGCTCTTCGAACAAGCCGGCGGCCGCAGCGAAGCTCTTTCTCCCGGCGCGGGCGCCGCCGGCGGACTGGGCTATGCGCTGCTGATGCTGGGCGCGGAGTTCCAGTCCGGCGCCCAAACCGTCGCCGACTACATCGGCCTCGACGCGGCATTGAAAAACGCCGATTGGCTCATCACCGGCGAAGGCCGCAGCGACGCCCAGACGCTGCACGGCAAAGCGCCCTTCATCGCGGCCCAGCGCGCGCGCCTGGCTGGCGTTCAGACTTCGCTCTTGTCGGGCGGCATCGATCGCGCCTCCTTGCCCCAGCTGCAAACCAGTTTCTCGGGATGTTTTTCGATCGTGTTCGGTCCGGCGACGCTCAACGATGCCATCGCCGATGCTGCGGCGCTCTTGAAAGACAGCGCCGAACAGATGACGCGGCTGTGGCTGTCCGGCCGCAATATGCGTTGACGACAAGCGCTTTCCACAGAGAAAAGTTACCCACAAAAACTGGGGATAACTTTGTGGGTAAAGTTGAGGAGTTTTCGCTAGCCTATTGATTCTAAACAGGTTTAGCTGATTGATAAAAGTGGATGCATTTGCGCTCGCCGACTTGGCCGGCATCAACAAATCGGTCAGACAAGACCAAACTCCCCTGCGATCAGCTCATAGGATCGCTTGCGCGCCTCGTGCTCATGAATGATGGTCACGATCATGACCTCCTCTGCGCCATAGGCTGCCGCCAAAGCTTCGATCTGCTCCCGCACCTTTGCCGGCGAACCCACCACGGCGCGCCGGCCCGACGGCAAAGTCGACGGCGGCAGATTGTATTCGTCAAAAAACTTCAGCGCAGTGTCCACTGACGGAATCTTGTCCAGACGCCGTCCGCTGTGCATGTGGATCAGCCGCATGCCGTAACTGGTTGCCAGCAATCGCGCTTCTTCGTCGGTGTCGGCGCAAATGACTTGCAAGGCCACGCCCTGGCGCGGCGAAGGGCAACGCGGCGACGGCACGAAATCGCGCCGGTAACGTTCGGCCACCGGTTCGCCGGCGGCATGGATGAAATCGGCAAACATATAAGGCAAGCCCAGTTCGGCCGCCCAAATCCCGCTTTGCGCGGAAGAACCCAGCATCCAGGGTTGCAGCAATTCCGGACTGCCGGGCAAGGCCGACAAGCGCGCAAACGGATGATCCTCCGGCAACTCATCCCAAAGATAGCCCAGCAGCTCGTTCAGCTGTTCGGGAAAATCGTCCTGCGGACGCTGACGCCGGTCGCGCTGCAACGCCGACGCCGTCAGCGAGTCGCTGCCCGGCGCCCGCCCCAGCCCCAGATCGATGCGTCCCGGATACAACCCGCTCAGCATGCTGAACGACTCCGCTACCTTTAACGGGCTGTAATGCGGCAGCATGACGCCGCCGCTGCCCAGGCGCAGGTGCGATGTCACCGCGGCAATCGAGCCGATGAGCACTTCGGGACTGGCGCACGCCAAGGACGTGGTGCCGTGATGTTCTGCTACCCAGTAGCGGTAATATCCAAGGCGGTCGGCGAGGATCGCCAGATCGATGGCATTTTTCAGCGCCTGGGCGCTGGACACGCCTTCCGATACCGGTGCCTGGTCGAGAACGCTGATCTGCAACGAACCGGAGGAAGAACGGACTGAATTGTTGTCGGAAACGGGCATGGCGATGGCAAGCAACGATTAATCCGGCAAGGATAGACGAATTCGCTCAAACCGTTTTTTCACACCCGCTTTTGCCTGGCCGTAGCAAGAAAGGAAAAGTCACGCAGAAGGAACGCATGGGCGTAATGTTCGCGCAACATTGAATTGATATCGTGCAATTTATATGCTTAACTGGCTGCGTAGCCGACACTTACGGGTTCTCCGTCGCAGTTCGGTGAACTAGGGCCTGTTCACACTGAATCTGCGAGTGCGAACGCGTAACATGCGTAGCGAATATGTGTAAATCTGATCCATTGGCAGATAATAAAAACAGATAAATTTTCCCAAGAGGAAACATTTGCCAATACGAGACTAAAATTGTAAAAATTTTCAGAGTCTTTAGAATTTTTTCAAAAAATGTGCATTTTCGATTAAGATGCACGAATTAGTTGTCACATTTACAAAATTTCGTCTCGCTGATTCACGTTTATTGCGCTCACAGCAATATCCTGCACAACGCAAATCGCACAGTAGCACAGTCGAAAATCGTTTTGTAATGCAATCAGTCCCGGGAGTTAAGTTTGCGCCGATCAGTCTTGTCTCTTCTTGCCGTCATTGCCTTCCTGATGAGTATCTCCGCATTTGCACAGGTACCGACGGATCCAACCAAAACCGGCGAAGTGATGTCCGCGCCTCCGGGCACGCTGTCCACGCTGGCGCTTCCCTCCTCTGCAATCACCAATACGCGCGTCGGTTCAGGCGATGTGTTGCGCGTGACCGTCTTCGGCCAGCCCGACCTGTCGGCGGAAGTCGGCGTCAACGACAGGGGCGTGCTCACCTTGCCGCTGATCGGCGGCATCGATGTGACCGGCCTGACGACCAGTGAAATTTCGGCGCGCGTCGCCGATGCGCTGCGCAAAGGCCAGTATCTGCGCAACCCCGAAGTGTCGGTCGAAGTGATCCAGTTGCGCAGCCAGATGGTGTCCGTGCTCGGCGAGGTCAGCCGCCCGGGACGTTATCCGATTCCCGGCCACCTGAGCGTGCTGGAGTTGCTGGCGACCGCCGGCGGCTTGACAACCCAGGCCGACCAGACCGTCACGCTGTTGCGCCGCAAGACCGACGATAGCGGCATCGGCGGGGCAGAAAGCGACGTGCGCATCCCCATCCTGCTGGGCGAAACCAAAGCCACCGCGCGCAGCCCGCTGGATGTGGAACTCAACAGCGGCGACGTCGTTTACGTCAACAAGAAGAAACTCTTTTATATCCACGGCGAAGTCAACCGGCCCGGCTCCTACCCCATGGAACCGGACATGAACGTGATGCGCGCCATCTCCCTCGGCGGCGGCATGACGCAGCGCGCTTCGCAGCGCCGCATTTATATCAATAGGGAAATACCTGACAAAGGCACGGAGGAAATCAAGGCAAAATTGACGGACCCGGTCTTGCCCGGCGACGTTGTCTATGTCAACGAAAGTCTGTTCTGAACAAACATAAATAAGGTTATAACGTGAATCTGCAGGCTCCGGAAACCGGTTTATCTTCCAAACAGCTGGCGTCGATGATCTCGGCGCGGCGCAGCACGATATTCAAGACGCTGCTGGCCACGGTGGCGGCGACGATCGTCGTGACCCTGTTGCTGCCGAAAACCTATACCGCCTCGTCCGACGTCTACCTCGACTACAAGGGCAACGATCCCATCAACGGACGCCTGTTCTCGCCGATGATGGACGAGAGCTACATGCAGACCCAGTTCGACATGATCAAGAGCCAGGCGGTGGCGGAAAAAGTCATCGATGCGCTCGACCTGGAACGTACCGCCGCCTATCACGAAGCGGTCGAACGCAGCGGCGAAGCCCGCGCGCACTCGCAGCTGGTCAAGCGCATCAACGACCATACCATGGTGGTGACGCGCCGCTCCAGCCGCGTGATCGAAGTCGAATATGCCGCGGACACCGCCGAGCAGTCGCGCGACCTGGCCAATGCCGTCGTACGCGCCTACATCGACCTGAACCAGCAAATATCCTCCGCTTCGGCGCGTTCACGCCGCGAGCAGTACAACGCGCAGCTGGAACATCTGCGCAAGGAAGCCGATTCGATTCAAGAGAAACTGACCAAGTACCAGCAGGAAGTCGGCATCCTCGATCCCAACGAACGCAACGACCTGCAATCGCGCCAACTGGGCGACCTGATGACTTCGCTGATCGCCGTTCGGAACCAGCAACAGGAAGCGCTGGCCCGCAAGAACGCCACCGACAGCCTGGTGCGCAGCGGCATGCGCGTCGACGAATTGCCGGAAGTCGCCCAGCGCCCCAACATCAACGATCTGAAGTCCAAGCTCAGCGACGTCAACAAGCGCCTGGCTGACATACAAGAGGTGCTCGGCCCGCGCCATCCGAAAACCATGGCGCTGATCAGCGAGCGCGACGACATCGCTGCACGCATCTCCCGCGAAGCACGCAGTTCGCTGGACGCGCAGCAAATCGACGCGCGCCGCCTGGCCATGCAGGAACAGGCGCTGCAAAAGGAAGTCGACACCCAGCGCGCCAAGCTGCTTGAGCAGAAACAGCATCGCGACACCATCACCTCTTACCAGCGCCAGCTCGACAGCGTCGAGCGCGTCTACAACACCGCGCTGGCGAAGTACGATGAAATCCTCATGGCCAGCAACATCAACACCTTCGACCTGACCATCCTGCGCGCGGCCGAAGTACCGAGTACGCATTCCAAGCCCCTGCTGCTGCAAAACATCGCCGCCAGCATCGTGGTCGGCCTGGCGCTGGGCCTCTGCCTGGCCCTGCTGTACGAACTCGGCCAACGCAGGGTGCGCTGCGAAGACGATCTGGTGCGCGGCATCCATCTCCCGCTCATCGGCAACATCGGTATCCGCTAAGACTGCAATGACCATGGCAACAGAAAATACATCGACCGCACCGAGCGCTACGGGAACCTCCGACAAGATGGGCTCCCGCTTCGTGGAAGCGGGTCTGCTGACCGAAGAACAGGTCGCACGCGTTGTCGAGTTGCAAAACTCCGCCCATATCCGCTTTGGCGAAGCCGCCGTCCGCCTCGGACTGCTGACCGAACAGAACGTGCAGGCGGTGCTGTCCAAGCAGTTCAACTATGCCACCGCCCTGACCTCGACCGAAAGCCTGGACAAATCGCTGGACATCGCGCTGGCGCCGTTCGGCATGGAAGCCGAAGCGATCCGCCAGATCCGCGCCGAGTTGTCGATACGCCTGAGCGACCAGGAAAAAATCTCGCTGGCCATCGTCAGCACCGCCGAAGGCGAAGGCAAATCCTATCTCGCCGCCAGCCTGGCCCTGGCGTTCTCGCAGATGGGCAAACGCACCCTGCTGATCGATGCCGACATGCGTTCGCCCAAGCAGCATCTCCTGTTCGGATTGGAAAACAAAACCGGCCTGTCGACCATGCTGGCCGGCCGCACCGAAATTTCCGCCGGGGGCCTGGCCGAAGGTTTCCCGCATCTGCATGTCCTCAACGCCGGCCCCCAACCGCCGAATCCGCTGGAAATCCTGCTGCAGCCGGCGCTGAGCAACCTGATGCGGCAACTGGCCAATGACTTCGACGTCTTCATCGTCGATACGCCGGCTGCGCAAACCTCTTCCGACGCGCAGACCATTTCGCAGCAAGTCGGCATGTGCCTGCTGGTGGTGCGGCAGCATCACTCTCGCCTGGACGACCTGCGCCAGACACAAGCGCAAATGAAAACCGCGGGCGCACAAATCATCGGCACGGTCTACAATCAGTTCGCCGAAGAAGACGCCTTCGACCAGCTCGAAGGCAAGGGCAAAAAACTATGGCACCGTCTGCGCAAATGGCTGAGCAGCCCACTCAACAGGTAGGCGGCGTCAGCAGCAGGAAGCTGCTGACGCACTCACTGGCGTCGCTGCTCGACCAGGCCTTGCTGAGCTGCCTGAACTTTGCATTGGGGCTGGTGCTGATCCGTCTGGCGACCAAGGAGTCCTACGGCGTCTATTCGCAGATGTACGTCGCCGGCATCTTTGCCTCCACCGTCATTGAAGCGCTGATCACCGGCCCGCTGACCACCATTGCACCCGGCAAGACGATCGCCGAACGCGCGCGCCTGACCACGCTGTTGCTGCGTTTCCAGTGGCAGCTCAGCATAGTCCTGGCAGTATTGTTCGGCATCGGCAGCGGCGTGATCGCGACCCTCGCGAAGATCGACGCGCATCCGGTCTGGCTGGGCATTGCCTTCGCCATCTATATCCTGGCCAACGCCCAGCGCGAATACCACCGCAGCATCAGCTTCATCGAAGCCCGTCCTCGCCGCGTGCTGCACACCGATGCGGCCTATGCGCTAGGCGTGATGGTGGGCGTCGGCATCCTGCTGCTGGTCGGTTACCTGACCGTGCCGGCGATATTGCTGGTGCTGGGACTGGCCAACATCGCCGGCATGTGGCGCAGCACCGACCCCGGACTGGCATCGCCAACTTCGATGCAGGCCCGCGATAAAACGGAATACCGCGCCGTCGTCGGCGAAGTCATGCAACGCGGCCGCTGGGCCTTGCCGGGCGCGCTGGTGGCCTGGGCCACCAATTACAGCTACCTGTATCTGGTGGCGGCCGTGCTCGGCGTTGCCGCATCCGCCGACCTGAACGCCTCGCGCCTGCTGCTCATGCCGATCTCGTTGTCGGTGCTGGCCTGGTCGCGCGTGGCGCGGCCAATGGTCAGTCGCCTGTTCGCGGCACGCGACTGGAAGCATCTCGACCGCCTGGCCTGGGCCTCGATCGCCGGCATCGAAATCGTCACCATCGCCTACGTCATCGCCCTGTGGCTGGCCTTGCCATGGCTGCAGGCGCATGTGCTGGGCGCCAAATACCACGGGCTGGAACCGATGGTGCTGGCCTGGGGCGGTTACTTCGCCATCAATGCGGCACGCTGGATCGGCTCGTCCTGGCTGACCAGCAATGATCAGTACAAGCTGCTGCTGCTGAGCGGCGTCGCCTGTCTGGTCATCATGCTGATTTCGGCAGCAGTGTTCATCCCGCTGTACGGCACCTGGGGCGCGATCCTGGCGCTGATCATCGTGGAAGTGTTCGACCTGCTGCTGATCTGGGTCGTCTTCCTGCCCATGCTGAGGCGCAGACAGAGATGAGCGCGCCCATCGACATCAGCATCTGCATCTGCACCTTCCGCCGCCCCGAACTGCTGGACCGCTTGCTGGCCGCGCTGACGGAACAATCCTGCGACGCCTTGCGCATCGAAGTGGTGGTGGTGGACAACGACCCTGCCGCTTCGGCCGCGCCCGTCCTGCGCGACTGGCAGGCCCGTTTCCCCATGCCGCTGCACGCCGTGCATGAAAATACGCCCAATATCGCCAAGGCGCGCAACGCCGCGGTGCATGCGGCACAGGGAGAATGGGTGCTCTTCATCGACGACGACGAAGCGCCCGACCCCGACTGGATCCGCCAGCTGGTCGCCGCCCAGCGCCGCTACGACGCCGACGCGGTGTTTGCGCCCGTGCTGCCGCGCTATCGCGACGACACGCCGGCCTGGATACGCAGCGGCGGCTTCTTCAATCGCCGCCGCTTCGCCACCGGCACCGTCATCGCCACCAAGGACGCCCGTACCGGCAACGTATTGATCCGGCGCGGCAAACTGATGGCCGTCTCTGCTCCCGATGGCGGGCCTTTCGACGCCGCCTTCGGCCGCACCGGCGCGGAAGACACCATGCTGTTTCGCGACATGCTGGCGCACGGCGCCAGATTCGTCTGGTGCGACGAAGCCACCGTGAGCGAAGAAGTCCCGCCCCAGCGCGCCACCCTGAACTGGCTGCTGCGCCGCTCTTACCGCCTCGGGCAAACTTACGTCTTGTCGGAAATCGCCCGCCTGCACGGCATGCCGCGCTTCCTGCGCGCGGCCCAGCTGGGCGTGCGCGCGCTGCTGCAGTTGCTGATTGCCGCCGGCGTTGCGCTGGCGACGCTGCCCTTTTCCCGCATCATGTCCATTCGCTGGCTGCGCACCACGCTGGCGCAGTGCGGCAAATTAAGCGCCCTCGCGGGCCATCGCTATCATGAATACGGCAACTGACCAATTGGGCGCATCGCGCCCGGCCAACATCTTCGGCAACATTGATCCGCTTGTCGTGCGCCTGCTCATCGTCATGAGCATCACGTTCTCGCTGCTGCCGGCCGGCTTCAACTGGGGCAACACCGCTGCGCAAGGCAGCTATGTGGAAGGCTCGCTCGTCTTTCAAATGGAATTCGGCTCGGTGTTCCTGATCGGCGCCTGGCTGGCCTGGCGCAATCGTGGCTGGAGCCTGCGCCATGTGCGTCACCTGAATCCGCCGTTGATCGCCATCATTCTGTACTGCCTGATCACCATCCTCTGGTCGCCCTACCCGGTCGTCACGCTCAAACGTAGCATCCAGCTGATCGGCCTGACGCTGGTCGGCATCGCGATCTCGCCGCCGGTCGGCGGCAAGCAGCAATTGATCCGCACCATGCTGGGCACGCTGATGACGCTGATGGCGTGTTCGTTCGTAGTGGCGCTGGTGCTGCCGCGCATCGGCGTCGATTACGAACTGGGCGGCGCCTGGCGCGGCATCCTGATGCAAAAAAATGCGCTGGGCGCCATCTCCGGCCTGTGCGTAGTGTTGTGGATCAAGGAAAGCCTGGGCACCACGTTTCCGCGTTCGATCTGTTATTTCGGCATCCTGTTCAGCCTGTTCATGCTGGTGATGGCCAAGAGCAGCACGGCCATCCTGGTAGCCGCGCTGGGCACCGGGATCTACCTGCTGGTACGGCGACGCTACCTGACCGGTGAATTCGACGGCCGCAAACTGACGATCAGCCTGGCCGTCGTCATCCTGCTCGGTTTCCACGTTTTTTACGTGATCAACGGTCGCCTGCCCGAATGGAGCGAGCTGTTCTCTCCCTTCACCGCGCTGTTCAACAAGAGCACCGACCTCACCGGCCGCACCGACATCTGGCGACTGGTGCTGCTGGAAGTGGACCGCCATCCCGTGTTCGGCATCGGTTACGGCGCCTTCTGGCTCGGCGAAGGCAGTCCGTCGCAGACGATCATCAGCGCCCTGCACTGGATTCCGCTGCAGGCGCACAACGGCTACCTCGACATCCTCAACGAGCTCGGCATCATCGGGCTGGCCATCATGGCCGGCGTGTTCGTCTACCACATCCGCAACCTGGTCAAGCTCACGCTCATCGACCGCGAAGAAGCCGCCATCCACTGGGCCATGCTGATCCTGATCCTGATCAGCAATCTGTCGGAAAGCGAGGTGTTCCGCGGCGTGCTGTTCCAGAATATTTTCTTCATCTATTCGTCGACCGCGATTTCCGCGCGCCTGACCTTGCATCGCATGGAACAGGCTGAACTGGCAAAGCAAGCCGCCGACGCCTCACAGGGAGCCGCGTCATGAGCAAACCCATGTGCAACATCCTGCACCTGCGCAGACTGATGCGGGCTGCCGCCGCCTGTCTGACGCTGTCCGCGCTTTCCCTGCCCGCAACCGCGCAGACTGCACCAACGGCCTTCACTATCGGCGACAACGGCATCGCGTATTTCAATTTCGCCATCGATGAAGACAAGCTGGGCGGCGCCCCCGACCGCTCCGCCATGAACCAGCCGCTCGACGCCGGTTCGCGCATCTTCGTACGCAACGGCCACTTTTACCGCGTCGGTCCCGACCATCGACCGAATACGACCGACGATGCGCGCGTGCGCCTGTACGGCATCAACCTGAGCTTTGCCGCCAATTTTCCATCCGACGCCGATGCCGTGCGGCTGGCGCAACGCCTGCGCAAGCTTGGCATCAACGCCGTGCGCCTGCATCACATGGATACCAGCCCCGGCACCCAGGACAATCCGCCGCGCAGCCTGCTCACGCCCGGGCCGTATCCGACTTTCAATCCGGTGGCGGTCAGCCGCCTGCGCAACCTCATCAATGCGCTGAAGCTGCAAGGCATCTACGTCGACCTCAATCTGCACGTGGGCTATCGCTTCCGCCCCGCCGTCGACCAGTTGCCGCCGTTGGACGGCAAGACAGAAGCCACGCCGCTGGGCGCGCCGATACACGTCTACTATCCGCGCATGGTGGCGCTGCAGGAAGACTATGCACGCCAGCTGATCCGCGCGCTCGGCTTGCGCAACAACCCGGCGCTGGCGATGGTGGAGATCAACAATGAATCGTCGCTGCTGGCTGCCTGGCAACGCCGCGAGTGGACCGAAGCCGTGCCCCGCGCCTACGAGGCCGAACTGCGCAAGCAATGGCAGGAATGGCTGGTCAGGCGCTACGGCTCCACGGCCAAAGCCTGCGCGACGTGGAATACCTGCGTCTCCTCCAATTCCGTGGTGCCGCTGCTGACCCCTACCGACGCCTCGCAAGTCGGTCAATGGCGCGACCGTCTCGACGGCAAGTTCAAATCGCTGACCGAAAAGGTGCTGGGCCCGGCCGATCCCGGCACGCCCAATACGTCCGGCGAAGCCCTGCGCGTGCGCGACTTCCTGCTGTTCCTGGCGGACACCGACCGCGCCTACTTCAATCGCCTGCGCCAGGTCGTGCAAAGCGAGACCGACGCGCTGGTGCCGGTGACCGGCACCCAGATGGGCTACGGCGGCGTGCTCAACTTCGATTCGCAGGCGCAGATGGATTACCTCGACGAGCACTTCTACATCGACCATCCCGACTTCCCCGGCCCGGCCTGGGATCGCAACGACTGGCGCATCCGCAACAGCGCCGCCAGCGATGGCGAGCTGAACCGCCTGCTGGCGCTGTCCTTGCGCCGCGACATCCGCAAGCCCTTCGTCGTCAGCGAATACAACCAGCCCTTCCCCAACAAGCAAGGCAGCGAGATCCAGCCGCTGATGGCGGCCATCGGCGCGGCGCAGGACTGGGACGGGCTGTTCTTCTTCGACTATCTCGACGGCGACAACTGGGCCGCCACGCCGTCCGCCTTCACGCTCAGCGGCGACTGGAGCAAATACGCCGCCACCGGGCAAAGCGCCATGCTCTTTCGCAACGGACTGGTCGGCACGCTGCCGAAGCAAACGGCGATTCCTTTCGGCGCCGAAACACGCGCGGCAGTCGCCGCCGTGCGCGAGCAGAGCGCATTCGAAACGCATCTGTCCGTGCGCTACGGCGTCACGCCGGAACTGGCCACGCAAGCGCGACTGGGCATGGATCTGACCGGCGCCGGCAAGCTGGACAAGCAGACGCCGCCGGCAACAACGCCGCTGCGCGCGGCCAACGGCGAATTCGAATTCGAAGCGCAACAACGCACCATCCAGTTGCGCACGCCACAGGCGCGCGGTTTCTTCGGCTTCCTGATGAAACGCCGCGTGGGCGACGACAATGCCGCCATCGAGCTGCTCGGCAAGAGCCGCGGTTTTACCGGCGTGCTGCTGACCGCGCTGGATAACCGCCCGCTCGTCTCGTCGCGGCAGATACTGATCTCCGCAGCGAGCGCCGTCACCGGCAATCAGCCCGGCTCGATGCCGCCGCGCCCGAAGGAATTGATCCGCTACAAGAGCGACTCCAGATGGTGGACGCTGGAGCAGGACGCCGGCATGAACAACAAACCCTCCGGTCCGCGCGACGTCGAAGGACCGGTCTGGATGGAACGCAATGAAGCGCGCATCAGCTTGCGCACCCAGGCCAAACGCATCAGCGTCTATCCCCTCGACGGCAGCGGCAAGCGCATGACCGCGCTCGACGGCAATCGCGCCAGCCTGAACAACGGCATGGCAATCATCCACATCCAGGCCGATATTGCCCAGGCCAGTCCCTGGTACGAGGTAATCGCCGATGAATAAACGCAAGCAATCGCTACGCCCTTTCTTTTTGCCGGCGCGGCTTTGCATGCTGGCATCGGCAGCGCTCGGCATGTCGCTGATATCCGCGTCGGCGCGCGCCACGGCCGAATACGCGCTGCAGAGCGGCGTGAGCTGGTATCGCATCGACAACCCCTTCATGTTCCCGGGCGACAGCGACAACAAGCTCAAGACCTCCGACTCGGCCTGGTCGACGGACGTCCGCGGCGCGCTGTTCCTGCCGCTGCCGACCGAGCGCAGCAACCTGCAGTTGACCGCATCGGTGTCGCAGATGCACTACGGCAGCACATTCGGCAACTACACCGACCTCAACGGCAACGGCCCCTATAGCCTGAACCAGAGCAAAAAACAATTTCAAGGCATGTACACCTGGGAATTCAGCGACCTGCTGCGCGGCCGTCTCCGCCATCGCACCGACGACCGCCTGTACAACTATTTCGGCGGTGAAATCACGCCGAGCACAACGACGCCGCCACGCGGCATCTCCAACGTCGAGCCGGAATTTCCGCATATCCGCGAAGACGAGGTCGAAGTCGCCTATCGTGTCACCAACCGCTTTGACGTGCCGCTCACCTGGACTCAGCAAACGCTGAGCTACACGGTGCCGGGTCGGGTCGAGATGTACAACATGAACAGCAACGCCATCCAGGCGGCGATCCGCTACACCTCCGGCACCAAGTCGACGCTGTCGGCGGGCGTACGCCGCAACCGGGTCGGCTTTCCCAATCGTACTGCCCAGGACGTCGCCGACTTCGATTCGGGCTATACCGATACCGAATTCTTTACCGACGCGGCCTGGCGCTATACCGAGAACACGGTGCTCATCGCCCATCTCGGCTCGATCGCGCGCCATTTCAACACCTTGCCCAATCGCGATAGCCGGCTGGTGTCGGGCGAGCTTGGAGTCGACTGGCATTACTCGGCCAAGACCACCTTCTACGGCCGCATCTGGGATCGTCCGCAAGCCAACGAGGAAGCCGACAGCCGTCTCTACGTGATTACCCGGGGCGTGCAAGGGCGTGCGGTATGGCAGGCCACGCCGAAGACGCGCGTGTCGCTGCTGGCCTCGCTGGAGTCGCAAAAGTCGCAGAACTTCGCCACCGCCCAGATCAGCACGCCGACCAGCGGCGACGATCAGCTGTTACGCCTGGGCTTTCGCTACGATTACGACATCACGCGCCGCCTGGCGCTGCGTGTAGACGCCATACGCGAACAGACCACCTCCAAATCGGGAGGCAATATCGACTACCGGCGCAGCACGGTACAAGTCAGTCTGAATTACACCTTCGACAACATCACCGGGCCGTTCAACTTCGACAACCAGCAAGGCTATAACCGCGCGCGTCAACAAATTGAGGATCTGCGATGACCGTCGGCACCAGTATGAGCACAACGGCAAGCGCCCGACCTTCATTCGATTACATCCCCGGCCTGGACGGTTTGCGCGCCTGCGCGGTCCTGCTGGTGCTGGCGGCCCATCTGGGCTTCAGCACGGCGATCCCCGGCGGCTTCGGCGTGACGGTGTTTTTCTTCATCAGCGGCTTGCTGATTACCCGACTGCTGCTGGCCGAGCATGCACAGAACGGCCGCATCGCCGTGGGCAGGTTCTATGTACGGCGCTTGTTCCGGCTGTATCCGGCGCTCGTGATCGCGGTGGCCCTGGCGGCGCTGACATTCAGCGCGGCAGGCGGCATCATGGGTTGGGGCAAGGTGTTCTCGGCCTTGTTCTACTACGCCAACTACTACGGCATCTACGTTCACTTCGGCCAGGGCCGCGACGGCTTCGATCCTTTCAGCATTCTGTGGTCGCTGGCGGTGGAGGAGCAATACTATCTGGTCTTCCCTTTTGTCTGCGTCGCTCTGCTGGCGGGAACCGCCGACCTGCGCCGCTTTTCCTGGGTGCTGGCGGGCAGCGTAGTGCTGGTGCTGGTGTGGCGGGTAATCGTTCATCGCCATGGCGGCAGCAGCGATTACATCTACATGGCGACCGACACGCGCATCGATTCGATCCTGTACGGCTCCTGGCTGGCGCTGATCCTGGCCAACGATGCGCAAAAGCACTGGCGACGCTTTTCGGCCAGCCACGTGGTGCAGGCGGTGTGCCTGTTGCTGCTGCTGGCCAGCTTCGCGGTGCGTCATCCCGGCTTTGACGACACGCTTTGTTACTCGCTGCAAGGGTTGGCGCTGATGCCGCTGATGACCGCAATTTGCTTCACTGCTTCGGCGACGTCGTTGACCAGGGTGCTGGAAACCCAACCCATGCGCCGCATCGGCGGCTGGTCGTATTCGCTCTACCTGTACCACCCCATCGCCATCGTGCTGGCGGAGATCTGCTGGGGGCCCGGCAGCATCGGGCCGCAGCGCATCGGCTGGCACGCCTTCCCGGCCTTCGCATTGACTGCGGTGCTGCTATCATTTGTACTTGCCGTGTCGTCCTACAATTTTGTGGAGAAGCCGTTCCTGCGCTGGCGCCGCCGTTTCGGCGCGCACGTGGTCGACAACTGATTGACGAGTTGACATCATCGCCAACGCTGCCGGAAAACAATCATGCCCGATACCGCCGCCAAACTTGCCCTGCGCATCAGTCGCCGACTATCGCAGCATGCCTTTCGCAACCTCTTGCCATTGCAGGCAGAGACCGGCGTGGTCAGCTTCACCTTCGACGACGCGCCGGCATCGGCATGCGAAGCAGGTGCACACGCGCTGGAGCACCACGGCGCGCACGGCACCTTCTACGTGGCCGGCGTCCTGACCGGCGGCATGGAAGAAGGCAAACCCTGCCATACCCGCGAACATCTGCAGACCCTGCTGGCCAACGGCCACGAACTGGGCTGCCACAGTTTTTCGCACATCCGCTGCGACAACCTGAGCGTCGATGCGCTGGAAAAAGAACTGGACCGCAACGCCGCTTTCCTCGCCGAATTGGGCGTGGATATTGCGGCGCTGAATTTCGCCTATCCGTTCGGCGCCTATGCCTACAACGCCAAACGCATCTGCAGCAGGCGCTTCCGTTCCAGCCGCGTCACCGGCGGCGGCACGCATGAACAGGTCGCGGACCTGAACGCGCTCAAGACGCATCGCCTGTACGACCTGCCGGTGGATACGGAAAATTATGAAACGCTGCTGGAACGCACCGCGCGCAGCAAAGGCTGGCTGATCGTCAACACGCATGACGTGGAAAATCCACCGAGCCGTTTCGGCTATACTCCGGAGCGGCTGGAACATGCCGTCGCTGCGGCGCTGGCCGCGGGCTGCAAGGTGTTGCCGGTGAATGCGGCTATTGATTATTTCGAACAGAACGCTGCCCGCGCAGATGCCTGACCAGGCTGCGCAAACGCTCATTGTTGCGCGCCCGCGCACGCAGTTGCTGCCAGGCCTCGCTGCACGCCACTACAATTTTTCCGCGCAGGCTATGGCCCTGCTGGCCGGCATGCAGCGGCAGCATGTGATCGGCCCATTGCATCTTGTAGCCCTCGTCGCCCACGGTCAGGTCGAACACCGCCAATCCTTCTGCGATGCAATGCTGTACCACGGCATCGAGCAAGATCCGTCCCACCGAATAGCGCGCCCACTCGCCGTCCTGATAACCCGGCATGAGCCAGTAAAAGCGGCTGCCGTAGCGCATGCCCCAATGCGTTGCAACCAGATTGTCGTCGACATACAAGGCCGATACGACAATCTCGCCGCCTGACAGGCCTTGTGCCGCAAGATGTTGATAGAAGTCCTGATAGCCCGGCTCGGCGAACAGATCGCGGCTGCCGGTCTCACGCCAGCGCCGCGCCTTCTGCTGCGCCATGCCCGAGATCACCGCCGCACGCTGATCCGCAGGCGCATCGATCAGCAATTTCACCGTGCCGAGTTCATTGAGACGCCGCAATTGCCGGCGCGTGTCGGCAAACATTTTGGCGCTGCGCGCTTTCTGGAATTCGGCATAGGTCGGCGTCAGCGTCGCCGCGTGCGCCTGCTCGGCGCGGCGCATGCCCGTCAATGCAATCAGCGGATTGGCCACGCCTTCGACATGCTGCGGCATGCGCCGCGCGCGGAAGACATCGACGCCGCCCAACAGGCGGATGATGACCGGCCACAGCAGCGCAAAGGATGAAGCGTCGAAACCGGGATGCAGCAGCGGCGCATGATAATCGGTGATCTCGCCGCCGAGGAAACCGGCGATGCGTATCCCCTGCTTGCGCCGAAGGCCGAGCGGCAGCAGCATCAGCGTGCGATCATCCGCATCCGTCAGCTCGACAATGCAGACTTCCCAGCCCTGTCGCGCCCCCAGTTCGCGCTGCCAGGTCGCCAGCCAGTCGTAGGACTGGAAACCGTATGCCGCGCATGAGGCCTGCGCCGCGCGCCAACGCATTTCGCAGTGTTCGAAGGCGGGATGAATACGCACCGCCATCCCAGCGGCAAAGCGGCCGGCGATATCCGGCGCCAGTTCGCTCAGCAGGTATCGGACGACTTCATAGGGCATAGGCGATATGCGGCGCGGCAACTCCAGCAGCTTCAATATGCATTGCGGTCTTTGAACACCACCAGCACGGTGCGCAGGATGATCTTGAAATCCAGCGCCAGCGACCAGTTGCGGATGTAGTACAGATCGTACTCAATACGGCGCTGCATCTTGTCGAGCGTATCGGTCTCGCCGCGCAGGCCGTTGACCTGCGCCCAACCGGTGATGCCCGGCTTGACCTTGTGGCGCAGCATGTAGCCCTTGACCTGCTTGCGATACAGCTCATTGTGCTGGACCGCGTGCGGACGCGGACCGACGATGCTCATCGAACCTTCGAGCACGTTGAAGAACTGCGGCAATTCGTCCAGCGAGGTCTTGCGCAGGAAACGCCCTAACGGCGTTACACGGACATCGCCAACAGTGGCCTGCCTGACCTCGTCATCCCTGGGCAAGGGGTCGTTGCGCATCGAACGGAATTTGGACACCACGATCTCTTGTCCGCCGACGCCATAGCGGAACTGACGAAACACCACCGGTCCCGGCGACGACAGTTTCACGCCCAGCGCGATGAACGCCAGCAACGGACTCAGCAAGATGAGGATGATCAACGACAGCGCCACGTCGACAAAGCGCTTCAGCAGGCGCGCGACACCGATAAACGGCGTTTCATACGCCACCAGCACCGGCGTGCCGGCCATTTCCGCATATTGCATATGACCCAGCCCGAACATCTTGGAATCCGGCACGAAATACACCGATGCCACCGAATCATGCAAGGCATCCACGACCGGGGCGATGTCGCTGGAACGCGCATGCACCAGCGCCACGAACACCACATCCACCGGGTTTTTCTCGATCCACCTGATGGCATCCATCAGACCACCCAGACGCGGCAGTTCAGCACCGACCCGCTGGGTGCCCTGGCGATTGTCAAAGAAGCCGAGCGGACTGATGCCCAGCATTTTTGAGGTCTTGAACGATTCCGACAGACGCTGTGCATCTTCACTGAAACCGACAAACACGGCGGTGCGCCGTTGCCCCTTGGCGGTGTACAGACGCAGTGCCCACCAGCGGCACAGCAAGGAAGTAGCAGTCAGCGTGAACGGCGTGATGATCAGCCAGGCCGTCATCACCACCCGCGAAAAATCGGCGGTGCTTTTGGTCAGGTACAGCGCCAGCACCACCACGAAGAAGGTGCCGACCCACAGCCGTACTATCGTGCCGAAATGATGCACCATCATGGAAGTGTTCTCGACCGCATAGCGGCGCAGGTCACTGAACACGATAAAGCCAGTGACACCGGCTACTGCGGCGACAAAGTCGAAGGTGGAGAAATTCGCCCTCTGGTAGAAAGCGACACAGACTTCCAGCGTGAGTACGATGGTAAAGGCGTAGGCCACGCCCACTACGAGCCCCAGTAAAGTCGCATGGTGATTGCGCTTATCCGAATAAAAACTCAATGCCCACTCCTTCTTCGCTTTTTGCTTGTTGCCTACGCTGCGTTGCAGCTACCACTTCCGCCGCAGCAGACCAGCGAAGCGCGCGCCCTGCACGATATACCGGCGCCACAGGCGGCGCGGTTCGGACGCCAGCCGCCAGGTCCATTCCAGGCCGCACTTCTGCATCCAACGCGGCGCGCGTACCTTGAAACCAAGCGCAAACTCCATTGCCGCGCCCACACACATTACCACCCCGGCCTGCAATTGATCGCGCAGTCCGATTGCCCAACGCTCCTGCTTGGGCATGCCCAGACAGACGAATACCACTCCCGGTCGGGCCTGATTGACCCGCTGCAAAGCTTCCAATCCTTCCGCACCGAGCGGATCGAACTGCATCGACGGACAGAACAGATCCACTTGCAAGCCCGGATAGATACGCGCAAACGCCGCATGCAACGCCTGCTCCTGCCCCGGCATGCCGCCGATCACATAAACCGGTACCTTTTGCGCGGCGCAAGCCCGCGCTAGCGCGACAAACAAATCCGCCCCCGTAACCCGCTCAGGCAAGGGCTGCCCGGTAAGACGGCTGGCCCACACCAAAGGCATGCCGTCGGCAAAAACGAAATCGGCTTGCACATACAGTTGGCGGAACTGCGGATCTGCATCCAGCCGCACCACATGATCCACATTCGGCGTGACGACGATCGCCGGCTTCCCGGCAGGGCTGGCGGCCAGTTGCATCAGACGTTGTGCGGCCTGATCAAAACTGGCAACACATATGTCGATGCCAAACATCCGACAAATCGGAAAATCCCCTGTTTTCATTTCTTCCTCACCCGAATGCAAGCAAACTTACCTCAATGCATTAGCTTGACCGAAGCCAATTTGATATTATTTTAACAATTTTCTAATGGCACCCAAATTTTTGATTGTCATTGCCAAGTAATTTTTTTGATTTTTGCATGCTGATGACACAGGATAAACAACACTGCGGTACACGCCAAGTGCATTTGCAGTTATCAAAATTGCAATAAACCAACTTCCCAGGACAGCCATGCCCGATACCGAACAACTGCCCCTGCAACCGGTAGCCGCAGCACCTGCGGTCAATCCTCACATTGTTCCTTTGGTGATCATTTCTCCGGTGCGCGACGAAGCCAAGTACTTGCGCCGCACTTTGGATTCGGTGGTGGCGCAGACTTATCGCCCAATCGAGTGGATTTTGGTGGATGACGGCTCGGTGGACGCCACCCCCGACATCGTGCGCGAATATGCCGCAAAATACCCGTTCATCCGCCTGCTGCCGCGCCAGGACCGCGGGTTCCGCAAACTGGGCGGTGGCGTGATCGCCGCCTTCAATTTCGGCAAGGAACACATTCAGCACAGCGAATACCAATACATCGCCAAACTCGATGGCGATATGTCCTTCGGTCCGCTCTATCTGGAGCGCATGTTTCAGCGCCTGCAGATCGACCCCAAACTGGCCGCCGTATCCGGCAAAGTGTATCGCGACGAAGATGGCCGCTATATCGAAGAAACCCATATCGACGAACAGGTCGCCGGCCAATTCAAGCTCTACAAGCGCCAAGCATTTGAAGACATCGGCGGTTTCGTGCAGCACCTGTCGTGGGACGGTATCGACGTCCATAGCGCCTGGATGAAAGGCTGGAAAACCCTCAGCTTTTACGATCCGCAAGCCTGGCTATGGCACCATCGCATTATGGGTTCGTCCGACAAGCATATCTATGAAGGCCGCCTGCGCTGGGGCCGGGCCATGTGGTACATGGGTTACCATCCGCTTTATGCGATTGCCGCCGGCATCAACCGCATGCGCGAAAAACCCGTGTTCATTGGCGGCCTGTTGATGATCTTCGGGTTCTTCTGGTGTTGGGTACGCCGTCAGCCCAGCTATGACAATATGGAATTCCGGCGTTACCTGCGGCAATGGCAAATGACGCGTCTGAAAAATACCCTGCTGGGCAAGAAATAAGCCCTGTCCGTCTGCGCCAGGAGCGGGCGGTCAACTACCGTGAAGTCTGAAGACCGGCTGCCATCCATGTGCAGCCCGTCGGTCTGCCTTGCGCAATGGCAGGCGGCAAACTGCTCCTCTGTGCAGCAGGGCCTGGCTTATTTCGCAGGTACCAGATCCGAGCGGATCATGATGCAATCGACTTCTACCAGGCGCGGGAAATGCCCGGCATTGTTCGGTACCAGAGCGCTCAATGTGAAGCCGTGGCTTTCGTACACGGTAAGGGCCTCGCGGAAATCCACCGAATCCGCATACAGTTTGGCAATCGCCAGTTCGCTCTGCAGACCGACAAATTCCTGCACGATATTGGCCGAGCCTTTGAAGATGTTGACGTCGTAACCCTGGGTATCCATTTTTAGGAAGGGCCGGACAAAACCATATTCTGACTGCAGCCGGCGCAAGGTTTTCTCCAGGCGTTCGGTCTTGACCTCGATCGTTTCGCTGACCGCATTCAATTTGACAAACAAATTCACATCTTCATGGCTGGGCGTGCTCAGCGAACTGAACTGGCTCGATTGCATGACGTTGAATCGGGCGACGCCATCCTGATTCGAAATCGCCAGTTCGCTGATGATCCATTTATCGTCGCGCGCGGAACGCTGGCGCAGGACTGCGGCGTCACGCGGATTCGGCTCGAACGAAAAGATATGACCTTGATACCCGCCGCGACGCAGCATCCCGGCGTATTGCCCCTGGTTCGCGCCGATATCGAAGACAGCATCGACATCCAGATATTGCAGCAGCTTTTTCAGCTGGATCTGCTCCCATTGAGCATACAGTCGTTGTGAATCAACGACATCGTGTTTCAATCTGGACAAGGCAGCTTTAATGGCTTTGATCACTATGGCCTCAATAATTTATATGATTCCGGAAAAGGGAAATAGGCGTGCGAAACGACTGTGAGCGCTCAGTATGCCTCAAGCACCAACCGAAGTGCGCGTTGCTGCGTGCGTGTCTCGGATAAGAAAAAAGCTGCCGGCGGCAGCTTTCTTGTTCATACAGGCCATCAGGCACGCACCGTCGGTCGCAGCAATTCGAGAATATCGAGCAATTCGACACGCACCGCATCAATCTGGGCTGCATCCATCGACACCGACACTTCGACCTCTTCCGGCAACACTTCCTGCCGCTCCTCGCCCATAGGGCCGTCGAGCTTGTTGCGCGCACCGCTGATGGTGAAGCCTTGCTCATACAGCAACTCACGTATACGCCGAATCAGCAGCACTTCGTGATGCTGATAATAGCGCCGGTTGCCGCGCCGCTTGACTGGCTTGAGCTGGGTAAATTCCTGCTCCCAGTAGCGCAGCACATGCGGCTTGACGCCACACAACTCGCTGACTTCACCGATGGTGAAATAGCGTTTCGCCGGAATCGGCGGCAATACGATTAGCGCAGGCTTGTTAATGCGTTCGTTCATGGCTTGCACGTTTAGGCGACGATGGCAAACGGCTGATGACTTGACACTTCAACCATTTCCTTGAGTTTTTGGCTGGCATGAAACGTCACCACGCGCCGCGCAGTGATCGGAATTTCTTCGCCGGTCTTGGGATTGCGACCAGGCCGCTGCGGCTTGTCGCGCAACTGGAAGTTGCCGAAGCCCGACAGCTTGACCGCTTCGCCGCGCTCTAGCGCATTGCGGATTTCGTCAAAGAAAGTTTCGACCATATCCTTGGCCTCACGCTTATTGAGACCGACTTGCTCGAACAACAGTTCGGCCAACTCGGCCTTGGTCAGCGTCGGAAGATTTTTTTCCGCTTGGGAGCGCACCTGCGACTCGAGTACGGCACGCTCCAGATCGGCATCCAGTACAGACTGAAATTCACTTGAATTCACGTTGTTCATGACGAGAGGGTTGCTCGTTCCTTACCGGTTCTGAGTCTTATTTGGACTGTTATGGCAGGGGTGCCTAATTTACTGTTTTGAATACTATTTTGCTTATTGTCTTGATTGCTCAAGATAATCATGCACGCATTTTGGCGACAAGTTTGCCCGTTGCGGCGGCGATTATCGCGCTCATCGCAACATCAATTTTGTCGTCCTGGAGTGTGTTTTGAGTATCTTGCAAGGTGAATCGGAAAGCAAGGCTTTTTTCGTCATTTTCCAAGCCTTTCCCTTGATATTCATCAAATAAAACAATGGCTTGGATGATTGCACAGGCGCTGTTATTTCGCTTTTCTTCAGCAAAAACATCGAACAATTCCTGCGCCCGAACCGCTTGCTTCACCACCAATGCCAGGTCGCGCGTGACTGCTGGAAATTTGGAAATCTCGGCATACGTCGGCACCTTACGTTCTTGCAATGCTAACGCAGCAACTTCAAATACCACCGGGGCCAGTGGCAAATCATACTTTTGCTGCAGGCGTGGATGCAATTCGCCGATGATGCCGATATCCTGGCCATCGAGCTCGACCCGGGCCGACCGGCCCGGATGCAAGGCCGGATGTTCAGCCGGCACGAAGCGCAGCATCCGTGGTGCAAACAAGATTTCCAGGTCCGCCTTGACGTCAAAGAAATCGACATTGCGCGAGCTCAAGCCCCACTGCTCGTCAGCCACGGCACCATAGGCCAGGCCGGCGACTTGCTTCGGTTGCTGGTAACCCGCTACTTGCAGCGGACCGTCCTGTACCTGGGTGTCGCGACGGAATACGGCCCCGACTTCGAACACGCGCACGCGATTGGCCTTGCGATTGATGTTGTAACGCACGTTGGCGACCAGGCTGGCAATCAGCGAGGAGCGCATCACGTTCATCTGGCTGGCGATCGGATTGAGCAGCTTGATCGGCTCCAGGTTGCCGGCAAAATCAGCTTCCCATGCGCTGTCGACAAAACTGAAATTGACCACTTCCTGATAGTCGAGATCGGCCAGCAGATGACGGACCGCGAACAGCGAGCGGACGTTTTCCGGCGCGATCTTCATCGCGCTGGCGGCCACCGGCGGCAAGGCAGGGATGTTTTCGAAACCGTAGACGCGCGCGATTTCTTCGATCAGGTCTTCTTCGATTTCGATGTCGAAACGGAAAGACGGCGGCGTCACCGCGAACAAGCCCGGTTCTTGCGTGAATTGCAGGCCGAGGCGCGTGAAGATGTTGGCGATCATGTCGTCGGTGATGTCCACGCCGATGACCTTGGCGGCGCGCGCAGTGCGCACCTTGACCGGCTCGCGCCTGGGCAGGTTGACGATCTGGTCGTCGACCGGGCCGACCTTGGTCTCCGCCGTGCCGCAGATTTCAATCAGCAAGGCGGTGATGCGCTCGATGTGGTCCACCACGGTGGCGAAGTCGACGCCGCGTTCGAAACGATGGGCGGCATCGGTCGAGAAATTGTAGCGGCGCGCGCGGCCCTGGATCGCTTGGGGGAACCAGAACGCCGCTTCCAGATAGATGTTGGCGGTGTCGAGCGATACGGATGTCGCGTCGCCGCCCATGATGCCGGCCAGCGATTCGAGTTCCTTGTCGTCGGCGATCACGCCGACCCATTCGTCGACTTCCACGGTGTTGCCGTTGAGGAGCTTGATCTGTTCGCCCTTCTTGCCCCAGCGCACGTCGAGGCTGCCGTGGATCTTGTCCAGATCGAACACGTGCGACGGACGGCCCAGTTCCAGCATGACGTAGTTGGAGATATCCACCAGCGCCGAAATCGGGCGCTGGCCGCTGCGCTCGAGGCGCTGCTTCATCCACTGCGGCGTCGCCGCCTTGGCGTTCAGGCCGCGGATGACGCGACCGGCAAAGCGGCCGCACAGGTCCGGTGCGGAAATCTTGACCGGCAATTTTTCGTCGATGCCGACGGCGACCTTCTGGAAGGTCGGTTGCTTCAGCGGCGTATCGGTCAGTGCCGACACTTCGCGCGCCACGCCCAGCACGGACAGGCAGTCCGCCTTGTTCGGCGTCAGCTTGATGGTGAACTTGAGATCGTTCAACAGGAAGTAATCACGGAAATTCTGGCCGACCGGCGCGTCGTCCGGCAGCTCGAGCAGACCGCCGTGGTCTTCCGAGAGCTTCAGTTCGCGCGCGGAGCACAGCATGCCTTGCGACTCGACGCCGCGCAACTGGCCGACCTTGATCTCGAACGGCTTGCCGTCGGCGCCCGGAGGCAGCACGGCGCCGGCCATGGCGCACGGCACTTTCATGCCGACGCGCACGTTCGGCGCGCCGCAGACGATGTTGAGAATGGTGCCGGTCTTGACGTCCACCTGACAGACGTTCAGACGATCGGCATTCGGGTGTTTGGCGATTTCCAGCACTTCGCCGACCACCACGTTGGAGAACGGCGGCGCGACCGCTTCGACTTCTTCCACTTCCAGGCCCGACATCGTCAGCAAGTGCGACAACTCATCCGAAGTCATCTTCGGATTGACCATGGTGCGCAACCAGTTTTCAGAGAATTGCATGATTCAAACCTTCAGCTATGATCCGGGAATCCGGACAGTCCATACAGTTCGCAAGGCAGCGCGGATGACGATGATGATATTCGCGCCGGCCCGGCATCAGAATGTTCAATTGAATTGTTTCAGAAAGCGCAAATCGCCTTCGTAGAACAGACGCAGGTCGTTGATGCCATAGCGCAGCATGGTCAGGCGCTCAAGGCCGGAGCCGAACGCGAAACCGATGTATTGCTCGGGATCGAGACCCATGTTGCGCACCACGGTCGGATGTACCTGGCCGGCGCCGGACACTTCCAGCCAACGGCCTTTCAGCGGACCGCTGCCGAAGGCGATGTCGATTTCCGCCGACGGTTCGGTGAACGGAAAATACGAGGGACGGAAGCGCACCTGCAGGTCGTCGGTCTCGAAAAAGGCCTTGACGAAGTTGAGATAGACGCCCTTGAGGTCGGCGAAGCTGATGTCTTCGGCGATCCACAGGCCTTCGACCTGATGGAACATCGGCGAGTGCGTCGCATCGCTGTCGACGCGATACGTGCGGCCGGGAGCGATGACCTTGATCGGCGGTTTGTTCATGCGCGCATAGCGCACCTGCATCGGGCTGGTGTGGGTACGCAGCAGCAGCGGTTTGCCTTGCGTATCGTTGCCTTCGATGTAGAAGGTGTCCTGCATCGAACGCGCGGGATGGTTTTCCGGGCTGTTCAGTGCGGAGAAATTGGTCCAGTCGGTTTCGATTTCCGGGCCGTCGGCAACGTCGAAGCCGATCGAACGGAAGATTTCTTCGACACGCTGCCACGAGCGCATGACCGGATGGATGCCGCCCTTGCCGCGACCGCGGCCCGGCAACGTGACGTCGATCGCTTCGGCATTCAGGCGCTCTTGCATTTGCGCGTTGGCCAGTGCATCACGGCGCGCGGTCAGCGCATTCTCGATCTGCTCTTTGGCGGCGTTGATGACGGCGCCTTGCACCTTGCGTTCTTCCGGCGCCAGCTTGCCAAGGCCCTTCATTTGCTCGGTGATCTGGCCGGTTTTGCCAAGGTATTTGGCTTTGGCGTTTTCCAGGGCTGCGGCGTCGGGTGCGCCGGCAAAATCGGCCTGGGCCTGTGCAACGAGTTGTTCTAGGGAATTCATGCGGTAAGTCTCGCTCCATTCAGATGGAAGTCTGATAAATCCAAGAACCGTTCGGCTCTGACGACGAAGTCGAAAAAACAGTGAAATACTGAGATGTAAAACGACTACGGGGCACAGGTATTTCACCTCTGCCCCGCAGGATGTGCAGCGCCGTCCGAAACCGGACGACGACTGCAACATGGCTAATTACTTAGCGATGTTGGCTTTCACCTGATTGACAATCGCAGCGAACGCTGGCTTGTCAGTCACAGCCATATCGGCCAGAACCTTGCGGTCCAGTTCGATCGAAGCACGCTTCAGGCCGTTCATGAACACGCTGTATGTCACGCCATGCTCGCGAGCAGCAGCGTTGATACGGGCGATCCACAGTGCACGGAATACGCGCTTCTTGTTGCGGCGGTCACGGTATGCGTATTGGCCGGCACGCATGACTGCTTGCTTGGCGATACGATAGACGGTGCTGCGGCGACCACGGTAACCCTTGGCTTGCGCCAGGACTTTTTTATGACGGGCACGTGCTGTTACCCCACGTTTAACTCTAGGCATAGTAG